>Ga0307517_10010374_pt1 | contig 13050 bp, 12 predicted proteins | sample 23_EM_MG_FD_194515 | JGI IMG/M metagenome (GOLD analysis project Ga0307517, IMG submission 194515) | Populus trichocarpa ectomycorrhiza microbial communities from riparian zone in the Pacific Northwest, United States - 23_EM | ecosystem: Host-associated > Plants > Roots > Unclassified | place...
AGGATTCGATACACAAAAGATGTGAAATTAAAACCGAGATGGAATTTCAAGCCTTGAGAAAAATTAGTGGTGAGGTCTTGCTATGAAGAGGGAAGAGTACTGGAGAGATAGTGAATATTGGAAGCTTAACATGGAAGAAAGCAAGTTTGGTCTTGATGGGGGGGATAAAGTGGAAAGCTATAGATGAGTCATTAGACACCGTGGTCTTGCTTTGAAGGAGAGAAAAATCACTGTCTCTAAAAAGTGTCGAATACAAAAAGGCATGAGAATAAAAGGACGAAAGATGTGTCAATTGCTTGTAGATGATAACGTGGTATAACTGTTGATCATTTATTTATTTTTGTTGAGACCTTTTTTTATCATAACAGTGGTGAGTTTTAAGGTTATTTGGAGTGAAGTAGTATTTTTTATAAAAGTATTTTTTTATTTAAAATATATTAAGATTATTTTTTTTTATTTTTTAAAATTTATATTTAATTACTACGAGATTTCACAGTTTTCTTGATGGACCGAATCCGTAAGTGTGAGATTCAGACTTCGTCAATGATTTTTTTACCGACTAAATCACCGACGAAAAGTGTCTGTCGGTAGATCTTTTATCGTTTATACTCCATTCCGTCGCTAAGTCTGTCGGAGAAAAAAAATTACCGATGGTTTTACTTGATGGTGAACACTTATGCTACAACCGATAATTTACTATGGTTCGTGCAGCCATCCCATAATGGTTTGTCAGAATCTTTCAACAAATTAAAAAATCTAGCTGCATTTGCATTAGGTGTTTCTTCTATGATTGGACATTGACTGACATTATCTTGATTCATTCTCATTGCATCCATAATCATATTCCTGTAAGGGTTACTGTTGTCATTTGCAACTCCATGCACGTTGTTAGCATTAGAAGTTGACCTAACCACCCTTTCTCCCATGCTCTTATTACAAACAAATAGTTCTCCATGTGTATAACAACACAGGTAATTTTCCATAAACTCTTTTGTGTAGAATATGCATCATTATAACATCTGGATGCAAATACTTTATCGAAGGTATAGAGTTCAATGAAACTGAAGTGCTGAGTTTTTCAGGACAAGCCGACTGACTGGATTCAACAACTATGCTAGAAAGAATCAAATGATTTTGTAGCTTCTGGCTCTGATTTGATGTGATTTGTTCTTTACTCATGCATTTGCAAGTCATCTGCTAGCTTCTGCAGTAAATTCCATGGCATTGCTGAGACGAAAATCATAGGATTCAAGAGCGACAGCTAATTAAATTTACATTGCCAATAATAGCAGAGTGAGAACTCTTACTAAACACAGTGAAACAGATTTTACAAGAAGCAAGATGCTTATTCCTTAATAAAGCAATTATTCAATAATGTCAGCATATATACACATGCACGTCATGGTCAAGTAATAATTTCTCTTCATGGTCAAGTAGAGAAATTTATTACTCTAAGAACATGCGTTCTTGTTGTTTTATCACAATGTGTTCAAGTAGTGAAACTAGCACTATCGAGGACTAATACCCTATAATATATATAATTACTATAAAAAACACTGCCCCCGTCACATAAAAACAAAAAGAAAAAACAAGGAGTGATTCTTTTTTTAAGAGAAATCTACTAATCCTTTTTAAAATTCAATCAAAACACATTAAGACGAATAAAATTAAATAACCAAAAATGCACCGAAAAGAAATTTTATTCTTCTAACTCTCTTTTTTTCTGTTTGTTTCCTAAGAAAATGGGAAAACAAAAGAAAAAAACTAACCCAATCAAAAACCTGTTACAAAAATCAAAAAACAAAAAACACACAAAACTCAAACTTTGAAACAGAAATGCAAACCAATAAAAGGTCTCACCTTTTTTTCTCTAATTGCTTTGAGAATTAGAAATATTTTCCGAAGTTAACTATTCTTTTTTGTTCCGGCCGGAATTGCCGGCATATCTAGTATCATTATAAAAAATAGTACAAAGTGATATAAATTTTATATCAGTCAAAATTTAAGGTTATTCTAGATTTCTTATCCAAGTCCCGGCCAAAATGTTTCGAGTTTACTCTGTTCATTCTGTTCCGAATAAAAATCTGACAAAACTAATTGTCAGAACAAAAAGAGATAAGATGGGGAAAACATGTCTAAAAATGGTGTGAGTAGAAGGTGGGGAAATGACTTTTAAGAAATTGATCAGAATGTGAACTTGCAAGTGAGGTATGGTTTCATTGACCTGAGATTTTGACTCTGGTTTTTAGACAACATAGAAGAATTATTCAACCTCATGGCTTGGACAATTTCAAACAAACTACTATGTAAATTACACACAGCTATCTGCTTATCATGTGATCCTCAACTGATTTTCTATTTTTTTTTTACAGGGTGTTTATTGCAGGTGCAATAAGACTCATCTATTTGCAGCAACCTTGTATTGGACCATCCTAACACTCATCTATTTGCAGCAACCTTGAGAAAACTGGTGGGGTTGATTTATGAGAGAAACTATTCAATCTTTATGTGGAAACAACTTGTGCTCATGTGATCCATTAATGAGGGTTTAAGAAAATTGACAGAAATGGAACTGCTGCAGTAGATCAAGAAGCTCTTGCTTAATCGAAATATCTCTCCTGTTTCATCTGCTACACGTCTAGATAGATTCATTTTTTGGTATCATCACATCATGCTCAATGTTGATACATGCCATAGTGCTGATGTTTTCGGAGCTTCAAAGGAAAAACAACACTAATTAACGATATATATGGAAAACTTAAAAGAATCCAAAGAAAAATTAATAAATACAACGATCTGCTTAATTAGTTTATGCATGGTTTACCAAGTCTAATCCATATTATTAGAGGAAACTGAAGATGAGGTGAGTTTTCATATCCTGTTTTCCCATTTCTAATTTAACTGCTCATATTTATTATATTTTCTTTAACATATGCTGAGACAATTCAAGCTACTAAGAACAGTTAATCTTGCACTTGGCAGAAATGATAAAGAGCGTGTTTTTTAATTTTCAATTAAAAAATTTCTGAAAATGGAGAGGGACTGATTTAGGATATATTTCAAGGCACATATACATGCAGCATGCACATGGCTAGACTGGAATCATCCTGATCATGGGCACATGCACAAAAAGCAAAGGTTGTTGAATAGTCATTAGTCATATGTCTGTTCATGGGTCTGTCTTGAGTTTCTAACATTTTTGTTCCAGTGACTAAGAAAGGAAACTGTTCAAAGTACTTCATTTTCGTTGGAAGAATTGAGTGAAAATTTTGATTTGATGAAAGATCTGATTTTTGACCTTTTTCATTTATGATTCTAAGATTAATTTTGATTTGATTTTAAAAAATTATAAATCTATGATATCAAATATCAAGGATAAAATGTTAAGATGATATTTTTTTTAATTTGAAGGATTAGTTTTGAGTTTTTTTCATAATGGTTATGAATTCAAGACTTAAATCATTATTAATTTTAAATTGAAAAAACTTGTAAAACTTGTAAAATTGATCGAAATATCCACAAGCTCATTCGAATACTGCATTAAAAAAAAATGAAATTTCCTTTCTCGTAAATTTCTCTTTACTTCTCCCCGAAGTTGCCTATTTCCAAGAATAAGCTCTAGGCCGAAGTTACATATTCAAGACACCCCTGCTCTGTTGACATGATGTTATTTCTTTGTATCACTCTTCCTCTGCCAGCCATCTTGAAGTTTAATGCAACCCCTCACCTCTCTCTTCTCGACTGGCAAGTCTGTCTCTTTCTCTTGTTTCGAAATTGAAGACTGGAAGGCTTGTGTGAGCGTCCCTTTTTCTCTTTTATTTTGTTCCTCTTGCGCTCCTCTTTTTCTGCCAGCTAACGTAGAGAACACACCTCTCACCTCTCTGAAAACACTATATAACACAAGGCAATTCCAAGCATATTGTATCTGACAGACCAGACACACAAAACAGATCACATCCACTTTCAAAACCCTTTTTCAACCATGGATAATCTGACCTGACTCGAACTCTCTAACCCAGCTTCACCTTCCTCCGGCTGTACCTCCTTGTATTACTCATGCTTTGGCTCCACATCCAGATACGCCTCCAGTTCATAACCCCACCCCGTCTCCGGTTCCGTTGCCTCTACTACTACTACTCGTAAGTCTCGCGTTTCTGAAAGTATTTCTCTTTATCAAAGCAATTAGAGAAAACAAAGTGAAAGCTTTTATGGTTTTGCTTTTCTGTTCGAAGTTTGGGTTTTGAGTGTTTTTTTTTTTAATGGATTTTTTGTTGGGTTAGTTACTGATTGAGATTTTATTTTTTGGGGCCTAAAATGTTTGTATCTTGAAGGTTTCTGAAATTTTTTCGTTTGTCTTCCCATTTTCTTAGGAAACAAACAGGAAAAAAAGAGAGAGAGTTAGAAGAATAAGATTTCCTTGTGGGGGCTTAAAATGTTTGTATTATCAATAGAACTGAAATGCTCAATCTTAATGTTTGCGATTTTGAACCTGAGTGGCGTTTTCTGTTTGAAAGTTGATCAGCTCACTGATTGGTAGCTTCTTTCTGGATTATGACAGCAGATTATTTTTCCTGCATGTCCTACCCACTTGTCTGCAGGAGTTTTTTTTTTTTTTTTGAGATTTTTGTTTCCTTTCAGAAGAAATGGTAGAAGGCAATAGAACTCACTCTTTTTTGCATATTTTATTGCCACAATTTCTGGCTCTCCCCTTTACTTTCATCTGGCAGTAATTTTTGTTTCCTTTGTATTCCCATTTTCTTAATATACTTTTTTTCAGCATCATTTGTTTATTCATTGATATTCTTATGGACTATCTTATCTCCTATACTGGAAGTTCATGAAGATCTAAATATTTTCCTGTACAACAAATCAATGTTACACAAACAGAATTTATGTATTCGACAGAGGGTTCATTTCATGGAGTGACCAAACTGCCATCGTTTTGTATTTTACTATATTTTTTTTATTGAGAGAGGTGTGTGTGTATGCTGACATTGTTGAATAATTGCTTGATTAAGGAATAGGAATCTATTGTCTGATGAAATATATATTTTATATGAACAGCATAGGCCTTCAGAATGGAGCGCTGAAATGTTTCAGAATTTAAAGAGAAACGAAACAGCCAGCGGAACCGGAGATGGAGTGGGGTTATGAACTGGAGCCCAAGCTGAAGCTATTACTTGAGGTGGATCTGGATGCCCGGAGAAGGAGGTGAAGCTGGGTTAGAGAGTTCAGGTCAGGTCTGGATGCAGGGCCAGAGCTGGATCAGGCGAAGGAGGTGAAGCTGCGTTAGAGAGTTCAGGTCAGGTCGGCTTGGCTTATACATGGTTGAGAGAAGAGTTTTGAGAGTGAATGTAAACTGTTTTTTTATATTTTTATATTATTTAAATAATTTTTTAAAAATAAAAAAAATGTTATTTTAATATATTTCTGTAAAAACAAACTTCACATTCACAATCATTACTCTAGTACTTTCAGACAGACACTTTCAGACAGACGAGGGGTGTGTTCAATTCAAGATGCCTGGCAGAGAAACTGGGCACAGGACGACTTGCCAGTAGAGAAGAGAGAGAGAGAGAGAGGTAAGGGGCTACATTAAATTTCAAGATCATGTCGGCAGAGCAGGGGTGTGTTAAAGATGTAACTTTGGCCTAGAGCTTATTCTTGGAAATAGCCAGTAAGCAACTTCGGGGAGAAGAGAGGAGAAATTTACGAGAAAGGAAATGACATCTTGATATTTGATATCATTGCTTTATAACTTTTAAGAATTAAAATTACACGTGAAAAGATCAAATTTATTCTTAGAATCATAAATTAAAAGGGTCAAAAATCAAATCTTTCATCAAAACTCGTGTTATGAAAATAATTAAAATAAATGTTTTTTATTATTTTTTTATCAATAGAAGAATTGATTTCAATTCAAGAATTATTTCAAGTATTTTATATTTTTATATGTATTATTATATGACTATATAAACTCTATCATCAAATAAAAGAAAATTAATTCTATCATTAGGCAGATACATTTATCACTTAAAATCTTGCCTTTAATTGATCATGTACAAATTTAGACTAACAATCATAATAAAAAAAATATGGAGATTGGTATAGAAGTTAATAAATACTTGTTGTGGACAATACTGAAAAATCTCAAATTATGAATATTTATCTTCATGCAACAAATAATTGTTTTTTAAGTCCTGGAAATAAAAATGACAATGGGTTTCGTATTCTCTGTATTTATTTATTTAAATTGAGTACCTTATCTATTTAAATTGAGCCACATATTGATTGGTGATCATATTAGAATTTAAAAAAAAATTATGTGATTTGGGAAAATGAAAATAGCATATAAAAAATTAAATGAAAATCACATTAACATTAATATATGATTGTTAATTAATACACGTACTCAATTTTAATAGATATAATATAGAGCGGTGGATTCTCTTAGAACGCTAAAAATATTTCCCAACAAACAAGTCATTCTCAAAAATAAAAAAATAGCCAAGGCTGTTTACTCCATGACTTTCCTACGCAATAATGCTCATTATAGAGAAAACTAAGATCCGAGTGCAAGACATACTCGCACTATGAAGCTCTAAGGTGCAGAATATCTATGGATGAGTCAAGGTTTACAGTTGATAGAAATGAATGAGGAAGAAGACGTCTAATCTTTAAACTTATAAAGCGCCCGCTTTCAAAAACTGTACAAGAAATGTAGGGAGTGGATTACTCACTGGCTCACCATGGCCTCTGTGTAGATTATACACTTCATACAATGAGGTACAATTAATGGAAGCAATGATTGCAGAACAAAAACAAAAGGCATTTAAGAAATAAAGTGAAAAGTAAGCACCTGATCCGAAAGGAAAACTTTCAACTCTTAATAGTTGTTACCTCCTACTGCCAAAAACCTCTGATTTACCCTTGAATAGCAGATTCATTGATAGGGCTACTGATGATGGATTGAATGGACGGATAAATTTCCGTGGTGGAGCCATCTGGGGATCTTCTTTATTGGTTTTCCTTCTTCTGGAAGGGCCTCCAATGGCGCCAGCACTTTTAATAGAAGATGATTTTGAATCGAATGTTGATGAACAGAAGGAAGTATCTGATGTACCAAATGAAACAAGGCCACCTTTATGTGATGCATCCATAGGATGTCCAACTGCTGCATCCTGATGAGGAGGTGGAAATTTCTCACTCTTGCTCTTAGCGTTTGCTTGTGTCATGGCCCTCCATCTCTGGATAACAAATGAAAATCTCAAGTCAAACTATGCTTTGAAAAACACAAGAAGAGAGTAGAGAACGTATGGTCATGAAGTGAAGGGCCTAACCAGTTGACAATTCTGACCAGTTGATTTGACAACTATTGACCTAAGATACATAATCCAAAGTGGATTTCACCGTGTAACAAGGACCTGTGACCAACCACAGTTTTCTAATGATAGGGAAAGAGCGGTAAACTAAAAAGAGATCACAAAAGAATTCTCAAAATTAGACTTGCCCAACAAGTCTACAGAGATACGGCTTAGAACCCAGGAAGTACACTCATCAAGGATGAAATGACACGTAAGGAACATGTGACATAAAGATTGGTGGATTCGGGGGTGGCTGGGTATTTGCTGTCTTGTAGCAAAAAAGAGGAGCTAAATAGAAAAACAAATAATATTAAGGGTAACAAGAGAAAGTCCTTCACATACATCTAGGTTTGCTGGATTCTCTGCATTGGCCTCTGGAGCTGGGATTGCCCAACCAGCCCGATCACGAATTCTTGTTTTTCTTGCACCATCAACAGCATTACCTTTTCCACCAAGGCCCCTTTGCCTGAGAAGGAAATTAGATAAATAAAGATCGCCTTTCAGCATGGCCATTATACAGGTCCAAAAAAAAAAAAGGTAGACAAGAATGAAGAATAAACAAACCTTCTAGCTTCTTCATCTCTCAACTTCACATCCAATTCTTTACTGGGAGGATATTTAGGCAAACTCGACGGCTCACATGCATAAGGTTCAGTGGTGAAGAACTGTAGTACGAAAACCAACGACATGATTACACTCCAAAACACATATATCAATCCATAAATAAGTTCAAGGAAAATAAAGAATTGTGAAGAAGTAAGAATATCATCCAAGTCCTTGTGTCAAACAATAAATATCAGTCTGAAGCTTGCAAAACATAAAGCCATCTTTTAATATATATAAGCTAGATTGGCAAATAATTGAGTTAAAATCACTCACTTCACTATTTAGAGCTGCAGTGGCAGTGACTCGATCATCAGGATCTACCGAAAGAAGAGTTTCAATTAAAGGCAGAGCAGAAGTGGGGAAATCTTTGAAGGTTTCTACTATACATCGTTTGTAAGGCTGCTGTGGTTTAAAAAGTGTTGCATTTGGCAATTTGGATTTCTTCCAATATTCCTCAGATGGTGAACCACATAACTTAAATATCTTGTGCAGTTGTTCAACCTAAGCAGGGAAAGAATTGAAAAGCAAATCAACTGTAAACAATGAGCCAGCCAACTGAAAGAGAAAATAGCTTACACAATAATATCATCAATAGAAACGACAACAGTTGAGACAATCAGACTAGTCAATAAAAGCAATACATACTCCGAAACCAATATAATGCAAGATAAAATCACTGAAGGTGTGCTTAATTAACCTGCTATGCTTAACGTTTCATGATAACACGGGGTTTTTCCATGGTTGGTAGCTCACATGACTGCATATTTATCCGGGCATTAGATTACTTGGTTTGACACTATCGACTCCCTAACAACATTTTCAGCATCTACATAGAATAAACCAGAATACGATATTATTCTATATTACTATACAACCCAAGATGATGAATAAGGTAGGGATCATTCCTTAAATCTTACTGTTCCTGCTGCCTCTCACCTAGTTCCCATGTTTGAGCATAGGACTCAACATCACTGCCTTGTTTTAATTAGGGCATTGTTGCACCTCTAAACTAATAGTTTGTAGCCCGGATGAAGACTTGAAATAGTGTAAAGATTCCAGCAGTAACAACTTCATCATTCAACCAGAACAAATGAATTTGCATACGGATCTTGAAACCTGGTATGCAAGTAAAAATAGTACCTCTGTCCGTCCAGGCATTATTGGCTTCCCAGCAAGCAGCTCTGCCAAAATGCAGCCGGCACTCCAGAGGTCAACACCAGCACCATAATAAGTTGCCCCAAGAAGAAGTTCAGGGGGGCGGTACCAAAGGGTGACAACTCGACTGGTCATAGGAACCTTGCGATCAGGATCATAGAAAGTAGCCAGTCCAAAATCAGCAATTTTTAGAATTCCTTCATTATCTATAAGGAGATTGGAACCCTTGATATCACGGTGCAGAACACCATGGTTGTGGCAATGCTCAATCCCGGATAACAACTGCTTCATGTAGCACTTTATCTGCCAAAGGGAATAAATCAAGAAATGGACCAGTCAGTTATATGATACATTACCATGGTGTCCAACTCCAGGGCATAGAAAATAACCAAAAAAACTCCACATGCTATTAGAGGCCTGATATGAAAAATGGTTACTTTGATGCTACTTAAGCCATGCATTATAACTAAGTTTCTATCCTTGGGAAGCATCTCATTTGGGCTGGCATTTCCGCCAATAATATGAAGCCCTGGATCTTTCCTAATGTAAATAGCAAAACTGAACACAAGCATATATTGAATGAAAATAACTAAAATTCTGGGTAACCTACTTTTAGTTCAGTATCCATAAACTATCATTGTTTCGATTAATACTTTTGACATTGACAAATAATTGAAGATGTGCGTGCACATTTACTTTTCCAATGAGCTTTCAGAAATGAAAAATTCACCTAAACATAGCCAAAGTGTTCAACATTAGAGAAGTGACTAAATAATCAAATTATGTCATGCCATAAACATTAGCAAATCTTGGAGTTGGCATTTTTTCTTTTTGCATTTATTCATTTCCAAGATGAAAAGTTGATCAGTCTTCCCAAAAAATGAAAGTTAATTAAGGGGAATTTCTATATTCATACATGTTGTGATGTAAAGTTTGAACTTCCCATAAATCTTCAAACCCAAAATAATACAAAACATAATGTTGAGCATATGAAACCTCTATGCATCATAGCAGCACAAATGGACATGTAAACTACGAGGTAATGGGACCCTGTAGCCTTGGACATGGCTTGAAGTAACATCAAAGCTCACAAGCAAATAAAAAAAAAAGGATTAACATATGCACAACCTCAAAAAGACCTAGTTAAACAAACAAGATTAAAAAAAGCACAACACACCCAAAAGCTAAAAAACAACACGAAACAGTCCAATAGCCCCAAATGCCAAATCCATCAACACCAAAACACCCAAAATTACACCCTTAAATACCATTAATTATCACATTACACAACAAACTACTACAAAATCAAAACAACCCACAAAACATCCAATCTTAAAATAACAAACAATGTACCTGAGGTTCAGTGAACTTGACGCCTCGGCGTGCCGCCAGCCCGGCAAGATCATGTTCCATGTACTCAAAAACCAAGTAAAGACTACATGACATTCTTGAAGTGACCAAACCTTCAAGCTTAAGAACATTTGGATGGTCTAATCTTCTTAAAACAAGAATCTCTCTTGCCATAAATTTAACACTCTCTGGCTCCAAATTATCAAACCTCACTTTCTTTAAAGCCACTATCTTTCCTGTTATTAAATCCCTTGCTTTATACACATTGCTATATGTCCCTTGCCCAATCTACAAAAAATCCGAAAATTGTTAATAATTCAATACATGCAATTAAATTAATTAAACTTGGGTTTTGGTTTCTTTAATTACCTTGTCAAGCTTCTCGAATGTGTTAGCTCGGCGAGGAGTCCATTCGCCGATGGCATCACCGGCAACCGCCATTAACCACGATGGCCACCCTTGCTGATAGCACAGACTAACTTCTGGCCGTGGCCTCCGCCTTTCAGTCGTCCCCTGGACATCCACAGCCGGGAAATCGCCGGTATGTCGCGCTGCATTCTGCTTCTGCGTTGATGTTGTTGCTTTCTCCCTCTTAACCTTCACTGCGGCGTTAACGGATCCGGTGACGTCAACGGGTGGTTCATCGGAGCTCCGGCCACGGTCGGAGGATACTTCACGACTCTGGCGATCCCTGGAGGCGGGCTTGCCGAGAACACAGCCCATTAGTTTAGATTCTGTGCATCGGGATTAGAAATGACTGGTTTCCCGGTAACGGCAGAGCGCTGATGGTGAGATTCTGTTAAAATTTCTGTATTCGAAACGACAGCGTTGTGAAGGTTCAAAATCAAAACAGCAAGAATAAGACCGTTTGGTTTAGTTAACGGAGATTGAACGGAGCGTGAACAGCGGACTAACGTAAAAAATTTTAGAGAGCTAGAGAAGATGAGAAATTTCAAGCCCGCGAAGAAGTGGAGGTACCAGCTTATGTTCCTTCGAGAGACGGGAGTGAGTGAAGATACTGAGAAAATAGATTTAAGAAATAAGGCATGGATTCTTATATATTTACATAAATGCCACTGAGAAGGTGAGAGTGTTCAGTTGTCAGTGTTGAGGTGGACATGATTTTTTTAATTTTTTCGTTTAGTGGTTTTTTAACTTTTTTTTATCTTTATTTAATTACAATACAATTAATATTAATTTATTGTTTTTACCTTGGGAAGGTCAAATTTTACGAGAGACGTCATTGGATGAGGGATATGGAAAGTCAAACGAGGAGTAGAAAGTTACTTTTGGGAGACTGAATTTCTTTTTTTCTTTTGTCTAGCTCTGCGCCACAGGATTTGAGAAGGTAGGGACATGAATGGGTGAAAAGGTAAAATTTGAGGGTAGAAAAGTATGGGGCCCTTCAGCCTCGAGGTACCATTCGGAGGCATGGTATTGGATTCGGAGGTGTTTGGCGTACCTTTTTGTACAGACACTGGATATTTTTGCTATAATTAAAAATAGGTACTTGGTGGACTTCTCGGACGAGGAAAGTTCGTTTTTAAAAAAAAATCAAATTGAGTAAAAAATAAAAAATATTGCTCCAACTTTGAAATTCAATGAAACCAGAAGAATGAACAAGATTATAGCATTTTTAACTAAACTGGTTAATTTGTGTTGACCAATGACATGAGGGTTGATTTAGTAGTTTAATGGTTCAAGCTTTTTTCCCAAGTCATTCTTCTGGTTGGTCCAACAACTATGAGAAAAATATTATAAATCTTGTTCAGTGATAACATTTTGGATAAATTGTGTAATTAGTGTAAAAAAAAAATGATGAAGTAGCATAAGATGAAAAATTTTGGTGAGATAGCATAGTTTAAAGATGTCGTGATTTATATATATTATATTTTAATAATATCGTGTTTTAGAACCATGATATTTGTCTAAACATTGTTGTTGTGAACCGCGATATTAATTATGGATATTATGTATCCATATAATCTTAAGTTGTTATTAGGGGTGAGTAAAAAACAGAAAAATTGAGAAAATCAGAAAAAAAATAACTGAAAAAACTGAACCGTGAGAAAACCGATTAAAATTTTGAAAAAACCAACTGGTTCGATTCGGTTTTATAAGCCTGAAACCAAAAAAAACTGAACCAAATCCAAACCGGAAAAAAACCGAGCCAAATTGAAAAACCAAGCCCATACCGGTTTGAACCAGTTTTTATTCTAAAAAACTGAACCGAACTGAAACCGATCGGTTTGAACCGATTTTAATTTCGGTTTTTTTAAAAAAAATTAAACCAAATAGAAAATAATTATCTCTAATTGTATGTTTATGAATCGTGATATTTAGTAAATATTATCGAAGTATATTATTTTATCAAATCTACTCCGTAAAAATTTTACATTTCCCGTGATAATTTAAAAAAAAATCCTAACATTTCGTAATTTTCTTCGTAGATAGATACATTTCTTCTCTAATGAAGGAAAAATCAAAGAACAACGTTCAATTTTACAGTAACTCTGGTAGAGTGATGGTATTAAGAAACAGTACCTTGAGGGGGCAAAGAGGAGGTTAGAGAAAG
>Ga0307517_10010375_pt1 | contig 13049 bp, 16 predicted proteins | sample 23_EM_MG_FD_194515 | JGI IMG/M metagenome (GOLD analysis project Ga0307517, IMG submission 194515) | Populus trichocarpa ectomycorrhiza microbial communities from riparian zone in the Pacific Northwest, United States - 23_EM | ecosystem: Host-associated > Plants > Roots > Unclassified | place...
CCAGAAATGGCCCCAGGTAAGTTGTGGGCAGGATGACTAGGAAATGATATATACTGGGTGGTCCGGACAATGAGGCGGAGTCCGGCTTGAGCCGGATGAGGCGGAGTTCCCATTTCCGACTTTCTTTGTAATTTTGGTTCCAGAGGGTTGGATTTTCATTCGCTGGTACTGCGCATTGCGCAAGGACGATTGTCCTCATTGTTGGCATCGACAAATATCATTTAGTGACTTCAACTACAATAACCAGACGATAGATACGACTCTACATAAACATCTTCACATTAGGCTCAGTATTGGAATCTCACTGGGATGAATATATGTCAGCACATGTCATAAAAGATCAAAAGGAAAACGTACAGCAGTTGCTGAGGGGGTAGCCGAGGTCGCAATGCTGCTCGTCGGGGTAGCCTTCTTGGAGGACTTGTTGAGACGGTGGCGGTGGAGACGGTGAAGGCCGTGGCGTTTGCCAGCCTTCTTGGAGTGCTTGTGCTTGTGCTTGCGCTGCAAAAGGGAGATATGGTCAGATCAGATCGCAGCGAAGTTATGAGCATTCAACACGTACAGTGGGAGGGGTGGCGGGCGAAGACTCCTTTGGTGCGTCGACTTCCTTCTCTTCAGTCTTTGAAGTGGTCTCTGGAGTGGCGGAGACCTTTGCGTCAGCAGTCTTCTTGCTCTGTGATGTATATCAGCAAAGTCCTCATGTAGCTCAAGAGACTGAACACACCTTGCTTAAGAGACCTCGTGCGGCGATGGGCTCAGCAGCCGGTTCAGCAGCTGGTGCCTCCTGCGCTATCATTCAGATATGACGCCTTAAGCATGAAGAAGCCACTTACACCACCAGCGGGGGGTTCGGCGCTCGCTGCGGCAGCAGCTTTGGCGCCCTTGCCACCGCGACCCTTGCGACCACGCTTGCCGCCTTTCCCTTTACGTCCATGGCGCTTCCCTCCTCGGCCTTTCCCCTTTCCACCCTAAAAAAGATGATTCAACAACCCATCATCGAATAGAGGAGAAAAGAGAGGCTCACGCGAGGCTCACGGGCAACAAGCTTGGAGTTAGCGGCAGCGGGCGATGGAGTGGGTGCAGAGAGAGAGGTGGTGGTGGTTGGTGCAACCTCGCCCTTTTTCCCGTGTGCTTTGCGGCCTTTGCGGAGGTGCTTGTGGAGGTGCTTGTGACCGTGGCTGTGACGATGAGATCCTTTGTGGTGATGCTGTTGGTGTTGAATATTGAGCGGTGAGTAAATGCAGAGCCGAAAGACAAATTGTAAATACCGTAGATACTCCGCTATGAGTCGGGACGGCGGAGGGCGCAACAGTTGTGGATGCGGCGACAGCAGGCGTGGTCACGTCCCGGACATAGTATTCCTCGATGTCCGTATCGTACATACGAGCATCAAGTTCAGCAAGGTCATCATAGTCACGCTCAACAAGGTCGTAGGAGTTTTGCTAAACAAACGAGAAAGCGCATCAGACTAGTATTAAATCTGGGGCGTTGAACACAAACACACCGTGGGCATAGCCAACACGGAAGTTCCGTAGGCGAGGACAGCAACAAGAGCGAGAGTAGAGCGAGCGGAAGGCATGTTTAATGAATGAATGTAGGTTCGTAAAGGTTCTGTAGCGACATCATCATCAGTCCAATGTTATCTCGAAAAGATCGAGCAGGATACACACTTTGTTAATTGAAATCGGGATGAAATATATATAGCTCTGAAGGGACCGGCCCTAGTTGATCTTCACTGAGAGTAAGCGAAAATATAAGATATAAAAGGTAGGGAGGACATACTGATATGAGCGAAGATGAAGATGCACCTGGCACTTGGGAAAACAGGAATGGATTTGGTAGACCTTATATACCTTTCCCCTGCACAGGATTGCTAATTCCGCGTGTTCAGGGTGCACAGCACGCCATTGGCCGGTATCCACGAATCACCACAAGTTACCTCATCCAATGACAGGAGTTTCATCTAAATTCAAGGCGTTAGAACCAGAATAGGCGAAATGGGGTCAATACCTGGAGGGTGCCATTTTTCTACGTTCTATGCGTCGAAATTTCCATGGATCACGATAGCTTCTGGCAACTTGTGAGAGTTGGGGAGTCATTAGTATGGATACGCCCATGATCATCCATCGCTGTTATGCCTAGCATGGTTTGTGAAAATGCCGCAGTATGGCATCCCTGGACCTCGTCGCCAGTCATCGCCATCGAAGCCGGCCACCTCGGCCGATTCAGATTTGATACATGTGTCCGAATCGAGCGGGTTGGAGTATTTTTATGTAACCGGTTCAAAATCTATCACTCCGAGCGCCCCATTCTCCAACCTGGTTGCGAGCGCGATTTTTGGCTTGCTGTTGCCCCACCTGGGTAATTGAGCGTGGGACACTCAAGTGATGGACAAGTACAGAAGAACCTCAATGCTCATCATTTTCCCCATCATCATTCAAAACGATTTCAAAATTCAAACTGTCTCCTTAGCTTCGCTCTCCAACAATTTTTTGACATACGCTGTTTCCTATGCATCTCACCACCGGCGTGATTCTCCCTGGAATGGGTTGTCTGCGGGGAATGTCTGGGCATGTCCCTCGGAGGTGCCTGACACTTGAAGGTTGAAGTTACTCTACCTTGTCAGTGTCAGGGCGGCCTTGAAAACTCATCATGTTCCCTCAAAATCAGGCATTGGGCAATAACTCAAAGACAGATGAAAACCTACAGACAAACCCGCCACGACTATTCAACCCAGGATTATCCGAGTTATGCTCCGGCCTTTCTTCCTCCCAAAAACGCTTCATCTCCAGATCCTGGTTCCCCTCGGCCTTCGCTTGTGAAGTCGGAAGCTCCGAGTACATCTTCCAAGCTTCTTGCTGCCCAGAATCATGCTTCTCGAAAGCGAGTAGCCGGAAAGACTTGTCTCATTGCGACAGCAATAATCATACTACTTATCGGCATGACCTGCGTCCTTCTGTCCTACCTTTGCCTTGCCTATAAATGCAACGTCTCCAACCTATCCCTTATCAGCACCGCTCCATTGGGAAAGGTTCTCACAATCTCTCAAGTTACTTCCCATTTGGCACCTGTATCGGTACCAATCGTTATGGGCCTTTCCTCGTCATTGGTAGGGGCGAAATGGCTGAAATCTAGCGCGGATTCTAGTTCTAGCCTCAATCGTCCATCTCCGATGCAGTGAGCCGTTTTCTATCATACTTCTGTCCATGGGTATCTGACAGACCTTTTCAGGTTGGGACTGTTGTTGTCAATATGCAATGGAGCGAGTCTTCCCGCGTTCGTGTCATCCTGCAAGTATGTCTTCAGACGGAAACCAGCTGGAAATAATGGGAACCTCCAAAATCCTCCAATCCTTCGACAATCCCTCCTCCTCCTTGCATCGCTACTGACATCAGTATACCTTGCGGCTGCTGCGGATTCATGGCTTCACGCAACAAGCAAAAGCATAGATATCACAACTGCGTCATCCTACGCTTCTTTAGGTATCCGAGATCTTGGTCCAGAGATAAACGCGACGATGTGTAACCCGTCCACCTATCCAGATGGCACTATGAGTCAATCGACTTGTGGTTTGATTAACGGTGGAAGTGATGGAAATGGACGGACCTACATGGAAGGGCTGCGAGTTGTGTCGAACTCGTCAAGCCTACACAGAGTCGTATTCACTGATGATCAGATTGCCATCTTGGTCCCCCAAACTTTACCATCGAATGTAACATACTCCGCAGAGACTTTAGGAATCCAAACACAATGTACAAGGTGAGCTCAAATATAATTATCTCCTGGAAATGCATTAATTACCTTTTCAGCGTCACGAAGCAGTGCCTGGCTCCGACCAAATTCTCGGACGGATCGTTAAGTTATGGATCGAATGCTGCATTAAATCTCGACTGCGTTATTGGAGGCGTTAAGTATGGTAATGAGACAGCGAGAATTGGGCTGTGTTCTCTGGATGACCAAGGGTATTGTACCGAAGGCTGGAAAATATCATCAAAGTAAACGAGTTCTTGATCTTTGTGTTTATACAAGTCTCTGACTATCACTTAGTCCATTCACAGCTGGTGAAGTCATAGCGTCTCAGGCTTACTTTGGAGCAGCAGAAGACACATGTGCGTATATGTTCCTTATCTGCGACAAAGAGTTGTTCGTTGATCAGCGACTCCTCAGTCAACCCAAACACGTTCGTCATTTTTCGCGGATTACAAATATCGCACTCATATTTTTTCTTCAGAGGTTGGTTCGTGCATGGATGGTTTTCTGCAACGTGACTGCCCTCGATGTGGTATATACCTACGCGTCTTCTCGTTATATTGTCTACAAATCCGTACCCACAAGTACGATATCGGCCCAACACATAATGACCGTTGGCTTCATGCAACCAACGACCGCAGTTTCATACGCTGTCGACGGCGCTGGTCTCCAGGAGAATACAACTTTTGAAGAAGCATATTCCTTGGAATTGTCAAGGCAGACTCTTGCACGTGGAGCCTATATGTATGAAGCGAAACCGGTGCTGGGAATTAACAACGAGTTGATCGTCATTGGCTCGAGACTACAGATTATCCCGCTGGTGCTCTTCGTCGCAGCGACGCTTATTTTTTCGTATGTGCAGTTCTATGGAAGAAATCGGTTGCCTAACGTCCATGTTCGCTCGTTTCAAAAGACTTCAGGTCCTCATAATCTCTCTGTGGACGATTATTGCCACGTCTGGAATTCCTTATGTGCACCTTGCAGCTTTGTATATCAAAGATCCACTCACTGCAGTGCAAAGGCTATATGGTCATCCAGATCCTGTCCTAACCTGGGAAGACGACACCAACAAGCGATTTGGAGTTGAGAGTGATGCGGATCGTTTGTGGATTGGCCCCGTACTTAACAGTGACCATCATCAAGGAGCAGTCTTTTCTGTAATCAAAGGCTGAGGAAGCTTTGGTTGTGATTTTAATGGGTGCTAAGGGTTCCATGCATGATATTATGTTTGCTTATCAAGAAATGTTTTTCACACTCGGGGCTCAAATGAAATTGACATTGCGAAAGAATAATGTCACCCAGAATAGCAATTTTTCTTCGACAGGGTATTAAGTTACGTAATGAAGTCGCGTCCGATTGTGACTCGTATATGACTGTTAATATTAACCAGGTCCAACGAATTGCCAACGAACGATACTCCAGCAAAGCATAATCTCTTAAAAAATGCCAATATTGTGATGTCTGGTATGCCAGGGGTGTCCCAGGGTTCTTCTGACTATTTCGACAACGATGATTCCGGCTTTTTGGAAGCATTGAGTACTGCCGTTATTCCAGGCGATATTGTCGTGGATGCAGCAGAAAATGTAGGCATGATCGAAGACTCATCGACTTCCCAAGAATTGGAACCACCACCACCTGCTCAACCGATCAAGGTAACGGACGGTGGAGATCTAGAGGACTCAGCAACATCACAGGAATTGGAACCCCCGCCCCCTGCTCAACCGCTAAAGCGAAAGCGGAGTTTAACTCCTCTACATGATGCAGATGATATCAGTCTTGACGACACCGTGCCAGTTGGTGCTGGAGATGACACCTACGGAGCTGCTACCTTTGGAGGATTTGGGGAGTATATGAGGAGAAAACGAGTCAAGCTGCAGATCCAAAACGCGCAGATATTCATGGGAGACAAGCACGAGGAAACGGAAGGTGTAACTAGTCAGATATTCAAGGGGTTGGCCATCTACGTAAGCCGTTGACTAAACCATATGAGAATATGTTTTGATGATTTTGTAGATAAATGGCCACACGAGACCCTCAGTTCAAGATTTGCGCCGGCTTATTTTGCAACACGGAGGGACATTCCAGCCATATCTAGACAAGAAAGCTATTGTGTGAGGCTCGTTATCTTTCGAAGAAAATGTTAGAAGCTCACCGTCTTTCGCAGCACTCACATCATTACTTGCTCACTCACACCCGCCAAGATACGCGAGTTCAAGCACATGAAAGTTGTCCGTCCCGAATGGCTCGTCGACAGCGTCGAAAAAGGCTGTCTGTTGCCGTGGAAAAGCTACATCTACATCCACGAGGAACGAATCGAACATACCCAAGGTACTAAGAGCAACCAAGCGACTCTCTTAGATCGAAGCAGAGATATTCCGAGCTCGTTATCCAGTACTTCGAACCAACCCCATGGAACGACTTTAGCAAACAAGTCTGCTTCCACCAACCCTGTGGTCAATCTTCTTCAGGGGAAGAAGCCACCGCCTGCCGATCCTCTCTACACTACTGACCCAAAAACCAAAGCCGACGCCGCCCGTGTACCTGGCTATGCTGCCGACAGATCTAATCCCAACGCCCAGCGTGTTATGGCAAATCCTGAATGGCGGAAAGCCAATACCTCTGTGTCGTCCGGTTTCATTGAAGGTTATTACAAGAACTCTCGCCTCCACCATCTCGCCACATGGAAGTCGGAATTGAAAGACCTCGTTCAGGAGGCCCAGGAACGCGCGGAAACTGGTGTTTCGGGTCATGTTGGCAAGGTCGATTCTGAGGCGAGGTCGACGACCGCAGAGGGTGCGGCTGGCGTAAGCATGAGGGGCGCAGAGCTTGTGATTAAGTCGCCCTCGTCTAAATTCAAAGGAAAGGCGAAGGCGTTGGATGATGAAGAACGGGTCATCATGCACTGTGACTTCGACTGTTTCTTTGTGTCCGCTGGACTGGTTAGCCGACCCGAGCTCAAAGGGAAACCTGTCGTGGTTTGTCACTCGCAAGGCGCTCAGGGCGGTGCTTCCAGCACGAGCGAAATAGCTAGCTCTAGCTATGAAGCTCGGAAATTCGGGATCAAAAATGGGATGAGGTGTGTCGGTATTCGATCGTCGATTGTCATCTTGTGTCTGATTCTAGATTTTTAGTCTCCAGCAGGCTCGCCAGCTTTGTCCAGGTATAATCACTATACCATACGAATTTGAGCGGTATTTTCCATCTTGTCGCAGAAAAAGGGATTTTCCTTATGCTTGCATTTAGGTACAAACAGTTTTCTTTGCTCTTTTACACCGTTCTTATGTCCCATGCCGACGACCTGCAAGCCGTATCAGTCGACGAGGCTCTAATCGATGTAACGACCACTGTAAATCAGCTGAGGGCTCAAGCACAACGCGAGAGTGCCCTGCAAGATCCTGCCAAAGATGTTGCGGAGAAAATTCGTGCAGAAGTTCGAAAGGCTACAACATGTGAAGGTCATTCGTTCGTCGCTGACAATCTACAGGGCAATGTCACTGATTTTGCATTCTTCATTTAGTCAGCGTTGGGATTTCGCATAATATCCTTTTAGCTCGTCTGGCTACTCGCCGCGCCAAACCTGGAGGTTCATTCCATCTCACACTACTCGATGTACCTGAATTTCTTGCGCCACTGGATATTTCCGATCTACATGGTTTTGGGTGGTCCACCAAACAGAAGGCACAAGAAAAACTTGGTGTTACAAATTTAGGAGAGTTGGCCAAGAAAAGTAAGGCCAGTCTGATGGATGCTCTCGGAAAAGGGACTGGCGAGATTCTTTACAATGCAGTTCGAGGCATTGACGAGAAGAAACTCGAATCCGATAAACCCAGGAAGTCAGTTTCCTGCGAGATTAACGTGAGGTTTTCCATTATGTCAAACCCAACAAGTTGCTCAGGTTTCTTCTCCAGTATGGTATACGTTTCGAGAACAACGAACAAGCTGAGGCTTTTGTCCAACAAATGTCCGTTCAAGTCCAGAAACGACTGGATGCGATCGATATGGTGGGGCGCTCGATCACTTTGAAAATCATGAAGCGCGATCCTACAGCGCCTGTTGAGCCATCTAAAGTCAGTTTCCTCGATAACTCTGTTGGATGGCTAATTCACCTCGTTCTACTTTAGTTCCTTGGTCACGGTCCCTGCGATTTGTTCAACAAACAGATGCCACTCATCGCCCCTGGAGGCAAAGCAACGAGCGATGATCAAATCATCGGAGAACATGCGTGGAGGTTGCTGAAGTCGTTCAACTTCGATCCGAAGGAGCTGCGTGGGATTGGGATACAAGTTCAAAAGCTTGAGTCGAGTTCAAGCTCAAGTCATGCGCCTCCGGGTCAGGCCGTTCTTCCATTTTGGTCGAAAGCCGGTCCTTCAAAGGATGTATTCCCCGAACCTCAAATTAATGTTCAGCCGCAACCTCAGGAAACAGGAGACCCTGTCAAACCATCGACTGTTGACTTTGACCTGCCCTCCTTTTCTCAGGTCGATCGGTCCGTATTTGATGCCCTTCCACGAGATGTTCGTGAAGAAATTGAGAAAGAATACAAACGACGTTCAGCCTCCCCTTTTATTCTAGGAGTCCCACCCGTCGAGCCCAACGATAAACCCGCACCTCAGATACAAGGACCCTTCGGTAAACGTGCGCACACTCCGTCTTTCTTTCCTCCAAAACCACTCCATAAAGGACCGAATGTCAAACGCATCACCCAACAGCTTGCCCCTCGCAGCCGCGCCAGCGTTTCGCCTCATAAAAGCGCTCTCCTTCAGTATGCAATGCGACTCGCGGAGAAAGAGAAAAAGAAGCCTAAGGGGGTTCGGATCGCGGACGACGCTTTGCTCGATTTGAAACTCGACCCAGAGGTATTTAGGGCTTTGCCCACCAAGGTTCAACGGGAGCAGCTTATCATGGCGCGAATCATCAAGGAGAAAGGACACATCCCGGAACCACCGAAGGAAAAAAAGGTGCTGAAGCCAAAGAAGCACGTATTGCCGCCTGATTTCGTGCCCTATCGCGCCCCAAAACCGAAGGCGAAGTATCTCCCTAAACCTTTCCTCCGACAGCAGGGGAAAACGAAGAAAGAAAAGCTGTATTTTACGGAGACGGATGACATACAACGCATCGTCGAGACCTGGGTGAACACCTACAGGCATTGGGCTCCGAGAGAAAAAGATGTCGAATTTTTAGCCAAGTTCATCGTCCAATCAGTAGACCGGGCGCAGGCTTCGGATGTCGGTGTCGAACGGGCAGTGGCGGTCATGAAGTGGTGGATTGTGCTTTTGAGGCGCTATTTCCCAGCCTCGGAGATCATGGAGGAAGAAGATCTTGCGTTAAGCGCGAGTCAGAGGAATTTGGTTGGTGAGGCGTGGTGGGGTGCACTCCATGGAATCCAGGATCAGATGGATGTTATTACTCGAAAAAGGTTTGGAGGACGATTGTCCTTGAGGTAGGGGGGAAATTGTTCGGGCATCGTCGTGAATTGGTTGGTCCAGGCACCACAAGAATCATCCACGTCAAAGCATCCACGTCAAACCAAAACGCAGTGATCCACGAGCGCAGCATCACCCTTAGTCGTGAACGGACTCTGGGTACCGTCAGTCCTGAACTTCTCAGGCAAGGTCGTGTTTGAAGCCTGCCAGAAATCTCCACTATCAAGCTTTCCCTGACAATCAGATTCCACGCACTTTTTTTCTATCCATGCCTCGCGATGATTGGGAGCTGTCATCTTTTCACTCAAATCGTCGCTAAGAGGACTGTCAGCGACCATATTCTTGAGGTAACCCCGTACAACCCCGGTCTCCATGTCCCAAACAACGTCGCCTTTCTGCTATGGAACCATTACATGGGATCAGCTGTTGGGTACTTTGATCTCTCTTTAAGTTTTCATCGTATTAATGGGGTTGTTATTCTTCTTCCAGATAACAATCTCTGAACCCACTTCACCCTCGCTTTCGTTTCAAAGTATTGGTGCTATCATCATACCTGAGCGAATCTCGCTTCTCAATATCGTCTCCAGTTTTCGCCTCCGGCTCATATGTGCAGACATGCCAAATCGAACGTTGCTTCTGTCCGAAGGAAAATATAATTTCAATGTTTTTACTTGAAAATTAACTCGCTACATAATGCAGTCTGTCAACGGTACAACTATATTGCGTTTGGCTGCACCAAATGAAGACTAATGGGGAACACCTAACGGTAATAGTCGATAATTGATGAGGTTGAACAAATATTGTACGTGGCCATGTCGAAAGTTCTCCTGGAAATTGACACGGACTCTTATGTTAACCATTCGATGGAGAAATGGGTGTTGTAATTCTCGAAGCCCTTCTTTAAAGGAGCTATGTAGTTGTGTGCCTCGTAGATTACGCAAAATTGAATCTTCTCGTTTGATATGGCCTTCGCAAAATCTCCATCGAACGTCCTAGGTGTTTTGAGTTGAATGGAGATTCCAGACACCCATCCATAAATAAAATACAATTCCAAAAAGGTTGACCATTGGTAGACGCGTTCTTCAGTATCCTGCTTCAGATAATTTTTTTTTTTTTTTTTTTTTCATTCCCGAACTTGCAAACATTTATCCCTCCTGCGTGGTCCATGAGGCTCATGCAAATATAATCATAAAAATAGTAATAGTACAGATATTGCAGTCCCAAGATCCCTGAAAGGCGCTGCCCCAAACCCCTCTAGAAGAGCATAAATATATAATACACATTGGAGTGATCATCTTCTCATTAACCACGTTGAACAGGCTTGAGAATGAGTGGCATCTGATTTCCCGCCTTGGGGTCTGATTTGACAAGAGGTCGCTGGACAATTGCCATCTTCTTGATGATATCACTTGAAGGAACAGCCAACTCGAACTCGAAGGCCCTGATGAGAGTGAACAACAAAGCCTTTATCCTGGGATGACAGAATTAGGATGCTTGAGAGGCACAAGGAAACTTCAAGACTCACTCAACAAGGGAAAAGCGATATCCAATACAGGCACGAGGACCACCAAGGAAGGTCATCATGTTACCCCATACACCAGGGATACCAGCTGCCGCCTCGGGAACATGCTCCCATCGCTCCGGCCTGAGTACAGACAGGGTGATCAATAATTAGGATACCCTACGGAACGGTCAGAATCTTACTTGAACTCCAAAGCATCGTCGCCCCAGATTGACTTTGATCGGTTCAAAGCGAGGATCGGTATAAGAAGAGTCTGGCCTTTCTTTACCCTGTGAAAGGTATCAGAAATAGTAAGCAACCACATGTCGAGAATTAAGCTTACTTGATGCCATCCAGGACATTTCCATTCTTGTCTTTGATTGGCTCGCCGAGTGGGAGAATGTCGTCTTCGGTAGCAACACGCATAGTAGATGCCACGGGTGGGTGAATACGTAGGGTTTCGCGAACGACAGCATCTAGATAAGGGAGAGCGTTGAGTTCATCCATGGTGGGGTTGTCAGTTCCGACAGCAAGAAGTTGCTGTCGAAGTTTATCTTGAACTTCCGGGCGTTGCGTGAGGGCAAAAAGTGCCCATGTCGTTGCGGTACTGGTCGTCTCATGACCGGCAACCAGGAACGTGGGGACCTCTGAAATTGTGTTCGTCCATGTGAGAGATTGAAAACGGAGACGAAGATACTTACGGGCCAGCACATCATCGTCTGTCATCCGCTGACTGGGTGGAAGGTCCGTTGACATATTCGCTCTGAGAAGTAAGGAAAGAAGATCGCGTCTCTTGAAAGCACTTTTCTCAAACTTGTCGCCGGCTTCCTCATCAGCGACCATTGCGGCTTTGCTGTCTCGCAACAGCTGGGTTCCAATGCGCGCCATGTTCGTCACGGCTACTTTAGCTTCAGCGTCCCTTTCTGCTCGCTAAAGATCATGCGATATGAGCTATTGACTGAACCGTCGGCAACAATTCATTCTGACATACGAGGAAACGGAGGACAGGGAACATTCCTCTTAATATTGGAATCAAAGCCATTTGTGTCCCAGATCGAAAGATAGTGGAGAATGCTCGATTCAGCTCATTGTCCTTGGGATCGTTGGTTAAGGCCTCGAACTGGTAATCGAAACCTGGAAAAGACATTAGGACGATATAGTGAACTAGCTGGGTAGTCAGACGACATGGACACACCCGCCAATCCGATCACATCCAATGTCATTTTACTCAGCCACGATAATACATCAAGGCGCCCATTTGATCCTTCTTTGCTACTTTCCGCAGCCCATATATCGCGAAGCTAGGAGTATGAATGTTCAGATCGGATTTGGTTCAGATAGAGTGTATTCTCACTTGAATAGATTTCTCGACGAAAATTTCAGTTAGTTCTCGAATTTGCGCTGCGCCAAAGGCAGGGTTCTGGCGAATGGTCTCAGAAAAACAAAACAAGAAGTGGTGAAAGAATGGATATTACCATTATTCTCCGCTGAAAGTACCGTGAATAAAATTAGAGACAAATTCACAAAAGGGAGATGTACCTGTTGCTTGTGCTTGTGCCCCTCGACAACTAGAACACCATTACCCACAATCTGGCTAAGATTGTATCTGGCACCTTCAGGTTTCTGATAGATATAGCTATTCATGAGGACGTGGTTAATGGCCTTCGTATCGATGGTATATAGACGATTCATCTACAAGAGGTGTGAGGCATGCTTCTCGAGGTCTACAGACAAGAATACTCACTCCAATGAATCCTTTGTAGTTTATAGTAGAACCGTACTCTTCCGCCCACTTTTCATGAAGGATAGAGTTGTCCTGAGAGGCAGAGGCTTGTTAGAGAGTATGGCTTATAACGAGGTTTGACCGTACAGCTTCCCATATCTGCTTGAGATTCCCATATATTAAGCTGGGGCTGGGCGGGCCAGGAAGAACGCGTAAAGGAGAGGTCAGATTGTTGTAGCAAAACCTGAGAAGTTTGTAGACACTGTAAAGCCCGAGCGTGCTCAGAAGAGATAGGACGATTCGTTGATAGCCCATTGGGGGCGACGAGAGTGCTTTGTAGCCGTTGTTAGGATTTAATTTGAAGCAGACAAAGCGGAGGCGGCCTTGCCGCATTCGCCTAGTTAAGTACCCATAACGGTTACATTGCCGAGGCTTGCGTACATGGACAGGCTGCGGAAGTGCTCCCGAGCCCGTATGTGTCGGTTGGTTATGTAAGGAGTTTGTACATACATACCAGTGGCCCAAACAAATCATTAACTGGTTTCCTTAGCGGAGAATGCAATACAAATACAATACATACGACAAGGACAGTGAAAGCAAGAGGGAAATGTGTGAGTGAAAAAAATGAGGACTCGGATGTGAATTGGTAAGG
>Ga0307517_10010376_pt1 | contig 13049 bp, 12 predicted proteins | sample 23_EM_MG_FD_194515 | JGI IMG/M metagenome (GOLD analysis project Ga0307517, IMG submission 194515) | Populus trichocarpa ectomycorrhiza microbial communities from riparian zone in the Pacific Northwest, United States - 23_EM | ecosystem: Host-associated > Plants > Roots > Unclassified | place...
TCACGTGGTCTAGGTTTGAGAAGCGTGATGGCATCAAAGTATACTTGGCACCCGCGTTAGGGCGAACGCGATCAAAGCAGGGGCTGGCGCACATAAGAACGAATCCTCATTCTTCGGACTCGTAATCTAAATTATCTTGCCTGTCGACAAAGCATATCGGGTATGCAAGGAGAGAAATACGAGGCTTTCCTCCCCTATGATGATTACTCATCCAAGGGACCACATGGATTTGTTCCGAGTTCACAGTGGCTACGAGATATGTATGACCAGTTTATCGAAGAAAATCAAGACCGTCTCAATCAACATACGGGGATGCTTAGTGCGGAAATTTGTGCAATTGATCATAGTCACAAGGTAAATCTTGGAATATTCGACCTAAAGTTTATTTAACAAAACTCAATTATTCAGATTACAAAACACATTGCTTGGGTTAATGGAGTTATGATCTTTACTGCGCTTTTAACCATGACAAATGAGAAGGGCGAAATCCGAATATGTGCTCTTGTCGCGACCAAATCCCACTGTCAATTTGAACTTGCACTTACAAGAATGCGAGAATCACTGCTTCTATATGGCCATACCCTTCCAACTGTCATTTATACCGACAACATTGCATCTGACAAAGGGTGTCTTGAAGCCGCCTTTCCTTCACTTTTGTGTGATGTGGTTCCTGTGGAAAAATATGATTTCCTTGAACTACTCACCCTTCCATCCAATATCATTGTTGGGGTCAAGGATACCACAGAAGCAATCAATAATGCTATTCGAACTATTCTTGATAGCCTCCCACTTGATGGCAGTGGTTCTATTGCAGTTGGTTTTGATTCTGAATGGAATGTTGAAACTTCATCCGATGGTCAAGTTGTAAAACGAGGCCATACTGCAGTTGTACAAATTGCTCATGGCAATTGTGTTTTTGTTCTTCAGGTATATTTTCTCTCCTTTATTTTCTTTCTTAATAAATAATTTTACTATACAGATTGGAAAAATACTTGCGACAGGGCACCTTCCCCGGCAGCTAGTTTTACTTCTAACAAATCCGAGCATCATCAAGGTTGGACGAATGGTTAGCTCAGACTTGAAATACCTTGAAATGGCTTGTCACTCCCCAATGCCTTTCACTGGTGCCTTGGACCTTGCTCGATTTGCCAAGGAACGACTTGTTGTTCCAAATGCAAAAGTCAGCTTGGCTGATCTCTGTGCTGCCACCCTCCAGAAGCGTCTTCCAAAAAACACCCCAGCTCACATAAGTACTTGATGGGAAGATGATCAACTTCCAGACGATATGGTTCACTATGCTGCTCTTGACGCCTATGCTTCCCTCTGTATTTATCAGCGACTTCTTCAAATCCATCCTCCAAAGCCTCTTCCTGAAGAGTTAGATGCCTCACTGGAGATTGTGCTTTACCATGATGACCTTTCACATGTCATAGCAAGAGGTCACATCTCCGAACACTTTCTATCAGATGAACCCAAACATTACAATGGGATTCAAATTACGGCCAAGCGGATTCTTATAACTGTAACCCAGGTTTTCATCCCAGGCACCATAATCAATGCCCATTGTAAACACACTCTTTAAGCCTTTGGCTCTGTACCATTTGATTTGGTATGTTTGAAGAGTTGTTTGAAGGTAGTTCCTTCAGATGCCAATCTGGAATCTTTATCCTTTGCAACAAGACCATCCTCAAGCATATTTAACCCACCACCTGGAGTCCCTGGACCTCAGCCAATAGCTGAAAGATCAACCACCAATTTATCATCCACAGCCTCAGACCAGGATGGCCCTCTACTTTCGGAACTCATCTTTGATACACCAAACACTGTTGAATTGGAGTCCCAGCCCAATAATGAACCCCTTCCACCCCAACCCCCAACATCTGTGACTTTGAGTCATGAAGTTGACACTGGAAGTGCTATTGAGGGTGATTCAATACTTGGACCTCAACCAACTGAGTGGACAACCATTTGCAGCCGAGTTGTTAATGACCCTTTCCACCTCTTCAATCGCTTTTATATTGCAACAGGTCATGGACTGCACATAGAATTTGCACAGGCAATGCGGGATGCACTTTTTATTCCAGATGAAGAAGATAAACGCAGGATCACTGCTTGGGGTCAATCTCAGAAGCCGCCGCAAACCTTTGATAACCTTGTCCAATCCCAACCAGCATGGGTATGGAAACGTTGCAAACAGGTAATCCCACCACCTGAGCAATTATACCCACTTGTTGCAGCAGTTTTTCGCATTTATGGCCCACTCAAAGATGCAAAAACTGGCCAGCCTCTATTCAATTCAAGAGCATGGCATGTTGCGAAAAACATTTTGACTTTGATCCAGGGAGGATATGTGTCTGATCCACCTGGCATTGCTCTCTACTCGCTCATGGGCTCTGACTCTGCTAATGGTGGCCTCCCAATTTACCGGTGCGCAAGAGGAACAAATTCCACGGAAGGTGGCTTCCATACTCACCTTCGCTCACGCTTACCAACATCTGGGGTTTCAATTTGTCATTTACATGCTTGCTTGCTTGATTTCATTATCCGACATAACCTTCTGGTATGTTGTAATACTCATCTATTCGAAATTCAAGTTTCTTAAATTATGTACAGGTCAGAACATTAAATAGCACTGGCCAGACCTACCGAGGCCACTTTTCAATCTGGCTGACGGATGAAATTCAGGATCGATATGAATATCTAGATGACGTTCTCATCGGCTCACCACAGGTTACTGGGTGGGTCAATGGAAGCTTGTACAAGCAAACCAGTGAGGTGTCAGGCATCCTTCCAATTCCTGAAGACGTTCATCAGCACAGCGGCATGGCCAAATTTATTCCCTTACCTCCTGATAACAAGAAACGATGCCACCAATTTCTGGCTCGAAAACAAGGTGTTCGAAAGCCTGCCCTTCCAATACACACAAACGAAGAGCGACGTTACTTTCGAAAGCTCATGCGTGAGAGTCCAGCCTTTAACAAAAATGGAAGTCCACCGAATTGGAAAGAGGCTGCGAAGGTGTGGAACACTCTGGCAGATGAGAATGATGAGTTGACATATAAGGTATTGCAATTCAACACCATGTCTCCTCAGATCACCACCTGAATTAATAATAATTAGCTTGCTGAACAACTCGAGGCATATTATAATGGGTGGAAGGCAAGTATGAACATCAAAGAATCCCTATCGGCCACCCTTCTTGCTCAAAAACTGATCCTCGACCAGATACGAGATCCTCAACATTCCCACAAAGCTCCTCCCATCCTTGAACGAAAGCCCAAGCGAAATGAGGTCAGTCGGGGCTTTGATCTTGAGGTTGACAAGTTGCCACCAGGTGATGAGTCACTCATCGAATCGTTGATGAGTGAAGAATTTGCTACACAATGGGAAAATGGTATGGTTAGTACAGATACTACAAAAACGGCGGCACACCTTACATTCGCGGCAACACTGTCGTCGAAAGCCTCTCGAAAACGTGTTGGTGAAGATTTGAAACAAGCAGAACCTCCGCACAAGATCTGAAAGAAAAGAACATGCCAAAAGTGTGGTGAGGAGGATTGTCCTGGGAAGAAGCTGGTGGCATATTGTCGTCGCCCGTGTCAGGATTGTGGAAAGGTGGTATGTAGGGGGAGAAACAGCAAAAAGCCTAGCATTCCCTGCTCCCAGGCATGGGATTGAGTGCACACAGTTATATGAAAATCCGTAACTTACCGATCTCCATAATCCAGTTGAATCCAACCACACTGATATCCCACCATCAAGGGTCTCATTCGACTTGTGTGCCGAATATGGTGAGAGCAAGATCTGTCAAGATAAGCTTTGTGGGAAAATGTCAACGGCGGTGTATATCGTAGAGAGGGGACTCACTTTAGTGCAGAATAGGTGTTTTCCAGATGGTGGACACCTCCATGAACGAGTCGCTTCGCGGCATCGATTTTTTTTATAATTATTTATTATTTATTTAATTATACACCACCAACATCAGTATCGGGCCAAATGACGTCGCTATTTGCCAACTTCGCCCAAGATCAGGCAGCTTTATCATTTAGGGACGTCATCGATCAATTGTGCTCGTCGGGTCACGCAATCATTTTCATTTGGATTCATGAGTCATGTGTTTAGACCCTCGTTTGATACAAGTGTGCGACACACCCAACTGGCACCTGGTGAACGACCCTAGAAATCGAACAACTATAATGATGTTGGGAAACTGCCTCAAGAACAACAGTGAGGCAGAGAACACGTGGCTAACCACTGACTTTACGAGGTGAACTCAACAGCAGCTTAGTGCATATCACAGGGACATCGCTAACCCAGTGCTGGGTTCTGAGTCGAAGGGCTATGCCGACAACATGAGGACAACCTGAAGTTCCACTACTAAAGGTGGCTGGGGAAGAGCGAATAGTTAGAAGGACCACCAGGTAAGTGACCAATCATCTACACAATGTCAAATTCGTATCTACTCACCCTTCTCTTCCCCAGGCTGATACAACTCCCCCTTCATGGAAACGGCATGATGATGAGGAGAGTGGGTATAGGTAGTTACTGATGACAATAAACTGAGGGAGCAACAACAAAAGACGAAGTAGCACCAACAGCATCAGAATTTATCAACCTGGCTCTCAACATGCTCGTGGATGATAGCGGTGACTAATGACAAGATTAGGCCACTCTACGACATCGCAATATTAGTACTTGTATATACGTCCTTGTACCCTCTCCTATGCAATAAAAATTTCAATTTCCTGCACTTTTGACCCACTTGTGAGTAACTTTTGAACACTCTTTGACTACAGCTTTCGTCACTTATGAAAGCCGAAACCACTTTAAAAGGCTCTTTAAAAGTAAACATACCTAGCTTGAAAAAGTGGCTGTCGCTTTTCGACTTTTGCTGCTTTTTCCACTTTTAAAAGCGGAAAAAGCAGCCAAAAGGCGATGTGTAATTTTACTGATGAACAAGAACATGTATAAAACATTCATCAATTGGATAATGCAAGCCAGTTTCTCAAATAGGCCTTGGGTATTGTTGCAAGAAACAGCCAAAAATTATTTAAATTCAAGTCTGGAAAACCTTCAAATAAAACTTAAGTGTCTCTCAAATGGTTATACTAAATTTTGCAGCTAGTTGTCAATCTCAATAGAGACCTCCTGCTCTAATGTATGTTTTTTGCAATGATGCCAGAGAGTGTTTTTCATTATCTTAGGCATTTAAGTTGGAGGGTGGACTGTTGTTCATCATAGTGGGCAATGTTGTATGAGTTGCATTATGAATTTTGGAATTGCTGGAATTGCTGGAATTGCTGGAATTGTTGGAATTGCTGAATTTCTAAATGTTGGAATTGTTGGAATTGCTGAATTTCTGAATGTTGGAATTGCTGGAATTGTTGGAATTGCTGAATGTCTGAATTTTGGAATTGCTGGAATTGTTGGAATTGTTGGATTTGTTGAAATTATTGGATTTCTGAATTCTGGAATTGCTGGATTTTGTGGAATTGTTGGATTAGATTTCGTGCCATGGTTTTCCAGCCCTGTGGCAGCATAAAAACTTGCAGATGGCTACGTGAAGGGATTTATAATTAATGTAGAACACAAATTTTTTATTTATTGCGTGGAAAGTTGGGATTTTACTTTTTGTGCTAACGCGTTGTGACGCAGCCGGAGCGTTAAGGGGGTTATGATGCGTGACATTGCGTTACCATCAAAATTTGATTTCTCCGACATTTGCACCACCGCCGGCTGCACCAACAATGAATTTCAATCTTAACATTCCTGCAGAAGTTGCCACACTCCTTCGCCCTCATGCACCCCCACCAGCTGCAAATACTCCTGTCAGCACTGCTCATGATCCTGGTTCAGTCTTACGTCCTCTACCTGTCATCTCAAATACAATGCTTGTCTCCTCGGATCGACTTCCTGGCCCCGAATTGTCGCTTGCTGATTTTTGTTCAAAATACAGTCTCACTACTGGTATCTCTCAAAAGCTGGATGAAAATGGTTATGCAGGCTCTCACACCTTCGAATACGCAAGCTGGGATGAAATGAGGGATGTGGGACTCAAATCTGGGGAGATCGCTCAACTCAAGCATGCTATTACAAAGTGGTCAACTGCTCGCAATTCCTAACTGCTCTCGTCTCATTCATTTGTAATTCCAGTCTCGTTTCATAACACCATTGTACACTAGACATCAAAAGTAACCACCATGAAAAAAATAACCTTTTGCGTCTTCAGGCGTTATCACCTCCATCGCTATCTTGATATCATAGAGAATTTCATCACCAGGGGTAAAAAGATCATAATTCCATCGAATAAATGCTTTGATTTTTGATATGGCTTCTTCAATCAGGTTCAAATCTGGCGAGTAAGGGGGAAGAAAGATAACACGAACACCTGGATCCAAGTTAGACTTTCCAAAGTGACACCATAATGTTGACTGACCAAAGCACTCAGTAAGCTCTAAGATACCCTCGCCATGATGAATACGGGCATTGTCCATAACAAGAACGCTGAGTGGCCCAGGGTATGGCGTTGTTAAGGGCATCTATTGGTTAGCCGTTCATACAAAATGAAAAAGCGAGCTGATTATTGAACATACCACACTGTGCTCGAGAAAGTAAAGAAACTTATCTCGGGTCATGGATCCCTCAACCACGGTGCTTGCGACAATCCCATCCAAGCTCAGCAACCCTTCACCTGAGACCCTTCTTCCACGAACAAATGCTCCCCGCATCACAGCCCGTGTTCCTTTCTTTGACCGACCACGCCGCCGATGAAGAGTCCTTTCATCCTTTGAAATTTCATCCAGGAAACCAATTTCATCAGCGCTATACTGACCCATTTTCCTCACAAAATCAGCACGAAGATCTTCATCACGTTCTTGAGCAATGCGCTGGATTTTTTTGATGGAGATGCCAGCTCGTTCCAAAGTGCATTGGATTGTTGTCCAGTGGACAGATATGAACCGGTTTGTCGAAAGAAGGACCTCAAGTTCATCCAAGAACCAATCTGGACGGTGATTTATAAGAGTTACCAAGTAGGTTGAGTCGTCAAAGTCAAGCTTTCGAGGGCGCCCCCGTAGATTAGATTTGGGTCGCACCACCTCGCCTGTTTCTCGGTATAGCCTCAGCACCCTGTAGAACGTGCTCTCCTTGAACCCAACACAGTCCAAAATGTCGTCAAGGTCCATAAGTCCTCTGTCATACATCTTCATTGCTGCAAGCTTGAGGTCTGGACTGATTTTACGGTTTCCCATGGAGGCGAACGTGCGCAGACAGCTGAGGCCAGTGTAAAGGGTAAGAAAAGATGCCAATGGACATGGAGACTCAGTAAAGCGACACCAATAATGGTGGTGCCACTGCAGTGGCAAGTTCAGACACAGTTTCTAAGTCCGCAAACGGCAAAATCTGACGAAGTCCCAAAAATGGTGTAATGTTTCTCACAAACGGTAACTGTCATTATTTTTGCATTCCGCTGTAAAGTCGTCGGGTATAGATTATTGAACACCGACCAACTACCTCAAGATACAGAAGTCGGGAGTTGTTGGCCCGTGTTCTAGCCTTCATCTAGAACCCCTTTCAATGGTAACGTCCAACTGCATTTCCAGAAAGTATTGTGAATGGGGTAAATCGCATATGAAACTAGAAAACATGACCATTGATGAATTCCAAATTTACGCGTTTATGTCTGACTGTCCTTTTCTACCTCTTTCGTCTTATCAAAGTTTAGGTTGAGTTTTTCGTCTTTCGATTTGAACGAAATGGTCTCGTTTATCTGAGAAGATCTCTTTCCCCACAGCTGAAGGACCACTCGGAGATTCAGCGTTGTTATCGACTTCCAAGAAATGAATTGAACTTACGCCACTGGCAGCGCCCATCACCTTCCTCAAGGTCCAAACATCCGTATGAGACAATCTTCAGGCCCATCTCAGTTGAAACCTTGTCGCCCGGTCGCATGAATAGATTCCACCCACATTCTGAGCAGAAATATCGGAGCATAGGGAAGCCACTCGCTGTTTGAGAGTCCTGAAATGTCTTTAGTAGGTCTGAGCCTTCCGGCTGTGGTTGAGAATTTTTGCTTGAACTCTTGCGCCAAAGTCTCTGGGCACTAGATTTGGAACGAACCATCCCAGGTAAATCCTTTATTGCAGAAGAGTAAACATTTAAATTTACTCCCTTTCTGCTCGCTACGGGGACAATTAAATGTGTCAGCTGTTACCATATTTTATATTTTGCGCACACTTTCCTCTTCGTGTGGCTGTTTATTATGTTGTATTCGTACACTGACTCCCTTTCATTTTGCTCATCTAGCTATTGAATGGGACAAGGGCTCAGACTAAGTATATAGAAACCATGTAACAGCGTCAGTCTACGAGTCGTAGTACGGCCTTGCGCTCCTCATGTTGCCCCCGCAGAGCAGAAAATTGAATCAAGTAAGTTGGGAACGACCACTGCTGTCGGCAATATACACACGGCCCCGTTGCATGTATTGCTGCGCACCAAAGAAGAAAGAAGGTTCTTGACTCGAACCTCAGTCATTATTTCATTACAACAAGTCCAGTACTTACAACACGGTTTGTAGGAAAGGAATCATAGTCCAAAGTAAACATAAGGTACCCAAGCATGAAGAGCATCCTCTGCATTCCCGAGCCTCTCTCGCATACGTTCCGAGGCATGATGAAGTGCATAAGCAGCCCTAGCACTCAGTTGTCCCTCCCCTTCTCCAGATTCCGGGCCATGGTTCAAAAGATAATGGTAGAAGTCTTTTGCCATAGCCACAGCGTGATTGTCATTGATCGTCCACATCGTGGCAACCACACCTTGATATCCTGCTGCTAACATTCCTCCAGCCAGATGAACCGCTTCCTCAGACAGTGCTTCATCATCATCACCAGCACTCGTATGACAGGCTGACAAGAAGGCCAAATCAGCATGCAGATTTTGAATCTTGATAATATCAGAGAGCTCCAGCCGCCCATCACGCATAACAAATCCACTCTGTAGGGGGAGGGTATCCTGGACTCCGTGGCATGCAAAGTGAATCGAGTTGTAGATCCTCATATTGTCACCCACTCTGACAACCGTTGCCGCTTCATTCTCCACGCGAAGAGCTTCCACTCCATGGGTGCACAATTCTTTCCAGATTGCCTCGATTTCGGTCGCAGTTCCAGGAATCGAACGAAGAGGAGCTGGTGCATTGGGTTGACTGACAAGCAAGAAACTGTTGTGGGTTGGACTTTCTGTGGGAATTTTTGTTACTCGCTTAATGAGTGCACTGACTGTGGGGGTGTAGGATGAGATGGCGAAGTCAGAAAGGCATTCGCTGTGCTCTTTATCTCGGCCATAGATTCCCGCAGCATGGATAGGCAAGAAAGCAAGGGGACCAGTTGCGCACCACCAGATGCGAGGAAGATGTGTGGTAGAAGACTGTATTTCGGGAGTAGTAGGTGTCCTCAGCAATGGGAAATCGCCACATACCGAAATGGTGAGTTGGTCAAGAATAGGTTTTACAACGTGAGACCACAATTCTGGAAGAATTTTACGAAGGCTTCCTTGCTCATGAGCTACTGGTTCTCCCTTCCGAGGCTCCACTTCCTCATCCTGCCGGGAGCTTTTGTAAGTTCGATGCAGGAGGCGCTTCAAATCATTTGCTCCTGCATAAGAAAGGCTATCGAGAGGAATATGGATAGTAGCTGCAGAACCGGGGAGCAGCGCGATAGCATCGCACCGGGACCTGTGAACATTGATGAGGATGACGAGCCCTGTTTTGGGTATACGGCTGAGGAGCGATGATACGCTTGGTGGTTGGAGAAAGTCACGAAATCCGTCACGGTCTATGCTGCGGATTTCGTGGAGGAGTTCTTCCAATCGGCGTTCCAGTTTGATGTGTTCCTGGACTTCATCTTGAAGGGATATTTTTTTTCGTATATTGTCTTCAGGATCAGGAAATTGTGATTGTGGACGAGAACCTGATTTTTCCAATGCCCTCGATACCGTTAAGAAGCGATTGGCTAGTTCTGGGTTATAGTCACGCAGATCATCCAGGGAAATTCGGAGATTGTTAATTTGGGACCACACCAGGCAGCGGCCTTGTTCAAGCCACTCTACAGCGGTTCCATGTCGTCCAAATGAGAGGGCAGCAGCGGCAGCTGCAGTTGATAAGTCGGAGATATGCACGGAAAGTTTGGAGTGGCGCATCTGGATAGTCTGCTCTAGTCCTGCAACTTGGGACGCGAGGCAAATGGCAGTCGAGAACGCAGCCATTACTTCCGACTCCGATGGGTTCACCTTGAGGGCACATGTAGCCCACTGCTTGGCAGCATAAAGACGGATGGAAAGTGGCCCTGAGACCCCGTTAGTGGATTGACGATAATTGGAAGTGGCTGCCTCGAGATCTGAATGGTCTTTCGTCTGTTCAAAGCGGCTCAAAAATGAATCTGCAAGACATTGCAAAAAGCCCGACATGAGTCCGTGGCCCTCCGGAGTGCACTGTACCGCCCTCTGGTGTGTTAATATCGCCTCGGATATGGTGTTCATGTCCTTTGTGGATTTGAACCAAACCATCAGAGAGTGTCCGAGATTATTGAGAAAGATGGGTAAGTCCGAATGGGACTCGGGAGCGAGATAAATAGCTCGCTTTTGCGCTGAAATTGCGTTGGAAATATCTTCAGGGTCACCTGTCTGTTCAAAGCGAAACCTGAAAGAAATCCCAAGATTGTTCAGCCACAAAGGCAGGTGTACGTTGTCCGTCGAAGTGGATTCCACTGCTCTTTCGTGGAATGATATTGATTCTGAGATATCTTCAAGACATTGGGTATATTGAAAACGACCGGAAAGCGCAGAGCCGAGGGTATCGAGCAGGATGGGCATGGTCGCATGGTCTTTTGGAGTGAGGTACACTGCTCGCTGTTGGGCTGAGATCGCATTGGACATATCACCAAGTTCTCCCCTCTGATCAAACCTTTTCAAGAATGCGGTTGCAAGGTTATTGAGTCGAGCCGGCATCTTTGGGTGGTGTTCTTCAGTAAGGGATATGGATTCTTGGATAGTAGATATCGCTTCGCATATATCAAGAAGGTCTCCGGACTCTTCGAAGCGGTAATGGAACGAAATTCCGAGGTTGTTCAAAAAGTCTGCCCGTTCGGAAGCAGATACGAGGGATAAGGCTTTTTGGTGAGACGAAACAGCCTCGGAAATATCGCTGATATTCCCTGTGTGTGTGAACCATCCCAAAAGTGCCATCCCGAGGTTATTGAGCACCACTGCTGCGAATTCATGCCCCTCCGGTGCTAGTCGCGCGGCTTTCTTCAGAGTCGCTACTGCATTTTCAATGTCGGGATGACTGCCTGTGGATTTGAAGCGCAGCATGAGTGAACTTCCAAGGCCATTAAGCAGGACAGGCATGTCCTTGTGGTTCTCAGATGCGAGATTTACTGCCTTTTGTTGTAAGGATATCGCTTCAGAAATGTCGTTGATGACCCTTCTGCGTTCAAAGCGGCAAAGATATGAATTACCGAGGTTGCTGAGCATACCAGGTAGTTTTTCACTGCCACCGGGAGTTAAGCGCACGGCTTCCTCCTGCTTTTGTATTGCTTCTGAAATATCGCAAAGATTCCCCCCATCCTCAAAGCGCCGCATCAGTGATTGTCCAAGCTTATCCAGCCAATCAGGCAAGTCTTCGTCGTCTTCTGACTGGAGCTGCACAATTTTCTCTTGGGCAGATATTGCCTTGGATATATCGAGAAGGTCTCGGGTGAGGGAAAAGCGGGACATATATGAAGCACTGAGGGTAGCCAGTAGGGAAAGCATGTCCTCACTGCCCTCAGGTGTTAGATATATTGCCCTTTCCTGAGAGGAAATGGATGCAGAAATGTCAGAGACATCTCTCGTGCATTCGAAACAGGTGGAAAGTGAGATGCCAAGGTTGATCAACCTCCCGGGAAGATTTGGATCCTCTTTCGGTGTGCGAGCGACCAGTCTGTTCTCGACCGATATGGCTTTGGAAATATCAGCAAGATCTCCTGTATGTTCGAAGCGACGGGAGAACAACATTCCAACGTCGGTCAAGAGGGGAAGCATTCCGGTGAAGCTGTCATCAGGACTTTCGAGTTGAGCTGCTTCAGGATCATATGATGTTGTTACAGCGGCACCGTTGTCGAGCATTTCTACATATATAGCTGTGTTAGTTTAAAATCGCAGTTTCACAGAGCAGCAGGACGTACCCTCAGATACCTGATCAAGATCGTCCAGTCGTTCTATCCCTGCAATCGTGCAGATAATGAATTTAAGAGTAAAAGTTGGGCTGTCGATGTCAGCGATGAATTCATGGCTCAAGCCTGAGGACATTTCAAATTCATATAAGCAATTGTCATATGCGCGGATATCACCAAGACATCCTCACCAGTGTCTTCTGTTGTTAACGAATGGCAAATCACTTTACGGCCTTCAAGTTCTGACTCCCAAAAAGCTATCATAAGGAGTTCTTCTCCGATCCTGGGCCTTAGGTAGGATATTTGTGAATATCTTAAGGAGGGGAATCATTGAGGGTATGGACATACATCAGTACGAGCCCATCGTGCAGCCATGATGTTGCAGACGTCCTTTCCAAAGGTAACCCTCCGCCCATCTCCTCGTTGGGGCCGAAAATGACGAGTGTCAAGTCGTCGGGAGGATCGTGGACCGTGTTGTTGGGCTTATATTCAAAAACAATGTCTTGAGGGAAGCCAAGTTAACGTGGAAATTTTAAAATCACCAAGTTAATTACCTGCAATAAAGAGTTCAAGTTCATCACTAAGGCTTCGTCAGGTACCACTCAGGATAGCTTAAGCGACACACGGCGAACCTCTCTGTCAGCGCGGTCGAAGGCATCGTTGGCGAGTTTGCAGTCTCCGATGGCCACGAGCTGGAATGTTGGTCAGCGGGAGGTTCTCAGGACTGACAAGATTAGACACACACACACGGAAAAAAGGAACGACACACGAGAAATAAGACGACACACCGTCCCGAAACACAACACATTTGATGCCAAGAGTGTGGTTTTGGACATTCGGTGTGTC
>Ga0307517_10010377_pt1 | contig 13048 bp, 12 predicted proteins | sample 23_EM_MG_FD_194515 | JGI IMG/M metagenome (GOLD analysis project Ga0307517, IMG submission 194515) | Populus trichocarpa ectomycorrhiza microbial communities from riparian zone in the Pacific Northwest, United States - 23_EM | ecosystem: Host-associated > Plants > Roots > Unclassified | place...
GTTGTCCTGAGTGGACGTTGATTGTTATTTTATAGGTACAATGATTCACATGTTTACGTTCTACCCTATGAAATTTATGGCGTTCATTTGCGCGTTTATAATAATAATCCTCATCTATTTTTTTGCGTCAAGCAGTTCGCCAACCTCTCCACCTCTCGTCATCTCGATACCGACTACTTGCATTACGGCAGTGCGGACCAAGTTGACATAAAGAAGGAACTGAAAGTGCGGACAACAAAATATTTGAATTACCGTCTCGTCAAGAATGCTATGCTTATGGCGGGACTTAGTGCTGCAGCACAACAAGCAGCGCGATGAGGCGTGCTGCCATTCGGTGCCAGTTCTATTTTAGGGGCTGAGGGCAAGGTGGGGCGGATGCGGGCAAGTTCGAGCCGTCATCAGATGAGCATCAAGAGCGAAGGCTCGCCTCTCCCGCTGCTCCAAGCCCGTTGCTCAACCTCCCGATCCATATCGATTTCTTTCTCCCCAGGACGTCTCATACCACAGGCACTTCAGTCAGCACAGACATATCTATGGCTCTCTATCTCTTCAACACAAACACTTCCATCAAGACCTCCCTGCTTCTTCCGTCCTTTTTGGGAAGATTCTAGAAAACAAGGAAGCCAAGCGGTTCCTCCTCTCACGTCTATCAACTCCCCACTAAATATCCAAGTCTCTCGCTCTGACCAGTGTTGACACTGACCCCTCTCGCACCCGGCGACCAAGGTCATAATCGCAATCAAACACGCATGCCCCAAGATTGGACAATGCAAGACACGCATATGAGTTCTGGGATGCGTTAGAGGGCGAGGGGCAACAAGTAAGTCGGTTATCTGACTTCTCGCTTTTAGCTGCTCGCCGCATATATGCAGTCTAATCGACTACGAAGACTTCCATTCCTCAACTACGAGCACGGCCATCGTACCGTAGCGATGGCCATCCGAGTACGACTACGAAATACAGACGCTGCATAGACTCGCAGGCCCAACGAATCAACCTTTCTCGACAAAGGCTCAGGGTTTACTAGGCACCAGGATCAAGGATCAGACGGGGGCTGATCTACATGTGTGTTAGACGCGTAAAAACACCCCCTAATTTACCAATTCCTTCGCTAACCTTTCATGTAGCCTCCCAACGCACCACCTGCAGATTCGTGATCGCGGCGAGGGGTTCGACGACGATCGACTCTGCACTGGGTGCTAGGGCCAATTTGGATCTCATTCAGCGGGCATGTAGTATGTGTGGACGGGTATATAATACTTACCTGTTCCCTTTACGGGCGTTCAGCTAACCCTTCTTATGAATAGCCCCTCCGGTGTTCAGCGTATGTCGCTGGCGCGGACACTTTGGAAATAGGGTCGATCGGTCGGTATCCTCCGTGAAATGTTATGTGCAGGTCCGCCGAACATGGTCATTGGTCCTCGAGAGGGAGGGAATCGAGCCGAGTAGGCAGATAGCGCATGTGAATAGGATCTCGCGATCGGTGGTTGCGATGAGCAGACATGTGGATGGTCTATAGGTTCGTTTTGCTTACCCCTCTTCTTTCCCAACCCCTTCTAACACCACCCTCAATAGCTTCCCCATCGTAAATCCTCAGCGGCGGCGATGAGCAAGGCACCACCTCATCTTTTCGAACTCATCAACCAATGCCTATTCGAACTCAAACTCCCCATCCCCGGGTGAACGAAGATTTAGAGAGCCCATGACCACCATGGGCGACAAATCCCCGTCAGACATCATAAGATCCTTCTTACATTTGAGGCGATAGGTGCAATTGTTGAATGATGCGATGCAAGAGGTGGGAATGGGGTGGTATCAGTGGTACTTTTTCTGACTTCCCGTTGGAATTTGGCTATGCGCTTACGAAGAATTTATTGTTTGATAACAGGGATCTTTTCGCCGTCACTGGGTTCGGGTATTTCTCGTGCATTACCTCTCTCTATTCGCCGGTTAACCAGTAACTGGATGTTTTACGAAATGTTAGGGGTAATCTAGCCTGTGGGTCCCTAATTTTTACACAAACGTTGGAACATTAGGTCATGATAGGACTTATTCTGCCTGCTGTCGTCAAGTTGCAATGCACCGGGCCGTTCCTCAAGTTGGTGGGTTTACTCGGCGGAGCTGCTTTTTGGGGAGTCGGGGCGGATATCTGAGGATGCAAGTTCGTATTTATTTGCATATACTGGCCATTCGATTCACTCGATTCTCAGACAGCATCTTCTTCAATACAACAATTTTGATCACAGGCCTTGGCGGCAAATGGATCTACGAACTATGTCGTTCTGAGCTCGCTAGGGGCATTATGGTCAGTTGGGGTAGGTGGGAACTTGCCTGTATATTCCTCCGTTGATTCAACCCGTCGGTCGACGGAAACTCTAAAGTTGATTGAACCAAACGGTATCTTCTCCTTTGGGGTAGAATTTGTACCAGAAACACACTAATACCTCTTGACTGTCCTTTCTACTTGATGGGCATTAGGCCGACTCCTCGGGAGTCTCATTCGTCTCATAAATTATACCTCAACCTCTCACAGGAAGAGGGTCTGGATGGCGGAAGCAGATGGTTTATTTATATTTCAACCCGCCGAAGTATCGTGGGGAGGGGGGGCTTCTTAGGCGGGTTTCCGTCCTACAAGAAATACATACCAATCCCAAGTTGAGAATGTCGCTGCAACCTGCGAGTTGTCTTGCGGAAACATGATAAATGTGAGGGGTTTTCGCTGAGTTCGCCGTGTGGGATCTCGAGAGTTCTCGGAGTTCTCTGCCGCCGGTTGTCATCCCAGCTATGTATGGTTCCAGTATTTGTACTTGGCATCCTAAATAGAACGCTTGGAAGTGGAATGGAAGGTCATGAATCTCGCAAATTTATGGTGCTGGACAATTCTCTCGGAGTTAACTCGGCCTGATCCCTACCTAACATGTGAATGGTTGAACGAAGGCTCAGAAAATGGGGCGAGGACGCAGAAACGTTTGAACCCTAACCAAGATGTGCCTACAGAATCAAAGGCCCAATGTCACATGTGGACCCCGTTTTTAATCCTACAAGAAAATGTTACACGACCGGGAGCTCGACCGACTCTGACTCTGTAAATACTATGAAACTGTATGTTCAAGTGCATGCAATCTTCTCAGGATACATTTTTCAACTCCCCTTCCTCGGTAGGCGAAGGGCGCTTTCCATTCCTATAAGCACATTAAATATTTTATGTCCGATTCTCTTCTTCACATTTTAAATAATACACCATCTAGTCACCGGTGTATTTATCCTCGCTTCGGCAACTGCCTGGACATCAAACCTCCTCCTTAGGTAGAACTTGGTGTATAGTTTCAACCGCCTTTTCTGTGTTTTGAGTACAGTGCGTCTGACTTGTGTCCGGCTATTTGTATGACTTTAAAGAAATGTAGCTAAAACATGTTCCAGCATCTGACATTGTCCGATGTCTGATTTCCTCTTTACTGAGCTTCACCCGTCAGCGCCATCCATATTATGCATCATATTCCCATTTGATGTGAAGTCAGATACTAGCCGTTTGTTGAGGGTGCTCCTCGACTTGATCGTCGCCTTTCGGGTAATTGACAAGTTAGTGACTATCATTGCATCTTTGTGATGGGTGATGGAGCCTAGCCCACTGCTATCACTAGCAGCTTGTGCTCTCGTAGGATGGCCAGAGGAAGCGGGGTTCCTGCAAGCTGCGAACGATTCAGGAGTGGAAAGCATGCCGAATTCGGTGCAGACGCTTCCTGCAATCAAGGCAGGATCACTGGGATTGTTAGACCACTTATTTTCTCCGCAGGCGACACTTCCAAGAAGAGCGGCCAAGGCACGTCCTTTCAGGGTGACAGGTTGGTTTGGGTTGCCACTCGTTGTAAGTGACTTTTTTGTTGACTTCAAGTCTTTCTTCCATTTTTTCAGGGTCTTGGATGAAGTGGCTGCAACATGCTTCTTTGCAAGTTTCGTTGCCGAAGATTCAGAGGAAAAGGTGCGAGACATAAGACCATCAATCAAATCATTGGACACCTTGGTGACCTGGGAAGAACGGTAGCCAGGGAAAATCCCTTGATACCAGGAGGATTTGCATGTCATATAGGCTTTCAAGTCTGCCAGAAGAGTCAAGAGGTGATGTCCTCCCGCAGATTCTGGAGGCATAGCAGGCAGATCGATCTGACAAAATGCACTTAGCCGTGGCAACAGCAGCTTGAAGCAGGCTTCCGTCAGCCCATGATTTCGTTTCTTCAACCGTAACACTTCCTGTTCACACGCCAAATCCGCGAGCAGACTTGCCCTTAATACTCCGGCTCTTTGTTCCTCGTTCATTGAAGGCGAGGAATCAAGTGTGCGCAACGCTTCAACATAGAGAGTGATTCGACGTGCGTACGGAATACTCTGGACAAATGCGGAGGTGACCTGGGGAGATTTTATGAATTCGGGTGAGTGAATAGTTGCGGCGTTTGGGGATAATGCCATTTGGTCAACAGGAGAGGCTGGCGCAGCCGTAAGCGTGATACGGGATGAGAGTGATAACACGTCCAGTAAACGACGAACACGAATAGCAGCTTGCATCTTTGGAGGAATCTGACAACCAACTTTCTGCAAAACGTCCCCCATCTCCTGAGCACACACTGAGAAAGTGTACCTCCGTTCCGGATGCTTCCTCAATAGTTCCTTCTGCAACTTCTCTGCAAGCTTCACCACTTTTTTCAGAGATTTGAATGGCTTGGCCCTTTGTACTAGGATGATGTGTTCCACATGCGTGTATGCCGTAGGTAGATGTAGATCTCTTTGATGTATGGGTGGCTTGTGCTTTGCAGACCAGGGAGAAGTGAATCCTTCAGGCATGGGCGTGTTGTCAATCCGGATGTTCACCTCCGCTGCAACGAAGTCCATTGAATGACCATATACTACGAATGATGTTGGTTCGATGGCAAATGGATCCAAGAGATGACGAACAGCTTCAAAGGCCATTGAGGAAGTGAAGTCGATGCCTCTCTGTGGTGCTACCAAGTGTTGACGCTGCGCAGCCGACGTCTCGAGCAGCGGGGAAACGACACAGAAATGCATGCCGTTAGACACCGCAGCCTCAGCAAGTTGATCTGGGTTGACATATTGCAGTGCACTGTCTTGCCCCTCATTGGCACTGGTATATGTCCTGAAACTATCGAAAGGATTGTCCAGTACGACGATGGTGCAATCCCGCCAGTCTTCAATGAGGGTAGAGCCGCTCTTCAGGACGGAATTGAGATCCAAGTCCCCCTCCTGCGAGATATCCCACGTGTCAACAACTCCAGCAGGATTCTTGTCACCAAATATGGACACAGCCAATTCCTCCCAGGCTTTATGCTCCTCCTTCGTCGTTTGTGGATTGATCACGAGCAGAGTTCCTGAGTTAGGAGTCTTCTTGTAGAATGTAGATACACGGACGCTGATTTGGCGTTGTTGGATTCTGATAGGATTTTTTGGATTCTGGATCTCGCCGAGGAGGAGATCGACTGAGAAGTCTGCTGTGGTGTAGGGTTCGGCGTCCTCCAATATCGATAGACGTCCTGATAGGCGTATTGTCTCCCCAGATGAGAGGTATGGTATGGGCCATAAAACCTGTGCTTCATCAGGTGTCAGTTGATTGAAGGCAATGGGACTAGCGGGGTTCTCGTCAACGATCGGAACGAACCGCATCTTGGAAGTGCCCAAATTTCCGCCGGTATAAGTGGCTTTGACTATCACCACCCGCCCTATTTCACTATCCTCTCCATATTCCCTCAGCGCCACGTTGGAGACCGAGAACCTCACAAGGGTATTGCCACCAGGCGGAAACGCGGGTAAATTGGCGACAGGGCTCATTTTCACAGGATAGGTTATGGGGAACGGCATTGGGTTGACAAACGCGCCAAAATCCCTACCAAAGGGTGTCATCTGTGCCTTGATCGTAAGTGATGCGGTGACCGCGAACGCTTCACCGCGAAGGTGCCGATTTGGAAGAGTGGACAGCGCGAGGACAGGATCGACCGGAGCAACGCAGAACGCAAGATACTCTCCTGCTGCATTGATCTCCGGTGCAATTCTTCCGTCGGGTTTGCGGTCTAATGTAGCACATTGCACGACGTCGGTAACATTAGGTTCCAAGCCTAGGGGAAGTTGGACGAAACGATCGTAACCTTCGGACACCACCCAGCTCGGGCGATTCAGCATGGCTGGCCCGCAGTCCTCAGGCTTGATGTACGCAAGCACACTCCGCGTCGTGGGTGTTGGCATCCCGCCGACGTTCCTAATCTCTATGGACGAAACGAGAACCCTGCATCCCGGCTCGATAATTCCATCTTGTTTCGTTGGTGCAAGTTGGAATTTGAGGAGATTCAGATCGAAGATGCGGTCGTAGTTCAAGCGGGTCTCGCCGTCCTGTACTACAATGCGGAACGTCCCGTCTTGCCCATCCTGGCCTGGCGGGGCCCGTTCACCGTCGATGCCATGCGCACCATTTGGGCCGCGAGAGCCACCCTGATTTATATTCAAATATGGCGAGCCGCCTGCCCCACCCTTTCCTCCAGTGCCTGATGGAGCGTTGATTTCAGATAGAGGACGCGGAAGATAACCCTGAAAAGACTGGCCTCCGATCCCTGGTTTCCCCTCAGAACCCCCTCTTCCGGCAGAAATATCGACGGTACCACCGCGACAGAGCGCAAGGAGATAAGTGTCGGCTTTGGGAACAGAGATTCGAATGGTTCCTCCCGATCCACCATCACCGCCTGCACCTGCGTTACCGCCATCTCCTCCGTCGCCACCATGACCGCCATTAGTACCGTTACTGTATCTAGTTGCATCCTTTCCACTGTTCTCCAAGCGTATTCAGAAATGGATTCATTGAAGGAGATTACAAGAAAAGCGCCATACATGAATCCCTTTCCTCCATTTTGGCCATCGCCACCACTGCCACCATGGGCACCGTTTCCGCCCGCAGCAAGAAAGGCCATCAATTCCCCCGATTTGATCTTCAGTACGGTATGCATGTTTTGCAGCCGGCCAGCGGTACAGACGATGGAACCGTCGAGCTTCACGTCCGCATCAATGGGGTTAGCCAGGACCCCATTTTTGGGAAGGTTCGCGGTGGTTGGTGGTGTCGTAAGTCGCAATGAGATGGTGCCAGCGGATGTGCCATGTTGTCCATTAGCGCCGTGGCCGCCCCACAGACCGTGCTGACTTGTACGAGCCGTAGAGTGACCAAAATTCTTGCCCGAGGTGCTTGGTGCACCATGAATCCCGGATACATCGAAAATGGGCGCTTTCATCATTTTTCCAAACGCTAGGATAATGAGGAGACTGGGGAGAGAAGAAAAATGATAAGAAGGGAGTGTAAGTGGGTAGCCTTTCTATGCACCTTCTCATATCAATTGTTCATGGGAATCGATGAATTCCAGAGTCGGCAAGTGTCATCCATCAGCTTGGGATGGGCGCTTAACGACTTTATTTTTGTTATCAATGTCGGCCCCATGACACCATTGCCTTTGTGATGTCAACTTCTTCCCGACATTTCCCCGGCAACTTCACGTTCTCTCCTTCAAACTATCATCTCCTCTCGTCGTCAGAATAATGTCTGAGGATGTGACTAGAGTCTAGCCAACTGTGTCTTCGGCGCAGGAAGGGGGGACGTGGTGATCTCCATGGTAACAACTACAAACCGACGACAGCTTCGAAGATCAGAACGTGGTTAATGCGCAAGAGGAGCAGGAGGTGGCAGATGCTGACCTTCCGCACATTACGGAGGATGGCCTCTCACCTATTTATTGCGACAAGCAGTTCACCAACCTCTCCACCTCTCGTCATCTCGATGCCGACTACCGGCATTATGGCAGCGGGGACCAAGTTTAACGAACGAACCGAAAATGTGGACAACAAAGTCGTGAAGCTGGAAGGTGGGTTGCCACACGTAAGAATTGCAAAGGCCATCTGAAACCATGGGTAGGTCTTTGAATTACCGCCTCACCCAAATACTGACCTACGTTTTAGCATCCAACGCTATCGCCGCAATGGACGAGTACAGCAAACACGAAAAGCGTCAAGTCCATCTTGCTGACGACTCGTTCGGGTTGATCAAAGCATCAACTTGACGACGGCAGATGCCGTCGTATTGTATGACAGCGACTACGTGGCTTCACCCTTCTTCCTTCGCTACTAGACATTTGCATTTACATTCTCTCAGGAATTAGCAAGCCGACCTGCAAGTTATGGCTCGCACCCATCGTGCAACACAGTAAGTAAACATTTTTTTTGGTTCTGTTTTACCTCTATTGAGTTCTGTTTGAACGTTTTCGTTCTTGTTCTCACTATATTTGCTTCATCTTTACTTCTAGCTTTGAACTCAAATACTTCATTTTTCTAGTGTTTAATAGCTTCCGCGAAACCGTGATCACATCCAGCGCACCCCAAGTCCCAATACCCTCCCGTTGCCGTCGTCGTCTGATTCCTTAGCTGTGGGTCGACCTACGCGCGGTGGTGGTGCTTCAGGTCCTGGATGTGCTTCTGGTAGTGCTGGTGGAGATGTGCTGCCCAAAAACATCAATATACCAGCTAATTCACCATCAACGTCTGGGCCGGGGGCGAACCACCCTGTGTATGGGGTTGGTGGACTCGCAGCTGTCGGATGAGGCGCCTCTCCATTGAGGGTTGAACTAGGTATTGGATCGAGGAGGACAGGAATTGTCAATGTGCGTCTTTTGGTTCATCTTTCGGGTTTTTACAGGATGAATAGCTGACAAAACCCACCTACAGATGGAGTTGATACTCAACGTGAACGTCAAAAATAATGCGACAGATAGCCGGAAAAGGCTGTGGTGGTGCTTCCGAGATCGTCCAGTATCAGAGGGTCAGTGTCCTCAGCGACAGCGGTGTCAATATCAACACCAATGCCAACATCACCGTCAACTACAACTAAACTTGACCCACCTCCCTCTCCGCACCTCCTCAAGCCCCCATCCTCACCGTCTCTCTTCTTGTTTTCAACTTCGCCCCAAGCAGCACCGTCGGCAGTAGCGAGTGGTCGCTCCTCGGCTCATTTGTGAACCCAAGATCCGAGCCAATCATTCTCACATTTGAGGCGATAAACAGTAACGACGAGCCAGGCAACGCCAATTATCAACGAAAGGTGCAGTTATTGAACGATGTGATGCAAGAGTCAAGAGGTGGGAATGGGGCGGTATCAGTGGTACTTTTCTGACTTCCCGTTTGAATTTGGCTATGTGCTTATGAGCAATTTATTGTTTGAATAACAGGGGTCTTTCCGTCGTCACTGGGTTCCAGTAGTTCTCATGCGTTGCTTCTTTTACCTATGTAGCATTTACTTAAACGTTGGAACATCAGGTCATGACAGGACTTGCTGTCGTCAACGAGTTCCAATTCAATGGGCCGTTCCTCGGGTTGGGGTAGAACTTGGGTTATCCGTCGGAGCTGCTTTTTGGGGAGTCGAGGCGGATATCTGGGGACGCCAGTTCGTATTTATTTAAATACACTGGTTATTCGATCGACTCAATTCTCGGACAGGATCTCGTTCAACTTACACTCGTTCAACTTACACTTTTGATCACCGGTTCATTCCCCTTGGTGGCAGGTGAATCACCTTGGGATAGGCGGGAACTTGTATGTAGATTCTGCCATATCCCTCGGTTCGTTCAACATGTCGGTCGACGGAAACTCTAAAATTGATTGAACGAAATAATATCTTCTCCGTTGGGGTAGAATTCGCACCAGCAATACACCAATACCCCTCGACTGTCCTTTCTATTTGGCGGGCATTAGGCCAACTCCTCGGGAGTCTCGTACGTCACATTATATAAGTTATACCTCAACCTCTCTCCTGACACTTCAACTTCCTAGATCGCATGGTCCCCAATCGGCACATTTTCCTGCCCAACTCTATCCTCAATTTCCGGGAATCCGCACCTATCCACATGCTCCTCTAACATGAAATGGCAGTATTTCCTCTTCACCCTGGGTTCACTCCCGCTTCTCATATGGGATATCCGATCCTTCCTCTTCACATTTTACGAGAGCCCCAAGTATCTCATGGAGAAAGTTGAAGCAGACGAGGCAATGGCCGTGTTGCGCAACGTCGCTAGGGTCAATGCGAAGGAAGGGAGTGTGAAGATGACCTCGCACGTGTGGCGAATGGGAATGGACCGGGATTGGGCAAAACCATGTCAAGCCGCTTTCGCGACGAGAAAGTTGGTATGGTCGACAGCGTTACTTATCGTTCTCTGGAGTCAGTCGTTTGTTCATTATAAACAAAGTTTCACCAAAATGGACAACATAGTCCCCACTGTAGTGATAGAATTCTTTATCACAAATACGACCAGGCACAGAGCCCCAGGATTGTGATTCAGAGAGCTTGTCCATGATATAGTAAGAAATTTTCATCACAATTCCCGGTCCGTCAAAAAGCTTGATTAAGTAATAATTCCTTTTTCAAACAACGATCGTCGATGGGTTTGAGTAGCAGCACACTGAGTACTGGGGAAGATGAAGTTTATTTTGTGGGAGCCCAAAACACTTTCTTCAGAGTACGTCTTATTCACAGTGGCCCAAAGTGTTCGTCTTTGACCTGGAATTCAATGTTGCCCTATTACGTCGATTCTTGCTTGCGAGAGGCCTTTCCTTGTTCATTTTTACTTACGCTGGAATTCCCCATATTTGGTGCAAACTACTTTCCAGCCCTTGTCCTTTCGGAATTTCGGGCACTTTTTTTGGCACCTTCTGCTTTGTGAGTTCTGGAATTGATGACCAGGTTAGAACTGACATACATTACTGCAGATTTTAGCCCTCGTGGCTCTCCTGCCAATGTCATTTCCGACTTTCACCACCACAGTTGGCACCTCGCAAACTTTCACTCCCCTCCTAGAACCACAATCGTCGCGTCCCTCAACCGTCCACTCAAAATCCAAGTCTCTTGCTCTGATTAATCTCCCCTCACTGACCTCTCAACTACTCGCACCTTTCGTTGGCGACCAAGGCAATATCTGCAAGCGAACGCCCAGAATGTGCTACTACCATACGAGCTGGACAAACCCAGACATTTATATACCCGCAGTGGGTTAGAGGGGGATGGGCAACAGTAAGTTGGTTATCCGATATCTCAAGTCCAACTTAGCTGCTCACCAGTCTCATCAACCTCAAAAACTCCCACTCCTCAACTACCAGCAGGGCCATCGTACATTCGAACACAACCGCGAGACCCCGCATCGACTCGCAGGCCTAACGAACCAACCCTTCTCAACCATGACTTAGGGCTTGCCGGGGGTGAGGATCAAGAATCTGACGACGGCTAGTGTTAGACGTGTACGAACTTGAACTCCCCCAAATTTATCAGTTCGTTCGCTAAATTTTTACTGTGGCCTCTTAACGCATCACCCGCAGATTCGTGATCGCGGCGAGGGGTTCGATGACGATCGATCACTGGGTGCTGCCACTTTGGGTCTCGTTCAGCGGGCATGCAGTGTGTGTGGACAGGTACGTACTTATTTGTACCCTTTTCGGCTGTTTGGCTAACATACCTTGTGAATAGCCTTCGTTCAATGTATATCGCTGACTTTGAATACGGGTCCATCGATCGGGACAGCTGCAACCGCCGTTCGACTGAGCGAAAAATCGGGAGTGCGTGAATAGAACACACCAGTGAATGAGTGATTATCCGTGGATAATCTGCAGGTTCGTAGTTTTACCTGTTTCTTTTACTAGTTGCAGCGTTATCGATCTGGTGTTTCCTTTTGTAGTACTTCTTTTTTCACCGTTCTGGCGACGCTATCCTGATAGGTTTGTTGCAGGTACAACTCGTTTGTGACTTTCCTTCGCCATCTATATATCCGTCTTCATTTTTACTTGTGTTCCTCTAGCCTGGCTACTCAAGGAGCGGATTTCAGGAACGGATCAACGTACATAACCTAAGCTAACCTTAAACCCACACGGCAAGTAAATTTGAGTGTTATTGGTGTTCCAGGTGCACTCTTTGCATGATGCATGGTCGAACTCCTTTTCAGTCGGCGAGGAACTTTCCATGGCTCCAAGCATGTTGAATGTTTTCTGGCTAATCCTCTTCTGATTCTCTTCTTCACATTTCAATACTCCATCTAGTCCTCACCGACGTAATTATCGTTACTTCGACAACTGCCCGGACATCAGATACCCTCCTCAAGTGGAACTTGGTGTATAGTTTAAGGCGCTTTTTTGATGTTTTGAGTACAGTAGGTTCGATCTGCTTCCAACTATTTGTACGACTATAATAAAGAAATGTAACTAAAGCATGTTTCAGCGTCTGACATTGTCTGAAGTCTCTTTCATCCAACTTTCCTCTTTACGGAGCTGCACCCGTCAGCGCCGTCCATATCCTGCGTCACAGCTGGTGGTTGCAGAGACAATGTACTCCCATTTGATGTGAAGTCAGATGCTAGCCGTTTGTTGAGGGTGCTCCTCGACTTGATCGTCGCCTTTCGGACAATTGATGAGTTAGTGACCATCATTGCGTCTTTGTGATGGGTGATGGAGCCTATCCCACTGCCATCACTAGCAGCTTCTGCTCTTGTAGGATGACCAAAGGACGCGGGGCTCCTGCAAGCTGCGAACGATTCAGGAGTGGAAAGCATGCCAAATTCGGTGCAGACGCTTCCTGTAATCGAGGCAGGATCATTGGGATCGTTGGACCACTTATTTTCTCTGCAGGCGACACCTCCAAGAAGAGCAGCGAAGGCACATCCTTTGAAGGTGACAGGTTGGTTTGGGTTACCACTCTTGCTAAGTGACTTTTTTGTTGACTTCAAGTCTTTCTTCCATTTTTTCCGAGTCTTGGATGAAGCCGCTCCAACATGCTTTTTTGCAAGCTTCTTTGCCGAAGATTCAGAGGAAAAAATGCGGGACATAAGACCGTCAATCAATTCATTGGACACCTTGGTGACCTGGGAAGAACGGTAGCCAGGGAAAATCCCTTGATACCAGGAGGATCTGGATGTCATGTACGCTTTCAAGTCTGCCAGAAGAGTCAAGAGGTGAAGTCTTCCCGCGGATTCCAGAGGCATGG
>Ga0307517_10010378_pt1 | contig 13048 bp, 12 predicted proteins | sample 23_EM_MG_FD_194515 | JGI IMG/M metagenome (GOLD analysis project Ga0307517, IMG submission 194515) | Populus trichocarpa ectomycorrhiza microbial communities from riparian zone in the Pacific Northwest, United States - 23_EM | ecosystem: Host-associated > Plants > Roots > Unclassified | place...
CACCCGAAATCTCGACGGCACGTCTCGCCCGAATCGTGACGCGACGGAGAGAAGGACAAAAGAACTGTCATCATTGTTTGGGTCGACAATGATGAGTGGTGGTTTATCACGTGCTTTCCGCTGGTTCAAAGTCCGAATTCTAATCTATGCTGCGCTAAGACGAGAATGTAATTGCGCCGAATCCTACCCATAGAACCATCGCTGGAGGTCAACTTTACATCGAACGATAGATCGTTTGGAGGGAAATAGTCGATCAATCCATTCATAACTCGACGTGGTACAAGGTGGTATCACGACCAGGTTAGCGCACGCTGCACAGACAGGCGGATTCTGCTTCATGTCATCAGGGACATCGGCAAAGAAAGGTTGAACCGATAATGTTCGCAGGGTCCTAGTTTCCTTTCCCGGTCGTCCTTTGCCAGACTCCTGTTATTGTCAACTCCCATCTCGCTTTAGTTCCCGTCACCCTCCAATCCTGCGAAGCAGCACCTTTGACTATGAAAAAAAAAATCCAGCTAGAGAGTTTTAGTATAGATCGTCCAACAATTCTGCGCCACATGTGCTTCGCTGAGCACTGAGCAGGAGGTTGACCACATTCATTTGAGACTCGACAGGGAAGCCGCGATCTACTAGGTCTGTATCCTGTTTTTTTTCTTTCTTCCAACACACATTTTCTGGACATATGACAATGATATGTCTAGGTTCATTTCCGTTTATAGTCAGCTCGACATCGTGGTTGCATTGCCCATGCCCTGCGTTAATTTTCTGGATATCATTATTCTTTTTCACAAACATCCTTTCCGAAAATTGCCCGACTCCTTCGCTCGAGGCTGCGTCTCACTGGCCCCACATCCCAACCTGCTACTGAAAATTCACTCTCATGTGGGTTTGAACCACCCCTACAGTTCTGAGGGGGAAATTCGAAAACACATGTGACGTGGGCTTAATGTACACGTAGGGATGGATACTGGGTTGTTCCTGCCCATTCAGACCAGTTATTCTACTGATTTGCCATCTTCACCCCTCCAAGTTTCAACGTCTGCCCTACAATCATTCAAGCGCTCGTTCAGCCATTCATATACTCACATCTGCAGGGGTTCATGTGGATAACAATGGTTGGAGAGCGGATACGATGTATGGAAGCTCAGAAATTTCTTCTTCGTTCTCAACTCAACGCGCATTCGGCTTGAAAGAGATGCAGAGCAGGGAAGGGCGGCTTGCTCTTCAAAGGTTCCACATTCTACTATGTTCGCCGACCTGCCGAGTGTACCCGAGGGTACTTTGTTTTTCGGAATAGAATACTCACTTCTCTCTCTCTTCTTTCCTGGGTCCTCTTTTTTGCCGTTCTTTTTTCGCCCTCTATTTCTTTCTCCCCCTCAGAATCCAAACCACATACCCTGTGACGCCACTTCTCTATTTAACTCCGTCTCGATACGTTCTATATTTTTCCTTTCGTCTTTTCTTGTACAGCTAACAAATTTCCAAGTTCAATACCGTCCATCATTTTCAAGAAATCGGCTGCATCTACCCCGTGGAACTGTTTCAATGCTGTTTTCCTGCTTCTGGTGCGCCATGGATTTGATCCCTTATAATTATTTTACTCCTCAGGCTGACCTGCTTCGATCACGCAAACGAAACCAGCGTCTATTGTAGTGCCTTCATTGTCCTTTTTTACATAGGGACTCGCAGGAAGCACGTGAATAGCGTTTGTGGGAAGCTCACTGGGTCGCCTTCACTCCGCCGTTCAGGAGGGCTTGCTCATATTTAATTATGGGATATCTCGCATCCATGTGCGCTGTTCATTCCCAAGTACGTCTCTGTATGCATCTCCTCTCCTTCATACTAAGACCGAGACACTCACACGCGGCCCATCTCCATCAGTTATCGTTCATTTTCGTTCCTAGGTTATTCCGTCGTCGTTCTCTCCAATTGTTTTCTTATCCTATTGGCCCTATCACATTTATTTCGCCTCTACCTTTGTGTGAGTTCCTTATCTGTGCCGATGGCTCTATTAAAGCTCCGTCTTAAGATTGGATGGTTCAGCGAAAATGGTGACTTCACCCACTTGTCTCAATGATAAAATTTGCTTATGATCTTTTATGGGCTATCCTGGGCCAACATGACGTCCCTCGCTACGCTCTTACGACTCTTCCTTTTGAATTGATTGTGGAGATCATCAAGGACTTGGACTGGCATATGCTTTTAAGAATTCGCCAGGTGAGACTACGGCGTCATCTGCGGTCTTCAGGCTTATCATGCCGTATTTCAGACATGCAAGCTTCTCAATGCTGCATCGAGGGACTGTTATGTCTGGGTAATCCAATATCATCAATATATGGCAGGGCCCAAGCGTTTGTCACGTTTACCAAAGCCGGTAGGCTCATACTCTGCAGGTGAATTAGAGTGGTGGTTGTTGGTTAGGAGGAGCGCTCGGTTAGGTTGGCGACACGGAGACATATAAAGTTATATCGCTTGATCCGGAATAAAGAGGAAGCTATGGCTATGCAGCCTGTTCGGAGTTCAAGGTGGCCGTTGAACGTTTGAACGTTGACTCCTTGGTGGTGTGGATAGGAAACCTACTCACAATACTTCGCCTTGTATACCAAAAAATATCATTATCCTGGCATCTGAATACACGGCGAACGAATACACGGCACCCGCTACAGCAAAGGCTTGTGAATCAGGAGGGAATGAGGTAGTAGATATATATGGACAGAGCGCTACGGATTCCGGATAGGGAAAGAGATTTATAGGCTGTTTTCATCTCGAAAGACATCCTACACCTTGAGCTTGAGGTCAAAGAATGTAGCGAATGACGTGCTACGAGGGAGGAGATCGATTGTCCACTGGGGCTGTTGAGTCGACAACAGTTGAGAGGAAATATTAGATATTTAGCGCTGGGAGACCGAAGAGTATCACGGAGGGTTGAGGATGTGTCAATTCCTTCTAGGTGTCCGATTAGTATATGTAAAGAAAAGCCACACAGGTAATACTATTGCATATGGAATCGCGGGCGCTGTGTGAGGACGAGTCGCAGCTATTGTCAGTGCTACGCCGAAAGTTCGTGATATACCAGTCTGTATCTTGGAAAAGTGACGCTCGGACCTCGCGATAACGAACCTGGTCAGAAATGAATTACGAAACCCTTTTAATTTAATTTATTTTAAAAACGTACATACCCATGGGACCACATAAGAAGGAGGTAACTTTTTCAGAACGGAGATAACAGGAGCTCGAGCAAAATGAGGGAGGGCGGCGCTATTCAGTGTAGGATAATCATGCTTGACTGCATTGACAAGAATCTCGGGTGCACGTCGAGGTAGAAATTCCCTATAATATCCAATATTGTTGACTGAAAAAAAGGCGAGGAGGGGTCCGAGAGAACATACACCAATCGTTCGTTGGAAAATTCCGCTCGCGAGAACACCTCATACTTTCCAACTGCCGCAGTAGCGAATGTCTGGAGGCGCTTTTGGATATAAAAAGGCGAAGAGAATCGAAAATATGTTCTTTGGCTCAGTGAGTTGAACGGTTTGCCCTCCCATATCGATTTTGGAGCGAAGGAAATTGCCCGTTGTCGCGCCTCAGCCACACGATATAGCTGACTCATGAACCCATCGACCCATCGAATTTCTGCATCGGAATCATAGAGGGAGACTGCTTTACGATTAATTAATCGGTTATTTTATCACAATAATAGTCTGAATTCGACACTGACACTTGGTGTTGTTCCATAGTTGTTCTGCTGTGATATTTGTGTCGTATGGGCGGTATGGCTAAGAAGCAGGCTTTGTTGTCATATCTGGGAACATCGAGGGATTTATTTGTTTAACCAGGAAGTTAGGGGGACGGAGAATGAAGGACTGACGCAAGGAATTCTGTTCTTTATATTGATGAACACTTGATAACGCAAAAATGTGGGAATGCCGGCAGTTTCGGGGTATATCTGAGCATGTAGATGTTCTTATATAAAATTCCTCTATTATCCCGTTGGACCTGTAATCGTGCGGAGGATGAAGCGACGGTCATCCGGCTCCTAAACACTAACGTTAGGTTTATGGGTTTATGCGAGACGACCATATAATATGAAGGGCGCGGTCTCAGCCCTCGTCTGCGAAGACGCTTGTGCGTTTCCTGAAAAGAGGAGTATTTGTTAGCAGGGAATTGTCTTGCACAGGAAGCCAAGTACACTTTCTTCGTGACGTACTTCTGTATATTCCTTAAGAAAATTGTGCTGGCTCTGAAATGAGGTACGCCGGCCGATACCAAGACAAACCAGATCGAGGCTCTGCGTAATTCCTTTGGAGGCAATAAAAATTCCACCAACGTCTCGATCGATATGGACAAAATATAGAACCCGGGCCTCCGTTTCCTTGATGAGGCTGCGCTCTTGGACTCGTCAAAGGTGGAATACCTGCGTACAGGTCGTTATGGGTTGATCGCAAGCCAGATAAATCATCTGGCAGCTTAGGGACAACCCAGGTGCAACTTAAGCAGTCCACCTTTCGTGATTCGAAGGAGCAAACAGCGTTGAATAGTGGACAGGAGAGCAGTGGTGTGTACGATACGTCGTCAAAGAAATGCGATGCAAAACAAAGAGAACGGGAGCGGCCAGAACAGGTAACTGAAGAGGATCCAGTCAGAAGAGTGGGTGAAGGTGGAGAGAGATAATGTATAAGGCTGAAAGAAACCACATACGCAATCATATCATTGGACAACCTCCCAAACCCAATCTAACGGCTCTGGGCGCAGTGGGGCCTGCAGGAGGCGAGAAGACGACTGCCGACTTCCAATACAAAGATGTGATCCAGCGTGGGCACCGGTGCCACGATTCGATCTTCACGAAGTTATGAAAATGGGGTCTCAGTCTATATCACTTGCCACCAGACATGAATCGAAGCATGTGCGTGAACTGATTCCATCCATATCCATGCGAGAAAGAACCAGCGTATCATGAAGAATTTGCGGGGGTGGTTCGGAAATGAGGACGAACCGGTTGCTAAGAATATACTGCAGGCGAGGGAACAATTTGGAAACTCACCTGGTAGCGTGATCAGACAACCAGTGTACAAGTTGGGGAGGGAAGCAGAAATCCTGTGATCTATCGGATGGACAGCAACTATGTTAGCCGGTGGTGGATGCAAAGGGCCCAGGATCTGGGGCCCCTTCGCGGGCCGAGTTGTCGATGGTTACCTGACGTGAAGGAGGGGGTGGCGCGAACAATAAGAAGGGGAAGAATGGAGTGAGGATGCGGGATAGAGGGACTTACCAACAGTCATGAGATCACTTCCTCGCGAACGCGGGGAAAGAGCCATGCACATCGAATCATGGGCTGCATAGGGCGACATTAGCAATCCAAGTCATTGACGGTTGCTCTGATAATCCATCCATCCAGAAAGCACTCCACTTGGAATGAGACGGTAAACAGAGACATTGTGAAGATTCAGTGTTGTAACGCATGCGATGTGTTTGAGGACAAGAATGGGTGAAAAAATGAAATTCGCACGGTTCCACTTGTCCTCCCTCTCGGGCATTGCCGAACCCCTCTCGTCATCAACTCCCATCTCTCTCCAGTTCCGAACATTTTCCAACTTCGTGGAGCACCGATTTTGGCGATAAAAAAACATTGCAAGCCAGACTCGTGGATTAAGGAACCCCAAAACGCAGGGCAACATATTCTTGGTTGCCCTTTTCTTGGTCCTCATTCCCTCTCATCAACGCAATCCATCCGCGCTCGCTGAATTCTCTGTACACCGTCAGCTGGTTATCACTTTCTTCCTGTTGACGTTACGTCGTTGCCGATTCGGTACACCTTGTCTCCACGTCTCGCGCCTGCTTCCACCATCCTAATATCCTGCGCGACCTACGCCCATTCTCAGTATAGCTTGCCGCATTTCAACGTTTGCCAGGAAGGTCAAATTTTGTGCGGAAATATATGTACAGTGCTTTCTCACTGAAAACCGTGTTTCTTTTTATCGTTATCTTGGGTTATCGCAGTCATCGTTATCTCGATTCATTGCGACTTCCTTGTTGTTTTCCGGGCTCTCCCCATCGCCAACTTCGAATAGCGCTGCCGTTTTTCTTCCTCTTAGGTATCTCTGCCCCGTAATCATCCCACCCTGAGTCCATCCTCACCCACGAGAAATTGCGCCAGCGATGACACAAAGCAACAGCCAGATCAGCGGGTCTTAGGAGCGAAGCAATATGAAATGACCGACCGCGTGTGTCGTAAATTTCCGGGGGATGACACCTCGGAGAGATTCCCTCCATTCTATTTCTTCGGCAGTCGGGTCTAACAGGACATCCAATAAACCTATATCTCGTCATCCTGGCTGCTGAAACCAAATTTAGACGATAATATCTAGCAGCTGATGGTCCTGAACTGCCCCTGGATTGCAAGTCTCTTACGGAACAACTATGGAGGGCGCCAACTTGCTCTAATTCTGACTAGTGGGGGACACAGGTCGCTTCTATGGCCCATTTGCGATTGATATGGCGGCGTTTCACGCTGAAATCAACTTTGATGCTTCGGAGTTGGGCTTTCGTACTCATACCGACGAATCTGGAGGTGGAACAAGACACGCAGACGCAGTCTATTGGCTCCATATGTCTTCTGGACGAGGGACGTTCCAGTATGTATTGTGGGCTTCCTTACTGGTAGTAAGTCTCTGCTGGCAGACCTTGAATTAAACGAAGATGTATTGGATTTTCTCCAGGAGATACAGGAATCGAACAGAGGTGAGCAGCACAGTCAATTTTAGCTCGAATCCTTGTTATTGAAACTTTCTAGCCGCCTCGATCTGTTGAACAGGTTGTGATGTGGAGCGAGACCATCGAAGTGCATGAGGCCTCCTTCTTGTCGTGAATTTTCACGACCCGGACTATGGCAACAATGTATCATACAGTATACCAGAGTGTGTGTTTTTCTATAGTCCCAATTAAATGATATTGGCTTCCAAGTATTGGCTTTTGTATGACCGCTTCTTTTGCACCTACAGTCATCGATTTCGGTCACAAAAACACCGCGAAAATGTCAACATTGAAGGGGGAACCCTTGGCTCTAAAATGTACAGATTCGGCTGCAAGATCCCTTGGAAATTTTCGAATCTGATCCACAAAACAACGAGCTCCATAAATGGGATTCCCAACGCCAACATTGAGGCTGTGTGGGTAAGCGCGCTCAGCGGAAGACACGGGCATGTGGCAAAGTCACGGGTTGACAGCTCCCCGCACTAGATTAAACTCGGATGCTGTGCGCTTCCACGACTTTTGTATGCAATCGTCAAGTTAACCCACTCATCCTTCCCCCACGAAATCCGTTTGTCGACCCACGAATCATAATCCTCTCCTCTGTGGTGACAATCAGCCCCGGACCACACCCAGTGAAGTACGCCTTTTTATGGCGCCTAGAATCCGATGGACCAAGCCGTACGACTACGTTACCAAATCTTTCCATAACGACCCGAACATCGTTGGTGAAGGTGCAACTGAACTGCAGGGACGCTCAGAATCAGGCAAACCATAAAATTGTCTATCTTAAAGATTGTTAATAATGATTCAAATAGACGATGAGTTTCAAAAGTTGATTGAACTTGCCACCGCCCAGATCATCGCCCTCGGTGGCAGCGAGGTGGATGTTCGAACCCCAGGTGAAAAGGGTGTCTCAAAACTCTCAGAGCAAGGTACATATTAGATATATTCTTGGTTACACCCCCGTTGACGTACTTGTAGCCGAAGCTCGAGAGTTAACTGGGCCCGCTATTTCTCAGGTCATGAAATTGCGCGAGCATGGTAAAGTATCAAGTTTTCTGAGTTAAACATCACTAATAGACTCGTAGCCAAGCTTCGAGACGCAATTAGGCCCTTCATTCCTCAGATCGTCGCCCTCCTCAGTCACAATACGGGGGATGTTCGTCAGGCGGGCATAGACACATTATTGGAACTCTCCCTGGATCAGCAAGGTGGAGTATCAAATTTTTTGATTGGACATCGCTAATGTACTTGTAGACGAGTACTATTCAGGGGGAATTAGGCCCGTCCAAATTCCTCACATCATCTCCCTCCTCGATCACAATGAGCGGGAGAGTCGTGAGGCGGCTGTAGATGTATTATTGGAACTCTCCGAGCGCGGTAAGGTTTCAAAAAATTTTCATTAGACATCGCTAATGTACCTGTAGCCGAGTGTCGAGAGGCAATTAAGCCCGTCATTCCTCAGATCATTGCCCTCCTCAATGACGGGATAGATGAACGGTGGAAACCCACTGAACATAGTAAGGCATCAAATTTTGTGAGCTAAACATCACTAATGTACTTGTAGTGGAGTCTGGAGAGGCAATTTGGCCCACCTTTCCTCAGATCCTTGCCCTCTTCAGTCACAGCAAGGAGGATTTTCGTCGAGCAGGTGGAGATGCATTGTCGAAACTCTCCAAGCAAGGTAACATACCAAATTCAGAGTTCTCTGATATGATTGTGATTGATGTACCTGTAGCGGAGTTCATTGCCATCCTCAGCCACAGCGTACCGAATCTTAGTCACGCCGAGTTTCGGAAGGCAATTCAGGCCGGCATTCCTCAGATCATTGCCCTCCTCAGTGACAGGAAGCCGCATGTTTGTGAGGCGGGTGCAAATGTATTGTCGAAACTCTCAGAGCAAGGTAAGTTGTCAAATGTTCTGATCTAAACATCACTAATATACTTCTAGCTGAGTTTCGAGAGGCACTTCAGCCTGCCATTCCTTCCATCATTGCCCTCCTCAACCACAGCGTACCGTATGTTAGTGAGGCGGGTATAAATGCATTGTTGAAGCTCTCAGACGAACGTAAAGTATTGTGTTTTCTCATTGAAACATCACTAATGTGCCACTAGCTGAATTTCGAAAGGCAATTCAGGCCGGCATTCCTCAGATCATTGCCCTCTTCAGTAACAGCAAGCCGCATGTTTGTCGCGCGGGTGCAAATGCGCTGTCCAAACTCTCAGAGCACAGTAAGTTGTCACATGTTCTGATCTAAACATCACTAATGTACTTATAGCCGAGTTTCGAGAGGCACTTCAGCCTGCCATTCCTCGGATCATTGCCCTCCTCAGCCACAGTGTACCGTATGTTTGTATAGATACATTGTCAAAACTCTCGGAGGACCGTAAGGTATAGAGTTTTCTGACTGAAGCATCGCTAATGTGCCACCAGCCGAATCTCGGAAGGCAATTCAGGCCAGCATTCCTCAGATCATTGCCCTCCTCAGTGACAGCAAGCACTATGTTTGTCAGGCGGGTGCAAATGTATTGTCGAAACTCTCAGAGCACAGTAAGTTGTCAAATGACCTGAACTAAACATCACTAATATACCTCTAGTCGAGTTTCGAGAGGCAATTCAGCCTGCCATTCCTCGGCTCATTGCCCTCCTCAGCCACAGCGTACCGTTTGTTTGTGAGCCAGGTATCGATGCATTGGCAAAACTCTCGGAGGACCGTAGGGTATTGACTTTTCTGACTGAAGCATCACTAATGTGCCACTAGCCGAATCTCGGAAGGCAATTCAGGCCAGCATTCCTCAAATCATTGCCCTCCTCAGTGACAGCAAGCCGCATGTTTGTGAGGCGGGTGCAAATGTATTGTCGAAACTCTCTATGCAAGGCAAGATACCAGATCTTTTGATCTGACTGTTATTGACATAGTTGTAGCCGAATTACGAGAGTCAATTAGGCCTGCTATTCCACAGTTAATTGCACTCCGTAATCGCGGAGACTGGTACGTTCATCAAGCATGCGTTCATGCATTGAAAAATATTTCCAACCAAGGTAAAATCTCCATTTTCTGGTCTGAATATCGCTGATGTTGACTGTAGCTGTGTTTCAAGATTCCACTGTGGTAGGTATTCCTCAGCGCGCCACTCCCTTTTGTGACATCGACCAGGATGCATGTATGGCCATGTCAGCGAAACTTCCAGAAAAAGGTAAGATATTTACTTTCAACGTGCCAATGTTGCTGGGGAACGAATGAATTGCGTCAACTTGTACCACAACCGTTATGGGACCTCATCATGAATTACTACTACCTTCACATGTGGCCTTTATTTCAATCGAGGCCTGTGCTAACGACACTGTCTATTTTGTAGGAATCGATGATGATACTGTATCCAGGATAGTTGACAACGATCAGTCGGAACATCTCCGTATGTCATATACATTTTTAACTAGTTCCAGCTCAATAGTTGCTAGAAACCACAACATACTGGATTGCCGCAGAGCATGCGTTAAAACATGCGAGAAACAATATGTCATCGGTTTCCGAGATTTTTGATAGGTCGCAAATTCAAAAGTCCGAATACGCCGTTTATGCCGGATTCGATGAATTTCTCATTAAATCCGGTGTGGGTTATATCGAACAAATTCATGTTTTCGTCTCGGCAGAAGTAGACGCCAATTCCCCTCTGTTGGCAGAACTGGGAAGATTATTTTCCCCGTTTTCTTCCATCCTATTCACAGGCTCCTCTTGGTATCGTATGCCAGTATTCAAAGCCGGCGTCGACGGGGATGTTTGGAATTTTGATGAGCTCACCTATTTCACTGCCTCACAATTTGCCGATGGTGGATCCAGCGCTAAAACCCCTCTGACCGTGATTAGTCTTTCTCAGACTCCCAGGCCGGCTGAGGGCCCGACTAGTCTTTCACGAGGCGGCTCTAGTAGTGGGGATGGGGAGAAGAACGAGGAGCGTAAGTCAAGGAAAGGCAAAGAAAGAGACAGGGGAGACAACGATGAAGCTGATAAAGGAGACAAGAACGACGAAGATCCTGACGACGACCCAGAAGATCCGTTTGAAGATCGAGGTGGAACTATTGCTGGGCCTGCAAAATTTTTCTTCGAGATCGTCTCCAAGGTATACCCGATTCACGACAGCCTAAAAGTCTTTCAAACTCTGAAAATGGAGGGTGGCTTGACCATAAAGGTAGTTCTTCATAGTTACCTGCGTGATTACAGCCTAATTAAATCCAATGTGTAGACGACTCCCCCAGTTCCTCAGAGTCCAGACCCGTTTTCAACACGTCATATCCAACTCACAGGACTTACATTTGGCACTAAGCGGACCATGGAGATGGCATACCAGCAATTTTATGTCGGTGTTACTATCAAATCCCACCATAAAAACGCCCGCGTTAGCTGCAAAAGCCCAAATAGAACCCCAGAGTCCGAGAGGGAGGAAATGCAGACGATGTCAATAAAAAAAGGCGTAACTCGTGGCATGGAAGGAAGTCTGACCCTCGGACCGCGCCCTCAGGGAACAATAAAAGTTGCTAAAACGAAGACAGACGAAGAAACCGCAGGATCTGAGAAGAAGCGATATACCTCTAGGATTACGGAGCAACACATTGATGGTGAAATTCAGTGGGGCTTCTACGTTGACGATCTCCACGACCAAGAAAGTGGAATTGAATTTCCAGAAGATGCTCTCCCTACTGTATGCTTCGAGTTCGTTGGCAACCCTAAAGACCCCCTACCCCTTCCGAAGTGCATGGACATTGAAATTGCTTCCCACTGGTCGATTATTCCTGCGAGCATGGAGGAAAGTAACTGGATTCGCAAATTTTTGAATGTCTCCATGTCTTCTGGCAATGCTCATGCTACATCTTACTCGAATCTTGGCCAGATAGTAGCCCTGGAAACAGTCCCATCCGATTTGCCACCGCGATCTGACTATAAAGCGACGATGCATGTCAGGCCTGGAGTTCCTCACACAGATTATTTTAGCTGTTATACTGAAATCGACATACCTACGGCGGATTCCGTTACCGTGACAGAGGAATTTACTACTGGTAGGTTCATAACTTGCCCGCTTGTGGACTTGCCTCTGACGATACAAATGCTTCCAGACAATTGGCGGAAGCTGAGCACCTTAGGGTTAAGACTCTCGGACTACTGCAGAAAAACCTTGGAAAATCCGGGTGGTGATACCAAAAGCCACTAGTTTTATTCAAGGAGTTTCGAATCATTGTGGAAGTGATTTGTCTTGCCATACCTTTCATTTAGTTTTGTTCAATTTTGACGTCTTCATTTCAACCCAGTTTGAAAATTTGTATATATTCTTTTGTCTCTTTTCATCTTCCAAACTGTTCAACCGTTTTCTTATAGTTCACATCTTCTAGACTTCTACAGATACTTGACCGACCTTTCACTGATAGCTCCTTATCAACGTGCCGTTTAGATATTAGGTTGAATTTTTAACATCCTCACTTTCACAGGTATCGGCCATTAGTTACCAGTCTTTTATTTGTGAAAACTCGTCCTTTAAGTGATTAAACTCACAAGTGGCGAATGAATGGAAATAGGTAGTGCGACTAGACTCGAAACCAGTCCCTATAGGTTCAATACTTCTTCAGACGGCCGGATGGTGATTTTTCTGAAAACGGATAGGGATTCGGAGGCAATAGTCCGGTATTGTACCTATAGGGACTGGTAGGACTTCATCATGATCGAGTACACTACGATTTCAAGGTCCGACTGAGTGACTCAAAAAGGAAATTAAAGGCCACACGTGATACCGTGATGCGACGCGGTCAACAGAAAGGACCGCCATTGTCATGTCCTACTCATCCGCAGTCCCTCGAAAGCGAGCTAGCGTCGATAAGAACTATCACACACCAGCGCGCACCCCACTGACTCCAAGAGAGATCTCCCAGACACCGTTACAGCCGCTACCACCCCTGTCAACACTGCTATGAACTTCGCGAGTTTCATTGATGGCCATATCCCTGTGCCCCAGTGACACAAGTCTCCAGAGAAGTTACCCAGGATGGCCTCATGTTTAGGAAGGGAGCAACTAGTGTTTGAAGGTCCAGTCTCAAGACTGGAAAAAGACCAAGACTGGACCAGACCAAGACTGGAAAAGACCAGGACCGGACAAGACCAAGACCGGAAAAGACCGCAAAGAGACTGGTTTTGATAGACCGGTCTTTGTGGTTAAGACCGGTTTAAACCGGTAGACTTATACCCCCAATAAACACCTTCAATTTGAGCCTATACCCATCAAAATTGGTTGAAATCTGACAATGTTATGGT
>Ga0307517_10010379_pt1 | contig 13046 bp, 19 predicted proteins | sample 23_EM_MG_FD_194515 | JGI IMG/M metagenome (GOLD analysis project Ga0307517, IMG submission 194515) | Populus trichocarpa ectomycorrhiza microbial communities from riparian zone in the Pacific Northwest, United States - 23_EM | ecosystem: Host-associated > Plants > Roots > Unclassified | place...
GTCGATAGCATAGATTTAAATTTAATGGTATGTACGCGACAAGGACTATAGATAAGCACCTCTAGTTATTAGACCCTATTAATAAACCAGTGTCGAATCCCCAACAAAATAAATTGAGGTCACTGACCTGCCGTGAAGAATTCTCCAAGGACATTGGGCATTCTTAGTGCTTACCATCAAGTAATTGATGTCCCATTTATTTACATCAACCCCATCCTTCATTGCGATCTACTATGATGAGTATCTTGATGAAGTTCAAGAAGAACTTTGTCGATGAGCTGAACGACGACAACTAATCACCCAGTAAAAGGACCTACCATTTACAAAGCTAATGTTGTATGAGTAAACCCAGAATGACGGGATGGACCCTCGCGGAGTTTGGATAGAGCGCCTAATTAATATTAATTGTGTGCGCTTGGCTAAATAATTCAAATTCACAAGAAATTCAGGGAGGGATCTCTCTGAATCACTGCAACAGGATCAATTTAATGAGTAAGAGGAACTATGTGCCAATGCAGCCCCAACAATTCAGGAAGAAATTCAGGTATGTATTCTGCCTGGCCTCCTTCGCCTCTAAGAGAGATGGTCATTTCGTAGGCCGGCGCTTGTTGAGCACTTCAGACGTTCACACTTCGGTATACACGACAATGCACTCTGTCATAAATATCAGATCGAACCCAAAGAAAAAGAAGGCTAATGCCATTAACCTGTCGTGAAGAATTTCTCCGGTAGAATCTGACATTCGACATTCCCTCCATGAATCGATGTCCCATTTATGCCAGCCCCATCCTTCTTTAATCTATGGAGGAGGGTTACTGATTGGGTATAAAGAAAAGAAAAGGCGGTACCTCTGGTCGTTTGTGAGGCGCTAGGATAACAAGCCAACGGGCTCTCAAACTCAGCTGCCACAGAAGACTGAAGAGGCCTGATTGGTCTTCAATGAGATGGAGAGCGAATGAGCAAACTACCGTATCGATTAAATATTGATTTTCTGTTTCATTTAGTTCTGGAACTGTGATCTCCTGCAAGGAGCCACTAGCGATATTAATGGATATTGTTGGCAGGTTGCCCTCGGCTATAGCTTCAAATGAAAGTTTAGCGCATGGGTAAGATGTGCGTTCCTTGTATGCTTCCGCGGTAAACTGTGAAGGGGGAATCGAACGAGTAGGTATGAGAGTATACTCCAACGCTAAAAACAAGCCTACTGGGTCTGCGGCTGAAATGTGAGGTCTAGGAAACTCGGGACCGAGAGGCCACGGAGTCACAATCCCTTTACGCCGTGGTAATTGCGTTGGGTTCGGAGTAGGAGGTTGACTGGGCTTATGTGAGGTGACAGATTCATGGAAGAGCTGTTTTCCAGTTGTGCACCATTCAACAAAGGCCAGGGTCGCTTCACCACTAGATATATGGAATTCAATGTAGGGCCGGACCACGGTAAGATTTTTTACCTGCCTGAGAAAGAGTAGGACCGGGGTATGATCAGGGATAGGTAGAATTGGGAAACGGGGAACTGACCACAGGCCATATCGAAGAACATAACCTGGTCTGAATTTATTTGGGAAATGAGATTCTGCTCCATTTGCCACCATCTTAAAAAAGCAAACTCTTCAGGGATTATCGGATAGATAACAAATTCGAACTCGAACCTGTTCAACCATGAAAAGAGACAAAGGCGTATGCCAGGATAGTGTGGGTTGCGATAGCTTGACCCAACCTTTTTGTAGTACTATGATATACCGAGATAGGTGAATTGATGCCAGCTTTGCCGTTTGCTTAATTTACGCGCCTCGGAAACCCCAAGTTCTCCGTAATTTTTGCGCATGGAAGTCGACAAGTTTCCATTGACGGCGACCCGATCTCCTCGAGACATTTTTAATCAAGGGGGCGTCGCGTCTTCAAATGGTTGTGGGTGTCGTATAAGAGTCCAAGACGATCTTGTGTCTTCTTGGTCGTTGCTTGTTGACCCGTGACACGGGAAGTCCCGCCCCGCATCCACAGTGACAATTTATCATTAGCGGTGCTCCGACTCTTTTCAGCTCTTCTCGTTTCGTAATGTTAGTTATATGGTATATGTAGTTACAGGTAGAATAGATTATACGAATTTTTTTCGGTAGCGAGGAGGAAATGGGTGAAGTTTTTTTTGACCAAAGTGAACTAGGTTAAAGGGGACGTCGAAGACAAATTCGAGGGAACAACGACGAAAAGGCGAAAGCAAAGCAACAACAACGAGCAAAGTGAACAGGCTCAACGGTGAATATGACAACCTCAAAGGCGATTTCGAAATTCGAAGGAACGACAGCAAGGGAACCAGGCGAAACCGAGAAACCGACAACGGACGGTCACCCACAGACACAAAATTCACTAGAGCACACAAGGAATCATAGCGATTAGACCGGTGACCGTTCCCTCTAAGAGGTGTCGATGAAGAAAGAATCGAGGTTCTCCATCGTCATCTCATTCTCCGAACGGTTACAGGTCTACATAGCGATGAAGAAAGAATAAACTCGTTAGCCGCAGAAATATGAGATCGGAAGAGAGGATAAGATAAGATGGAGAGTCACGATTGTTCGAAGGGTCGGAGTTCGAAAGTTCGAGATGTTGACTGTCATAGCAGACCCGCAGGAAGACTACCTCGACGATGTGGCAGACCCGCAGGAAGGCTATCTCGACGATATCTTCGACGTCTTGGATGCACACCAGCACCCGTGCATCGTAATGGGCCGTTCTGCTTTACTTTGTATGGGTGCGGGAGTGTTGCCGAGCTCTGTGAGTGTCAACATTGTCAAATTGAAATATCGTATTGCGAGCTGATGGAAATCAAGTACTTTGATCTCCTGATCCGCAACAGTCAAATTTTTGTGATTGCTGAAGACATCCCGCGCACAGGAAGTTGGAAAGAGGCTCCTCTTAACTATACTTACGGGGAGGATTATCTACAACCGCCACCCCGCGTCTTCGAGCGAACGGATGACACCTTCTCCATCAAGATATGGAGTGAAGAAGCTGTCTGCCTCTTAGTCGACCCCCCTGCTGATGGGCGCGTCGGTAATGGGCATTTCTTAATTGAGGCCCCGTGCTGCGAGGTTCTCGGTCCTGTTCTACTCGAATCAGATATGCACCCCGGCCCCGAGATTTCTGCAGACAAGCCAAGTTTGCTGACTACGCCCAATGTTTGCTTCCTGCCTCGTACTCATATTCGTTCTCAATCGGCCAGCCGTGAGCCGCAATCCAAGGTGTACATTCCTACAATCTCAAGGTACCTGGATGCACTTCTCGCACAATGCCGATGGTTAGAAGAAAATGAGCGCCGCGCATCGCGCTTATCCGGACCAGCCGCGGACGTGAGCTACTTAATACGGTATCTGTTTCTGGAAATGCCAAGCCAAAGAAGGAAGATATTGCCGTTGCTGGAAAGTGAGTCAAAGAGCAGGATGGAGGAGATTTTGGATCAGTACAAGAGGACATACAAACCCAGGTACAGAGTCAAGTCGGGAAGCGGCGGTGAGGGAGGGACATTAGTTCTCGAAAGGGTACAGTAAGGCTAGTAATCTGCTATCCCATCACCTGCGGGAGAAGCGACTCCGCTTCCTCATCACCTGCTACTGCCGACTGAATTGCTGTGATATTGTCACCCCACCCCAAGGCCTTATTGACCACAGATCATCGCCATTCTTGCACTATCAGGTAAGTTTTTCACGATCTTCCGAATTTGGTTCAGTAATTCGCTTTCTTCGGCCACAGAAACGACTGCCGATGGTAATGCAGTAAACGGGCCTTCACCTGCAACTGGTAAACTGCGTATCAAGGGGATGGGTTGCACAGTTGATGCGACGAACGCGGTTCTGGGGCGTAGAAACCCATTCAAGGTTCCGTTCTTGAGTTTTTTAAATCTCGTTGCTCCTTTGCAATAGTATTTCGGCAGTTCTGGGAGTTACGATGCGTTTTGTGCATGTTCTGGATCCCGGCAGTCCCGACTTTGATCTTCTCGTGACAATCTGGACATTCTGCACATCCATTTGCATCGATCTGGGATATATCCTCATTTTGAATTGTCTCAGAACTGATACAATGTTATTTTAGACTTACCTCTTCCATGGATTTGTGACAACTAGGGGTAATATTAGTAATATATTTCACTCTTCATTCACTTTTTTTTGTGTGCTTTAGAGTCCCATGTAGTACTTGCATTATCATTAGTGCTCAAATGGGCGTCAGAGGGCAAAAATTTTGATGATGTCCTTTCTTTTTTTGAGTCCCCGGGTCCTGTCCGGCATTCCGATCCCGGAACCCCCTTTGTACACTGTCACGGTTGTCTGCGTTTTCACACTCAAAAATCGTTTGGCGGGTACAGTCCCGTTTGCAGTTCACAACCACCTTCTTACTTACGTAAGAGAGCAACCTCATAATCTTGTTCCATGACATCTTTCATTATCAAGGCGCACAAAGGGCGGTCCGTACCTCCAATCTGGGCTCTAGATGCTGATTGTGCATTTTGTCGCGTCGTTAAGGGTGAATTGCCAACTTCAAAAGTGTACGAGAATGACAGGGTCATAGCTATTCTCGGTAGGCTAGCTCGTTAAACGTTAAATGCTAGAACGAATGACAGGAGCCATTGACGTTGACTTGCGCGTTCTCAAGATATTATGCCTCTGAGAAAAGGGCATACCCTTGTCATCCCGAAGGCACACATCCCCCGGTTATCAGACCTACCTCCTGACCTGGCCTCCGCAGTCGGGGAAGCTGTATCCAAGGTTGCGCATGCTCTCACGGAAGGTTAGTTATCGGATGGTATGAATTCCAACTAGATATACTAACTTCTGGAAGCCTTGGACAACACTAGTCTCAATGTCGTGTGCAATCAGGAGTACGCCCAAGCGGTGCCACATGTGAGCATCGTAGCTGTCCTGCTACGTTGGCTGAATCCGAAATCTTCTCGCTCCTAAGGTGCATTATCATGTAATACCTGCGCCGAAATACGGGTCGAGTCGTGGTGTAGAGTCAACTAATGCTAATGAAGCGGTTGGTGGAAGGGCACCACTGACACATCGCGAAATGCACAGGAAGGAATTTGAATCTCGGGAAGAACTGGATGAGGATGATGCCAAGGTTCTCTTGAAAAAAATACGGTCTCGTCTGTAGTCCCTGTTAGCACTGTTCAAGGCATCATGATTGTTCGACAACTGCCGGAATCCACGGCGCTTGTATCTCTTTGTATCTTGGATCTACATGTGCTTACCAGTTTGTGCAAAAAAATTGCCCCCAGACAGCACTTCAGGGACTCAGTGGTATTTGCTCTGAACAGTCGAACTTAAGTTGACCGACCTACTATCGTGACAGCAAAAATCGCGTGACATGAGTTTGACGCGACCTGTCACATGCTTCAGCTTCGCGTGCTCATCTTCATTGCATCTTCATGACATGTCTGCCCCACCATCCGAGGATGCGATTCAACTAGAAACTCAGGATGTGGATGGTCAAACAGAGGAAACACAACCTGTAGCTGAGGATGAAGAAATGGGGGAGGAAACGGGGGAGGTGGAATCTGATTCGGAGCCACTGGCTGTAGCGCTGTCCACGGGCAAGACGCTTGCCAAAATTCCCAAAAAAAGAGAGAAAAAAGAGCCCGTGGAATTTGTGAGAGAACCAGGCAAGTCTTTGTTCCCGATAGCGAGGGTCCAGAAGATCATCAAGGCCGACAAGGTACTATTTCCTTGATATATGACGCATTTGATGAAATTCTGAGTAATGAGGCAGGAAATCCCAATCGTGGCAAAGGAGGCCACGTTTCTTATTTCCCTTGCGGCCGAGGAATTCATAAGACGCCTTTGTGAAGCTGGTCAACAAGTTGCACATCGAGAAAAGAGATCAACTGTGCAACATCGAGATATTGGTCAGGTTTATTGTACATAGGCTGTGATGGAGAAACTAATTTTCGTTCCCACAATGCAGCCGCTGTGGTTAGGAGGGCAGATGAATTCATGTTCCTAGAAGGTATGGAGTGATCTTTCTCTCGACTATTCATTTAAAGAGACCTTTCTAGAAATCATGCCTTGGTCGATCGTAGCAGAAGCTCCAACCATTAAGCGACCGAAGCCAAAGGGAGCCGCCTCGAAATCTAGTGGTTTAACTATGCTAGACAGTTTTGTGGGGAATAAGATGGGGGCGGACGATGAGAGCGACGTAGGCGATGTAGTAATGAACGACGATGGAACAATGTACGTGGCAGGCGATCTATAAGTAATGTGGGAAACCGGCCAGTGTGAACCGGCGTGAATTACGAGAATTATTTGAACTTAAAGCCCCCCCGCTGTGGAAACACTAATCTTCGACCTGCCTCTACCATCTTCGGGCTACTATCAAGCTCATGAAGATTGTATCGACGTTTCATCCTTCTTCGTCGGTGCTGTCATCTGTTAAATGTCGGCTGGGTGCCCGAGATATTGAGCATCTTGTTGTCGCAAAGCTCAACAAGCTTGATGTCTATTCTGTGAGATCCCATGGGCTTCAACAGGAATGTAGCGTGGAGGTATGGGGAAAGATTTGTGCAGTCAGGGCCATCCCTCTTTCTGTGAGTCGTGTACCCTTTACCATTCCTATCTTTAAAACATGAGACATAGAGCTATGAAGCGCGTTCAAATCTAGCGGTGATGCTCACGCACCCAGATCCTGAGTTTATCATTTTGGAATATTCTGAATCAGCGGAAACCTCTGCACAGCTCATCGTCCAGAAGTCATTGTCATTATTTGAGCGACTCCCTCGGATAGCCGAGTTCTTCACGGATTTCCTCATTCATCCGTCTGGAAAATTGGCAGTTGTCAGCTGTTATGCTGGGAAGCTTAAGGTCATTACTCTAAAAGTAGGCACAGTGCAGGAGGAATTTGATATTTCGTATGCCCAATTTCTTTTGAACACCTTCTGTGGCCTCACGATTTATTATCATAAAGGTTGCCCGAAATCAACATACTTTCACTGACTTTTCTCCCAACATCCGATGATGAATACACACTAGGAATTCTACATCTTGATTCGCAAGCTCGTGTGCAGCTTCTCTCTCGGGACGTCGATGTGGATGGATGGGAACTTTCTCCTGATCCCTCGACCTTGTTTCAGCCAACGCGGATTGACGAATCTGTTGTGAATTTCCCTGATACCACAATTCTTCAATTGATCTCTGTACCACCCGACAATGACGACGAATTTCCGGGAGGTATTATGGTCGTTGGTGGTCGACAGATTCTGCTTTTCGAATTGGCTTCCAAAGAAAGTCAGGAAAAACAAAAGGGGAAGCAGAAACGATTGGACGCAAAAAAGAAAAGCACGGATCCAGCCGAAGTTGCCAAGGCGAAGGCAAAGGAGCGGGAACGTGGAGAACGACGGAGGAACGCCAAGTTTTCTATTGACTGGCCTTGGAGCTCAGTATCAGCGTGCGTATCCGTATCCCTTGGTCCTATAAACCTCTCTACTCCTAACCTCGGAGCTTTAGTTGGTGTGATGCTGGCGTTTCCTCTCGCCTATTGATCGGAGATTCGTTTGGAAGACTTTCGATGCTCTCCCTTGACAGCATAAACGAATTCGGCATGATCCTCATCCCGCTTGGAGAGGTATGTTCGACTCTTTGTTTGCTCGGTCTGGATCTCAGTTATTATCTGTAGACTTCACCTCCAACCACGATGTCGTATTTAACAAACCAAACATTTTATCTAGGCTCTCACCTGGGTGATTCCCAGCTCCTACAATTGTCGCCGAACCCGAATAGCCAACATTGTCTACCGGCTCTGACCCTGCCTGTGGAAATAAAGACTGTTTCTTCAGGAAGTCTGATGGCTAAATCGTCCACAAAAGGCAAAGGCAGAGCAATCCTGCAAGATGATGACATGGATATCGATGGTGATATCGATTGCTCAAAGGGGAGAATTGTTGAGCCAGTTGGCTCGTTTATCAAGGTTTTGGAGAGCTTCAAGAATATTGCCCCTATCATGGATGCCATTTTAGTAGACACAGATGGGAGCGGCCAGGTGAGGGCGGCTTAGTCTGTCATCCGTTAATATAAAATTGACAAATTTCCCCAGAATCAAATTGTCACATGCAGTGGTGGTGCAAATACTGGTTCTGTCAACATCGTCAGAAATGGGGCAGAATTCCACGAACTCGCGTTTGTGAACGGCCTAACAGGGGTGAACAAAATTTGGTCTGTTCGAGAAACCTATGAGGATCTGTAAGACCTTGAAGTAAACTCATCATTTGCCTTTGGCTTAATGACCGATTTCTTAGAATTCTCATGTCAACCGTGAATGAAACTCATATATTTCAGGTCATCGACTCTGAAACCGGTGTGAAGTTCAATCGGCTGGACGTTGGAGTCATGAGTGGGCTGAGATCCGACCAACCCACCTTGGCATTTTCAAACTTCTTTCGGCGGCAGGACGGGGATTACGTTAACTCGTCTTTGGTAGTGCAAGTGGTTCCAAGTGGAGCCTTCTTGTTAGAGTGGGATTCGTCATTAAACACCTATGTCGAACGTGCCTCCTGGGAAGTAAAAAGTGCGCCACCATCCCACAACAAACCCCTGGAAATAGTTGCAGCTAGCGTGAATGGGAGCCAGGCTGCATTGGCACTGAGTGGAGGCAACATGATTGTGCTTTGCATTGAAAATGGTGCTGCAAAGTTTAAAGAGCTTATGTTGGTTTCTCGTCGTCGTCCCTCCGTGCAGTTTCTTACGGCTTTTGCCTTTCTAGCAAACACTCCTTGAAGTCTGAAATCTCTGCTGTATCTATCATTCCCATCAACCCACAAAAGGCATTTTCATCGAATCTCATTGTCTCCTACTGGAGTTCGAACATCATCGAGCTTTTCACAATTGAAAAAGGCACTTTGAAGTCTTCGAATGAAACTAGAACCCCTCCATTTCCCGCCGTCGTCCGTTCCATCCTTCTCTACAACTTTGGTTCCGATATCAGCTCCAAAGGGGCAGATTATCAACCCTATCTCTTAGCAGGTCTGGGAGATGGCTCTGTTGTTTCTTTCACATGGAAAGACGGCTGCCTAAAAGACCAGAAAATTGTCAGCCTTGGTTATGCCCCTGTCTCCTTGACTCCCTGTGAGGTCGATGGCAAGAAGTCCGTCTTTGCTGCGGGAAATAGAGCAACAGTATTCTTCTGCGACAAGAATCGCTTGGTCAACTCAGCAGTCATGTTAAAGGTTGGGACGTTTTCATCGACCCGGATTAAGAGCTAAATCCATGTTTTCAAAGGAAATTGCCGCTGGCTGCAACCTAAATACGAGACTCTTTCCTTCGTCAGTCATTCTTGCTGCACCCACTGGGCTGTCTATTGGTTCTGTAAGGAACCTGAACAAGATACATATCCGCTCGGTAAATTGTTGAAATCAAGATCTAAAGCTATGTTCTCACTCTTGAGTTAGACATCTTTGGGGCTTGATAATCCTCGTCAGATAACACATGAACCTTCACTGAAGGCCTTTGGTGTTGCCTGCTCCCGGACAGAACCAACAAGAGTCGAAGGGCTCGAGATATTCGGAAGCTCTTTTTATCTATTGGACGACATTTCACTCACACGTTCGTAAATTTCTCAAATTATATTTCAAATGAGTTGACGTTCTATTAGGTCTGGGGCAGTATAAATGCAATACAAATGAAGAAATAATTTCTGTGGTATCATTTACGGCACAGCTAGAAGCCCAATCAAGACCCTTCTTCTGTCTTGGCACTGTAGTCCACAATGACGAGGATAAAGAGCCCACACAGGGTAGGCTTTTGGTTTTCTCAGCATATGCATCACCGGTACCAAAACAAAACTCTACTGTGGAGCTTTCATTGCTTGCATCCGCCGAAGTCAAAGGGTGTGTATATGCATTGAGGATGGTAAAAGGAAAAATCATCGCTGCAATCAATTCATCTGTGCGTGGATACCCCCTCGTCGCAATGATTCTATCTTTGAGAATTTCAGATTCAATTATACGATTTCGACGTTTCCTCCGACGAGACACATTCTCCGACGTTCTCCATCAAGAAGCTCGCTGACTGGAACCACAATTACTTGGTCACCAGTTTGGGGTCCTTTGAAGATCGTGTCGTGGCAGGAGATCAAATCAGTTCTGTTTCCTTGCTGAAGGCCACAGATAGCAGTTTAGTCTCGGAGGCAAGAGATTATGCACCCCTGTATCCTATAGCCGTCGAAGCTCTCGATTCCGCCAACATTATTATATCTAATGTAAGCTTCAAAAGCCCGATTTACTTCTGTTAGATTAACACTCCAACCAGGACACCCTCAACATTATTATTTTTGAATTTTCAAGCAATTTACGCGGTGGGGCACTAGAACGGGTCGGGTACTTTCATGTTGCAGACATGGTATCGAAGTTCCTGCGAGGTACACAATCATAAACGCAAGACTCAGGATTTGGCTAAATTATTTTTAGGTTCGTTCGTGAGCACTGATCGGGTGAAAGATTCAGAATTCAGCCCGGAAATGATATTCTTTACTACATCTGGCCGAATTGGAGTGATATCAAATGTCGAAAGTGAGGAACTTCCGTTGCACCTTACAGACCTGCAACGCAACTTGGCTGCGGCTATCCCAGGTGTCGGCGGGACGAACCACACAAGGTAAATTTTGGATGAAAGGAATATTGTAAATTCAATGTTGACTTTTTGGTTCTTATTCCAGATTCCGAGCTCCTAAAAATACTCGAGGGACAAGTGATGCAGATGGTGCTGCATTTGGTTTCCTTGATGGAGATTTTCTGGAAAAATTTATCAACCTCCAAGCGTCGCCAAAGTTATTGAAGGGTGTTATGACAGGAGGGAACGTAGCAGAGAAACTAAAGCTGCCCAAAGAGGATTTTTTAAAGGTTTTGGAGAAACTGCAAAGTCTGCATTAAGAACGGAGGTTTGGGAGGTATGAATGTATTTGACATCGAGAGCCATGTGATTGATGTACGATGATCTTTTTTTGAAAAGAAAAAAGTTGACAACTTAGAAATCCTGAAAGGGTTTTTGATGGGATAACGATCGAATAGCTAACGAAAACAACATTAAAAGCAGATGTAATAAAAATATTTTTCAAGAAACAAAGGTGCTACAGCAGTGGCCAAGCGATGAGAAAAGGGATATAGTTCGTGGAGATCATGACGAAACGCGGGTAGCCGGGTAGCCCGATTGCAGAAGAGTTGTTTGTATGCATGGAGTTTAACAATGTGAAGGCGAGCAAGCAACCTTAGTAGTTTTTACCACAGAGATGGGAGGTACCACCGCAACGTTTGGGAAAGGGAAAGAGCTGGGAATTCTTGAAGTGCACCAAGACTGTTATTGAGATGGCCTTGGTCGATGTCAACGGCCGTGGCAGGCGCGAAGTAGAAACCCGAAGTGAGGACGATGTAGCTAGAAATTAATGGTCAGAGCGGTGGTATCAGGTCGAGTATGGTACAGACCTGAGGATCAAAATACTTCCACGATGATAATTGCTCTTGGCTTCAATGTAGGTGTAGGTCATCAAGAACATCGACAGGATGAGAGCAATAACATCCCATCTCGGGAAAATTAACCTATGAATGAAAAGTCAAAAATCCAAATAGTTGGTAAAAAGAAGAGAAGAAACACACGTGAAGGTCTTCGCAACTTCGCCCATGTTGACAGGGTCATACCAAGCAGAGAACGCAACCATAGCAGGGATTTGGAGAAGACATACTTGCAGAGCATAAGCTGATCCAATCTCCACGCTATGTGGGACGTCAGCAAAGGCAAGGGAACAGGTGTGCATCAAATATCACCTGAGGGCGATGTTTCCATTGAGAGCAAAGGAGATGGCGTTCATAAATTCAGTTGTATTGGGGACCAGGGCAAACACTGTAATCCCCAAGAATTTCTCATCTATACCAGAATCTTGAAGGACAACATCAACAACCTCGACCAATAGTTCTGAATAATAAAAAGGTTCGAAAATCAATAAATTTTACGTTCAATGGCAACCTTACCAGCAATTAGGGCATACAGAAATGTGCACGCAAGTAAAACGCTGGCACTTGTGGTTCGACTCCAAGAAGGAGCATCATGACCACCCGGAGCCTCATGCTCACCACCCGAGGTTCTAACTCTGCCCGGGGAATGGGCACGCGTTTGTTGATGACGAAGAGCGCTAACAGTTGCAACGGCGACGGCTCGGGTAAAATCGTCTGTAGTCATTGACTGAGGCAACTGCATCTGCTGTAAATCGGTATTTTTGACTGCGTGGTTGACGCTTTCGAAGACGGGTAAGAAGTTGGGGGGTTGCGAGGCCGAATATGAGACCTTCCTATGGGAGCTAGGAGATACTGCCCGTTGACCTAGGTTTACTAAGGTCTCAGGGGGATTACCAGTATACACGGTACTTGCTCTTCGGTGAAAGTTGGGTGATTGTTGGGCGATGGATGGTCCAGCATTCTGGGACTGACTTGGGTTAGTGGGTTTGTTGTACAATCTCGTATGTATGGGCAATTCCATAGGATGAAGAAGCTGCTGTGGGTTTTGCCAGATTTGGGACGCATGAGTTCGTAAAGAGAACCAGAGACCGATGAGATAGGACTGCTCAGAGCATTAAAATTGTATTTTGTTAGAATCAGGCAGACTTACGAGGAGGAGGATTGCAGCACATAAGTACATTAAACTCTTCACAGTTGATTGGTAGAAAGGATCATCTATCGGGTCAGGGTGTTTGTAATAACAATGATCGCAGATCCACGGTGCGTCTCCAGGATGGCCAGGAGAAGAAGGACACCCGCTACAGACCAATTGGAACTAGAACGGGGAAAGGGTCAGCCCAGTGAATACATCTCCAGACGAGGTAGTTACATTGCCGTATGTTTGATAAAATAGCGTGGGCGTGATCGCACCGATGATGGCCATTATCAGCATCATACTGGTGACGCTAGCACTCTTCGCGTTGAATTTCTGTTCCTTGCGCCTAAATGCTCCACTGCACATGCTCATTCCGGGCATCAGAAGAACCCCGGCAAGCAAGCTACCGACGATTGATCCTTCTACAAGATGACC
>Ga0307517_10010382_pt1 | contig 13045 bp, 16 predicted proteins | sample 23_EM_MG_FD_194515 | JGI IMG/M metagenome (GOLD analysis project Ga0307517, IMG submission 194515) | Populus trichocarpa ectomycorrhiza microbial communities from riparian zone in the Pacific Northwest, United States - 23_EM | ecosystem: Host-associated > Plants > Roots > Unclassified | place...
GGCGCGTATACAAGCATACGAACAAGGAGAAATTGAAAGAAATGTCGCCCTACAAAACATTGCCAAACGTTTGAAGGAAGAGAACGAAAAGCTGCGGCAGGAGAACATTTCTCTTCAAGAAAAACTTGCAAAGTTCCATCAGGAAGAAGATCAGGACTATACACAGGTTACTGATAAAAAGAGATGGAGAGACGACTCCCCAGCGAGTTCCCTGTCAATGCAAGCATCTGTGACAAAGAGGACTCGCACAGGTCCAGGTCCAGACTCGGAACTCCTTCATGCGCCTTCTCTATCTCCTTCACATCACCCTTCCCCCACGTCATACGTATCGAGTCCTAATGCCATCGACACCGCAGACCCCCAATTCTCCGAGCTTTCATACGACCCACAGTCCACATTCGGTCACTTCGGCGACCTTTCATCGAACCCCAAGGTTGTAGTAGACCCTTTGCGTTCCTTCCCATCATATGGATGTGGATTTTGCAACCAGGGTACAATTTGTGTTTGCCACGAAATTGCGGTGCATGATATACGGGACAGGCCGCTTGGTTCCAATGATTTCAAACCACACCGGTTTGGAGACGTTCAGTTGCTTGACACTGCTCCTGGCGGGGTAAATATCCCGAAACCTGAAAATGAATCAGCCTCCATTCTCGATAACTTGCCTGCATACCAGCCGCCAGTGCCTTTACGTCGGCGTGTGGGGGGAGCATTAGTCAACTCAGTATTTCCTGTGGCGCGGGTATCCCCTCACAAATCGAGCACTGTGCTCGATAAGTCTTGTTCAGGGGATCCTTCGAACTGTCTCGCGTGTGGAGACGACGACTTTGGAAAGGCATTCTGTGAGGCCATCGCAAATTCTTCCTCGAGAGGTGAAGTTTGTGACAACTGCCCTTCTGCCATGGACTCCACCCCTACCAGGTGCTGTGGCAATGCTTCAAACTGCACAAAATGCCCTTCATCTTCGTCATCTTTAGATCCATCAGCCTCAAGTGCACACTCGAACTTTATGCCGACCAACGATGCTTGGGAGAAGATCAAGGCACATCCGAACGTCGAATTTGCAGATTTATCACTGCTTGCAGAGGTCGTCGCCAGTAGATCCATATGTTCAGGGCCCCTCCTCTCAGCGAGCACAGAAATGCGTGATTCGAGTGCTACAACAAGCATGCTTTCACCTGGGCGAATTTTCACCGTCCAGCGCAAACCCAGGAGTAATTCTCCGCCACCCAGATTGGTACCTCAAGAGGTTTTATTGGAATGTGGCCGTCGGACGCTGCGTCGCGTTCACGCAGACGGAGTACGGGAGGCACTTCGTTTGCTCGACGCAAAGTTCACATCGTAGATCTGTCAGCATCCATACATAAACCCTAATACATTGCACAGGCTGCGAATATCCATGGATTAGTGAAATACAAAATAATTCTAGCTATGTCCACCAGGTCGTTTGTCGTTTCTTTCCCGAGCTCTAAAATGTAAACGATATGCGCCAATCCAGCGTCTGAGATGGTGATGAATTGAATATCTTCTTGGTATATTGAATTTGACGCCTTTGGACTTGTATGGAGCCAGTGTCCGAAACCTAGAGATCATCGTTTCAAGGTCAGCCTTCTGCATGTCTTCGGGGAAAGGTTGGATATATCTCCACAGCGATTCTAAAAGTTGTCGCGCCTTGTCGTGTTGGTGAACGCGGTAGAACGCGCTGACCAATGCATCAATAGCTGGTATATCAGGAGGAATCCCAGCTAAAACCATCTGCTTGAACATATGCATGGCTGAGGCAGCATCACCTTGTCGAGCATGAGAAGCAACGAGAATCGTATACATGACAACATTGGGTTTTACACCAGCTCGCTCAGCTGCGTTCATGACAGCTAGTGCTGAGGTGGAATCACCCGAGAGTGCGTACCCTTCCATGAGGGCGGCAAAGTGATAGTGATTCGGATACATCCCTCTAACAACAGAGGCACGGAAAACGTCATTTGCTGAGTCAAGGTCCAGGTGTAGTACTGCATCCCGTTTGATCCGAGAAAATACAAAGGCGTCATCGGTTTTAACCCCGCGAGATGTTAAGGATTGGATGAATGGCGCTGCGAAACGGCGATACGAGAGGCGAGGGCTAAATTTGATCCCAGCTGTTGGATCGAATGGTCCTCCTGAAGCAAGGAGTAGACGAACCAGACGCCGATGCTCATCGCCAGTAGAAATCCTTTTTTTCGGACTCCAAGCACTGTGAAGGATCGGGCGTTTTTCTTCGCGGTAAATGGAGCTAATGATATGGTGAAGGTGCCTGATCGATGGGCGCAGCGTCGGTGATGAAAATGCTCGAAGTAGCTGGAAGAGAGTTCGAGGACGGGCCTCTTCTGACCGATTAATATGTGCCATCAAAATTTCCAGCGTTCGGGCATTGGGTCGGAGCCCATTAGCATGCATGATTGAGAAAATGGGGGGCACAGAGGCAAAACCTTGCTGTCGAAGGCTTCCTCTTAACAAGGCGTTGCATATTCTGATCGTGAGAGAGGGTTTGCTGACATTCAGAGGAGGGAAACCTCCACCGTTCTTGGTACCCGCCAGCAATGAATCAAATTCATCCACACAAGGTTGAGAAGATATCGCTGCGAGCATACGGACGGCGGTGTCACCTTGATCTTGTAAAAAGTATGCGTGGACAAGTGAGGTGATGACATTTTGAGTTGCTGAGACGCCTGTTGAGGCTCTTCTTTCCCAAAGTTGGATCACAGCTAGGTAGTTTGAATTCTTGATTCCAAAATTCATGACGATGACCACAGTAGCAAGCGTGGGTGTCAAGCCCTTTCCCGGTGGCGTGGGGGTTTCAAGCGATCTTGAATTGAATGCTGTGGTGGAATCCTGACAAGAAGAAACAAGAGAAGATAGGTCTTGTACTGCATCGGGTTCGAACAGAGATAAAAGTTGGAGTGCGCGGGATATATCCCTTTCATCCAAGGACGATTGAAGAAGGCTATTAACCACGGCAATCCTTGCATTTGGCACTAGGTTTGGCAAATTCTTCAGGGCGTTGTAGTTGACTTTAGGATCAACTCCAGTATTGCGATACGAGCTTAAGAGCAAAGCATGTGTGGTGCCATCAACCGAGATACCTGCTTCCTGCATGCGCCGAAGGTGCTGTTTGATGCCTTGTCGATCATGGTTGCGGATATAGCCACTCAATATCAGGTGGTATGTCCGTTGATTGGGAAATATATCGGCAGCTTGAAACTCCGTCAAAATTCCGCGAAGGAGAGAAAACTCTTCACATTCCAATAATGCTCGCGCACGCCAATTCAAAAGACGTCCGCTGGTATGTCCAACCTGCTCTTTGCTGGAAGCTACAACTGCGAGGATAAGGGTCCATTTCTTCGACGTCGCAAGGTGGAAACAAGTGGCTTCGTAGGCAGTCTGCTTTAGAGTGTGGCCGAGGTCGTGTGCGAGGGCAAAAATTTGGAGCAAACATGGAGGCGTTGAGGACTGTGCCACGGAGATAATGATATTTCGCATCTTCCGACCATCAGAGAAGAGTGCCATGAGCCCAGGAGATTTTTTAATGGATGATAAAATCTTATCTGGGCGGTGGCCAGAAATCAACTGTTGCATGATTGTATGGAAAATAGGTGGAAGCCCAGAACATAGGGCAGCAATTTGACCACCAACTTGATGTTTGTATTGGCATGAATGGGTTGAGGCAGAATACCCAGGATTTGGGGTTGTGCGGTCGATGGTAGGTTGAGCGCGACGAGAAATAGTGGGCGGAGTAGGCGGATCCTGTGGACGTCGCGCGAGCACGGCCGTTGGATTGGAGGAGTACGATCGGCATGCTAAAAGCTTGTATCTTGTAAAGATCCACTCCAGATATCGTTTCTGGGCTAAGAAAGCCCTCTGAAGCATGGACAATCGAGAACCTTCAGGAAAGCTTTCAGTCCTTGGACAAACCGTCTATGAGTTGCCATTGAAACAGAGGTCTACCCACGAGATGAGCAACATACCTTTCCCTGAGAAGTGAACAGTATTCTATGTTATAAGCATGGATGGTACTTTGCCTATCCTCCTACCAACGGGAACCCGAGACCGAGCGGAGGCCAGTGGGACTCGTAGTCAATTTACAACACATATTTATTTTCCCACGGAACAACATTTCGTTTGGACGTCGCCGATCTGGCACTATTCTTTAATCCCTTTTGTGAATGCTTTTTCCCGAAAGCAGGCCACTGGAACACCGTGAATCTATCCAGATGGAAAGTTTCTCATCTTCTATACAGAGCAACGACGAGCATTCTCCAGATGTAATTCAACCTCGCGGAAACTCTTATGCTGTCGGCATTGGACTACTCCTGGTGGTTGTGTTCCTCTGGACTTCATCCAATTTTGTAACTCAAGTATGTTGTTGTGCCTGTTGAGGATCTCGTTCTCAAGCATTGGAGCCTGACTGTTTCCTAACTGTTTTTGCGAAGGACTTATATGAAGGCGGATATAACAAGCCATTTCTGTGGGTTTCTGTCGGTCGTCTAGCATTGTTATTTGACCACGACATGCATATAGAGTTACCTATATGAACACGAGCTCCTTTGCTCTTTATCTTATACCATTTTTGATTCGACGATGGTACCGAAAACAGAATGCGCAGACAAAGCCGCCCCGCCTAGCTGGGTGTGTCAGTTTGAATATTTACCCCAAGCCACCTCGCTTACAGAGTATCTGAAGCACTGGGTATCAACCATTGGCAATTAATGAGGAGAACTTAGATGAGGTATTTTTCTGTTGTGCTCTTAATATAAACCCTCTAACAACTGTCTGCCATGGTCCAGCCAGGCGCCATTCCAGAGATCCCCCCTGTTAGAGGACTGCTAGATTTACCACCGTTAAACAAAAAACAGACTGTAGAACTGGCCTTTGCTTTTTGTTTCATTTGGTTTATTGCAAATTGGTCAGTCAACGCTTCACTTGCCTACACTAGCGTTGCCAGCGCAACAATCCTCTCAAGTACGAGTGGTAGGTCATTTTAGTACTCAGGGTTCTTTATCTAATGAGCGATGGGATTCGACAGGATTCTTCACACTGGCTATTGGACGCCTTTTTCGAGTTGAAAAAATGACTTTACTCAAGATTGGCGCCGTTTGCACAAGGTATTATTAAATTGGAAGTAACCGTCGCTTCTTTTAATGGATGGTCAACAGCTTCGTAGGTGTCATCATTGTTTCCCTATCCGACTCGGAATCGAACCAGCCCGCTGGCCCTGCATCGCACCCAAAGCCACATTGGGCCAGAGTTGACTCTCGAGCCACACTTGGAGATATATTAGCTTTGGTATCTGCGTTCTTCTACGCGATGTATGTGACCATCCTCAAAGTCCGTATCAAATCAGAGTCTCGGATCGATATGCAGCTATTTTTTGGGTTCGTCGGGCTCTTCAACATCCTCACTTGTTGGCCGTTAGGACTCGTTCTACATCTGACTGGAGTCGAGATGTTTGAATTACCACCAAGTAGGAAAGCTATGACGGCGATGTTAGTTAACGTGGGTTCCTTGAGCACTGTAATTCTGTCCTTCTTTTTCACCTTTATTTATTCAGATGGCAATCACCCTCTCGAGCGACTACCTCTACGTTCTCGCAATGCTCAAAACCACTCCACTTGTTGTTACGATTGGCCTCAGCCTGACAATCCCATTAGCCGTTGTGGGCGACTTCCTTCGACGCAGGCCGACGCAGGGTGAAGTAATTGCTGGGGCGGCGCTGGTGCTGCTTGGCTTTGTTGCTGTAGGATTGGATGATTCAACAGAACAGGCTGAGGATACGCAAACAACATCAAATGCTTGTCAAAGCCAAGCACCGCAAACATAGGAGGATCAGATCATGTAATTTATAGGAAATACACTAGATGTTTTTCAATGGTCACTTGATCGTTCAAAGATCACGGCTGGAAAAATACACCAGATCGTATTATTTTGAAGTTAAACCTGGAAGCCTCGCTGTGCCCTAGTGTCTGCACAATACCAATTCTCTCTACTTGTCTTGACCCTGGTGGAGTATACTGGAGGAAAATTTGATGCCATTGGTATCCACATTGCGATGAAGAAGGATCATTCGCCTTTTGGTCGTTAAAGGGCGGAGTCGACCTGGACCGCCGAGGAAGTCCCCAAACGGTCAAAAGCACAAAGGTCCCATATAAACGTTGAATTTTATCCAAAATGAAAGTAAGTTTTGGAGGGAGAGGATTTTCAGGCGAAGTTTGGGGGTGTTCAGTATATCGATCTATCCAATAAAATGCGTCAAGCGAGTGGATAGCAATAAGGCCAAGCTCCAAGTCTGGGAAGTGCTTTGAATGATATAATGGCAAATGTGCGAGGGAGACAGCAAGCTGGTCGGAAGATGTCGGACGGAAGATGTGCGTGGATTTTAAACAGTTTTCGATGTGTAGATCGAGCGTCGATCCCGACAAAGAGTGGGATCCCTGGAGCTGGTACATAATGATTTCCCGAAACCTGGGGATCGAAAAATGGCCATCGATATCATACACAAAAGCAGCCTTGTTCCAACCTCCAAAAGCAGCTGGCATAGTGCAAGCCGCAAGAAAGAAGTAAAGTAGATGTGTCTTTCCAGAGCCTGGAGTGCCATGTAATTGGAAAACGTCGCTAGAAGAACCCTTTCCACTCGTGGATGCTATCAAGTGAGAGTCAATGGATGCTATATGCGTCAAGACAGGTCTTCTAGCTGTTTACACGTTTATTGCTGAGTGAAGGTCAGAAATAAAAGGCACTGACATGCACAGCGAACCAAGCACAGCAGCTGTGATTGCAGGGAGACAACGGGTCAGGAATTTTCCATTCAGGGTGTGTAGGTGCCAATTAAATAATACCTGTTGGAGGGATTCTGAGGGGATTTCATGCAAAAGGTTGTTTGCTGTTCCATCATGAGTGTGCATGACCAAGGAGTGTTTGTTCAGCCGCCACATCTCTTTCTCTTTCTTTCTTTCTTTCGGACGGATATCTCCCTGCACTGTTCTTGGCCACCACCCATCCAATGATCTTTTGCTGAATACTTACGGCCAACACACGGGCACGACATGACGACCACCTCCCCAAAAGCGAATCCCCCATCGTCCAGACGCATCGCCTCCTCACCATCACCCACCATATCTCCAACCTTGGCTCGAGGGACCACTGCGCGCTCAGCAGCTTCTGCTCGTCTTTCCACTCTTAACTCGTCTAATGCTCGCCGCCCTGTCAACAAACCTGCACCTCCAATTCCAACTGTCGGTGGTGAGCTCCAAGACATTTTGGCCTCGTCGCTTAAGCAAGAAACGGATCAGAAGGAACAGGTTTGCACTTGATCTTCCTTGTGTCGGTGCACTCGATTAACTTGGTGTTCTTAGCTGCTTCTGCAACTCCAGGACAAGGAGCAGCTGATATCCAATTATCTTATAGAAAACAACAACCTTACATCTGCTCTCTCCGGAGCTGAGACCCGGCTGAATGAATTGTATGGAGAACAATCACGATGGGAAATGGATTTGGCGCAGCGCATAGACATTTCAGAGAAACTGAGAGAACAGGTTCGAGAACTGGAGAAGGAGAAGCGTGATTTGCAACGCAGGTACAACGAACAGGTGAGAAACTCCTCTAATGAAAATTTCATACGTTACAAACCATTCTTTCCCAGACAGCCACGTTCGAGGCAGAAAGGCAAGCATTGTACGACAACGAGCAGCATCTGAAGTCTCGCATTCAATCACTAACGCATGCACGAAAGCGTGCTGAGTCTACCACAGCTCCGGTTGAAGCAGAATCAGAAACGGAATCTCTTGGGGAGGAAGAACCTTCCTCTCCATCTCCTAATACTGGCAAGAAACCTGTCCTGCAGGATTTCGGCGACCCCGAGAACGAGCCGGCCGAAATGACATCTCTCAAACTGGAGTTATCCACACTATCAATTTCTTATTCGTCTCTTCAAAGCACTCTCATTCTCATGCAAACCCAACTAGTTGACCTGAAACGGGTAAACCAAGAATTACAGGAGGAAAACGAGAGTTATATGATTCTTCTCAGGGAGAAGACACTCAGTGGCCAGTTTGACCTCATGAAACAGGTCGGGGATGTTGCCGGGAGCGATGACGATGAAAGCAACGACAACGACCAGGAAAGCACGGATGTTAGCAGCGTGCGTAGTCTCGGCCGAAGCACTTTAGACAGAGTTGAAGAAGAATCGCCGGAGGCTCTTCACTTGGAACTACCTGGAAACATTTCTGATCCTGATTTGCCTCTTTCTACTCGTGGCTCTCGTCATCAAGCGAGGCCCGAACGTAAACGAACATTATCTCATGGCCGCCGAGGGGAGTCTCTTGCTGACCTACCTATTACTGGACCTGGCCTTGACCTTGCGGCCGAACTTGGACGCGCAGAGAACAAGGACATCCTGGCTGGTAATACCATCGATGATCGGCTTGCACCTTCTGGTGTCAAGAACAGGCGGCCCAAAAAGCAGCAGGATTTCTCCAGACTTTCTGGAGTACACAGCACTGGCCCGGACCCCAGCACCTCGAATGTGGATATTGACGCGTTACGGACTGAAGTCAAATCCCTTAAAGATGCCAACAAGGCTTTGTCATTGTACGCATCGAAAATCATCGATCGCATTATCGCGCAAGAGGGTTTTGAACACGTTTTGGCGGTCGATTATGACAAGGAACCGCTAACTCCTTCTACCGCTATACCCCACTCCAACGCCTCTCGATCACTCCCATTCAGTCAATCACGACCGAGGCCACAGTCAGTAAATTTCGGGCGTTCCTCATCGAACCCTGGTGTTGAAATGAAAACCAATTCACCGAATCTACGATCAGATGTGAAGGCTAAGCGCCGGTCGCTCTCCTTTGATTGGACGTCTTTCTCTCTTTTCAACACTGAAAAGAAACCAGAACCATCACCGAACCTCCGCCCACTGACATTGAAACCTGGAGCAGTTCCTGTCACGGGTGCCCGAAAGCTTGATAACTTGGAGGATGAAGAAGACAAGAAGGAACGGGAACGATTACATGCTACCATGAAACTGATGGGAATCCAACCCGCTCACTCACATCCGAGTCATACAATACCACCACAGATGGAACGCAACCCGACCTCGACTGCGACTCCGTCCACGAAAGGCAATCGGCGTTTCTCTCTATTTGGCTCGAAAAATATCGTTGACGCTTCTGATTCTTCATCGATCCAATCTGCAGCCTCTGCACTAAATCAAGGTGATCCCACCCCGTTGAACCTGACAGAGGAAGCTCTAGAGCATGCAGAGGCCGAAAGTTCGCTTGCAGCCCTGGATGCTCGTGAACGGGATTTGAGCGCAGAGATCGCCAGAGGCTCGGGAGGGGGGTTCACTGAAATTGCGCGTAGATCAAGCAGGAAAGGTAGACGGAGCGCTGGAGGGAGTAGTGGGAGCACCGTATGGAGTGCTGGAATGAGTGGTAACGAAAATGATTGACGATTATATCATTACTATTTCTTTTGTACTGCCGATTTAGAACCAGAAGGTTTGAGGCCACTCTGGAGACGACATCATACCAGACAGTTGTATAAAATGATAATAAGATACCCTCTGCTGAACGACAGTTTCCTCGAAATCCTGGTGGCGAAGGTACGTCCCTTTGGTGTTTGGAAAGACCACTCAACAACGGCCCAGTCAACTTGTAGGCGGTACCGTTGCAAAGCCTGAGCGGGGCCATCAAGCGTTTTTCGCACATTTCTATCCTTTACGCTGCGGTTCCCTTTCGAAGTATCGTATTCTGGGCATGTGTGCGTATCGTTTGGAAAGGATTTGAACTAAATTCAGAATTGTTCAGGATCAAAGGATGTCTGACCCGCTCAAGTTCTCTGCGAAAACTATTAGCGAGCACAACGGAAGGAAGATGGACCCCTCACAAAACGCGTTTCCTTTGAGACTTAGAAAGAGTCGACGAGGAACCTTTCCCGATTGCACCAGGTTTAGATGGGTTCAGACTCGCTTCACCTTCTGCAGCAGCACCAGTGTCGACCACCGTTTTAATCGCGTTGTGTAAATCACCCAATCCGCCTCCTAGTTGCTCCCTTGCCTTACGCTTCAGACGCCTTCCATGGGATCTCGAGACTGGTTCAGTTTCGGCACCGGTCTCCTTTTCTACTACTGTCTCTTCATCTAGCGTCGCTACTCCAGTATGCAGACCATCCAATCCATCGCCTGGTTGATTCCTTGCTTGGCGCTTCAGATTTCTTGTATGCGATCTCGAAATTTGTTTGATACTTGGTTCCAGCTCTGCCAGGGATTTTATAAACGTCTTCAACGGCATTTTTGAGAGGGACCTCTTGCTTACTTTGCAGAAAGGCCTGATGCTTCTCAGCTTGTTTGAGTTTTTTACTAGTACTCAGCTGAACTGGTGCATCAGGCTGAACTCCATCAACAATCATGTCTTGCTCGTCGATGGTGACCTTCATGGGCAGCTTAACAGAGGCGTGGTGGGCTGTATGACGAACATACGGTGCTTTCGGCTAAACAGAGGTGAGGATGTTATACAAGACTCTTTCTTGAACTCACCATTTCGACGAGGAACGAGCAAACCGAGACTGGTTGTAGGTGTACCCCGTGGGAGACTGATTTCAGATCAATGCAGAAAATCAAAAGAGAAATAGACAATTTATGTACATAGTAGTGTTGGGTATTGGAATAGAGATTATAAGATGTACAATGTATGGAAATCAAGTGATTTTCAAAGCTGAGTGTCCCAAATGTCATCGTCTTCGGAAGGCCGCATGAGGTTGAACAGGATGATATTTCACCTTCTCAAATACCCGATAGAGACTAATTATAAGGTTCGAGCAATATGCAATCAGTCCAACACCAACGAGACATATAAGGGAAAGTTGTTGGTCGCAGATATGGTCACCCAAACTACCCTCAAACCCGGGGATGTCATCATGAGGGCGGGGCAGTTGATTGTACCAAGCTGTGGCGGATGCCGAAGCGCATGGTATCAGGGAAGTAAAGAAATTGTCGAAACATAGCGACAGTGCGGCGGACCATGCACAGATGAAGAGGACTTCTGACAGGGTATGCGCTAGCTTGGCTGATGTTCGCCAGAGACCCAACGGTCGCCCGAAGTACTCAAGCTGGGAGGATACCATCAACAACGAATCAGAAGTAGTTTGGGACAACGTACATAAATTGCCGCCATGACATGCACCAAGGTCAGCGGAGCAAAAATAATGACCACGGTTCTGTTGCCCAAAGTCAGTGTTGATGGAGTGGAGTTGATGACACTGGAACTCACGGTGAACTACCAAGGGCGCCAGTTGCGTTATTTTGAATTTCGACGTTGCGTATTCGGATGGCCATCCCCAATGCCGCTGTTGTGAATGCAATGTTGATGAATCTAAAAAGCTGCAAAGCTGTTACAATGATTGAAAAAGAGGGGGGGAAACACCTACCAAAGGAACATAGGTATTGACGAGAATGAACGAGCGGAGTTGTTTTCGACGCCGGCTCCATGGTGATTGATCTTTATTACTATCGCTGGAGTGATCATCATGAAGCTCGTAGGAGTCTTCTCTTGTGGAATGTCGTACCGGCCCTTGAGCAGCTGATCTTGAGGTCCAAGGTGTGTCCCACCCCGGGGTGTTTGTATGAGCCACGGTATTAGGTACGGGGAGTTGAACAGGCATGGGTATAGACAGGTGAGGGTTTGCATTTTCTGAGTCCTTCCGATTCAAGCCGCCGCCCTCTCGTTGACTAGAAGATGTGGGCATCCATGAGAGGGAGATATCTCGAAAAGTTTTTTTTTCAGGTTTTTGAGAACTCGGGAGAAGGTCGAAGGTTTCGGGTCGTGTGCGCGGAGGAGTGAATGTCCACCATCGAGAGCCAACTTCTGAGGGATTGGATTGGAACGAAGCAATGTCGGACATCCGGGAGTCGTTTGGATGGGCCCGTTCGTGGATAGAGCCTATTTGCTCTTTGGGAGAGGGTGGTTCGTCGCGTGCCCATGCTAGAAAACAAAGATGTGAGGAGATAAAGAAAGCTGTAGGACGGACTGACGAGGGGAAGTAACGACAGTGGTGACAGGTGGTGGTGGGCGTCGAAAGCTACGGAGGCTAGTCGCGTTTGTGAGGCTGACAGTGGAGGGGATCGATGGTGGACGTTGACGAGATGAGGTGGACATGGTGGTGCTCAGAGGGCCGCAGCGGATCCAAAAGATCAGTGGTGCCTCTTTCCGCCAACCACAACATGGAAGAATCAATAATTCCCTCCCTCTCTGCAGGCGTCGTCGGCTCCCGATTTATCACCCAGGACGAGGTAGAAACAGTCAAGCTACGCCGTGAAGAACAGTGGAAGGCCGCTTACGCCAGGTTGGTCGTGCCTTTTCCATTTCGTCCGCGTCGTCGCTCATTTTCACAGACTCGGTCAGGAACCTCCTCCACAACACCAAGAAGATGCATATGACGGGCGGTCGCTTGCAGAAGTGAGTAGCACATCAATATACTCATTCCGTGTGTATTCACTTCTTGCTCTTGGTCTCGATATAACGCATAGAAACTCGCTGCCAATAAGGTCTAGCTCTCTTCCCACTTCCACTTCATCTGCTCACAGTCAACTCTAGATAGCGAAGCAGGAAGAATGGGAGGAAAAAACCAAACTTGGTAAATTAAACTCTCTTCCAATTCCAAGGGCAATCCTGAATCCCGGTCAGCCAATCAATTTCGAGCACTCGAGGAGGATGAAATCATGTTCTTGGATTCAATACGCGAGCGACAGGAAGCGGAAGAACGACAGCGCAAAGAGAAGGACGGCGAAGAAGTTCGTAGTTTCAAAGAGTGCGCTTCCTGCTTAATTCCTCATCCTCCACCTCACTCCCATTTCAGGGCGGTCGCAGCTCGGACAAGTGCTGTTAATAACCCACCACCTGTGGTGACCTCTTCCTCTGCCCCACCGAAACCCAAGACTCATACAAAAAAAGAAGGCAAGAAAGTATTGAAAGGCGTCGTTATGGTCAAGAAGAAGACGAAACTCCCGACGACC
>Ga0307517_10010383_pt1 | contig 13039 bp, 15 predicted proteins | sample 23_EM_MG_FD_194515 | JGI IMG/M metagenome (GOLD analysis project Ga0307517, IMG submission 194515) | Populus trichocarpa ectomycorrhiza microbial communities from riparian zone in the Pacific Northwest, United States - 23_EM | ecosystem: Host-associated > Plants > Roots > Unclassified | place...
CCCCCCCCCCCCCCCCCCCCCCCCCCAAAAAGAAAAAAAAGGAAAAGGAAAAGAAGAAGGGGAAAAAGAAAAAAAGAAAAAAAAAGAGAGCTACTAACAAAGCCCCATTAAGACCTCCAAGAGCCTTTATATTCTCCGCCTGCACCGCGGTAACACGCATGATATCCTGAAGGTCCGCGAGGTGAGCCTGTAACTGCGCCAATTGCGAATTGAGGTGGGAGAGTTGTCGTGCTTTAGCGGTTGATGATGATGATGATGAGGAGGAGGAGGAGGAGGGAGCAGCAAGTGATGGACGGGCATTCCTTGCTGGTGGAGGTGGTGGCATAACCTTTTTATTATTATTTTATTATTTTTATATATATATATTTTTTTATTGCGTTTGCGGTTGGTCGACGCGTTCGAATCAGTAAATATCCGCTTTGGGGAGTTGCGGAAAACCAGAGCAACCGGTGGGTTTTGGTTCTGTTGGTTGTGGTTTGTTTTGGGGGTGGAGGGGAGGGGAGGGGAGGGAGGTGGGAGTGGGAGTGGGAGTGGGAATGGGAGGGAAGGGAAGGGAAGGGAGGGAGATGGTGGTGGTGGTGAGGGGTGGTGAGGGCGGTGGCTTTGATAGGTAGGTACCTATTTTGCTGCGAGATGTTATGTAGGTATGTATGTACCGCACTCTATGTATGCACGGTACCGGTAAGTTACTGTGCTCTATTATTACTATTATTTATTATTATTATTTTGGGAAGCTATTTTTTTTGGATTATTCCCTCTTTTGTTGGGTTTTTTTCTTTCTATAAGGAAAAAATACAGCATGTCCCCCCCCCCCCCCATACCTTTCTTTTCCTCTCGTTTTGAGTAGGAATGGTGGCAGGTTGATTGGTTGCCTAGTTTGTCGGCGGGGAAAGGTGAAAAAGTTCCATGGTGAGGGGGGGGGGGGAGGACCTAGAGCTGGGAGCTGGAGGAGAAGGAAGGGAAGGGGGGGGGGGCGTTGGGGAGGTCCCACGAAGAGAGGATCGAAGAAGGGTGTGTGTGTAGCCTTTTTTTAATTTTATTTTATGTATGATATATTTTCTTTTTTCTTCCTTCTCGTCTTTCGAGTTCGTCCTTAAAAAAATTGTAATGGTGGGGTAGGGAATGTCGGGATGGACAAGCCCCGTTTGGAATAATACCGCTTGATGGGTTGCAGAAAGGTCCGAACTTTGTGGTAAAAAAAATTTGGAAGCTTTCCAACCTGCCGGGCGAAACCCCACCTTGCAGCTTGGGCGAGCGAGCGAGGGAGGTGGACCGCACCTCGGCCGGGTAATCTATTATACACAACTTTTTGCCAACCACCACCACCACCTACCTGCCTATCCATCCCTACCCGGCCACTTTTCAACTTTATATCCCTCTTAATTCCTCCTTCCTCCTTTCCTTTCCTTCCCTTCCTTCCTCCTCCTCCTCCTCCCCCTCCTCCTCCGTATCGACTGCCCTACCGTACGGCATTGCGGAGTTGCCGTATTCAAACTGGGAGTGGAGTAGTTCGCGAGGAAGGTGTAGAGGTATTATAAAGATTTAATAAGGAGGGATGGAGAGAGAAATAATAAATAATAGTAATAATAGTAATAATAATAATACAAAATATAAATTTACAAAAAATACATATTATAATATCAGTAATCCGGGGTTCTGTGTTTTGCCCGGGTGGCAGATAACTCATATGACATCACTCGGTAGATCACTAGTTTGTTTTTCTTTTCAATGCGAATTTAACAGTAATTCCATCGTATCATACCTTTTTAAGAAGGTATGATATGATAATATTATAATAATAAATAAATAAATAAAAAACGTCACGTGTGCTGACCACCGGATAAACCTCTTTCTCTCTCTCTCTCTCTCTCTCTTTATCCCGCTCCTTCTGCTCTATTTCCTTTTCTCTGTCATCACCATACAGAGCGCAACGAGCCGGGGTCAACTTAACCGCAGGTGGATTTTCCGCGGACTGGCAAAAACGAACTTGTACTGGTACATACATACATACAGTTAGAGTCTCATACTTTTGTCCCAAGCAAGAAGTTAGACTAATCCAGGAATACGGAGTGGTGGGTTTGTGATACCGGTACTCGCAGATTTTATTTTTTCTATGATACCATATATTTTTTACCAATCCCTTTTACCGGATATTTTTCTTGCCTGGGACAAGCATATACGGGGTGACGGAAAGTTGATGAGCAGGATGGATGATATACCTTAGTGGCGGTGCGATTTTTTCATGCGAAGTGAAAAAAAACCAGCGATTGGGCGGGACGCACCGCCACAGAGTAACAGTACCGTACCTCAAACTCATCATTCTGCGTCACCCCCTGTTACTCGTACATACATGATTTTGAGGTTGGTTGGCCTTTCGGGGGTTTGGCTATTTATGGTTGTACATAATTATGGGGAAAAAAAAGAGGGTTTTATTTTTATTTTACCCTTCCCGCCATCTTTTATTTTATTTTTGCTTGATTTTTTTCTTCTCCTTTTTCTCCTTTTTTTGTTTTGTTTCTGCATAGAAGTGAATGAAAAAAAAAAAAATAAAAAAAAAATAAGAATAAATAAATAAAAAAAACTACCGAAGGTAGAGAGCGTGGCTAGATCGGTTTTTTTGCTGAATATGTGTTCTCTCGTGTTTGGGGGGGTCTCGCACGGAGGGGCGTGGGTAGGAGGGGGAGGAGGAGGAGGAGGTCGAATCCTGAGGTTAGAAATGAGGGACGGTATATACACCTGCAGGTTCTATCTCTTATGTCTGCAGTGCTGCGGAATTTTGTACAATACAACATTGTCAGGGTACGGTACAAGTACCCGGCATAAAGAACCTGAGCATTTGTGTCTGAATTTGGCCTGGGCGTTTGGATACGTGTGGATAATTTGCTATACTAGATTTTTTGATCCCTGTGTTTAGGTTTCTTCATGCCGGGAATTTGTAGGTTTTTTTTATGTCGGGTTACGTCGGACAAGACAAGACGGTCCAGAGGAGGAGGATGAAGAGGAGGAGGAGAAGTGTGCCTTACTGCAATAAACGTTCGAGACGGGAACGGAAATGTTCAATTGAATGCTTGATGTTTGAGATCTGCTATGCTGGTTCCCCTCCCCTCCCCTCCCTCCCCCCACCCCCCCTTCCTCCTCCTCCTCTTTATTCCGAGAGACATCGTGGATCTGCACTGGAAGGAGAGGAACCAAGGGCGGGATACTCGGAGATGAAATCCCACCAATCTTTGTTTGAGACTTGGATGACGAGCATCTCGAACGGATGGTACAGCAGATGGCAGATACTCGAGTACGGTAGCCAGGTAGCATTGACGGGGAGTACAGGTGCGACCTTAGCGGCAATAAGAGTTTAAAATTATGTAAATCTCGGTCCTCGGATCAATCCAGCTGACTGAATGACATACATGAGCGTACACATGCTCGTACAAGTGCAGGTACGACGTAGCCAGTGGTGGCGCCAACTCCCACCACGAGTTGGAGCTTATTCCACTTAGGACACATTTATTTGTCTCGGCACTCTGCTGCACTCTGCTGCACTTTATTCTGGTTCATCTAGGGGGAAATGTTGTGCGATCTGCGCGCGGGGGGGGGGGGGGGGAGGGAGGAGCGGGGAAGAGAGGGCAAAAAAAAAAAAGAGATTCCACTTGTCCGAGATGCAAGTAGGAGTGGCACAGTGTATGTATAGTACGATGCTAGCTTCCCTCACTGCCGAAGAGTTATTAAGATCGTCCTCTTGGCGGTTGTCCAGCGGGGATGTCTTCTGCGTCTGTGATGGGGCCATGATGGATGGATGGATGGATCGTTCGTGGATTGCGCCTATCCACGGGAAGGGGAGGGAGGGTTGTATGTCGTCGTATGCCGTGGGGGGACAGGGAAGTGGGGGTTCACAGCACTGGGAATTGGGACCGGGAAGCAAGCCAGATGGGTGGGAAGCGATTTGGTGATTGGCACCTGCCCGGTCAATTATTGGGCTTTCCGGCGCCCCGTGGTACGGATAAGGTTTCCGGAGATGAGATGAGTTGGATTAGATTGGAGTTCCCATTGGTGTAGCGAGCGAGTGACAAGACGTGAGTCGGATGTTCTGGTACCTGGGTTGCTACAGAATAGGCAAGGGTTTGTTCCTTGGCCAAGGAACCTATTTTGGTTTCTGGTATCATATTGTGCATGGTGATTTGGATCTGTGGTACACGTGGGCAGCCTAAAATTGACGAATTTTTTTGAACACGGGAGGGGTTATTTCTGTCGGGGACTCCATTCGCGAGCGCCACTTATGCTGTGGTTAAATGTGGCTCTGGTCCGGTGATTACCCTACGCGTTCGAGAAGGGGGAGGAAGATATGTAGTCGCCAACGGCTCAGGACTATTGTTCTCTAAGGGCGCTCAGTGGGATATAGCCTGAAGTCTTCATCGACAAGCAACAAAAGAGACCCTTGTCAATAAGGGGCTCTTGTAGTGCGGTGGCTTTTACGGCACGGCGGATTCTTGTTTTGGTGTTACTGGCTAAAGAAAATGGCGTTTAGGGTGAGTTGTATAGGAGGCTGCGAAGGGAGTTGATCGATCGGACAAGCACGCGGCAACCTTCTGGACGGTCTTGAGCGGTGAGGAGAGAAAAGGAGGCTAGGGCAATGACCAACTGCTAGTTTAGCCCATTCAAGTGCCATGGGGAATGTTTTCGTACAAGACAGGGGTGGTTTACCACCAAAATGATCCCTGTCTTGTACGAAAACATCCCCTATGGCACTTGTATATTACTTATCACTAGAGAGTGAATATCCTTTTAGATAAAAAAGGAATTTACTGTCTTGGGTTAAGGCTCTAGGTCTCCTGTCGTACATCATGGCCCCTAAGGTCTACATGTCCATCGGAGTTTTACTGTTTGTGCGATCTATGCAAGTCAGGTGATATCGTCGGATAGTGGATGACGCCTCCCGGGGGCGTATGCAGCGGCATGTTTAAGTTGGCGCTCACACCGTGTGTCCCTGGAGTCTGCTTGGAGAATTGAGAAAAAAAGAAAAGAAAGGGAGTGGGATGGAAAACTGCCAGTGGGCGACCCCTCGCCCTCGTGATCTCAGTCATGTGATCCGGGGATGGGTAACCTATTCAAGATTATAAGTTTATGCTTTAACTTGTATCATACCCAGTGATCATCTGCTTGGAAGCGCCATGGGTTCCCTAAGTCATATTAGTCAGCATAATGAAATATCTAAAAATCGAGATGAGATTGAGGGTTTCCAAGACTTTCTGCTCTGGTGGTATGTAAATCCGAAGTGATTCCAAACCCAAGAGGCGTCTCCTGTTTTGGTTTGGATCAGGTTGGTTAAGGGTTTTGAGGAAAAGAGGGTGCTCCTGAGGTGTATGAGGGAAAAGCTGTGATCGGTGATAAAGGGTATAGAGTAATTGGCAAGCTGCGTCGGGTGGATGTACTTTCCAAAGACTGTTAGTGGAGAGGGAATATGAAGTTAAGTTGATTTAACTTGTCTGGTGCGAGTTCCCGAATGAGCTAAGTTAGGTATTTGGAATCAAACGGAGTGATGTGTATCTATCCAGAAGTAGGTCCACCACAAGATGTGCCTGTCAATGATGATGCCATTTCGAGTCTTGATCTGGTAGGCTTTTCTGTAATCTTGGGCTTGGGAGATTTGTCCAGGTGCGGAATGCCTTTATAAAGTGATGGATACCAGAGGTTGAATTAGCGAGCATCTGTTGTATTGTATATAACTGCTCGGAGTGAGGGAATTGTGTTCGATGGCTGGCACGGCAGCGCGGTTGGGGGGCTTGTAGGAAATGATAAGTTAATCGGGAAATAGTTCTCATCCTCGTGTTTTCAAGCAAGAGTGCTAGATCCTACGAGGAATAAGTGCTTACGGGGTCAGCCCTCGGATATGATGCTCCGTCATGTGAGGTGAGCCTGGGGGGTCCATTTCTAGAATTTATTTCCCTCTAACAGAGTACTGGGTGGCCTTGTATCTTCACAACTTGGCCTTCCATCGGTCACGCCGAAATATCCTATACACATCAGCTAGGGAGTAGGCTTTTAGGAAGCGTGCTGGGGGCTCTTCTTCCTTTTCTGCTAGTGTCTAGCATGAACCGGTTTGAGGAAACCGGCTATTTGACTTGAGCTAGCTCGGCTTGTATGGTTAATAGGCGGGACGTGCTCCAGCATTCGGAGTGTCATGTATAATCACTCGCCTCATATGCCGACTTTTTGCTAGATATCGTCATCTAGCGTATTCGGGCTGCATTGAAGAGATCTCTACATTGTAGTATGCCATGTTCAAGTGGGTTTTCATGTATTTAAGGGATTTGTTTACTCCTCCTAGAATGCTATGCAAGTGACTTCTATCACTCGTACCCATATACCTTTGTCTCCTATTTACTGCTATTTGCAACGCTTTTGTTATATTATAAGTTGATCTGGTGAAGTACATGGTTTTCTCTTTTCCCAGTTCTGTTAGCCTCTCTGGCCATTCCCTGTATTTACCTCCCTCTCCTCATCCAACATCCTATGCATACTCTCTTCGGCTCTTGTGTGGTTTCTAGCCCTTTATCACCGAATCAATCTGCAAACAAGTTCTTGTCTAACCCCCGCCCGTGCTTCAGACATAACGACATTGGCCTATCATGGTACTGTGGTATTTGTAACCCATACCAGTGCTCACAATAATGCCAATACCTCTGTTCCATAGGCATAGGGTTTGTTTTGGTTTTGAATGATATTATTGAAAAATCCCTCAAGTACTGTAGGAAATTGTAGGTATCCTGCCCTGTGGGAACTGGGAGACTGAAGACCTTAGCTTTCGACGGTAAGGATGTGATGCGAATCAGACCTACTGCCAGGAGATAGATTCTGGCTCTAGACAATACCTGTAAGAATAAGGCATACGGCTCATGAGGTAGCAGAGCAAAAACAAAACAGGGATGTTTTTAATTTTTCGGGGGTTTTTATTTAATTTAGAAAGAAATGATTTGCTTCCTTGATCTGGGGAGGGAAAGAAAAACTAACCTCAAATTCTGAACGCTATATCATAGATCCTCCACTAATAGCACTTACCCTAATGAAAACAAAAGTTAGAGAAAGTCAATTACTTAGCAGGCAGTGAGTTTTTCAACATTATAGCCTTTCACATTTTCCAAATTAATTATTAATCCCCACTGTGGCCCTTAGAGAGCCTGAGTGAGCCAGCTGGTAATAGTAGTCAACTACTAAGAAAATTACTACTACAATTCTATATATCTTAAAATGAATAGGGGTCCAGCTATATAAAAGTTTGTTGAGTAAATACCTTCAAGTTTATTCTAATTAGGATAGAGAAATACCACTAAGAGGTATTAAAATAACTCAACATATCAATTAAGAGTGAATTAGAAAGTCATCTTGATATTCCTGAGGTGTAAGTATTTGAGCATATGTGAATAAAAATAATAATTCAATTTAAAGGCATTATTTATAGAAACTGTTTTGAAATATAATAAAATAATTGTCTTACCTTAATGTGTAACTAGAAGTGTGTTTCTAGTCAGGATAGTTTCTGTATCATACTCCAAGTCTTTTTATGACTTTTAAAGATTTTTTAACACTGGGTTTCAAGAGATCTTAGGATAATCTATTATGAAAAGTACAATAATAGTTACTAGTTCCTTTATGGGTTCAATATGACAATGAGAGATGTAGTATTATTAATAAATTGAAGCTGATTTACTTAAAGACTTGCATATACTAATATAATACTGATATTTCGTGATTGCTATTAGATCATTTGGTAAAGTAGTAATTAGATACTAAGATATCCGAGTTGAGCTATTATTGAGGAAATTGTATTTCAATATGAACATATTATATGTTGGGTAAAAGTAGTATTTGGTAAAGAATAATAAGCAATAATGTAAGATGTCCTGAGCGGGGACCCAGGGGGATGGTCAGTATTTATACACATGTGATATGGTGCCATACCACCTGCCAAGTAGGTCTGATTTGCGCTACAACCCTATTGAGGGAGGCTAAGGTCTTCAGTCTTCCAGTTCCAGTAGGGCAGGATTCCTTAAATCTCCTATCATATCATACCCAAGGAGACGGATTTCGACAATAACTCAATTTGCGGTGAGCCAAACCCCTGAGCTCCTGCTAATTACACAGGGGGTTAATCGTTTCTTGACATGTTAACCACTGCGCCAGCTAGGTACTTTCACATCATATTGCTACAGGAACGGGTACATATGCGGCATCTCTAGCTATTTCCAGAACTACGGAAAGTAGGAAAAAAACAACTGCAGAAGCGATCGAGCGTAAGTCCGTTATTAGGGATTTATCTCCGTTCACAAAGTGCGTGACTGAACACCCATCCAGCGGGAAGAGAGTTGCTGATGTGATGGCACTTCGGAAAAAAAAGTGCTCGCCAGGGCCGTTTTTCCCTCATGACATCTCACTCGTAAATTATCTCATACGGTAAATAAATTTACAAAGTCAATCATTGGCAGGCATTAAATAAGCAAACTCGGTGGGGGTGGGGAGCAGAGGGCAAACGAGAGGGGTGTATATAAAGAGAGAAGAGTAACAAAAGCTAAACAACAAGGAAACAAGAAATGGGAAAGAGGTTAGGGTCATTTGGAGAAGCTGAAGAGACAACGGGACATTCCAGGCAAATGATCCAGGGGTTTGGCATCTGTGCCAACATGTTAACTTGTTAATTTACATGTAAAGAACTGTCTGTGGTGGACATAGGATTGTGCTTCGCTAGGTTTGCTCCCCCGTTGGAAGGGTGCGTCTCCTAGGTAGAGAGGGAAGTGTGGGGTTTGATCCTTGGATATCAAACTTCTGGGTCCTCTTGGAATGAGGTTCTGATAGCTCGGACAGCTCGCAGGACAAGAGTTCGGTTGATTGCGGGCTTGCTTCATATCTGGGAATTAAATCCGTCGGCTCTCGAGTAGCGTTGCTACTCTTTTATGCCCGTTTTTAGCAGCCAAGAAGAACGGTGTTCTGCTCCACTTATCCGCTTTGCTGGGATTGACGTCGCTCAGTCCCAGCAGTGCCCTCACGACTCCCTCATGCCCATTCTTGGCAGCCCGCGAGAGCGGCGTTTGGCCCTAGTTATCCGCTTTGTCGGGATTGACGTCGTTACATTCGAGCAGCACCCTCACCACCCCCTCATGCCCATTCCTGGCAGCCCACGAGAGCGCTGCTCGGAGATATCGGATGTCAGCTTCGTCGGGATTGGCGCCGCTCCGCTCGAGCAGCATCTTCACTACCTTCTCATGCCCTCTCCTAGCAGCCCAGGTGATTGCTGTGTTGCCATGGAAATCAGTTTCCTGCGCATCCCATTCTCTTGCCTCTAATAAGGCAACCGTTATCTCTACGCATCCGAGGTATGCGGTACGTGGAGCCCTGTGAATCCTCTCGGGGTGTCCTCTCGGTCAAAAGGCTGGTCTAAAATGTTCAACCCACGCGATAGCAGTATCTTCGAAGATATGTGCTGATCATATTCACCAAGAAGCTTCAATGCAAGAGTTTTCACACTTCCCGTGTTTCCCTATCTGGCATGTGTGCTCCAGTAGCAAGAAGCATATTCGACAAGTGGGGCGGTTAGCGGAACCGAACGAAGAGTAGGCGAAAAACCCCTGACATGTGGAAAATTGAGGTAGGTCAAACAGACCTCCGCAATCATAGAGTGGGGCTTGGGAAAGAAGTTGGGGTTATGGGAGAGGTACTCTTGCAGAGTGTAGTGGACGGGCCGGACCGTAGACGAAGACTTCTCGACCGTGACGAGCCCCAGCGAACATTCTAGGAGTGTTTCTATCGCAGGAATATTCCGAATATCCAAGTCGCTGGACCCTTCTACCCCTAGGGCATGGCATAACTCGTCGACATGTAATGGCCGCTCCGAATGCGATACCCACATCAGGACTTCCATGCCGAGTTTTGATCTATTTCTTTGCTGCCCGCGAATGCGTGATAAGGTTGCAGCATAGGCGTCTTCCAAACCCTCCCCTCTGGTTATATCGTCAAGCTTCTTTCTTCTTCGGGTGAGAGTAATCTCGCTCAGGATTGCATCCATATTTAGAGAAACAAGAAGGAAGCTAGACACCCCTGTTAGTGAACTGCACCTCAGACTTGTGTTTAACACTCCTGCTTACCTTTCCGAGATCCCCTCGAGGATGATTCTTATAATATCTGTCTGTAGTTCGCCATCCATTGCATTAGGATCTGTGTCGCCATTTAGCCTCACCTCTAGATAGCTCTTAATATCTGTGCAGGTAGGACTGATTGGTATCCTAACCGCCTTGATAAAGCATTTCACGATTTCATGGTCAATATGGGGCCTCCCAGTAAGGAACACTCGCGTATTTGGTGACACCCGAACGATTTCTCGTATTGACTCAAGGAGCTCCCGTCGGTGCCTTGCTGTGCATTCGCCCAAGGCGTCTATGCATATAAATACCCGTGGTAGCGGGGCGATAGCCTTCTTCAGAATATCTATCATATCGGGAGGCAGGAGCCCTCGGCCACCAAATTCTTTTTTCGCCTTCCGAAAAGCCTCCAGTATATGCTCCCCGATTCCTCCTCTGCTGGCAAATTGCTTGAGCATGGCACTCAACACATTTGCGGTGGACTGTTCCTCCTGGGCATGGAAATCGCAGTAAAGTCCCACGACAGCAATGTCTTTTTCTCCAGCCTGATCGCACAGACTGTCAATAACCAGGGAAATATTATTTGCTGATCGTCAGCGACATCCGCATTATCTTTGTCTACAAGGCCACTTCCTACCTGACATAGGTTTTCCCCACCCCGGGATTCCCGTAACAGAACAAGACTGGATCAACGCAACCATCATCCGCATCACGCCATGTCCTGAACTCGCTGGTTTCTAGCACCCAGTTTCCCACGCCATTGAGTCGGTTAGTTCGCACACCTTGGTGGCGTTGCTGTGGTTCAAGTGCAGATAGCCACTGCAGAATTTGATCCCCTTCGGCGTCTATTTCGGTAACGAAGTTGACAATATTGTTGAACGAGTTGATATTACCGGTGACTTGCTGGTGCCCTGACGACATGTGCGCTATGGATTATTATCTGAATTATCTGTTTTGGTGAGAGATAGAGAGGAACAGTGTGCAAGGGGAGTCTGACCTCTCAGAGCCAGAGGACCTCCAATCGGAAGTGAAGAGGGGGCTGTGTTACAGGCACTGGACAAAAAGTCTTTGTGAAAGCTTACTTAGCAAAGGCTAAGCGAGAATAGTACGACCCACCCCTCCACCACCCCTTATGATACCGAGAAGTCTGCTCAATATATTCTGATTCCCTTACTACTAAAATAATATTTCAAGTTTAATTCTTCACTTTTTCCACCATTGCAATACCATTTTCTACCTTGTGCTAAACACCCGTTGGATTCACAGACTATCTCAGTATTCCGCAATCACCAAGACTTATGCCTAACTTAGTGGCTGTACTAATGACTAAGGCCGGATTTTAAAGTCGGGCATAGTGCCCCAGACGGTATTACTGTAAGTCACGAATATTGCTAAAGATGTCATGCACTTATAAATGTACGATACCTCTCCAAACGATCCCTTTCTCTCGGCTATGCCTGCCCTTTCCCCTCGCCATTGATATCTCTGCCTACCATTCCAGACATTAAGGAATTTCACCGGCGCTCACTAGTGATCAATGTCTGAGATTTCTCTCCCCATGCGAATGTATCGGCTCTAATATATATATAAACAGCAATACCATCCGTCATCCTTCAACCCCGGTAGAAAATATCAAGATCCACTTGCCAGCATAATAAGTCTTTACTACTATGATATCACGTGAAATACCTGGCTGGGGTAGTGGCTAACACCTCAAGAACGGACAAATTACTCTGGGGTTCGCGGAAGCTCAGGAATTCAATTCCTCCTCACAGAGAGTTCTTCTTGGGCTCGTTGCATCGGGCAGGAAAAGCAAACCCTGCCTGTCGGAGCAGGGGGATTGAAGACCTCAGCCTGACTTGATAAGAGTGCAGGGGGTATCGGTCCTGCAATAAGGTCGTTGAATCCGGCCCTGACCCGTATACCCAAGTGTAAAGCCGGCAAGAGAGCAGAAGGAATGAAATCAGTCCTTTTGAAAAAGCAAACCGATTCTAGTTTTTGGAAATATAAGCCCGTATGTAACATAGCATTTTCAATGCTGCAGCCAGCTAAACAGAGCTTAAAAAATCAAAAATCAATAATCCCTACACTACAGAAAGCACCTCTCTCCTCTGAGCCTACACCCGCCCCGAAGCCATTATCGGTTTAGGGGGACTCAGCCCCAAACTTAGGGTAAGCAAGCTCGCTGGAACCGGGACTTGATTGCCTGTCTAAATTTCCCAGTTGACTTGAAGAATTTAGCTGCGCCAGGGGTGACTTAAGAGTACCCAGAGCAGATAAAAACCCCTCACTAGGGGCCGGGAGTCGCAAGGGGGTCTTTGACTCACAAATGTTTGATGCCATTAGTTCGAAATAATATTGCCCATTCAGAAAGGCGTCTCACAAGTATTTCCCAACCCCTCATTGGACAAACCATGTCCTATGATGTAGTTTGGCAGAATTCAAAAGCTCGAATTTTAAAAAAGCAAGGGCCTGGTGGTAAGACTTGATATTTATGATAGATAATAATATAATATATGAAAGGAGTATTATGAGAGCTGTTCCAGTTCTCACAAAATACCACCAACCGGGATATAATATCTTTTTAAGTGGAGACCCTGACACTACCAGGAATGATTCCAAAACCCCTCATGAAATTTTGCCAAAGTTTGATTGCAACGATATTTATTGAAAATTAATGAGGATGAGCCAAGCCCTACAGCCACCACTCCTCAAACGGGGTTTTTTCCAGCCCCCTCCCCAAAAATTGGGTTTAGGGTGATGGTTATCTTGAATGAAGGCGGGCCAAACACCCACTAAGTGTCTTCAAACATACTATAATTGGCGTGCATAGCCTATAGCTTAACTAAGTCGATATAAAGTGTGTGTGTGGCGGGGGGGGGGGGGGGGCCCAAAAAAAGGACCAAAAAAACCACCCA
>Ga0307517_10010385_pt1 | contig 13039 bp, 8 predicted proteins | sample 23_EM_MG_FD_194515 | JGI IMG/M metagenome (GOLD analysis project Ga0307517, IMG submission 194515) | Populus trichocarpa ectomycorrhiza microbial communities from riparian zone in the Pacific Northwest, United States - 23_EM | ecosystem: Host-associated > Plants > Roots > Unclassified | place...
AAACTAATTTGAAAAAAAAATCTTTTTAAAACATAAGAACAGATTAAGATTGTTTGGAGATATTGTTCAACTCACATTTCATGTTTTTTTAAAAAAAAAATTAAACTCAACTAATTACAAAAATATAAAAGAATATATATAAACAAAGGTTGATTCGTACATAAAATTTAAATTTAAAAGTTATTTATTTTTAGATTCAATATCATAAAAAATTAATTTAAAAAATATATATTGATTGATACATAAAATTATAGGTGGAAATAACAATTGGTAACACTATTAATCCAATCCTTCCTCCCTCTCTCCCTTACTACAATAACCATCTAGTAGGTGATGCAGTAGTAAAAGCTTGGGACTAAAGGATTTGTTTTCCCTGTGATCTCAGGTTCAAGTCATGTGGTTGTTAATATGATGGCCACTAGTGGCTTACATAGTTGTTAACTTCAGGGCCCGTGGGATTAGTTGAAGTGCGCGCAAGCTGGCCCGAAGATCTACGTTAATTAAAAAATAATAATAATAATAATAATAATAGTGTTAATTCTTATAAAAGTGCTCCTTTTTTTATATATAGAAAATGGATATGAAAAGAGTTGATTTCATACCCATAATAAAATACTACTAGATTATTGCATCGTATTATGCCGTATTGCGGGCTGGATTATTTTTTTTTAATATAAACAAAAATACATATATGTTGTTAGCATGTTTTAAAAAATAACAAAATTCATTAACTTCGCATAACAGCAATTGATAAATATATTGCTAATGCTAATTAAGGATGATAGTACAGAAATGCATGAGATTTTACCCTTTGCAGACCCCAAGTGTTGTCTTGGGAAGGGACAATTCAACTTAGTACAGTTCATATATCAAGTTGAGAGCAACATATTTCAATGGCGAATGCCAGATTCTCACGATCAAAATGTTTATATTTCCCAAAAATAGGAATTTTAATTCAATTATAACCATCGTACGTACAGCACATGATTCCACAACGCTTATGCTCTGCATGTATCCCAGATCACGTTAGATTTCCAAGCGAGAGATACTACACGTTCAAGTTAAATTATCAAAAACAGAAAGAGCTAGCGCATTTACACAGACTTTCTTGAATCAAAATAGTTTTTCCATATGAAATTCACCAAGTTTTTCTATCACTCCACATAGAAGTAAATCAAGGATGTGCTGCAAAATAACCATCTAGGTGGTGGCCCAGTGGTAAGAGCTTGGGACCAAGAGGTTTGTTCCCTTTATGGTCTCAGGTTCGAGCCCTGTGGTTGCTCATATGATGGCCACTAGAGGTTTACATGGTCGTTAACTTCAAGACCCGTGGGATTAGTCGAGGTGCGCGCAAGCTGGCCCGAACACCCACGTTAAACTAAAAAAAAAAGATGTGCTGCCAAATGCACCGAGACTTGTGGCCCAGCTGTCCTGGTAGAGTTTTTTTGTCTCTACATCCTGGGTTCAAGCCTTAGCATGCACGTCTGTCATTTTTGCGGTGTCTTGCCTGCCTACTGGGCTTGCAGGGTGTTCAATGGATCCGGGGATTAATCGTGGTACGCGTAAACTGGTCCGGACATCCCAGGTTATAAAAAAAAAAAAAAAAGGATGTGCTGCCAAACTCCACAAAGATCTCTTCAAAACTTTCAGAATGGAATGTGTTCTTCCTTTCCCACCTTGACTCTTTAGCATCTTCTTCTTCTGTCAACCTGCATGCAGAGCTTTCTTGCAACTTCTGTGTAGTGTTCCTTACCGTGATTATTACATGTCCCAGAGTCCTTTTTATTGTTTTCCTTTGGCTCATCTTCAACATTGTTGAGTACGAGATCAAGAAAATTAGGTGAAGATTTCTTCTTCGAGAACCTCCAAGTCCATTCGCTATGTATCACCTGATTGAAATCAAGTAAGAAAAGGAAATAGCAACGTTAAGAACATCAAATTAATTTAAAGGGTTCATAATAAAGACAAAATCCATAAATTAAGAACAATTAATGCTTAATTAGAAACTAACTAGGTCAAGGTATAGTGCATCATGAGCCAAAAGTTCACTGAGACCAAGGAGAGAAATCTTGCTTGAATCTTCTGAGAAAAGAACGTAGACATCATGATCTTCTTGATTTATTAACTCCGGTGTTCTCGCTCGATGATGTTGTGCTTGTGCTAAATCCAAATAAAGTAAGTAATCCATGAAATTCACTACACTACTGGCCGGAGCTTCAACATTGGCATCGCCAATCTCTGGCTTTTTTTAAATGATTGAAAAACTCTACAGTAATGGAATTTTTATGGTATGATCTGATGGGTGTGTTTGGTGACTGCCCTTGCACAGAAGAAGCCACATTATGCCTGAAAAAACCCTAGAAGCCTCCTAACAACCAACAGAAGAGAGGGGGAGATGTTCCCCAGTTCAACCACCCTCTGTGCTTCCTTCCAAGAAAAGGCCTCTTATTTCCAAGCCCTTCTTTTGTCTTTCGTCCCTAAATTTAACATAACTTCATGTCATTTATGTTAAATAAACCGTCTCTCTTGCTTCCTGCTCTTACGGCATGGTGATCATACAGTGTGTCACGGGAATAAAACCTCAACTCAATGCCTGCTGACAATAACAGCAGCTTATCCAGCTCACTGCTTTTGCCTTAATGCTTGTAATCCTCGTTCACAAATCAAACACACATTGTGAAATCCATGAAAGAATGCCAAGTTGTGAATTTGACTTCTAATGGATTTTAGCAACGTTCCACTTCACACGAGGAATCACAAGGCAATCACAGATATGGCAATGCCAGCCTATTCAAGTAGAGACCTGAAAATCATGCATCTTAAAGAAATTGTGTTGGTACATTAATAGAAACCTACTTTCCATGTCCACTGATGGCGATGACAAGAAAAAAAAAACTGAGCTGGTTAGCAGAATAACAAGGTAACAGAAGCATAGACAAGAAAGACATGGAAAGAAACATGAACTTCAATTATTATGAACTGAAAATTATGCATCTTAAAGAAATTGTGTTGGTACATTAATAGAAACCTTCTTTCCATGTCCAATGATGGCGATGACAAAACAAAAAATATCTGAGTGGTTAGGCGATGACAAAACCAATAAAAAACTGAGATGGTTTAGCAGAATAACAAGGTAACAGAAGCATAGACAAGAAAGACATGGAAAGGAACATGAACTTCAATTATTATGAACTGATTCTGTACATGTACAACTAACAAAAACTATAGCCTATAATCCTCGAAAACAATTAAGTACCCCCCCATATACTCACCAACTTAAATTCTCACATACAAAAAAGAAAGGACTTTTATCACTCATCGTCTGCCTACTGACATGAAATCTTCCCACCACAAACCAAAGACAAAACCCCCGATATGGAAAATTTGCATCTGATTGGACCCTTCTCAATTTTCACAAGCACAGACCTTTGTCTCTGCATCTTGACCTTCATGTTGATACTACTAGAAGCTTCTTATTGTGTCCACTCGGTCAATAACATCCAAGGCCTTGATCCAGTCTATATCAAAGTTCATGACAGGAACAGAAGATGGCCTTCTAATGGGAAATGGATCTTTTCTAGTTTCGCCCATTGGCGAGTGGCTACTACTTTTACTCAGCCGATGATGCTTGCTTAACCTGGTTTTTGCAGTATCAAATTCCTGACTCTTGCTTATCCCAGGTGTCTTTTTCCTCTTACTCACATCCCGAAGCATCTCTTGGTCTTCAATTGTCAATGTGGGGGATGGGGAGCTTGGCTTTTGTGTAGACAACTGAATTGTTTTCTCATTTGGGGACCGAGTCGGAGATTTAACAGGAGATCTGGAACCATTGCCAGCTCTTACTTGGCTGACAAGATGGTGAAGCCAAACCACCAATTCAAGAATATAAGTTTCAGTCTTCTCCTTGTCTGCATGGTGTAGTGTCTCTATCCTGAGCAAGTCGGTCTGTCCAGCAGGTTTACGATTCACCTCAGACCTGAAGAATTTGTCATAAGGAACTCAACACAGGTGAGATAATAAGAAAGAGAATGAGCAGATTTGGAACTCACCCTGTATTCGCCCATTCTCCAACCCAACCAAATCCATGATGAGCTCTGGTTAAGTGCATGCAAAAATGTAAGCACAAGGATAAATAATTGGAAACAAACCAAGAGGAGAAGAAATATAAGTTGAATACATTAGTATGTTAACAAAACCACAAAATCTGTAAAGAAGTTTTAGCTCCTGCTTTAAAATCTTCTGTTCACAAGGACCATACAGTTGGGGTACATTGATTAGCGGATGGGATGATACTGGATGTGACAAGGTTGTAACATGTGAGGAGGTAGAACAAAATTTGGGTATGGGACAAGAGAAAAGCTGCTTTTCATCCTGTCCCATGTGCAAATCAAACACCAATACAAGACAAGTTGTCCTGCCATGTCTTGTCCAGTCCCATGTACCAAACACTACCTAACTTCACTAGAGTAATAATTTGTTAGATTATGATTACTATTAGTATTAGTGGTTAAAAGGATGCGCATGCCTCTGAACATTAAATGGAATTGAGCAGATCGTAAGATGAGGTATCAGAAGGTACAGCCCAGCCAAGGTAGAGAAATTTAGACTGAGCTGGCATCTTACTTGGTTGTGTTAGTAGCAATAGGAACAAGCCACTGCAAAGTTTTCTCCATTTCAGCTTTGATTTGTGAGACTGTAAGCTGCAAGAACATTATTTGAAATATTAATTATATCAATGCATAAACAAGAAAATGGCTAGAAGTGAAATCTCAATGAGCAAGTCAGTCCCAAGGCAACATCGAATGATACCTCTTCGTTAACTTGAAATGACAATAATTTAAAGCGCAAAGCAGATTTGATATTTGGTGGCAGCCCCTGGTACAAAGCATCCCTTGTATTTGGAGGCACAGAACTTGATCGGGACACCTGATCACATTAAGGCATTAGCTCAGACAAACAGAAAAGCCAAGAAGAAGAAAAACAAGAAGCAACAATTAGATAAGAGCTTCAGGACTGCAACCCTGGTTAAGGCAACATTGAAAAACTCAGAAGCTGACATTTGAGATACAGAACCAAAATCCTTAATAGCAAGGATAAAAGGGTATCAAGTCTGGTGAAATCATAAACTCACAAGAGTATCAATTTGAGTGACAATGTTTGCATAATGCAATGCAAGACCAGCAGGCCCCAACTTTTTATGGTTCGAAGAACTTTTTACTGGTCTATCGCCATCTGCAAGTAAAAACATCAGTTAATGAAACCACAAATAGCCAGACAAATTTCATATCACTTCATTGTCCCAAGCAAGAAAACAAAGAGAAGAGGTATATATATGTGTGCATATATATATAATTAAAAATTGCCAATAACAAGAAATCCTAAACCCTGTTTGGATTGCTTACCAGCACTGCCAAAAGCTTCATGAATCTCCAAATGCAAGAAATGGACAATATCTACCAACTTCTCCATCACCTACGTAAACAGGATGTTAGATTTATGTTGCAATAACACTAAGAACAGTCAATGAAAAAGAACAAAAAGATTTATTGTGTAGCTATCACTTGACAGATACAGAATATGCATGGTCCATCCAACATTAGGAGTGCACTGCTGCATCCTTGTGGTAGGATCATAAACACAATGATCAACAAGGGTGAATCATCGATGTATGAAACACTAAAATAAGGCCATATTTGTCTCCAATATGCCTCTAGAACTGGCGCCACCAGCCACCTCAATGCATTACTGCTTCATACCTCTTCCAAAATCTTAGACCAAAGCGACTTCTTCTTCAAACTTTTCACATGCTTGCTTTGGCTCTTTAACTCTGCCCTCAAAATAGCAAGACTGTCCCCTACAAATGAATTAAACGCAATGAGACAGCATCACTTTAGAATGTTAATGTTGATCAAAATCAAGAAAATGTGAAATAGAAACAAACATCCCTGAGGGAAAAGATTAAAAAAAAATAATAAGAATAATAAGAATTAAAGGGGGAAGTTCAAAAAATTAAGGGGTGCAATTGATGCATTTTTATTTGGACCTGTGTGAAAAGAAAGAAAAAAAAATATAACGACTAAAAAGGGGAGTTCAAAAAATTAAGGGCTTCTCCATAACATAACTTCACAAAGGGGAAACAAGGAGCAAGCTCAAGCATAGATGGGTTGCACTCCTTTCTCGAAAATATTTTATTCTGGTCAACATTATGGGCCAATCAAATGAGAATCAAAGCAAAATGAAACTTAAACTGCAATTCACCTCTTTGAGCAGCATTTGTTTTATCATCTTCCTGAAGCTTACGGCGGTAATCTTGTTCAAATCTGTCCAAGGCATGCATTTCATGATACAGTTCCTGCAACCCAAAGGAAAAATCTCTTCATGAGGAAATTTACAAGATAAGCTTAAGAGAAGTACTAAGCATGAAATTGTATGGGTGGATATGATAATGAGCTGAATTAAACTGCGGGAATAAATTTCTTATCAATGCTGAATAGATATGGATGTACCACATCTCATGCAAGATTAAAAATTGGCAGCATATGAAGGAGAAACAAATCAATAGCATAAAACACAAATAATGCACTAGCCGCACATAAAGCAGACTCTAGATGCCCATAGATGACTTCAGTACAACATATTTGGACCGTTGATATAAAGTTACTCAGTTATGTTCAAGTCACAGCATTTGAAAAGTAATTGTATTTTGTTCTGAAATTTGTCATTAGATGATCAAGGAGAACAGTTTAAAATTAAGTTTATAACATCTTTCATTTTTCAAGAGCATTTTGCTCAATGACCATGTTGTGAGTGAAGATATTGTTCTTGGCTGCGAATCATCGTAGAGTATAGAACATCTTAGGATGTTGCAAAGAGTTTGCTTTTTGGTGTTTTTCTCTTCCTCCCCACATTAATCACGGCCAAAAGGAAAAGAGGGAAATACAATAGAACTGAAAAAACTGAAAGTCACACTCCCTTTCAAATTAGAATGGGTGTGGTACATCCAAATCCTTCTTTTGCAGACAACACTTCCACCAGCACAAAGAAAGAAAGAACATTGTTAAATGTTTTCTAATCATCACACCTCGATATGCAATATCTGCTGAAATTTAGGGACAGTTATATACTATAGTATTGTTAAATACTCACTGCTGTATACTGAACCAAATTCATCAATTGTTGCATAACTGTCTCTGCTTCATCCTTCAATTGCATTTCAGGTGTCAATTCTGAACCCAACCTAAAAAATCATATAGAATGACTGAAATATAAGAACCTTATTTCAAATATTCTGAAGAATAATCAATATAAAACAGATGCAATTAGCATTACTTTTCAAGATAACGGTCCAAGTTGTGCCACTGAGGATCTTTGCAACGGTTTCCAAAACGCACCACTTCTCCAGAAAAAACTTTCAGTTCTTCTCTGTCATAATTGTGTAGCGAAATGATTAATATTTCTTCTACAAGTTTTCTAGGCAATGCTATAAGATCACTGTAATAAAATGTATGAAAATCTGTTTCAAATTAAAATAGAAATTTTGGAAATATCAACCTCTTATCAGCTGCTGCTAGCCTCAAGAGTTCATCCATATCTCTAGATATTAGATTTTGCACCCCCTCTGAGGGAAGCACAACTTCTTTTAAATGTCTAATGTTCTCTTCTGAAAGGGATTGCATTAGATTAGCACCCTTAACAATTGTGTTTGCAACTTCAAAAGCTAAAATTGAAATCTTATCCCCTTTTGTCGTCAGCCCTGAGGTAAAACCACTGCTAGGATTTAAATTGGTCATGCTACTACCAAGTGTGTCCAATACATCGTATGCCTTTCCAAGCCCAGCAGTACCAGCTCTGCCTAACAGTGAACTCACTTCTGAGACCTGCAACACCAAAATAACCAGCTTTTTTAATTGAGCAAATTTCTGATACACAATTCCACAGAGCAACTTACAACATCTATCTATTATCAGTGTGCGTGTGTGTGCGTGCACGTGTGAAAGAAGATCCTATACTGAAGTATTGCAGTGTGGAAACATGAATTAGCTCCATGAGCATTGCCAAGTACATGATCATACCATGCATGAATTTGATAATTATATTATAAGATGCAATGTATTTGGAGATAGAGGATTAGGAGCATTTAATAACATATGATGAAAAAATCATCTCCTAGAACAAGAAAATGCATCCAAATTCTACTTACAAATAACACACACTGACTCTTACCAAAAAAAAAAAAGAATCATCTAGTTTTTTATTAGATGCACATTAGATGATTTTGTTTTTCAATGATTGATTACTTAAAGATTTTAGCTGTCATGCTCCATTTGGTTGATGAGCCATGCACATATAGGACCATGATTTCTGTTTTTTTTTTCCTTTCTATTGCTTTGTACTCCAAAATGGCTTCAATGCTTCTTGAACCTTTCACCTTCTTTCAGACGTACTAAACCACACACATGCTTCATTTATTTATCAACATTCAATTATTTTTCTTTTCAACTCCTATATGCTTATATAAGAGTGAAATGTTTAAACCATAACATTATGGACACTTTCACTATATTGTTATTTTATTTACTAATGTGGCGATACACAGAAGGATGTTATGTTATTCATGTAATCAAATAAGTAGAACTTTAATAATTGTTAATTCCCATGATTATATAGATGTTATTTATCAAGGAAGTGACTTTTTTTGAATAAATTTAAAAGTATTCACATTTGTGCTTTAGAAAATATACACATCATAATATGGTAGAACTAATGTCTACACGGTTCAGTAGCAAATAACTGAAAAGACCTATGTCAATGTTATGAGGCATTCAGAGAAGTCGCATTTTTCTCCATTCAATCAAAACTATGAACTCTATGTAAAGCATCGTTTTTAATAATTTTCACCAGAATCTGTAAATTTACTGTGTGAACACATGGGTAACTAGTGCATAATAAACTGCAAACAACTACATGAAACGTGCAATTGCCTAACAGAAAAATATCTAGTTTAGAGCACTAACAAGTCTTTCAGATGACACAAACAAAACACGTTTTCTTTCTTCTCTTATATTCTTTATCGTCCTCCTACTCGAGTTATCTAGACATGTCAAGCTTAGCTGCATGTAAACAGAGCACTCCAATTCCGAGCAAAACCTAAATGTTTAAATAATTATGTAACTTAATTGTTCGTTACCTTTTTGTTCCTGAAATCAACTTTCCCAAGTAATTGATTTATAAAATGCCTTCATTTCTCAAATATATTTCAGGCTCCTGATTCGACAATAATGTGATATTGAGGCAGTCAATTAAGAAATAAGCCCCAACTCAAGGACAACTTAATGAAACTTAAAACATTTAACAAAACTAAAATTAATGACAATGCCATCCTCCTTTGTGTTTTAATTCTTGATGGAATAGACTTTATGAACGCAGCAAAGAAAAGAGACTTTATGAGGTAATTGCATAAAAAAGCAAGGGGAAGGAAAACATGAATGCTTAAGCAGCCAGAATTGGATATATGTAGACATGATCCCAATAAGCATGTGCACCACTACAAATATTCTTACAATTCTTCTCCTCCTTCAAGCTCCAACAGAAGCAATATTAACATCCTTAGAATAATACTACTTTTGAGCCGAAAATTCCTCTCCAACTGCTCCCCAAATCTAGCAACATATTAGGAACTTAAGCAGCTATAAAAGAAGGAGAATACATGGAAGTCCTAGGTAAAATCAATGAAGATAGTTCATTATTTGCCATCTCTATAGCACAAATAAAACCAGCTAAGAATAAATTTCTTCCTCTTTGACAGTCTCTCATGAAAGAATACGAGACATAACTGCCTCCATGGATAGAAAGTACGTAGGAAGCCTGCTCACTATGCACTATTCCACAAGAACGTTCTATTCAGCCATCACCTCAAACCTTGGAAAACTTTTTCATTATGATGATTCTTCCTAGTATATATGGTGCACACCATATCCACCTTCAACACATACAGGCAATTAAAAGCACCTTCACCAACTCCAATTTTGCATGTCAAGAAATATGTAACTCTCAAGGCATCAGAGAAAAGGGATTTTAGGTTACAACAACTAATTAAAAGTTTGTCCCTCAACAGAACACAATAATAGAGACAAAGGATCCAAATAGCCAATGCTACTAATTTGAGACCAAGGGTTAGCATTCATGTATCCCAGGCAATATATGAGAGTTTCTCCCACATGCTCCAACATAGAATACTCCCAACAAAAGATCCTACCTTTAAAGGCTCCACCAGCATGATGCCCCATCATAAAGTAGAACCTATTGTCATTTACCTTAAAAATGATAAGTTTTGAAAACTTATTACCCACTTCTGATGCTTCCACAAAAGTGAAACCCAGCAAAGTTTCCAAACCAGGAGACACAACCCTGCCTCTCTCCAGGCTCAACATTGCTTAGCCATCACCAACTTTTAAAAGCTTTCCCTGTGCAGTAAGCCTCTCCACATCAAGTTTTGATAAAGCTCTATTAAACATGTACAGCCTTCTCACACACAACCAATCAGCTTGAATGGAGAGATGTGCCTTTTTCCCCAATTTATGCCTGATCATCCATGACATTCCACTGTGCACAAAATCTCTCCACATTTTCTCAAATCCTTTTCATGGACCAAAAAGGGTGGGTAAAATAGACAAAGTTGGTAAACAGAGAGTACTCTTAATCAAATAACAATGCCCTTCCACCCTTTACCCCCTCCCCAACAAACATTGAAAGTTTGAAACTTCCCAGCTCTTCCTTTTCTTTGCATGAAGGAATCTCATGCGAGCTCCTCAAGGGAGGACCGCAGGTCTTCAGATAAAGATGCCAAATTTGATTCTCACTTGATATCAGAAATAGCAGATAACATCCCCCATTTTGAAACTTAAATCTCATCCAGTGAAAGAATGCACTCTTTCTCAAATTAGCCCCATATCATATTAGATAACCCAAACCGAGGAAATATTATCACATGTAATCAACTTAGCATTGCAAAACAATAAAGGATTGTTCGCAAATAATAAATTTGAAATCAGCAAATCATCGGACTTAACCCCCCGACAGTTTCCCACGTATATCTGAAACATTCTACTTGAGGCTTTCATCATACGGCAAAAAGAAAATGAAAATAGGAGGTGATGGATGCCCTTGAATCAAACCTCTCAAATAATAAAGAGGCCATACATAAATCAACTAGAACTTTTAACTCTTCTAAGGTATGACAGGAGACACAAAATAATACAGAGAGAAATGACAGACAATTTAATCTTTGTTCCCCACAGCCAGGAATCGCTCATTACAACTTCTTTTTTCAAATAACACAAGGATCCAAATCCAATGGGATTTGAATTTCTAAACAACTCATGATAAAGGAGATAAATGGGCATAGAAAAAGAGTGGCATGCTCATTCAATTCAACTTGCTGTCTGGCCAATGCATTCAAAGTTTCTGTCCAGAAGTTAGTAGTTATGAGAATTGACAGAAAATTTTTTTGCATTTCATAAAATAAAAATTAGTTTTACATATTTCGTGATTTGGTTGCAGCTTTTAACAATCTTCATTCTAATGAGTCCTAATCTTCAGTGACATGGTGATGGCCTCATTTCAGTGGTATAATCTATGCTTCAAATTTCATAGTTAACAAGCATAACTACCAGGAATGCATGTCAAGTAAACACTTTATACTACGACTTATGTTACAAGCTATATCACAGATTCAACTGAAAACATCACATAGGAAACTCCAGACTGAAGAGAAGGAATTGATAATAATTTGACAAAAAGTAAACAACATACAAATTAGGCTAACCTTTGCAACAGCTGCCTGCTTGGACTTGGTTGATCCGGATTTATTGGATAGAGCCCTTGACAAGCGAGGAATCCCATCATCAATGTCATCCGGATTCACCTCATATTGAACCACGGTCACTTCCGGTAACGAAAACGGTTCTCGTAGCTGCTTATTATCCACGTTCTCCACAATTGGAGATGGATTTGCATTGTTATCTATTTTCAATTCACGAGTCTGATAAACCAAACCAGGCCCATGACTAAAATGACCATTCAACTGCGGAAAGCCTCCACCGGGAGCATTATCTACAGTCGAGCTCCTCGAGCAAAGCCCCCCCATTGTGATGATCACAAAACTATTCAATTTTCGTTCTAAAGTTCCATACAAAGGGTAAAAGCTTGTTATTTACAAGAATCAGAAAAACCCTTTTATCAAATTACACTCAGGAGCTCAAAAATGAAGCGATTGCTAGCAAATCAAGAGCCCCCTTAATAAGTTCACCAAAGAATTGTTCTAGACCACTTCGAAGCCGAAAATGTAGTTCCTTGTTACATCAAAATCACCACAATACCAGTTTTGATCCCTGCGGCAGTTCCAATCCATTAACACCACCACCCCACCAAAACTGTAAACCAAGAAAACAACTCGCCAATAAGTTCCTACTTATAAATCAGGAAAAGAAAAGAAACAACATGATCAACATCAAATCAAAAGGACTTGTACTATCAAAATTAAAAAGAACAAAACAACCCAGTTCAAAACTTTTAAAACAGGATTAGTACAAATTCAAGAACACTAAAAAAAATGACAACAGAATCAAATTAGCTTATGTGCTGATGAAAACAAAAACAACCCAAAACTACAGTCAAGAGAAAGCATCAATCTTTACTGGAGAAATACACAGACCTAAACAAATGCATTAAATTTGCATCTAATTCAAAACAAAACAGGAAGACAAACTTACCAGTTTGATAGGTAGAGATCTGTGATAGACGATATAAAAAGATTGCGACTTGTGCTTTATTTTTTCAAGTAAATACAGAATAAAACAAGAAACAGCCCAGGACAAGGAAACGATGATGAAATAAAGAGATCAGTAAGTTAAGTACATATACAAAGCGGGTTTTGGAGAGAGAGTCTAAGCGGCTATGGGACTGTTAAGAACCAAATCATAGCAAAACTAGTACAATAACTAGCACAGAGAGAAAGAGAGAGAGAGTGGTCAAAACTCTA
>Ga0307517_10010386_pt1 | contig 13036 bp, 12 predicted proteins | sample 23_EM_MG_FD_194515 | JGI IMG/M metagenome (GOLD analysis project Ga0307517, IMG submission 194515) | Populus trichocarpa ectomycorrhiza microbial communities from riparian zone in the Pacific Northwest, United States - 23_EM | ecosystem: Host-associated > Plants > Roots > Unclassified | place...
CATGCTTTAAAAAAAAACTAATTTTTTTTTAAATCACTTTAATATTTTTTTAATTGTTTTAATATATTAATATTATAAATAAAATTTTTTTTTTAAAAATTATTTTAAAAAATAATCATTACCTAATCCTACCTATAACAGAATATTTTCTATGATACAATGATGACAACCTATAGTTTACAGCAGGTGAAAATTTTATTGAAGAATGCCATGCTTGGTCGGTACAAAGTACAAACAGCAGCTCTGAACTTGTAATAATTATTTTTTAAAATATTTTTTATTTAAAAATATATTAAAATAATATATTTTTTATTTTTATTTTTGTTATTAATATATTAAAATATCTAAAAATATAAAAAAAATTAATTTTAATAAAAAAATTAAATTTAGACAAATATCTGTTTGAACGGCACACCTGAAAGAAAAGAAAAAAAACAAGAGGGTACTTAGCTTAATTAGTACAAAGCGATTGGCCCAACAAAAGAAGAAAAGATAAGCTGAGTTGACTAATGGATGACGCGGTTCGCTCCTGGTTAAACCAGGCATGGTTGTTTTTTTTGGGCAGTTGCTTGGACATGCTCCTTTCCTGATTGTGCGACCTTTGCTTTCTTAAAGTTTTCGGTATCTTCACACAGGAGAATTTTCACATTTGACTCACCAACTAAAACCTAAACTCATAAATATCTCACAAACAAACAACATTCTTAGCTTTCACCAGCAACTACTACAACTGTCTTTGTGTTTCTTGATTCCTCTGCACCCAACAACCTCTTTGTTCAGCTTCATGTACTGCAAGGAAGGTACTCTAGCACTACCTTGTGCGCCGAATAATGCCCATCTTGTTACATAACTCTGGTCTTTACTACTTTGGTTCTTGTTTACTGATTGCATTGTCTTGATTGATCGTGCTTTGGCTATCTTTTATCTGGATCTGATGATGACGATGACGATGACAATGATTTAAATATGACTAGTAAGTATTACTTTAATGTCATGATGAAGTGTGTGGTTGTCTTTTTGTGCTCTTCTTGTCTTGGATTCTCTCTGTTCTGATGCTCGCCTACCATTCAACGGATTCTAGTAATATTTATTTGTTTTCATCTTGATATATTTTTTCATTTTTCTCTAACTTGTGTTGAGATTATTGCATTTTCTTTTGATCAATTCTCTTCTCAAGGGTTGGAGTACTGTTCTTGTTTTCCTACCCTCTGGCTCTCTCTCTCTTGAAATGAACTGGGAGATTTTTCTTCATTAATTGGCTTTTATTATTGTTATTATTTGTGGAGGCCCTCTTCGGGGATATGGAGTATATATTATAATTTTGAGTGCATGAATATGGTGGGTCACATAGTCTCAAATTAACCTGCAATGTTGAGACCTGCCCACGTTCTCTATGCCGTTCTTTCTTCGTTTCCCATATAAGCTCAATACACCATTTTCTTTCTATTTTTGTTATTTCAAATTCACCCGCATGCATTACATGATTATTTGAAATTGGATTTTGTTTTTCTCTTTTTTTTGTGTGTGCTCTTGTTTTGAGTATGTTTGCTGAATTCTGGGTGTTTTTGTGTTGGCTTGTAATTGCATAAGGTTTGATCAATGTACAGGTATGTAATTGATTAGACCCGTTAAGCGAAAAACACGTATTCTTCATAAAAAAATGGTTCTTGGGCTTAGATCAAAGAACAGAAAAGGTTCTTCAGTGCAGCTTGATTACCTCATTCTTGTACAAGAAATCAAGCCTTGGCCCCCATCACAGTCTCTCAAATCTGCTCAATCCTTGTTGCTTCAATGGGAAAATGGTGATCAGAGTTCTGGTTCCTTCACTTCTAATGTTGGAGATGGGAGAGTTGAATTCAGTGAGTCTTTTAGGCTTTCAGCTACTTTATGCAAGGAGGTATCCAGAAAAGGCACTGCCCGAGACAGTTTCCTGAAGAACTACCTGGAGTTTAACTTGTATGAATCTCGAAAGGACAAGGCAATGAAAGGTCAACTCTTGGGATCTGCAGTCATAAACCTTGCAGATTATGGAATCATCATGGATGCTGTAACCATAAATGCCCCAATTCATTTCAAGAAGTCTTCTAGGAGCATGGTGCCGGCAGTTCTTTATGTAAGTATTCAACCATTTGATAGAGATAGGTCCAGCTTGTCAAAACAAGTGTCACTAGACAAGGATGGAAGTGAAACTGTTTCAGAAGTGACAAATGAAGGGAATGATGATGAAGTTGAGATTGCCTCATTTACTGACGACGACGACGACGGTTCCTCACATTCATCACTACCCGTTTCCTCTTCTGAATTGGAGTCTAGAAGAGGTTCACCAGGTCAATCTGACAAGGTACTCTTTAATTTCTTTATTCTTTGATTCATCTCTATTTAATTTCTTTACAATACTTAAAAGTTATGGATACGTGACTGGAAATTAAGATCTTTCGTTTAGCGGGATAAAACTAGAATGGATTTGGAACTCTAATTTATCGATTGTCATTAAATCCCATTTTTTAAATTCATAATATATTATACGAAGGTGGATTTGGTGTATGATAGTGCATAATGTCGCAGGATCCATATGCCAACTAGTTTGGTGTATTATACCACCAAACTATGACCAAGCTCCATGTGCATTCCCATTCCAGTGGGCATATCCTCATTTTCTACTTGTTGAAGATAGCTTTGTAGCATTGAATGGATTCAATTTCAATTAATCATCTTTATTCGCAGCTTTTGGTGATATTAATCAATTTATAGTTCATTCTATACATGTATTTTCACGTTATCCATATTTGTGAAGTGTATTTCCTGTCATCATGTTTATCACATATTGCTGGCATTGATATTTGCCAGCATGAAGCTTTGCCATTTCCTTGTAAACTTAATTACCAGTTGCCTTAAATTGCAGAAGGGATCAGGAACAGCAAACATTGGCACAAGAAGGATTGACGGGGAGCCTGCATTGCTCTCAGGTGTAGCGCCTTCAAACCTAGAAGCGAAATCAGCAGCTCAAGAATTCAAACATCTGAACGGAGGCTTGGGAGAGTTTCAAACTAAACAAGATGCTGATAGAAAACCCTGGAGACATGAAATAAATGGACTAGAGAATGCTACAACTGATAATTTAAAAGATGATCTTATGGATGTGAAAGAGAAAAGGGAGCTGGATGACAAGGGACAGGGTACAGTTATTTTAGAGTTAAAGAAACCTGCTCTAGAGGAAAAGTTTCCCGGTAAATTACCTGAAGATGCATCAAAAAAGCAAGCCAAATTAAGGAGCAATACTCTTGCACTCAACAGAACAGCAATTGGAGTGCAGGGTACCACCCGTAGAGATAAACTGAAGCATCTGAAGTCTGTTCAATTACAGTTTAACTCAGCTGAGGGCGAGGATCCCTTCATCAATAGCCAATTCATAGAGAAGGCAAAGAAGATTAATATTTCTGAAAATGTTAATAAAGGTGCCAAGGGCTATCCTCGCAGTGAAAGAGAAAAATCAACAAAAGGGTCTTATGACAACCAAGGTGAATCAAATTCTAAAGTTGAAATACTCAAGGAAGAGTTAAGCAGAGCTGCTGCCAAGGATGGCCTTGCTGAGCAAGGAAATTCTAAAATAAAGTTCCAGTTGATGGAGAAGGAAAAGGAAATTGATCTTCCTGAAAATGTTAATAAAGTTGACATGAGTTATGAACAAAGTAAAAGGGAAGAAGAAACAAAAGGCAACTTTTCAGGAAACAAAGTTGAACTGGAGTCTAAAGTTGAAATGCTTGAGGAAGAATTGATGGAAGCTGCAGCTGTTGAGGTTGGCCTTTACTCAGTTGTTGCTGAGCATGGGAGTTCTATAAATAAGGTCCTAGCTCCAGCAAGGCGCCTTTCAAGGTTCTATCTTTATGCTTGCAAGGCAGGGTCCTGGGCCAAGAGGGCAAATGCAGCTAGAGCTATCATCTCAGGATTAATTTTGGTTTCTAAAGCATGTGGAAATGATGTTCCAAGGTAATGTCTCCTTCCACAAACCTAGCAAATTAATTTCAACTGATTTTAGTTAACAATAACCATTATGGATGGAAATGATGTTCCAAGGTAACGTCTCCTTCCACAGACCTAGCAAATTAATTTCAACTGATTTTAGTTGACAATAACCATTATGGATGGAAATGTTCCAAGGTAACGTCTCCTTCCACAGACCTAGCAAATTAATTTCAACTGATTTTAGTTGACAATAACCATTATGGATGGAAATGTTTATCATGGTTTACAAAATCGATAGTAGATTCACCAATAACTAGTGACACCAAAACCAGTGATATGTGTCTTTACAGTGATGGAAATGATTCAATAATATCACGGGATAACTTAATTTCACCATGGAATGGGTTCCATTTAGGAAACTTTCTTCTTTCCGCTTGATAAATTATTCATCATTTTCCTAAATATTCCCTGGATTTATCAAAAGCTTTATGTTCATTTCGACATTATGTTGAAAATTCCATCTCCTATAATCAGGTTAACTTTCTGGTTGTCAAATTCGATTGTGCTAAGAGCAATTGTAAGCCAAGCTGTTGAGAAGTTGCAACTTGCTTCAGTACCATCCAGCATTAATAATGGAGGTCCAAAGGGCAGGCAGGAGTCGACTCTAACTGAAGGAGAGAAAACTAATAAAACAGAAAGTCTCGATGAATGGGCAGAACCTCAACCATATATAGCAGCATTAGAGAAGGTTGAAGCTTGGATCTTCTCCCGAATTGTTGAGTCAGTTTGGTGGCAGGTCTCTACTTCTTCATTGCTGAGCAATTGAGGTCCTTGATCATGAGGATTTAGTGTAGCTGAATGTGCTTATATTGGTTTTTGATTATGCATTTCAGACTCTGACGCCACATATGCAATCCACAGCTGTAAAGAGCTCAAACTCCAGGAAGACCCATGCTAAGAGGCATGGATTGGGTGATCAAGAACAGGGGAATTTTGCTATTGATTTATGGAAGAAGGCTTTCAGGGATGCATGTGAAAGGCTTTGTCCTGTTCGAGCTGGGGGTCATGAATGTGGTTGCTTGCCTGTGCTGTCAAGATTGGTATGTTATACTTAAAATGGTGATCTTCTTAATTCATATTAGAGTAAAACTCCTTGAATAATTCGTTGTTGTTTTCCAAGTGGAATTGAATTTTCTGTCTTCATGCATTTCAAGGGATATAATCTATGTCAAATTGTGTTGACAATCATAAATCCATCGTATTATTTGCATGATGCTTGGTTTAGTCCCATCAACAACATATTCTGGTCCAAATGATTTTAGTTAAAGAAATAACAAGTACCCAGGTATATAAATTATATAATATATGGTAGTACCATTGTTTCATTTCTTATAACTATTAGTGCTCCAATTCACGAGGTGTGAATGCAATCTGCAGCAAGATACCTACCTTGAAATGTTTTTAACATCGCTGAAGAACAATCCAAATCCTTGAATTAAACGAACTTTGCTACATAATTTTAGAACCATAGAAATGTGACAGTTGCAGTTCTGTTTTCTAGGTGATGGAACAGTTGGTGAGTAGATTAGATGTGGCCATGTTCAATGCTATACTTCGTGAATCAGCTGAAGAGATGCCGACAGATCCTGTTTCCGACCCGATCAGTGATCCTAAGGTTCTTCCAATCCCAGCTGGAAATTCAAGCTTCGGGGCTGGTGCACAATTGAAAAATGCTGTGAGTAATAGACACTTGTTGCCTCAGGCTGCATGCAGTCATTGAAATTGATTTGTGCAATATTATCACGTGGTCAGTGTGTGCAACACTAGTAACCTATTTTCCTACAAAAAGCTTTATTCACAGAATTCACCACTGAGAAAATATTCAAAAGAATCTAACTCTGGATAATTGATCTTTCCGGGTATCCATTGGACTGTTCATTGGGTAGTACTCTGTTTGCGTGCTTCTTCAATCGGAAAAGTATCTGGCACTTAGTAGTAGCTACTGAAAGCATGTAAGAAATCTGCTAAAGTTTGTGATAAATATATGCTTCTTTCCAATGCAGGATCAGTTCTTTAAGTTGGCGCTATATACTTGCAAATTAGTTTTCTGGATGCTTATTGTTTAACACCATGAATCACATCAACTGTATTAGTTTATTTTTCTCTGTCATGATGGAAGGATCTTGCTTTCTTGTCTTCATGTCACCAGGTTGGAAATTGGTCCAGATGGCTCACGGATTTATTTGGTATTGATGATAGTGACTCTTCAGAAGAGAAGGATGAACTTTGTAGCATCAGGCGTGTAAGTGAGACATCCTTCAAGGCTTTCCAACTTCTGAATGCTTTGAGTGATCTCATGATGCTTCCATTTGAAATGCTTGCAGATAGGTCCACTAGAAAAGAGGTAAATCCTAAATATTTTGAGTGATAAGTTGTCCCTGCTGGATCCCTCCCCTCTTGTTAGATTTTTTCTTCTCTATAAATGACATTCTCCATTTTCGTTGTTTAAATTTGATTTTCTGAAGGTATGCCCTTCATTTGATGCTCCGATGATCAAGAGGGTTCTTAACAATTTTGTCCCAGATGAATTCAACCCTGACCCAATCCCAGAGACCATTTTTGAGGCCCTGGATTCTGAGGTTATTCCATCCCCAAGAAGCCTTTGCTTTTTCGAAAACAAAAAAAGACATTGCTTTCCCATTTCTTAAATATGCAATAAACTCACTCAATATTTTTTTTGGGCTTCATATTGATATAGGATTTTGCTGAGGCTGGGGAGGAGTCTATCACAAACTTTCCATGTATTGCTGTTCCCACAATCTATTCTCCACCTCCTGCAGCGTCTCTAACAAACATTATAGGAGAGGTGGGAAGCCAAACTCTGCAGAGGAGTGGATCAGCAATGCTTAGAAAGTCGTACACTAGTGATGATGAGCTTGATGAGTTGGATTCACCTATGACTTCTATCATTGAAAACTCCAAGGTTTTTCCCTCTTCGACAGCATGGAATTGGATGCAGAAGGGAAAGGCGGGCCGGAAAGTTGTTAGATATCAACTCCTCCGGGAAGTATGGAAGGATGGTGAATAGTCTCCCTCAATTCTCTCATATGCATATGGTGTATACACGCATGAAACTTGAGCGGGTTGGTTAAGTTAACTAACGTCAGTGAATTTTGTATGGTGATTCCATTAGAGCATGCAATAATAAATTTTCCAGTAATCACTTGCAAGTCTGAGTTCCGAGCCAATCACATCTCTACATGATCTAAACCTGAAATCTCAAAAGTTGGAAGTCTAAAGACAACTTTATTTATGAACAAAAACAAAAACTAATCTAAGATTATTCTGAGAAAAAATAATGATGGAAGATATTAATCAAAGATTTAACCAGCAAGAAACTTTAATATGAAAACAAGAAACTAGCTTGATGAAGTTTAAGGGAAGGAGATTAATGAATGTGGTGATTATTTATTTATTTATTTATTTTTGAGATACTCTTTTAGGAAGAGTTCAAGGAGGGCTTTAAGAGGGGTAAAAACAACAGTTCACAAGTGCAAATATCTAACCAGTTCATCTAATTTTCTCCATTTCATTTTTTCTTAATAAAAATTTTAGCCAGGTTAATCAGGAGCAACTGCAGCTTGCGATTGCATCGAATTTTTGTATGTAAGATTCACATCGACTGGCTTCAAGTTCATCAAGGAATAAGATAATTTCTAGTACCAAAGAGGAATCTAAAGACCAGAAAGTACATCCCCTATTGTGAGAATGGCATGCAAACCATTTCTTCATCTTTTCTTGGACCTGCCAAGAATCCCCAAAGAAATATTCCCATTAGCATAACAGTTCGTAACTTAACAGAGATTAGTAAAATTTGAACTTCACAAAGTTGAGGAAAATCCAGCGAAGTACACAAATGCAGAACATTTATCAGATTTGCATCTCACAGTTCTTCAACAGCTTTATACGGCATGAGAAGCAAAATTAGAGGCAAAATGTAGTCTTCTATATTGACAAATCAGGTAATCCAGTCTCTACAAGAACAAGTGTTCGATTCCCAATAAGCCTTGCATGCCAAATTTGACGACAAATTAATCTATGCTAAACAAAGATCCCAGCAAAGCTCAAATTTATTGGCACAGAAGTTGAACCTTTTTCTTCAAAAAACTTAATCGCTAGATGCTCAACATCCTTCGAAAATATATCCTCACAAGCACACACATCAGTCATCGTAAAACTCTTAAGGAGAATGCTGATGAAGTGTGTGCATTCTGAAAGAAATGAAAGTAATAGGAAGGAAGCAAGAGATCTTACTGCTTGGGTGGCGCACCACCTATCACACTGGGCGGTGCATCATAGTGCCCGTAACCATGATAATCTTGATTCTCATTACCATAATCTTGACCGTATTCAGCTATAATTTTAAGGCTACCGGAACTTTTATCTCTCATGTATACAGTGTTTGGCATCCTAGAAAAGAAAAAAAATGTATGACATCGATATTCCTTTAAGTAACATGGGCTAACTAAAAGTAAGAAATTAAAATTAAAATCAAAACAGAGCCAAAAAAATAAAATTGTTTGGCGTTGAGAATTCACTGTGTCTTTGAGGATTATTTAAGATGGTGTAAGATATTATTTTTTTAAGTGTTTTTTATTTGAAAATGTATTAAAATATTATTTTTTTTATTTTTTATTTTTTATTTTTAATATCAGCACATCAAAATAATCTAAAAACACTAAAAGAATTAATCTAAAGCAATTTTTTTTATATTTTGATGAAAAACAGGTTCAACCTCAATTTCAAACAGACACTACACAAATCACTGTGCACCATAATAGTTAAGTATCAATTTACACAAATCACTATGCACCATAATAGTTAATTATCATTTTCCCCTTCCAACAAAAACAATTAATGAGCTTGCTATTAGGTGTAATATAATCTTTTTCATAGAAGCCACTAATCATTATAAGATTGATAAGAGATAATTCAGTCTTTTTATCTTTTAAATATACAATGTAAAGATTATAATACCCTTAAAAACAAATTTTTAAAATATTAATGGGGACAATTCAATAATTTTAATCTCTTATATGCTTAGTGTAAATACTATATCATCTTTACAAGTAAATATTATTAAAAGGTTGATAAGGGGCAATTCGATTTTTTAACATTTTAAAAGCATATCTTAAAGACAATATTACCTTTAAAAACAAAATTCATCAAGCTTGCATTCATGGGTTTTTTTTGTATTTTTAAAATGGATTTTTAGTTATTAATAAGTTGACTGGAAAGAGAATTATCTTTTGACAAATATAAATATTATTTATAAAACAAAGTTATTGGTGTGTGCTGTTTCATTCCACGTCCAAACTTTTTTTTCTATGATTGTGTTGGAAGCGTCTCAGTTCTCACTATTATTTTTCTGTTGGTGTTGCACATGTATACAGTAAAATAATGATTGAGATTCAGTGAACTTTTTTTCTTTTCGTTTCTCTTTTCTTTGTTAAAATATAAATATGTCCTTTTTTTTTTAATACAATTTGCTATCTATTTTGTTTTTTTATTGATTTTTTTAATTTCATTTAAATTTTTTTATTTTATTACTATTTATTTATCTCTAAGCTCATCAGCTGGTTCTTTCTCGAGGCTTTCGCTTGGAGATGGTTTCCCAGCCCTAAGGCAAGCACCATGAACCAGGGACCGGAACAAACATCTTCCACCTCCTGGCATGCCTGCACAGATCAAACATATATATATATAACGCATCAATCTGGTACATAGCAAGATAAAAGATGGTGTATAAATACATGCCAGTTATTTTACATTGGCCACTGCATCAGTTGTTATTGTAAGTTGTCTTTCATGTCATCTTCACGAGTGATCAAATGCCAAAAAAAATCCCCTTTTCATAGATCTGCGCCTTCCTTTACACAGTCAGATACAGAATTATCTCCGGTGACAATGTACATGGGGAACTTTTCTTGGAATTGTGGGGTGTGATAGCAAGAATCTTTCTTCTTCTTGGGTTCTTTTGCAGCACGATCGATCACAGTGGCCATGCTTAATATCTGTTGATGCTTCGCGAGGGAATGATACTGTAGTTTAGTTCCTCTTTTTCCCAGGATACGTAAAGTTTATTTGTGTAGTCGTATCATAAGCATTGCTAAAATTGTGTCCGGTTAGTATTTTAAAAAAGAGAATAAATATAAAAAAATATATATTTGGTTAAAGAGAATTTTGTATTTTCAAAATAGGAACGATAAAAATACATTTTTTTTTTGTTTTTGTCCCAAAACAGTAAGTAAATAACAGCTTAAATTAATTAAAAAAATAATTCAAAGGTGTTTCTAATTTCTAGGCCTAAAATACGAAACTCCAAGAACTGTCAAACGATATATTCTCCCTCTAAAATAGATGGCAACTGTTCAGTATCTGGCCCCGCTAATAGACGGATCTCATTTCGTGCGTTCTCTTCCTCAGCGTCACTTTATTCTTTGGTAATAGTTCGTTCTATACGTTAGTTTTTCTCTTCTTCTTATTTTTGTTTTAACTTGAATTAGTTAACGGTATGTTACTAACTGTTAATTTCAATTCTTTTTTCATTCTTATATTTCAATTCATAAAGATTTAGGAAATAATTAAATGTGCTTTTGAGATTATTAATTACATGGGAAATATTCTTGATAAATTTGTTTTCTGATTTCCCATGTCAAATTATTTAACATAAATTGTTTTCTGTTTTTTCTTCCATTTCCTGCAAAATGTTGGAGTGTCTGATGGGTTCTTTCAAGGGAAATATTTCATTTTGAGCCTAAAAAATGGGAAACCAAACCTGTTGACATGTTTGGATTGAATTTCTCAGGAATCAACAGAGAAGGAACCTGCAGAATGAGTGCTAGGCGTCGTCCGCTGTATACATGTGGAGTTTCTGTCATGGAAATCGCTCGCAAAGCTTACACAGAAACCCAAGAATTCATTGGGCCGTTAGGTCTAGTGACAAAGAAGATAATCAGGTTAGCTCCATTTGCTTCCCTTCTTGTCTATGTGCTGCAGTATGAGTATCTCTTCTTGGCAATCCTCTCTTTTGTGGATGATCATATAATATTAGCCCTTGAAAGAAAGGTTGAGGCTATTTTCCCACCATCGAAATATGTGTTCAACATGGTTGACAAGCTCGTCCAAATCGTAGAAACCCTTCCAGCAAAATTTGATTTTGCTGTTAACAAGTTACCCATTATTTTCCACCAAATTCCAATTCTAGATTGGGCACTGTCATGTGCTATCTCATGGCTGAACTTTTGGCTATCTATCCTAACTCATTGGGGATCAGGAACCACTCACGAAAAGGAGATTATGGTCGATATAAACTGTAACGACTGCTGTATTGAACAAACAAATGTTCAAGAAGCAGATAATAACTTAGTAGAGTTCCAAAATGAAACAAAGGGATGTTTCGGTCCTATGTCTGCTACATCAGGCTCGGAAACTGAGGCAAGTAGTCCGAATGCTAAGAGATGCACATACAAGGACGCACTGGAGAAAGTTGTGAAATCCACATATAAGGATGCACTAGAGAAGGGGACAAGTGAAAGCACACAGAGCACAGAGGGGAGCCCAAAGCAGATGATCCGATCCACTGTTAGCAGTGAAGCAACTAGTCCTAAAGGTGAGAAAAATGAGAGCACGAAAGAGAAAGAATGCATTGCTGACGAGGAGACAGAAGAAGCCAGTGCTAGCAAGGAAGAAACTGGAGAAGGAGGGGATCATACTACGGTCATGGAAGATGATCCAGTCAGTTTACCTACAAATAAGACGCCAGAATGCATCAACAAGGGAGATCCTATTTTAGCGCTTTTCGAGTCTGCTTGGCACATATAAAACCTGGAGAAAACGGCAACGAAAACTGCTGCTAAACGTTCTACTTCATACCAATGCTAAAGGAAGCTTATGTGATGTTCTACTTGATCCAAATGACTATGAAAAGGGGGAATCTCTATATCTTGGTCTGACATTGTTGAAGAGTCAGCATTGAAGTAAGTTCATGCTGCATATATTTTTGTTGTTTGTAGGTTCTGCCCCAATATTTTTGTTCTAGGCGATCGTACAAGCTGCATTACATTTTTGTACATGATTATTTGGGGACAAGTTCACGGTATATTTGAGTGCAGAACTTGGGGCACTGATCCTTGCTTTGTACTTGGGTTTTGGCTCTGTTGAAATGAGTGGTGTTTCTGGGAATCCATCCTGAAAATTCTAATGATGACTGCAAGTACTTCTAACAAAAAGTAGACGGTGATAATCTCAGAAACAATATGAAAATCTATAGAACATTTCTCCTGTGAATCTACAGATACGTCACATTCCTTGATCTCATGGAGAACACCTCTTCCTACTATGCAGCTAATTATCTGAAGTTCAGTTTGTCTTTTCATGTCCTTTTTTCCCTCTTCTCTTTTCCTTTTTGAAGATTAGAGATATCTCATGGAACCAATTTAACAGGACAAATCTTCGAGCCCTATAACTACTTACTATGGATTGTTCTTATAATTTTTTTTTAATGGTGATGGTCATCTGGAAGAAGTTCATGGTTCTGTGCTAGTTCGTGAGCCACTTTATAGTCAACAGAGTTGGATTTACATCCAGGGCAATGCTGCCTCCTCTCAACGCACGCCCCCTGGAAAGAAAAAAAATAATAGATGGTTGTTTGGGTTGAAGCCCCAACAACCAGACTTTTGCTAATCGTTGAAGTCAGAACGTAGCACCGACACAATCCATGCACACAGTTTTTATTTATTTATTTATTGATACTTTCTCTATAAATATACATTTTTATGCACGGTTGGCATTATTTTTTATAGCCAATGATTTACAGTTCAAACATTAATAGCTTCTTATGCAATCAGATATTTCTTTTCTTGACCAATGATCACCAAGTAAACTTAACTAGTCATATTTTGTCATACCTAACATTATTCTACACTTATATTTTCTCTATATTATATTATTCAAATATATATTATTAAATTATTTTATGTTGAATAATAAATAGAACTTGGGAAAAAATAAT
>Ga0307517_10010387_pt1 | contig 13036 bp, 17 predicted proteins | sample 23_EM_MG_FD_194515 | JGI IMG/M metagenome (GOLD analysis project Ga0307517, IMG submission 194515) | Populus trichocarpa ectomycorrhiza microbial communities from riparian zone in the Pacific Northwest, United States - 23_EM | ecosystem: Host-associated > Plants > Roots > Unclassified | place...
CTTGGGTTTTGGGCATAGCACACAGGGTTCTCAACTCATTTCCGTTGTATTACAACACAAGTACATTTTTTGCTAGATACAGAAAATACAATAGTACACACCGATACTGCCCCAAAAGCTAATCAGAAACCGCCAATTCGGACCCGCTGTTGTCCGTCGCTAAATTGTCCGCAGACTCAGACACAGAATAATAGGATGAGGGAGACATGCTGGTGGGGCAGGTTGGGAATGATGTGTTGAAAATAGTGAGGAGATCGTTTTCTGAAGATGGGGGCAAGTAGAGTTTCGTAGATGGCGCAACGTGGATTCCCTGACTGTTCATGATACTCAGAAGCCTCCCAACCTGTAAATTGGCATCCTCGACGCGGGCGTGAACTTCCTCCACAGCATCACGCAGGCCAGTGAGTATTGCCTCGCATTCTTGTACCCTTGATACGGCTAGGTGTTCCTCTGCAATCAAGGTGTCTCGTGCAGCTCGCGCAACATTAATAGCCATCATGGGGTCCAGCGATGTAAAGTCGTCCCCGCGTTTGACTGCTTCTAGCAGCATTGTTGTTTCATATAGCTCTTGAGCCGCTACTTTTTCCTCTGCAGCCAACTTGAGTCGCTTGGCTTTGGTGATCATTGCGCGTTGATTGGCTCTGTACTGCTCCGCAACCAACTGCAGCCTCTCCTGGGGAGAAGCCTGTAAATTATATTCATAAATATTTGACAATGATAAAGACAGACAGATAACTTAGCGTACTCTGCCGCGATTGAACTTATTTAGCAACGGCGATTTTAGCAATGCAGACGAATGGACGTGGAACCGCTTGGATATTGCAAGGTGGGACGGCGTAACAGGGGCTGTTTTTCTGTTTGTGGATTTCAGGGGAGCGATTGTATTCTCAGGCGTAATGAGGAGGTCTGAGGGGCCGCTGCTGCTGCTTACGCTAGACATGCTGGTGGGCGGAAGGAAAGAACAAGCGTCACAGTTGTCACAGTGCTTGATTGAATCCATCTCGAAATAACTTTTTCCACCCGGGGGCGTTTGTGCCCAAAGAGACGGAGATTAATGTCTTCCACAGTTGCAGTCGCCTTCGGTGCCAAATACGCAGCAGATTCATTACCGCAAATGCATGCAAGGGCAATATTGATGTTTCATCACATTGCTAGATTCCTCCGTTACTTTCCGTAAACCGCTGCGGCTTCCTTTGCCTCCTGGAGCGCGATCGTCCAAGTTCCGTAGCCTAGATTTCCTTGATGTAAGGCATTTCTGCTTCTGTTCCCCTTCCTCCCTTCTAATCCAGAATGTAGTCCATGGACAGACTACACTGGACCTCTGAGTCATTCTCAAGGAGAACTGCGTTCCTAATTTTTGCCACAATATCAATGGCGCCCTACTTCTGGGTGGTAATTCGGAGGCTGTTGTTGAAGGGGTGGCTTTTCAGTTAATATATCTAGACCAATGCGCCATAGTAGGATTAGTTTTCCAAAAATAATTTTCCAAATACTTCTGTAGTATCAGCAATTCAAATTCAGGCAGGCTCCTTGGGCAGAATTTTATGTATACTAGTTTACTCTCTAAACAAGCAAAATGTCAAGTTGAATGGCCAGATAGAAACTAAGGTATAGAAACTAAGGTATAGTTTACACTATACACAAGTAAAATATCAAAAATGGCGCCTAGATCCACCCTCGTCCACATCAAGCGCTGTTCCAGACAATGTATTCACCATCCAACCAGCCTTTTTACCCTTGAGCTTCTCAAAGGAAGCTTTAGGAAAGAAAAAGACATTGCCGATTCTTCCAGGAGTTAATTTCTCACCGGGCTTAGAACTTGCAGGCGTCCACTCTCCAACGCTGTGATACAACTGCCCAGACAAAAAAATCACCAAAGTTCCCGGATCATATCTGATAAGTATCTTCCTTGAGACCTCGTGAATGCAAGACAGCAATGGAGCGACTTACTGTAATTTGACCTCCAAATCAGGCAAATACAGCTCTCCACCTGTATATTTCCCTACATTGAAAATAGCAGTGGGGCCATCATCCAATCCATCCAAATGTGTTTTCACAGGAAGTTTCCAGACAATAGCTCGTCCTAGCCATGGGCCTGGGTCAGACGTTTCCCAGACACCAGCCTGGAAAGCAGCCTGGTATAAGACATAATACTCGGGAAAAGCTACCTCAAAACAGGCGCTGAGGTATATGGCCAATGGTCGACTTGCGCGAAAGTACCGTTGCGCTTCCACTGCAGAGGTGCATGTCCCTCTACCCACTAAATCCCTGGAAGGGGTCATATGACTGTTCTAACAAACAGCTGTCAATGGCCAAGTGGTGAAGGAGAAAAAATTCAAGCACCTTGTGCCCCTGTGGATGCCAGGCATGAACAAGGTGGGTAACACCTGTTCTTTCCTTGCCTTGAAAGAGCTCCAAATCACCTACTCCATCCCTAACATACTCCAGAGAATCCGTCCTGTCCACAGTGTATTTCATGATATTTTCTGAAGGATGTCGTATATCGCGTTTATTGATGTGAGGAGGCAATACGCTGTGTAATTCTTGCGTAATCTCATGGTAGCGTTGCAGCATAGGTAGCTATGGCCTTGCATAAGCAAATGAAATTGGGCAAGTTCTGGACCACACTCACAGGTATCCCATCCCAGTAGGAATTTGCAGCTTTTTTCACGTCGCACAATGTACGATTTGCAGCGCCAGGGTAAATAGGATACTAGACCAGCGTCAGTTAATGTTGTCCAGTCGGGCAGATAACAGCAGCTTACTTTCTTTTCGTTCCCTGCGATATCATTTTCCATCGTCGGTTCTTCCGCCGCGTGCATCTCCTCTGGTAACCTATGCGAGAAAATGCAGACCAGCATTTCTCCAGATTCATCATCCACCAATCTTGCTGAAGACGCATCGGCTGGCCAGCTCTGCATGCGAGCAATAACAGTGTTTGTGGCGGCGATGTCCTCTTCTAGATTCTTGCCACGCTTTTTCAATTCGGACAAGTTGGCGCCGGGGATTCTGTAGCACGGCGAAGACTTCAGCCATTGCCCAGCTGCTCTCTCCGCTTTGGCCTTCAGCCTTACTTCTTGAGCTTTTTGTGATCTCTCTTCTCTTTTTTCTCCCCCCACGCTCGCGTTCAAACGGTTGATGTTTGGGCGTGGAACGGGTGCATCGCGCTGGTGCCAAGTTAGTGCCTGGAGATACATAGATTCCCAATGTTTCGCACCGGATCCATGGGGGCGGCCTCGTCCTGGCAAGGGGCATCAGTTTTGTTGAGGGCCAGCAGATATAAAATATCTACCTCTGTTTCGCAGGTCTCCCCCTGGTTTTGTTCAAAGTTCCAGCATCAGCGCACTGTGGGTGGGGAAAAGGCAATGCAATATGCATACCTTCGCTATATTTTTTTTGGTGACAGCCTTCTTCAAGTTTGGGGTGTTTTTGCTGGTGTTCTGGATGAACATGCGGCGGCGGGGATTAGTTGTCGTTCGCCGCAGTGAATTAGTCAATTGCGTACTGGGGCCTTAGCGGCTCTACCGCCGCCTTTCTTCCCTGTTTTTTTGCTTTTCTACATGTGCATGGGGCCACCGTTTCAGTTCGTGGGCAACAAGAGGCACAACGAAGCGTACCTGTCTCGCCAGTTGCTTCTGTTTTTCTTCAACAACGGTTTTGACGTGTTTTGCATTTATTCTAATCTGGTGGCAGGAATCAGAGGATGATCAAGGATGGCCTCCCAAGTTCGAAAGCATTTTCACCATTAGGGGGGAACTCGCGGAGGAGGGCTGCAAGAATTAAACACTGAGGGATTTTGGAAACGACGACGCGACTGACCTGGCCAGGCAAAGGCATGCTCTGCCTTTCGTTGGGTTCAGAACGTGTTAACATGAGAGCAGGGGAGGGAAGGGGTGCGTAGCTCGCTGCGTTACATTGGGGGCGCAGAGCAAACAGAAGTGCGCGTCGGCGCGGTCACGTTTCGCTCGGTTGTCGAAAACGCCACAACAGTCTCCTGGTTCTTCAACAACAGTGCTGATACCACGATCGGTGAGTTTTCTTATATTTTTACTTTCTCTATCACTTTCTCTCTGGGCCTGTTATCCCTACCGTGGATGGTTACTTCTTGTTTTACTTACACCATTGTTTAGGGCCCTGAAAATCAGCGAGACGTTCGTCGACGGCCCTCGATCCCCCAGCTGGGCAGTGGTGGCAGCGGTGTGAATAGCTCTGGTCGCTCCAACATTGACAGCAACATCCAACCGAGGTCTAGTCACCGAGGTCTAGTCCGCCGTTACCGACGATGACGACGAAGGCTGATGTGGGCGGCGTGAGTTAGCTCCGACTTTTTGGCTTCTTCCTCGTACAAGGCCGACTTCCGTGCGCCTCGCGTTGTAGCCTCCAACAACAATGCTCGAAGCCCCACGTGCAGCAGCAGTGCCGCATCAGCGTCGTCTTCATCCTCATCGGGTTCATCCTCATCCTTCGCCCACAATCGCAATCACAATCACAACCGCAGTTCCAATCGTACTCGACAAATAACAATAATCCACCTGTCGTTTGCCACCTCTCCCACCTGGCGCTGCGCTCCCTTCGACGTTCCGCCCTTTCCATGTTCGGAATCCGCAGGACGGCGGGTTGGCTTCGCATTTTGTGCAGTCGTACGGACCTGCGTCATCGCCTGCGCCTAGTTCTACTTCTGTGCCTATTTCGTCTCCTGGACCTTCGTTGGCTTCGTCTCTTGGTTTGGCCCCTACACCTACGCCTATCCCTATGCCTATTTTGTCTTCACCTCCGCATCTACCTGTGAAATTACAATCCCCGACGTTCCAGCAGCAGTTTTATCCTGCTTCGGCGTTGCAGCAGCAGACGCACATGCAGAATCCTCCAAATCCGAATCCTCCTTCACGTACGCCTCAGCCAACCACCCCATTTCCAACTTTAACAACAATGTCAACTTCAACGTCAACATCAGCAGGTCCAGCTCAAGTCTCGGTTGCACCGCTATCCGTACGCAAATCTTCCAGCGTTCAGACTGCTACTACGCCTTTGAAGGGGAAACCGAGGATATTCGCTGTGATGGAGGAGGACGCGCACGTGGAGCAGGCTGCGAGTGGAGCTTCGCCGTCTCCGTCTCTGCAACCACCACCAGCAGCAACAGCTTCTCTTCCGCCAGCTGAACAACCTTCGCATCAGCGCTGTGTTTTGACGAAGGCGAATCGTGAGGCAAATCATCATCGTTGTCATTACCAACAGCAACAACAACAAGAGGAACAGCAACAGCAGCCGCAGCTCCTCCTTCCGGCGGCAGAATTTTCGACTCCTAGATCTCGTTTGGACTCTCTACCGCCTATAAATATCGACCAGCGGTGCCTTCTGCTGTTGAGCAACAACAACAACAACACCCGCCGCCACAGCTACCGCAGGAACCTGCGGTACGCGCGCCTCGGACGAGTTTTCGTCTGTCGATGTCGTCACGGCGTGAGGGGAGTCCTGCTCGTCAAACACTACCACCGCCGACGCTACAACAAAAACAACACCAACGCCAACAATCGCAGCAACAACCACAACCACAACCACAACCGCAACCGCCGCAACAATTGCTCTCTCCGCAACACACACCTCGCTCTAGGAAACTCAGCAAACCCCGAAACCTCCCTGACACGACGACGACGACGACGACGAGTGGTAGTAATAGCAGTAATAGTACATTCGTCCGTCCGAACGGGTCAAACGTGGCTATCCCCGGAACCCCCGAAAAAGCGCACCGCCACCACCGCCAACATCATGCCATTGGTAAACCCCACCTTCCATCGTCAATATCATCGCAAAAGTCGCCTTCATCGCTCTTCAATCCCCACTCCGCATCTACGACGAATCTCAACTCGCATTTGAACTCGAATTTCAACAACTCGAACGCCTCTTTCTCTTCCTTCGAGCCTGCGGTCCAGGTGGTCAATGAGGATACGATGAGGAAAGCTGGGATTCCGCTGGATGATGATCCGTTTGCGAGGGCGGAAGGTGCGAAGATGATGAAACCTACTACGCCGCCTCCGGCTACTGCGAAGGAGGGGTCGTTGAAGGAGAAGGAGAGGGAAAAGGAGAAAGAAAGGGAAAGCGACGATGCAGGACAAGTCGTGGGGCCGCTAAAGCAAGAATGGAACACGCCTGTGTCGCCTGAGGAGTTGAGGAAGACGATAAAGGAACGCGGTGGTGCAAAGTCGGACGCATGGCAAAAGGACAATGGGAAAGAGTGAAGGACCCCTCGGCGACCCAGTTACGCTGGGACAGTTCCTGTCGGATCTGGCGTTGTTGTCGACGCTATTGGCGTTTCTCTCGTTTTACGATTGGAGCGTCCTCGTCGCGGTGTCCAAGGAGATTTGTATTCTGTTGGTGCGAACGAAAGAGTTGAAAGAAGCGGCATTGGAGAGGTTTCTCTGCGCGGTTGGATATTCGTGTTGGAGTTGGGATGATCCCGAGCCGTTATTGTTGTCGTTGCATATTGTTGACTCAGATCAGGAAAAACCTCACTTGCCGATTTGCAGTCATAAGCTGGAATGTGTCAGAATATGTGAAAAATCTGTTCATATAAGTTGCAAGTAAGCGGCATAAGGCAAATCAGCCCAATCAGCCAGGTGTCCAAAATATTGGTGCTGATTCTTCACTGATCATGACTTATTCATTCTAATCTGTTGTGCATCTGTTCAGAGAAAGTGCATGATTTGCAAAAATAAATCTTCAATTCCATTCAAAATTATATCATATGCGTCAAAAGCACTTCGTGTATTGGTACATAATAAAACAATATGATAGATATTATTAGTGTACAATCTAATAACAAATGAAAACAAGAACGAAAACAAGATAGCAGCGATGGCCTTGTGAAAATGAATTAGACCCAATAGAAACTACTCAAGAAAACATATAACCCACTTGGCCGAATGAACGACAGTATGCGAGGAACGCTGGGTCCAACGTAATTGGGGGTGAATCTCGTGAGCATTATGCATGTAGATGAAATGCCCTGAAAGCTGATTCGAAAGTGGTACGCTGCTAAAATAAAACAGCAGTTAATAAACTACCAAGGGAACAGGGGATAGGAAAAATACCACAAGAACGAAAACAAAAACAAGAGCTGCAAATTCGGCAGTCGGTGACAACTTGAAAGCAGTGACAGCCTTGTGGAAATGAATCAGACAATGACAAGTCAGTCAGCTGCGAAGGTAACAGGAGGTGGGAGAAATACATCATAGAAGCGGTCATGAAGATCGCTTGTAAAATCGGCATTAGGCGGTAGAGTGGCGCTGACTGCATCCGCGGGGCTTGAGGAGAGACGTAGGGTTGGGTATCAGTGACTGCAACTGCGACAATTGAGGACAATGGAGGTGGTGGACGTGGAGCTGCATCAGCAGGGTGTTGTCAGGCGTATCAATGGTGGAGTAACGGAGAAACCTTAAGGCCGCATCAACAGCAGTGACAGAGGCCGGGGGTCAAGGCTTTGGAACCTCTGTCGACAGCAGTGGAGGAGGCAGAAGCGGGGTGCCAGATGATAACGGCAGAATCATGGCTTTTATTAAATCAGTAGAAATGAGGCTATCATTTCAGAAGTTCCAAACTCACCAGTCACCAGGTTCGTTTAACGATAGGTTATAATTGATGATGCTCGTGCAGGGTATATATCATTGTTCCAGACTGCGTGATAAAGCCCCGTTGTCAGAGAATTGCATAGGCCGAGAACCGACACGCACCATAATATTCTGCTTTGCCAAAGGTTAGAGAATCAGTCATATTGCTGAGCGAGTCAGATCAGAAATGATATGTTCGAAGGCATTCAGTGATAGAGGCGACATACCTTAGAGTCCAGGAGAGTAGCAGCACCAGTGGTGGTCAAAGGTGAACGGCGAGGGGGCGGTGGAACAAGATCAGTTGATTTCTCACAATCAACAACGTCACATGTGTCGGAGCTTGAACTGACTTAAACATTTCTGAAAGATGATCTTGAACGCATTCGCTATCTCCGCCCCGTCTCCTCAACGCCTCAGAAATGTATTGTAAGTACATTTATGATTTTATTGCGAGTGAAGTGAGCACTCATTTAACTATTGTATATGTTTACAGGACTCAGACTTCATGACACGAACTAATTGCACCACGTCATGCGCCTTCCATCTTGAAGGCTGTGGGTGGATGTTTGAATTCTCGAACGAGCTGCGGGTAGACGGAGCATGAGGTGTGTCATGAAACGAGTCGCATAGACTCGTTTCACTTCCTTCTTTTATTTTTCAACCTGCAACTCACCTACTGATGCCAGGTCCACCATGCCCGACTTCGACGACAATACTACGCCACCTCGACGAGAAACAGCGCCAGTTGCTAATACTCGTATGGTGGCTGACAAGTTCGTTTCCACATCAACACAGGGCCACCACCTCCCTCCCATTTTCGTCGGTGCTTCCCCAGACCTCCACCTCCATTGTCGATGTGACGGGCCCTCAAGGTTGATCACATCTGCGCTCAGGCCGGAGAGGGAGGAGGGCACACCAGTGACATCGGCTTCCTCACCCTGCCTGCATTGATGCTGTCCCCAGTAGCCATCTGCCGTTGGCATCATTGCCGCCACCACACCGCCATCATAACCTGCTTCATCCCCATTCAATGCTTACCGCCGCCTCTACCACTTGACCACCGTCTACGATGATGACACCAACCACCCCACTATCTCTAACGTTTTTGCATCGCAGCTCGCTGGCGCGATTCGCAGGCCCACCATCTCTACCGATGTGCGTCTGTCCCTATACTCACCCAGCACCGTGACTGACGAGGAGTTGCTTACCGTTCTCCCTGCCTTTATCGTCGGTCAACTCTCTTTGCTCGCCATGCCCCTTCAACTCAGGGAAGATTCACAATGCACAATCCTGCTTGTTCTTCCCTCTAATATCTTTGTAACTGAATTTTGCGTACCCCCGTTTCCGCACAGGTTTGCCTCTTTGAGCTCGTCCTCATTCTCCAGCGCCTGTCTCATGCCTACTCCTAGTTAGTTTATGTATACTTACTAGCCAGATACTGATTGAAAAATACATATGAATACAACTTTATGAACAACGCAAAGATTCAATTTCAAGTTGTTGTTTCCCAGATTAAATCTGCGCCTACCGGAAATCTGCGGGCAAGGCTGAATCTCTGGAGCCCGTTTTCACCGCAACATTCAACTCCAGTCCTTCCTACTTTGCAACTGCCAGCATATCTCTCTTACCATCCTCATTCTTGCCACAACTATGTTTTCATGCGATGGATGTCACTCGAAGTTCAACCGTCAAGGCGATCTTATACAACACCTTCAAAAATCCAAAAATCTGCTTTGCGCTGCAGCCCAGGAATCTCTACAGCAAAAAATGCGACCTGTACAAGGTGGACGACCCTTATCACCCACTCGGAATCCTTGGAAACACCATATGACTACTCCTCTTGCTGCTGGTCCTAGTTCCGAAGGGGCAGAAGAACGTCTTGAAACAGCCCAATTTGAAGGAGATTTTTTTGGGAATGATTATGGCGACGCCGACTTTCCCTTTCCTGAAGACGGCGTTCCGGTTGGCTCTGATGAAGTAGATGTGGAAGATAAAAGTGTATACTCGGATTCAGAGGATGAAGATGAGGATTTCAGCGCAGCAAATCAGCCCCAGACCTCTGGGCGCTCGACAACTGGCGTCCGCGACCACCAGCAGCCTCAGGATCCCAGAGCACCTTTGGTTCCTCCAGTTGCAGGCTCAGCTGAACCACCCGCTGACTCAATGGATGTTGACGAGGACAACAGACCCAACGACCGCCGTTCACTTGCTCCAGGAGGAGTCTCCGTTGAAGGTCACAACCGTCTCAAAAAGGCCCCGGTTTATGTGTCAAAATTTGGTGGCCAAGCTGGCAAGCCACTTACTGCATCGTCTATTCACGGAGTGACTGGCTATTCTGGATATGCTGAACAGACTGGCGGTCACGAAAACATCTGGGCCCCATTTAAATCAAAGTTGGAATGGGAAATTGCGCAATGGGCAAAACTACGAGGTCCTGGCGCAACAGCATTCACCGAACTGTTGGAAATAGAAGGAGTAAGTCAACTTTCATTGTCTTCAAGATCACTGTCTGAAATCTCCTTGTAGTTAATTGACGCTTTGGGCCTCTCTTTCAAAAATAGCGCAGAGCTGAATAAAATCATCGACACTAAGCTTCCGTCAAAAAGGCCAGCATTTACCCGATGTGAAGCCTCGCTTGCTGGCGAAAAATTTGATATCTATATGCGCAATATCATAGAATGCGTCAAGGCTCTTTACGGCAACCCTGAGCACTCCCAATATCTTGTTCTTGTACCAGAACGACACTATGCAGATCTCGACAAGACAATACGACTTTATCATGACATGCACACTAGCTAATGGTGGTGGAGTACACAAGTATGTTTTTAGTTGCTTTTTGGGCTTTGTCCAACTAAGCGCTCTGTTGATTATCTATAGAAATCTGTTGAAGAGCACACGCCGGGGGCTACTATAATTCCCATCATTATCTCATCAGATAAAACCCAGATCACTCTCTTTCGAAACAAAATGGCTTATCCTGTATACCTTACCATTGGAAATCTTCCAAAGTCCATTCGTCGCAAGCCATCTCGACAGGGGCAGATCCTCCTAGCCTATCTACCTTCCACACGTCTTTTGCACATTACAAATAAGGCTGCTCGTCGACGCACTCAAGCCAATCTCTTTCACGCTGCAATGGGATATATTTTGGCACCGTTGAAGGATGCAGGTATCCAAGGCATTGAAATGTCAAGCGGCAATGGCATAATCCGCTGCGGACATCCAATTCTTGCAGCGTATATAGGTGACTACCCGGAACAATGCCTTGTCACTGGGGCCTTCCAGGGTGACTGCCCAGAATGTGATTGTCCGCATAAAGAACTTGGAAATTACCCACCAGAACATCCTCTTCGGGACCTTGATGCTGTGCTGGATGCTCTTGAGCACCTTGGCACTCCCGAATATGCGAGTTTATGCTGGGACGCTAATATCAAGCCCATTCAGCACCCCTTCTGGGAGGATCTTCCATACGTCAATATATTCAGGTCAATTACGCCTGATATCTTACATCAACTTCACCAGGGCATTGTAAAACATCTTATTGGCTGGCTCAAAAATGCTTGTGGTGCATCTGTTATTGATGAGCGAGTTCAGCGACTCCCTCCAAATCACAGCATCCGAATTTTTACAAAAGGAATCTCAACCCTTTCCAAAGTCAGTGGAACTGAACACCGTCAAATCAGCAGTTTTTTACTTAGTACCCTGATTGACATACAATTGCCAAACGGTGTATCGCCAGTTCCCCTCATTCGTGCAACTCGCGCAATCTTGGACTTCCTCTATTTGGCTCAGTATCCTATCCACACATCGGAAACTCTTGCCTCTCTTGAAGCTGCTCTTAATGAGTTTCATGAAAACAAACACGTGTTTGAAACCCTTGGGATTCGAAACAATTTCAACATTCCTAAACTCCACTTCCTATGCCATTATGTTCTAGCTATCAAGCTTTTTGGAACCACTGATAATTATAACACAGAAACAACAGAGCGCCTACACATAGACTTCGCAAAGGACGCATATCAAGCTACCAATCACAAAGATGAATTCTCACAGATGACAAAATGGCTTGAACGTCAGGAGAAGATTATGCACCACAAGAACTACGTTGCATGGAGGACTGCACAAGCAGTTTCTACTCCTTCACCAGATCCATGTTCCACAGCAAGTTACTGGGAACCCCCTGACATGGCTTGTACCTTGTTTCCCAAGATGACTCGCCATCCAACTCGCAAATCAGTTCCGCTAGCTGACATTATCTCTCCTGATGGTTATGGAGCAGCAGACTTTGAAGCTGCACTTTCCCGATTCATTGTCCAGTTCCAAAATCCAAAGCTTACTCGTCGGCAAGTTGAGTCAGCATCTTGTGACATTCACCTTCCTTTTTATTCTCTTCCTGTGTTCCACAAAATCAAGTTCTGGAATGAAGCAGCTCATGGAAATACAACCCTTGATTCAATTCACGCATATCCTGCTCGAATCAAAAAAGATGAAATAATCCATCCATCAAGATTTGATACAGCTCTTGTCTTCCTGCAACAAGGAGGCGCTAATGCTGTAATGCCTCAAGTAGATCAGCCATCAATCCGCGGTTTGTAAAACAATAATAAATGCTTTATGTTATTGCTGACATTTTTGTTAGGAATGCGCATTGGTCAAATTCAGGTTATTTTCTCCATCCCCGAAAGTCAGATCAAGACCCTTTTCTCATTGGGTCATGTTCCTCCTCATCATCTTGCTTATGTTGAATGGTTTTCTCGCTTCTCTGCCCACCCTGATCCTAATTTGAAGATGTACAAAGTTTCTCATTCCTTTGCAAATGAGGAACGATTGGCTTCAATCATTCCAGTCAGTCTCATTTAACGCAGTGTGCACCTCTTTCCAAAATGGGGGCAGAATTCAGATATAATCCACTCATGGACTTCTAGCAATGTTCTTGAGGAATGCCAGGTGTTTTATCTCAACTCGTTCAAGGATCGTCATACATACTATAATGTATATTAATTATCAGGTGAAATCTAGATATATTATCAGAATTATCAAGGCCCTTCTCTGATCAGAAAAATTGGTGATATTTGGGAATAATAACCACGGCTCTTCCAGCACTTCAAGGAAATCTGATGAAATCTGGATATATTCTCAGAATTATCAAGGCCCTTCTCTGATCAGTAAAATTGGTGATATTTGGGAATAATAGCCATACTTTCTGCAAATTGCTGCAAATTCTTATGGGAGGTTTTTCCTGATGATCGTTTAGCCGTCCTTCATCACACCACTGCCATGGGCCTCGCGATGGAATGCTAGATGATTCAGCACTCCGAGTCGTATCTTGAACGTAATCACCAGAATCCGGCCGACTCGGCACTGTCTGCAGCAGCTTCGGCAGTTGGGAGTACCGCCCGGTTGATTGTTCATTTTGCGTGGTCGTCCTCTTT
>Ga0307517_10010388_pt1 | contig 13035 bp, 10 predicted proteins | sample 23_EM_MG_FD_194515 | JGI IMG/M metagenome (GOLD analysis project Ga0307517, IMG submission 194515) | Populus trichocarpa ectomycorrhiza microbial communities from riparian zone in the Pacific Northwest, United States - 23_EM | ecosystem: Host-associated > Plants > Roots > Unclassified | place...
AACGTTGAGTCATGGAGGGAGGTTTATACAATATAATATATTTGGAAATATATTTGAAGTTACTGCTAAGTATAAACCTCCTATTATGCCTATTGGTAAAGGGGCTTATGGCATCGTCTGGTAACTAATCTTTCTCTTTAAAGAAGATCCCACTTTGTTTTTTCATATATATTTGTGCTTTCTTGGTTTGGTTTTGGATAGGTTGAAGTTTTTGTTTATTAATTAATGGATAAAACCCACTTTTTTCCTTATAAAAGTTTTGTTTTTTTGCCGTGCTTTGAGGTGAAGTTAGGTTATATTATGCAAAATCTGTGTTTTTTGAGGTGCTTTTGTGATAATTTGTGGTTTTTAGTGTTTGTTTTTGGATAAATTTGAGGTGTTGTTTGTTTATGAATTGATTCTTTGTGGGTTCTTTTAAGGAATGAATTGGAGCTTTTGTTGATTCTGTGGTGGTGTTGTTGTTTGTTTGCTAGTTCGGCTTTGAATTCTGAGACAAATGAGCATGTGGCAATAAAGAAGATAGCAAATGCGTTTGATAATAAGATTGATGCAAAGAGGACACTTCGCGAGATCAAGTTGCTTCGCCACATGGATCATGAAAATGTCAGTGAGTAATTGATTAGTTTTATTGATGCTCGTTATGTTTCGCGCCAATGTGTTGTAGTTTTTAGGGTTTTTGATGAAATGATGAGAGTGAGAATTAGGTAAATTCGGTGACCAATCAATAAAAGTATCCAATTGATAATATGATTGAATTATTTTGCTTTGGTAGACATGAAGCCAGAGTGGATATTATTAGTCTAGCTTCCATTTAGAGACATTAGAGATTTCATCCCAAATAGAAACTGCGTGATGACAGTTATTATGATTATTGTATCACAATTAGTCATAGTTGGTAGCCCATTCATGGCACTTTTCTTTTAACTCGCATCTCAATGGTACTCCAATGAAAGTACATGACTGGATATTCTTAATTGGACTGCTGAAAATGAAGTTAAGGCCATGACTTAGGTTGAAGCTGGCAATGATTTAGTTAAGCAATTCTCATAGATTTAATCTAAAACTATCTGAGGTGGCATCAAATGGCTTTTAACCATTGGTCTGTAAAACATAGGGTTTTAAGCAGTTTCCATCCTTTCGTACAACTGTCCTTTTGATTATGTCGTAACGCTGACTGCATCCAATCCATAAACCTGGAAACAAAACAAAGTTTGTTCCCTTTTGTCAAGATCTTGAATAAAAATCCTTGTTCGTCACTTAATTTGAAAAATATCTACAAAGGGAAGATTTTATGGGAGAAAGAGGTAAATGTTATGACTTTGATGATATTTTATGTTACATCACTTGTATTTGTCATGCAGGTTGTGGCAATCAGGGATATAATTCCTCCACCGCAGAGGGAATCGTTTAATGATGTTTATATTGCATATGAGCTAATGGACACTGACCTGCATCAGATCATTCGCTCCAATCAAGTATTATCAGAAGAGCACTGTCAGGTTAGTATTAAATATTTGCTTTGTTAGAGATAAGTACTAGAAGAAAAGGGAAGAAAACAACCCAAAGCTTTATGCTAGTTATCTGAATTTTCTCATCTCCTTGGTCTTAATATGGCTCCATCTAGGGCTACTATTATGGCTGATTGACAGCCCATTATGTATTTTTCTTTCACTCAATATTCCTTTTTAAGATAAATGATTTCTGTGGTCAGCATGGCCTTTTCATATCTTTGACATATGAGAAAGGACCTGAGTTATATGAGGTCTAGTCAGCATTGAATTTCTATTGAGCCTTGCGTGACAAAAGGGTATAACGGTAGTTTGTTTGTTTGGATACAAACGTAATTTGGCAAGCTCAACTAAATACAACATCGGTATTTTTCCTTAATTTTTACTTTATCAAACTAAGTCAAAAACCTAAGGACCAAACATATTCTTCTATTTTTGTTTTGCGCAGTATTTCCTGTATCAGATACTCCGTGGATTGAAATATATACATTCTGCAAACGTCCTGCATAGAGATTTAAAACCTAGCAATCTCCTCCTGAATGCTAATTGTGACTTGAAGATATGTGATTTTGGTCTGGCTCGTGTCACCTCGGAAACTGATTTCATGACAGAATATGTTGTTACAAGATGGTATCGAGCACCAGAGCTGCTCTTGAACTCCTCAGATTACACTGCAGCTATTGATGTGTGGTCAGTGGGTTGTGTGTTCATGGAGCTGATGGATCGAAAGCCCCTATTTCCTGGCCGAGATCATGTGCATCAGCTTCGTTTGCTTATGGAGGTAAATTAATTGAAAAAGTTTTAGAATCACATCTGACTTGAATTTATTGATAATCCTTCAAATTTCATGCCTTCTATCCTTTTGAAAACAAGGGGGGCAATCTCCTCTTCTTCTTTTTTTTCACAATCTTGAAAAGAATTTGGTGTAAACCATAGTTCGGTAATCTTGACCTGAAAGTAAGTTATTTTGGCTGCATTTCTTAGATAGACACCTTTAAGTGGCCTTTAGTTATATCTCTCCGGTTCTTGATTATTATATGCCATTACAAATTTAGTCAAATGCGTGCAGAAACTAGTTAATATTACACATTTTCAAATAGGCGTATGGATATATAGTATCCATGTGTCATCTTCTCAACACGAAGTTTTGCAATTTATGATTGATCATTTCTAATCCTTGCAGCTGATTGGCACCCCATCAGAGGCTGAGTTGGGTTTTTTGAATGAAAATGCAAAGAGATACATTCGGCAACTGCCACTTCATCGCCGTCAGTCATTCACTGAAAAGTTCCCAACTGTCCACCCGGCAGCTATTGATCTTATTGAAAAGATGTTAACTTTTGATCCTAGACAGAGGATTACTGGTGAGTTTGTTTCCTTGACCTTAAGTGTGTGTCAACACCATTGGAATTACTCGTGTTAATTTTTGTCTTATTTTTCTTGGTCTTTGGTCTGACACAAATGATTCACATTGCTTAGTTGATATGTATTCTCTTAGGAGATTGGAAATGGGATCTTGTGGTGCTTTGATTGTTATTTATAGTCTTACACTGACTGTTTATTTAACAATTAATGTCATGAGTGACTTTGAGAATTAAAAACCCTAGTTTTACTTTCTAGCCTTTGCTTCAAATAAATTATAATTATTGGGAAATACAACCCTGCATCCGTTTGCACACCAGGCAATTTGAGTTCTCTTTGTTTTGACTGTAAAACTCAATGATACATGGTAGTCAATGGAACTCCAACCTGCAATGGTTTTATTACCAATTGGTGAAGCCTCTCTCCCCCTGCACCTTTGTTCCCTTAATTCAAAGTTTCTTTGTATCTGGCAGTAGTGTATAAGCCTGTATGGTTCATCTCACTTAGATAAGTGGCAAGTCATGGTATTGAGGCATGTAAATGGGTGGAGTGGACTTGGGGGAGGGGAGGGGAGAAAATGTCATTGCATTATTATCTGCCAAAAACTGTAAATCTCAAAGATTTTCGTGCATTACTGCATTTGGGAGAGCAGAGATCCTTTTGTTGCTTGCAATTTTATAGGAACTAGAACATATTTTTGTGGCTTTGGATCTCAAATTGGGGGTACAGTTCTAGTTTCCGTTGGGGATTGTCAGTCTCCTGTCTAGGAAAGGAATGCTACCAGCATCCTTTGGGAAGTGGTCTAGGGCATGCGTCAACTTCACTTTTTGGATTGCCTTCTTGTTGCTAAAAATGCAACTATGCAAGTCTAAGTCTTCTGTGCAGCTATCAACTCACGCTGTGCTGACCTTTGAAAAACTGGAATTGGTTTGCTGACTTTCTTGCATGTGGGGTCGCTGATTCTATGTCACCGTTCCCCCCTGTTGAAATTCTGTGTGCACAAGTCTACAAATTATTCTTGGTCTTCAGAGAAGAAAAAAATAAACTGTGTGCCAACGTTCAGTTAGGAGAAATTTTAAAACATATAACAGATGTGATGTTTAGGTTAAGTGAATAAGAGATTCCTTTTCTGATGAGGTAAATATGCAATAATCTAGATATCACTTGGATTGATCATCCATACCAGCTGGAGCTTGACTCCAATTTAAACTGGACTTTAATAGAATTACACTTATATTATTCAATGGCTGATAAATTCATGAGTAGATAATGGTAATAGATAAAAATCTAACAGGAGGCACATGGAGACATGTTCCCTTCTTTGTCTTTCTTATATCGAGATAGTAACCAAACACTACTTAAATGCTCCTATAGCTTTTCCTTAACTGATTTTTTTTTTTTTTTTGCTGAACATGATATTGTTACATGTTATGATATTACATTATTTTGATATCCTGCATACTATTTCTCGTCTTTCACATAAAATTGTTGTCTTAGATTTCTGAAATGCACTTCAAATAATATCCATTCCTCTTAATTTGTTGCAGTTGAGGAAGCACTTGCTCATCCATACCTAACATCGCTTCACGACATCAGTGATGAACCAATCTGCATGACCCCCTTCAGCTTTGACTTTGAGCAGCATGCACTGACTGAAGAACAGATGAAGGAACTTATTTATCGGGAAGCTCTTGCATTCAACCCTGAATACCAGAACTAGTGACAATGAGTCATTTAATCATTGTGACTGGTCAGCTTGATTTCCTTGATTTATATGTTTTCTAGTGATTTCTTTCATGGTGTAAATACGTTCCATCCAAAACCGGGTGGTTCCTGAATCGAATTATTTATTATGGACAGAATTCAGGGGAACAAAACAATTAAAATGGTGTTTGTGTCGGCTGTCGCAGTGTTGTTCTTTCTATTGAATTGAGCCAACTTTTTTCCTGGCACTAACTTTCACATATGAAATATTATGCATCACTGGTTAGCGTGCCAGCTTCTAATTATCCCTGTCTTGCAATTCATGGACGATGCCCTATGATAGCCTTCGCATGGTGCAACCATTCACCATCCTTGTTATGTTTTCACTTCTCATGTTCATGTCAGTTAAAACAGAGATGGGGAAAAGGAAAACTACAGGGTTCTTCGCGAGTCTGAACAACCAGCAGGAACATCACAAGCATAAACTCAATGTGTTCTCATTTATTACATCACTGCTCAATTTATATGATACATCTCACATACTTGATTAAGAGTGTATTATCATAATATTCTGAAAGAAAGTGTACTATCATAATATTCTGAAAAGAAATGTTGGGACTGAATTTTTAAGGAGAAAAATTTGGAATCAAATTAATAGCATTACAAGCTCAGTGACTTGAAAAGGAAGAAGCAATTGGATACATATTTGCTCAAAGCAAATTGCTGGAAAAATTGCTATAAAGAACAAGGCTATTGATATCCTCTTATAGGAAGAGACATCTGTGGGGTACCCTAGATAATCTTTGATCACGCCATCAGTTCTTCAAGCTTCCAAAGAATTTAGAAAGTGGCACAGGCCCAGCAGCCTCTTCATCATCAATACTGGAGTGCTTGGTTCTTGACTTGCGCTTCTTTTCCTTCGTTTTTCTAGACCTTGACTTTGATCTTTTTGATTCCCTCTCATCTTCACTACTTGAAGAATCCGAGGATGAACTGGAGGAGCTAGAATCATCGGATCTCCGCCTCGAATGCTGCAAGGTAATGCAAGATGATCAGGGTCCATTTCGAGTTTATATACCTAGGGAATGAGAAATTCATAGCAGTAGAGATGGAGGTAGGGAGGATAGTAATGATCAATCAGGAAGACTATACAGTAGACATTTGATAAAAGAACGCATGCATTTGGCAGAGACAAGAAACAGAAACAAATTCATGCAACAGCAAGACAGGAAAACTAGCTACCCTCTACTAACAATAACCCAGAGAGAACTTCACAGGGCTAACCAGCCAAACTCTTCAATTTGGAACTTCTTTCCAGATGATGAATATCCAAAAATCCCTGAATGACAATTAGTCTACCAGGAGTCATGCTATCTTAATCAGATAACAAGATCTTATCTGACCATCAATGGCACATGGAGGACCGCCTGTTCTGCATAAGGAGATATTATTCTAGGTGTATTTAGTTTCATTAAGAAAAAACTAGCCCAAAAAAGTAACATGGACTTTTCAATAAGATTGATAAAATCAAATTAGGCATCGTAGTTTTGAGTCACGTCAAATTGTAATATTCTAGAGTCTAGACAATGCATTCAATTAAAAAGTAAAACTATTAGAAAACTCAGGCACCTTTCTTTTTTTACTGCTGCGTTTCTTTGAATCTCTGTCCTTTCTATCTGCAAGAGCACATCTCAAATTTAGAAGAGGGGAAGAGGATTGTTACACAGGAAGAAGATACATCCATATACATACCCTTTTGATGACTAGATTTGCTACCAGAGTGATTCCGGCCATGAGCAAGTTTGCGTGCCCTTTCAGCATCCAATTGAGCTCGGTACTCCCTCATCATTCTATCCTTATCTGCTTCTAGTTCCCCCTTCCTCATTTCATCCTCCTAGTAAATACAGAGCACAAATTCAGCTTTCATAAAAAATCTAGAAATATTGAATCATCATTTAAAACTACATCAATATGTTTAAGCATGCATCAATCATGTTACAAACAAATATGATGCACAACTAATAGTTGCACAAACAGCAAGATAGTTGGGAGAGAAAATAGCATATCCACAGATTACCTTTTGCTTTTTCTTGTACTCTTCCCAGGTTACTGTGTGAGTTGTATTAAGGCTGGCCAAACGAGCAGCATGCCACTCTGGTGAATGAAAAGAACCATCCACCTGCGACTCGCCTCATCAGAAATGTTCCATGAAAATAAAAAATAGTAAAGAAGACGCATTCAAAATACAAAAACTACACTTAACTGCACACCCGTATCTCTTTATTTCTTTACACGCACACACAATTACAGCACCCAAAAAACTATAGAAGAAGAATTATTGCGCTTAATACTATAAACAAGCATGCACAACAGATACAGAAAAAAATGCCTAGTCATACTGTCATGCCTAGTTCTTTTTCTTCTTTTTTTGACATATAAGCGTTAATGACATATTCCCAACAGTTAGGATGGCCTATCTCTAAGAAATCAAAGTCTAAGGATCATCCTTGAAAAGGTCTTATAACAATGCAAGTTAAAATATTTTACAAGAAGGAAACAAAAATTGTTTAAGAAGTAAACAGAACCACAATTCAACAAGCAAAAAGCAACCTGTATGGCACACTAGCATCACATCAGAGCAGCTCAAGGCTATACAGCAACAAGATAAGCTTCAAGGAACATTATACAACATCCTAAGTACAATGGCGAAAACACACTTTTACTCTTAACCACCCACCAGGATGATAAAATAGTTGAAGGAGCTTACAATTAGTGTTTACCAAATCAATTAACTACCACTCAAATCCCAAAAAGAATATACAATTAAATAAACTAACCTAGATGCTTACAAAACTCATATTCTTAGTTGCCCCAAAGCATCCAACTTTCCCGGCATCTTATGAATATCAATAAGCCAATAATCATGCTCACAAATCCACAATAGAAAATCAACAATAGAAACAGTAATGTTAATCCATTGGCAAAAATTATTCAATAAACACTAAAGATTATGCAAAGCAACAAAAATCAAAGCAAAGAACAAAACTTTAACACAAAAATTACAAGGCAACAGGCAATATAATAATAAAATACAGAAAATTGAAGATGGGAATTTAAAGAATAGTATGAAACGGGACAAACCATGCCATCTTCAATCTCTTCAGGACCACCAGAGCTGGAGCCAAGCCTGGCTCTTTGCATAGCTTTGTAAGCTTGATTTTTACCCATTTTGAGAAATCTAAGAGAAACCCAGATGAGAAAACAAGGGGAATTGCAAGAAAGATTGAGTTTTTAAGAAAAAATTGTGACCCAGAAAGAGAATCAAGAGGGATTTTGGAGAGAGATTAGGGTATTATTAACGGTCCAGAACCCATGAGAGAGGGAGGGAGGGAGGGAGGATGTGGGGGTGTTTGGTTTAAGTTAATAGATGTGCGGGTGTTGTCGTTGTGAAAAGGCCCTTTGGTTTTATAATATAGCCGGAAACGCTTAGGGTTATTGCTCGTATAATATAGCCGGAAACACTTGGTTTCGTTTGTTTCGGTGGGAATGCCGTGTGGCTTGTATTTTGCACGAGAATTCTCAATTAAAATCTTAGTTATCAAAAAATTATACTTCATAAAATCTCTTACAGTTTATTTTTTTTAATTCATAACCACAAAAACTGTCATAATTTCAAATATATATTTTATATGATAATGAATTTATTCCTCATGTTATTATTATATTATTAGGTTCCAATTATGAAAAGATTGGAAGTAAGGTTTTCTCTTTTTACAGTGATATTTTTATAATAAATAATATTTGTTTATTAATTTATGTTTCAATTTATATTAATTCAATCTTGAAATATATATTTTTAATATTAATTAGTTTATTTTTAGCTTGAATAAAAAAATTAAACATAAAAAATAATATTTAGATTGTCAAAAGAATTTTAACATTATTATAAAACTTAGTATAACGACTTAAATTTAAAAAATCTTAACCCAACTACTTTGTTAATTTAAATTTTAAATTAAATTATATAAGAGTTAATTTATATAATTTTATTTATTAGATAGGTATTAAAAAAAAACAAAGGATAAGATTAAATAAAAATTTTATATTAAAAAATCCCATCCAGCAGTACTACCAGCTTTTACACCATATGCTATCAAGAAATGAAGAAATCTCGCATTTGTGCGTATTACCTTTTATAATTTCCTCTTATGTATTACACGTTTAGTTCCAGAATCAACTGATTCTAATAACTTCTACACGAGTTCTACACCAAATGATCCTTGTAACTATTTAACAATGAACCCTAATTATCCATAAGTCATAAGTCCAGCTGTAACAATTTGCGATGCCTATGAAGTTTCCAAAACAGTCTTCAGGTATCGGTAGTGTTGTCCTCGATCCCATGCAAGTTAACTGCAAATCTCGAGATGGATGGCCTCAAATGGCCGTTCCTAGCTTCAGCCACCTTCATGAGAGTATTCCATGTCAGTGCTACGACGACTTCCACTCGTGTCGGTTGGCGTTTCAGCAGCTCCGAACCACCAAGACTAGCATTGACAACGGCTGCTTTCAGCTTTGATGTTGCTGCGCCATCAAAAACAAACCTTTTAACCAGAGCCTTGTGATTAGCTTTTAATATCTCTTGCGGTGGAATATTTGTAGGATTAGTCATATCTCTTGCAGGAAAGATGGAGCCCAGTTGAAAATTCGGGCGATACTCTACTTTATCAATCCCGATTCGATCGGCAAGCACCAGCGAAAGCATTAATAAATGCGAACGCTGAGAATGCATCAAGGATCCTGTGAGGAACACCTACACCAATGGCCAGTCCACCACATTCAAACATGTTGAATTGGACAGTACTGACCAAAGGGGTGTCATCCGAGTCGGACAGGAGATGGACCAGTTGATTTAGCAGCTCAATTTCATGCTGATCTACTCTCTCAAGAAGCTCAGAGAGGCTTTCCCTTATCATTACAATCAATTGAAGCACCATCTTTTATGTATCTGCCTGCTAATGGATAGAAAAGGGTTAAGACTTCTGATAGCGATTGTGGCAACTGTTTGCTTCTTTCTTCATTAATGTTGACATGGCCATGTTCTTGATCAGCTTCGGCTGGATAGAAGAAGATACGGGGCACGTTCAATGATGGAGCAATTTGTGATATGGGTGATTTCTGAAGAAGCTCTTGATTTTTTATAGAAGTTGTTTTTTTCTGTACGTGAACAAAACAAGACATTTAATACAATCTCCCTCGCATTACGTTCATGTTGTTTTTTCAATTCTCCTGAGCTTCATATTGAAGAAACCTGATTACTGTAGAGAATGTAATCACGTAATGATCGCAGGCACAGCATTTGTATAGCTTTTGCTGCTGTCTGTGAATTCTCAAGGATATTTTTTTAAAATTAGCACAGTTTTTATCTAAATCTTGGCGGAATAATATTATTTGATATTTGAGAAAGATTTAGTGAAATAATTTCATCTTGTTACATTTTAGAAGCGCGACATTTACTAAATGTTGCTATTTCTAAGCGCGACAAGATAATTATCGGGCTTTAGAATAGAAATGTTGCTTTTTCAAGCGCGACACGGTGATATTCTAATTATCTGGCTCAACCAGTTGGATCCAGTTTTGTTAGTTGGTTGACCATTTCAGACAAAAGCCATAATTTAATAAATTTTTTCTTTCAAATATGTTGTCTGACTCAAAATATACATATTTGTTCAACTTGCAGACTAAAAAATAAACTCCAATTAAAATTTTAAAAAGTTGTTATTCACATTGTAGTTGTTTTCTATTTTTCAATGTCAATGATGTAGTCAGGCTTGCGATAATGAGTGATTTTAAACAGTCAGATATTAATTTGTCGTAACTAAATAAGGATTTGCTCCAAACATATTACGTGGATGGTCTAGCAGATATATTTATGAACCAGTAGAACAGGTTTAGATTTAAGAAGAGATCTAGTCGTGCCAGACCAAAATAATAGTTTGAAAGGGCCATAATTTTTTATTCAATTGTTGGATTGCGCTCAAAGTTTTACAAGAGCTTTTGAAGGTTGTTTTCTCTATAGTAGCCACTGCGCGCGTCGCTACTATTTTAGTAGTTTTAAGATTTTTCTTGTTATTTTCGGAACCAGTCAACCAATTTCACTGACCATTATGAATTGGTCAACCGGTTAAACTAGATAGTTGGAGTTTCACATTGTAGCGCTTTAGAAGCGTGACAAGGTAAAAGTATGTTATTTCATCAAAACTTTTTGCTCTAATATTTATTCGCCAATTGTTTTGATTTTATGTGCTAATTTCTCAATCTGTCTATAATTCTGAAGCTGATACAATTAAAAAAACACGAAGCTGATACAATTTGTTTATGATCACCATCATGTATTTTTAGGCAGATCACCCCAGACAGAAACTAAATGGAAGGCCTTAAATGGCCACTTTAGACACCATGTTGAGAGCATTCCATACTAGTCCTATCACGATCTCCACTCGTGTCAGTTGGCGCGTTTCAGCAATTCTGAACCACCAAGACCAGCACTGACTGCTGCTTTCAGCTTTGATATTGCTGCACCACTAAAAACATACTTTTTCATCAGAACCTTTCTAGGTTTAAGTTGGATCTCTTGAGCTGGAACTCTAGGAGTAAAACCAGTCATGTATCTTGGCCGCAGATGTAGGCCAGTTGGGAAATTTGGACGATATGCTACTTTATCAACCCCCATTCGGCACGCAGTAGCAAAAGCATTAATAAAAGCTAGCTAATGCCGAGAATCCATCAAGTGTCCTATGAGAAACACCGATACCAATGGCGACTCCACCACATTCAAACATGTCGAGTTGGACAGTTACCAATGCTGTCTCGTCCGACTCGAACGGAAGATGGACCTGTTGATTGAGGAGCTCGGTTTCCTGCAGGTGCTCTACCCTCTCAAGAAATTGAGAGAGGCAGCTGTTTACTTGGACTTCCAAATATTCTCCTCCCTTGCCATTACAGTGGATCGAAGCATCATCTTTTAGGCACCTGCCTCCAAGTGGATAGAAAAGGGTTGAGATTTCGGATAGCGATTTCTGCAACTGTTTGCTTTTTTATTCAATATTATTGTTGACACCATGTTCTTCACCTTCTCAAGCTAGATAGAATTGAAGGCTTTCCAATCCCAATGATCCATGTATGTATAGGATAGGATCACATCGTGGGTTCAGCGGAAAAATATAATACTATCTTGTTGATTCTAGTTTGGTGCAATGAAATTTCTGAACCTGCAAAAACATTGTCTTTTGATTCTCTTTTGTAGCATTTAATTATTGTTCTTGGACAAGACGATGGAGATAAAATTAACATGTCTTCCAGCAGGAATGCAGGAAAATTAATATAGCTTATATGATTTGAATTCATCCGCTTATTGGACCACAAACCACACAGTCCAAACCTGCCTTGAGAAAGGCAGAGACTGTCCATTGCCCATCGGAACGTGGGCTTTAGCCTATCCTCTCATGAACCCCGTCAGCCTAAGTGATGTTTTGCTTTTTATTTTTAATTTAAAAAAAAAACATTATATTAATATTTTTATATATATTTCTAGATGGTTTTAATGTATTAATGTTAAAAATTAAATTAAAAATTCTAAAATAAAATTATTTTTTTTCTCTTATAAGTCAAGGACTCATCACGCACAGCATCAATATTGTCTGGCTTCACCTCTTTAATCACCTCTGGAATTCCTTGAACTTCAAAGTTCAAATATAGGTGAAGTGACTTTCACATGCAATTAGATTACATATTTGAACAAATTGGGCAAGGCTGATTTGCTCGTAAATAATGAATTACTCCGATAATTAATATGTCAAATAATTAATTAGTGATCTATTTATGTAGCAAACTAATTATGAATGCACTAATTAGTGGGACATTGCAGGATTCCAATCAGCTCTAAGCACTCAAAAAAAGTCATCATGGAGGGAATATTGGAGAGATTAATTACAAGATACCCATTTAATTTCATTTTAAGAATCTTTGTCTGGATTTGGGGCCCCATGCCACTTATTGTCGATGGCCAATGTGATTTCATTTAATCATTTTTGGAGCTTGGAATATATTTGAACTTGAATGCAATAATTTGCATCGCTGAAAAGTTATAACTTATAGTATTCCATGAAAAGTCGAAGTTTATGTTCATAATAATTTGTTCAGTAATTAGTAGAATGATATCATACTACAAGTGATTTCAGTTTTATGGGGGAAAAGGTTTAGCTCGTGCATGAGAGAAGCAAGTAGGGTTCTTGATAGAAAATAAACCCTATAAATATAAATTCTTACAAGATAAGTATTCCATGAAAAGTCGAAGTTTATGTTCATAATAATTTGTTCAGTAATTAGTAGAATGATATCATACTACAAGTGATTTCAGTTTTATGGGGGAAAAGGTTTAGCTCGTGCATGAGAGAAGCAA
>Ga0307517_10010389_pt1 | contig 13034 bp, 4 predicted proteins | sample 23_EM_MG_FD_194515 | JGI IMG/M metagenome (GOLD analysis project Ga0307517, IMG submission 194515) | Populus trichocarpa ectomycorrhiza microbial communities from riparian zone in the Pacific Northwest, United States - 23_EM | ecosystem: Host-associated > Plants > Roots > Unclassified | place...
ACGTAAATAGGGTTCCAATTTCTTATCCCAAAACCAACAGTTTTAAAGTAAAGTTGAGTATGTAACCAGAAAATATTAGACACATAATGTGATGTATATAATATAGTAATATATATATATATATATAGCATAAAAATCAACAGTTCTAGAGTAAAGTTGAGTATGTAGTACCAGACACTAGCTAGACACAATGTGATGTATATAATATAGTATTATATATAGCATAAAAATCAACATTTCTAAAGTAAAGTTGAGTATGTAACCACACAATATATATTAGACACATAATGTGATGTATATAATATAGTAATATATAGCATAAAAGAATAGCGATGACCATTATTTTAAACCTTTAATCATTCACATTATTATCTCATTGGTCTAGCTGGTGACTTTTAGGGTTGGTTTTTATATATATATATATATTCTTTTCAAAGAAAAATTCAAATGCACTGTTGTTTGCATATGTTGATCAGTATGTCGATTCATATATAATAATTTAGTCAGTTTTTAGCTATTTATGAAACCCAGTCATACTTTATAATCGCTGTCATTTTATATATGTTGTAGATTGGTAATTAAGAGTAATATACAAATATTGTTCATTAATTAAGCTTTATTTAATAATTTAAATTTTGAATTAAAATTATTTTTTATAAAATAATATTGTAACCAAACAATAAAAAATTTGAGTTCCACTACTCTAATTTTTTTTCAATTAAATTTACCATGAATCCTTATATCTTTTACTTGAGAATAGGTATTAATTAAAAATAATATATAATCATTTATTAGGATTCAGCTAATTAATAACTTAGATTTAGAAAACAATTATTTGACAATATGAATCAATGAAACTATTTTAGAAAATAACACATTAATTTGCTTAGAAAAAATAAAAATCTATCAAGAAAAGAAAGAATTTTACTAAAACATTTGATTATTTTGTTAATTTAAGAATACAATTACCATGGAAGATCGATGGATCACTAGCTAGGTAGCTCCCTAGATTGCCAACGGGGATGGGTATATAGGCTTAGTTCACGCATAATTGAAGTCTTTGTAGATGTTAGGTAAGCTTCCACCTTTAAAATAAATAGCCAATGAAGCCTCTGATCATGCAATCAAATCTAATTTATACGCCTCGGAATCTAATCCTATATTAGACTATATATATATATATATAGTCTAATCTCCAATCATCAATATAATATTAATTAGCACAAATCATTGTTCTTTTTAATTAGGGATTATAATTAATCCCATGATCCCCTTTTCATCTCACATTTCCTTAGGAAATAATTCTTTGACATTTGATGGACAAGAGAGTCCTATCTCTTAAAGATTCTACCAATCCCTTTCGCTTGTTTCTTCTGGCCGGCTTCTTTTCCCTGGCGTCATGGGATTGGAGAGGGACGAGTAAACCCTAACCTGTGTCGGCAGTACTGTAGGGTTTGGAAATTAAATATATGTATATTTCATGAATTAATGATCCTATATTTATTTTCCCATGGTGTTTAAATTGTGTTGAATCCCTCGGAAAATTCCCCTTCACAGGGTAATTATAACCCAGGCAAAGTCTTGAAATGTGCAACAATGAAAATTGAAAAACAAACAATTGCAATGTACTCTTGAAATGAATAGAAGTGATCAATGTAATTCAAAGTTTATAAATATATTAGAATAATGAGTAAAGATATTTAGTTTATCATAATAATATTCACTATAAAATAATTATTCAAGAAAATTAGAATACATTCATGTCTAAATCTATAAACATGCAAAAATAAAACTCAAGTCAAGCATGGTTTTAACATAAATATAATAAAATAATACTAACATGCATACTAAATATATGTCCAAGCTTGCAATTCATATAAAATCATATTCAAGCATGCATACTAATAATAATAAAAATAACTATGCTCAAATAAAACAAATAAGGATATCTATTTGTTGAAGCACTTTAAAGTAATCAGACTTTTATTGTTGTAAAAATTAAATTATATGTCCTTAAAACTTTATTACTTCTCAATTATTTTATTATATGTCCCTCAAAATTACAACAACACTACATTGATTTAGATGCACTTCCAAACTAAAGTCTTTGAACCAAAGTAAAAGAGCTATGTTATCTCTCAATAAAGTGAATCTAAGCTTTAGATTTTTGGGATGCAAATCAAAATATAAAAAGGAGAAGAAAAAAATAAAAATAAAATAAGAAAGATCAAGTGTAAAATTCTGAAAAAAAACATTATACTCAACTCTTTCTTCACCTCTATTTTTATAATGAATTTTGGAATCTAAAAGGTTAAAGAATTAATTCTTATCATTCAACATTTGATTAGCAACCATGAAACAAGAACTAAATATGAACATAGTGGTCATAAATCTGAATTTTTATAGTTGAAAAACTGTTAGATTTATTAGAAATTAATGCTTCTTGAAGAGACTATTAAAATTCATGGGTTAGGCTGGACAAACATTGTGCTGGAAGAAATATTCTTCATGAACCAGGTTTAAATCCAAATTTCAGTTGGCAAAAAATAAATCTTTTGTGGTCTAAAATATTATTTTACAATAAACTCAAACTTAAACCCAGGCTTAAGCCCGAGCACGAGTCAATTTTTAAAGTATGAACATTTGGTAATTAACGAGCCCATTTTTATTTTTAAAAAAAGGACATGTTATCATGAAAAGCTAATTATAAAAAAAGTATATGATCTATTTCATATCATAATCTATGAAAAATATATTTTAATTAATCTGAATCTCTTAGATATATAGCAAAAATAAGTGTATATAAAAAAAAGATTTTGAATGTAAGCACAACAATTGTTATAATTCAATTTTTACCTGTAATTTTTCAAACATTTCTCAAAAAATACAAAAAAAATACATTTACTATAAAATTTCTTCAATTTTTTAATATTTAGCTATTTCCTAAACTTTTTTACACTTTTAGTGTTTTTTTATATTTTATTCTGATTTTGAGCAGGAAAAAAAAAAGATAATTGAGTGTGTGTTAAAGAAAATAAAAAATAAAGAAAGAGAACGAAGAAAAAAAAAATTGGAGGGAAAATGAAGAGGTGAAAATGAGGAGTGGACAAAAAAAAGAGAAAAAAATAAAATATGAGAGCTAGAATATTGTCATCCCATTTATAAACATCATTATCCATGTTTTATCATAATTCTATATTATAATGTTTTTCTAAAATCCAATCAAACATACCCAAATAGGATTGCCCTTAATTCTAGGGCTAAACATTTTCGATTTAGTCCAGTTTTGGATAAAAATAAACAACCTAACCAAAATTATACTTTTTTAATTTTTTAAATCGAACCGAACTAAAAACTAGTTTAAAACGACCAGTTTCAGTTTGGTTTGGTTCGATTTTTTTTCTTCCAAACAGGTTCAAACCAAAATTAATTCAATTTTTTAAAAAAAAACTGACGCGTCGTTTGGTTTTTTTAATCAAAACAACGTCGTTTTGGCTTAAGGGTTTTAATTTAGGTATTTGACCAAAGTTTAATTTGGTCCTCTGACTTTCAATTGCTTTCAATTATATCCCTAATTAGCCTTAAACTTTTGATTTTATGCAAATTCTGCCCCTGATAAAATTCAACATTAGCTCTGAATTTCAACACCTTTTTTATTGTAGTTCTTGGTTTTGAATTTATACAAATTGACCATTAAACTTTCAATTCTCTTTAATTTCACCCTTGGTTTCAATCAATTAAGTCCCTAGAGTTTAACGCCTTTTTGAAAAAGGTGTTTGGCTGTGAATTTTTTCAATTTAACCCTTCATTGACCCCAAGATTTTAATTTTCTTGAGAGTTTACCCCTGATTTGAACCATTGACTTTGTAAAAATTAAGTTTGATCCTTTAAAATTTCAATATTCTCAATTTAGCTCAAATTGGGCTTCCAAACTTAATATTTCACCAATTAAATCTCTAATAAAATTAATTTAACTCATTTAAAGTATAATTAAGTCATTGCACTTAATTAAATCATTTGATTTGACCCAAATTAACTCTTAAACATAATTAAACTTTAATTTGGTCCATGATTAAATCAAATTGGTATATTAAAAATCTAATTATGTCTTAGAACTTAATTTTTATACGGATTCGTCTAATAATCATTTCATTTGACCTTGAATCCGTATTGTCTTTCTAGTTTTGGGTACAATGGAGTCCAATTAAGCTTCTAATTCCATCCAACATTGCAACTTTTTTTTTTGTATATTTGAAATCTTTCTCAGCCTGTTTTTATCAAATCATCATTCCTCTTGCTATTATTTTTTATTTTTTTATTTTAAAAATAAAAATAGTTAAATTTTAGAAAATAACCTAAACATAAGTTATGACATCCATTGTCACCGAAAAAGAGAAGAGGTGGTAGACAACACCCAATCAATCCAAGAATGTGCCTCTAACTATTACCAACTCGTTGGCGTAAACGCCACCAAGCACTTTCACGCACCATTGTATGTGTCCCACATGCCTCCTTCTAAAAACCCCAGTAGGTATATTTTCTCATTCTTTCATTTACAGCCATTTATTGTTGTTATTAGAGGGCTTATATATAAAATTTATTGAAGTATGTTTCGTCCTACTTGAATTACGATGATGGTGTTCAATGTCTCCCAATGAAACCAGGAAGATGGGATGTGTTGATTTTTGCATTATATAAGATGTAACAATTTAGTCTCTATATGAAATTTTGATTTGTTTGCTTGCTTGCTTGCTTGTTGTTTTCGTGTTTGATTGTTGTATATTTTAAAAACATGCCATGTTTGAATTTTTGTGATATACGACGTTGTTGTTGAATTTGAAACCATATATGCTTTTGTTACCGTACGTGTTCTTCTATTATGTTTACATATAAATCATGTTTTTCAACTTTGAAATCTGGTTTTTAAAATTTTCTGTGTGTTTTCATATATATTTAATTATTGTTTTCCTGTGTTTTTGGTTTGCCTTTGGTTAGTTTTTTGTGTTGAATTTGTTTCAAAACTATGCTTTTACGGCCAGCTATTTTAATTCAAAATTGTGTGTATGTTTGATTCCTAAGCTAATTTTCTTATTGGCTTAAAATTATATAATGCCTTTTGTTTTCAATTGTGTTCATGGTGCTTTTGTTTATTTCTTTGTCTTTAATCTATGCTGAATCTTAGTTTTCATGTCGAGCTAACTTTATTTCCAAAATTCTTGAAAAATAGATTAATTATATGAGTGAGTTATTTTTCTTTATGTAAAAATTAGTCAATCCTAAATTTTCTAACGTCACAGCTTTGATTTGAAACATAAAAACTAGGGTTCATACAAGGTTTCGATTTCTGTTTTCATATTTGAATAAGTAAAATATTATTTTACTGAAAACATGCATCATTTTCAAACTTTCTATTTGATTGTTTTAATTTTTTAATTTTCAAACTTTCTATCTGCTAGTCATATTTTGCTTGCATTTTTCTTCACATATTTGTTTTTGTCATTTTCATGTGCTTTGTTATTTATAATATTTTTACCAAATATTCTCATGAGAATATAAAGTTATATATGTGTTTCTATCATGTGCACCTCTTGCTTGTATTGCATGCATATATACAATATGATTAAATAAAAATTCATGAGGGATGGTCGTCGACGATGATATTTTATATGAGTTTGTTTCATGGTTCTATTTAGATCAATGTTTGACTATGGGTTAAAGAGGCGATATCTCTCAAATGTGAAATTAAATCAAAGTAGGGTTTTATCTTAGGATCGATCAACAAAGTAGGGTTTTATCTTGAGGCAGCTAGCTTCATGCTATGTTGGGTGAGATGGAAAGAACTGTAGACTGCACAGAAGCTTTTTTGTTCGAAAACAATCATACACTGTTTCATAATTCTTTTTTTTTTTTTCAAATTGGTCCAGTGGAATCGGTCAAAACGAGATGCAATAGCTGATTAACGAACCTCATCAATCAATCAATTTCCAGGTATTTGACTCTTTAAACAGATTCAGGTTAGGATTTCTGTATTCTTATATAAACAAGCCAAAGCTAGGAAGCCAACCTAGCTAACTTCGAGGGGTGATCCTTATTAGCATGCAAAAGGGTTTTGCTCAAAAAAAGAAAAAAAGAAAGCAAGGAAAGGAGGACGAAAATGACTCGTTAACCTCATGTGTTGCTTTATTTTGCTGTATTGATGCTTCATATTTAAACATTATATATATTATATATACTCATATACCACCGAATTGATGATGATGATGACTAATCAAGAGACTAGGAGATAACATAATAATGGCACTCATGGTTAGATATTTGATGTGAGAATTACGCTACAATGTCTGGTTGTCTCACATGCCAGCCATGAACAAGTTGCAGTACTGCGCTCTGTTATCTTCCTTATGGCATTATTGAGACCACTCGGGCTTGGGTAGATATTGGTTGAAAGAGGAGTATCCATCAAAAGTACATTTCCTTGTCTTGTTCTACTTTATTACAAGTCTTCAGCTAAAGTCATTTTGGATAACGAGCTGGTCGAGTTTGACGAGGCTTGATCACACAGGATGCGGTCATGAAATATTATGCATGCCATGGATGTATCTTCATATATTCCTTCCACTTAATTATCTTCTTCTTTTTTCATTTTCAGGGCATGTTAAAGCATCACTGTAAATATAATAGAAGCCAGCTAAAACATCTTTTCGAGCAATGTTTCGATTACTACTATTCACTTGTTAAAACCTAATAAAAAAGAGTCTTGCAAGCTCAACAACCTTGTCTGGATTTGACCCCACAAACTAGCTCTTGATTGTGGATAAAAACCCATATTTCTTCCTTGTAGCTAGGGAAGTGAAGGGGGAGACCTGAAGTACGTTATCTATCACTCAAAAAGACCTTTGTTCATGCTGTGGGACACTAGAAATGGAGGCGAGTCCAAATAAGAAGTCCCATTTGCGCAATCGGACTCAACATGAAACCCAATGGGACAGCCCCGCATGTCAACAGAAGATGCAGTTTGTCGTCATCTGGTGGCGAAATGGGCGGTGAAAACGACAAGTGGCCGACAATTAGATTGAGAAGTTGATGTGGAGAGCCCCTAGTGTGGTTTCCTATGCTAAATAACTTTATGAATTATTATCAGGTATGCCATGTCACATCTCTAAAGGAAGCCCCTTCAGATAAGTTTCAAATGTGACATTAGTTAACGAAACAGAGGGAGAGAGGAGGGAGAGAAAGAAAGATAACAAGGCATTTGATGGATGGAGAAGAAAAGGATGGACTTTGTTATGAGTGCAATTAGCTTTTGAATTCACTTGCTTGTCTATGGCAAATGGGAAAGCAATTATGATTCTTGTGTTGGGTTTCGCTTGCTTGGTCTAATCAAAATTGGGACCCCAAATCTTCTTGTAGATTTTTCTGTCTATCTTTTCTATTAAGTTAGTGTTTTGTAAGTAGTTTGAAGAGAAAGTTATGGGGCATATAGCCATCCCATTAGAAATACATATCAAAGGATATGAATTTCCTGCTTGAAGATGACCTCTCCACTTCAAAAAGCCATACTTCATTCCATCTCATCTCTCTCTTTCTCCACAAGTCGAATTATAACTCGAGAGGAAAAAAACAAACAAAATAGAATCGGTCTCCTCGTGGCTTTATCTATATAATTTGGCAAACATCAAATCCAATTAAGATTCCTCTGCTCAGGCACTTGAGGTTGCGATCTAACGGCAAAAGAGCCTTGTTCTTTTCCTCTGTATCTGGAATCATATTTTTTTTTTTTTTGCATGCCTCTTATTCTTGTGGTGATTTACTTGTTCACTGGACTTGTAGGGTATTTAATAAATCCAAAAATTAATTATAGTATGCATAAACTGACCCAAACACCCCGAGTTATAAAAAATAAAAAAAATTCCTTTGATAGTGAAACTCCTCGAAATTTAATACTAATCACTACCTTTAAAGTATTTTTCTAGCTTTTTTTACAGCAAGTCTACCATTGACTATAATTTGGGAGGCATTTGCTTTACATAAAGTATTTTGCTAGTTTTTTTGTATAAAATATTTTATACACTAAAAGAAAAATATTTTTCATGTCCTTTAATTCACGTCTTTCCTGCAGATGCCCTTGTCAATACCACGAGTACAGAACAGAAAAGGATACAAACACATATTCCACCCCTCCACCTGTCCATTCATCCCTCGTTAACAGACTTTAATGTTGCAAGAAGAGATATTGCTTACAAAAAGATAAAAGAAAACAGAAAAATCAGAAGAGCTGAAATGATTTTTGAAGGTTTCAAAATCCATAAGAACTGTGATACACGCCTCAGAAGGGCAAACGTTAGGTGAATTACACTTCATCATGGGACCCGTTTTATATGTTAATTCATCTTATCAATTAAATCATTAATCTGATTCTCACGATTCCCAGTGTCTCCCCCATCTTTGAATAATGCCCTTTTCCCTTGCAATCCTTCTTTTGGCTTGTTAAGTGAAAATGACCCCAAAAAATTAAGGATCTCCCTGAAGTGTGGACCAGCATTGGCAACTTCATGTACAATGTCTTCTAGACATAGAATGCCATACTTCCCTAATGCCTGCCAAAATGAAGAAATGTGAGGAAATCCCAGAGGGCACTACAAAACTTGACACAACCGTGAAAGATTTATCCAATACCTGTTCGATAATGTTATTATCAATTAGTGGAACTCTTTTGTTGTCAATCTTTCCATAACCCTTCTTGTAAATCAGATCACTCACATTCTTAACATTTGGATATCTTCAAAAAAAAAAAGAGCTTGTTAGGATAAATTGATATGAAATAGTTAGAATCATACAGCAACCAACTGTCCCAACATCATTAGGATAATCATCTCTAAACTAGCATTTCAATCGGTTGAACCCTATTCCTAAAACCATGTCTGCCTAAGGACTAGAAAACACACAACTGAGGATCCAGTTAAAAACAAGGTAAAAGTTTGTGGCGTGTGAAACAGCCAGGCAGACAATTCCTTCTTACAAAAAGAATTCATGCTATTAGAGTTCAACTGTTCTCTAAAAATTTATTAAGAAATTGCTCGAGAGAGCCATGTGGGCATTCAGGTGTTCATTTAAGGCAGAAATCAAAGCCCATATGTGTTCATGGACAATCTTCAACTTGACCTGACATCTGACAATATTGTAATTTAGGCTCCAAGCACAATATAGAGACGATGTCTTAAAGAGCTTAGCTCTATATCCAGCAGACATACTCAAAATAAAGATCAGGTAGAATTCATGATGTCTATTGAAACTAAAAAAGAATGCTGCTAGATATCTATTATACAGATATCTAAAATCTTATCTGGTCACTGGTTCACATAGCAGATAATTCAGAGAAACAGAGAGCAGGTTGGTTTGAAAGCTAAGAATTCAGAGAAACAGAGAGCAGGTTGGTTTGAAAGCTAGGAATTCAGAGAAACACAGGTTGGTTTGAAAGCTAGGGGAAGCCAAGCTAGAACTTACTTGGCATTAGATCTAACATACTGGACTAATCCATTTGGCATACTCACAGTAACTTTACTGGGTCTCACAATAAATCACTCAACAGAGCTATAATTAATTAACATTAAACCATTCCTCTGCCTATATTTAAGATTATACTCTTCCAAAATAAATTAATGTGGGTTTCAGAATCCTACCCATATGTAACATATGGCTCCACCTTTTGTAGCAATTCTAATACCCCTGGGCTGGCCTTCAAGAAGACACCATGAAAGATTCTTGTCAATCTCAGGTTGTATAAGATCTTCCTGGTTTTTGGATGCATGTCATTTTTGCTGAAAACAAATCAACGTGTCAGAACTGGAAGAATAGATTGCAGAGATATTGAATGGAACCATTGCAAAGCACTAGTAACCTACCCATGTAGACGAATGACAAATAGAAGCTTTGAATTTGGTGTGGACAATGCTGATTTTGCCCTCTTAGTTCTCTGTTTCATTCGGATGAGGTCCAATTCCTAGATGGAAAGCATCAGGTTTATAATTATTACAGAATCATACAATCAGGTTTCGTGTAAACTAGTGTATATTCTGTGAAATGCACAGAAGAGAAGGGTCACCTTATAGTATTTTCAGCACCATTAGCTTAAGAAGATTTACAATTTAACAATCAAGGATTCTTACAAGATTGACAAGCCAGAAAACTCACTGAATTCACATGCTAGTTTTCGAAGACTTTACATGAAATCTGTAGATGGCAAACTATGATATACAGTTATATGTATGCCCCAAAACATAAAATAGTTCTGCCAACACACAGGATAGTAATTTCACAAAACATACACATACCACAATAAGCATGCCACTCAGTCCTCTGGTCAAATGGTTAAGGGTAAGGTAGTTGCAACAAGTCTTGGTCCTAACTTCTGAGTTACCAGAAAATTGCGCATACACGATAAAAGATCTAGACAAGACGGCACTTAACAAGCTGTCAAAACACATTTGCTTATGATAATCCAAGAATTACTGGCATCAGATTTCAGTCTCTAGTGCAAAACAAGAAAATCATCATCCAGAGCATGAGAATGAACTTTTGTCATCTGATAGTTTCCCTAGCAATCTTACTAATTTCAAGATGGAAATGCTTGAATATAAGAAATTTTAAAAAAATGGAATCAACAGGCATATTTGCACGTACAGTAAGTAAATGGAAACCAGCAGAAAGCAAAAGTTCGTATGAAAATAACTAGAGCATAAAACAATTGACCTAAAGTTAAACCATTTCATGCTGGGATAAAATAATAGAATCAAATTCATCAAAATGTTTCAAATTTCACTTATATTACCATGCATTACACAGAAAGGTACAGAAAAATGCAACAACAAACATTAAAGAAAAAGTAAATTTTGAAAGAGCACCAATTCACAGCAAGTAGAATATTTTACCCTGTCCCTAAAATCCCTGACAAGCTGTTCAGGCCTTTTAATATCCTCCACTTTCCTCTTCCTCCCACCATGTTGCCCCAACTCCAACTGGGTTTTCCTCGTAAGTGCAATCGATTCTTCCTTGTGCTTCCTTTTCTTCAATATCACCTCTGATATATATGCCATCTCCAGTGGTTCCGCTTCTGCCATTACTAATATTTTTATCCTCTACCCTCCTTGTCCAATAGAAAAAAGAAAGAAAATGAAACCTCCGATCCACCTAAAATCACATGAAACAATAAAGTTAGCATCTCCTCCCTTTCTGAGGTGAAGTAAGCACGACACTGAATTCCAAACAACAGAAACTGCAACTCCGACTACTAATACATATGCAGATAACTGTATTTCTTAGCGAACAAACAGAAACCCAGATAGAAAATCAATACTTTAATGTTTCACAAAGAAAAAATACACCAATCTTAACTATCACCGTTACCTAGCCTCTCTTTGGTTCCAGAGTGAGAAGAAAGAGTAAGGAAAAGAAAAAGAAAAGCCGGAGATATGTAACGGTGTAGAGGCAAAGAAACAAACGGGTAAACTAAAGATGAAAAGGGATTTGTAGAGACTGCTGGATTATTACCTGAGAACTGAAAGAGAGGTGAGTTGGGGAAGAAACTGAATTGAGACGGCTAACTTTTAGGGCTTATTAGGATGTTGGCTTCACAGCAGAAAACCCCTCGCGACAATGTAGACAAGTAACGCCATGTTTGTTTTTTGCGGTTTTTAAAAAAAATTTATTGTTTTTATTTTAAATTAATATTTTTAAATCATTTTAATATATTGATTTTAAAAATATTTTTAAAAAAATTAAAAATATTATTTTAATATATTTTTAAATAAAAATATTTTTAAAAGCAAAGCATGACCATATTCAAAAAATTCTCTTTTCTATCTCTTTCGGTTTCATTTTAAAACAAATTCAGATTAGTCCTTTTATTTACAATTAAGTCCTAATAGTTTCTTGAAGGTTTCAGTTGAGACTCTTGAGAGTGTATTGACTCGTGTTGTCCTCTAGAATTGGAGTGGTTTTCAGCTTAGTTTTTTTTAAAGTAAATATTTAAAAATATATGTATATAATATTTTTTTTATTTTTGAGAGAAGGTAGAAGTAATTATGTAAGAGGTGTCTATTTTCCGATTCTTTTTTACTAATTAATTGTTGTATTTTTTATGTTATAATACCAAACAAATCTTGAGTTTCAATCGGTCAAAAGAATGCCACAGAAGATGCTAGGCATTCAAGTGATTCTCAAAATGCTTCCTTAATTACCAGTTAAGTTTTAGATTTACTTTCTAAAATTTACTAGTTTGAATTTTATAAATCTCAGGATTATTGGAGGCTTACATGGTCATTAACTTCAGGACTTGTGAAATTAGTCGAGGTGTGCACAGGTTAACTCGGACACCCACACTAATAAATAAATAAAAGTTAATAAGCTAGAAACATTGGAAGTAGAAATAGAAAAAAAAAGGAAAATACTACAAAATAAATATAACCTTTGCTATTTTCTTAATAAGCTAGAAACATTGGAAGTAGAAATAGAAAAAAAAAGGAAAATACTACAAAATAAATATAACCTTTGCTATTTTCCTTGAAATAATATTAGCTTTGTGTTTTGGGAAAAACACATGATAAGAAATTGATAAAATTTTATTCTTTTCTATTAAACGATTTATCTTTCATTTCTTTATTTAAATTGCTTGTTGAAAAAATTCAGTTTGATTAACTCAAGTTTTTGAAATAAAAAAGAAATATTAGTTTGAATGAAGAAAAGTTACCCCACAAATGTTCTCAAAACACCTTAAATAATTTTAAAACTATGCTCTATACAAATCTTTATCATGGGATAAATCTCATTCGAGGTTTACGTTATTAAATGACACATTTTAATTAAATAAACATTTTATATTTATGAAAAAGAGTTCATTAAGGTAATTCTAGAAAAAAAACTCACCAAATTATCCTAGATATGTAATAAAAATTATAATATATAAAATAATTTATTTGGACATGGAGATCCGTTACATAAAAATATATTATATTCATCTCCATATTTTAACAAGTCTA
>Ga0307517_10010391_pt1 | contig 13031 bp, 15 predicted proteins | sample 23_EM_MG_FD_194515 | JGI IMG/M metagenome (GOLD analysis project Ga0307517, IMG submission 194515) | Populus trichocarpa ectomycorrhiza microbial communities from riparian zone in the Pacific Northwest, United States - 23_EM | ecosystem: Host-associated > Plants > Roots > Unclassified | place...
TGTTCCTTTCGTACCTAGACTAACCAATGTGTAGTATCGTCTAATCTACGCTACGCTAGGTACAATATCAGTCTTTTCCCATTTCCTGAGGATATCGTCTAATCTACGCTACGCTAGATTTCGACACAGCTAGGGTGATCCGAAAATCAAACATACGGGGGAATTGGACTACTTGCTCCAAAATCCTAAAGGATGTTGAGGTTGGGTCAGCCATGTTCCCATTCCACCCGCCTGCACGCACGTGTCCGAGAAGAACGTCAACCCTTCTGTTTTCGCAATGCCTACAAACGCTTTCACATCTTCCACACTTGGCTCCTTTATCGATGAGAGGGTCGCAACCATACGTTCGGCGCACCACTTCGCTGCGCCTTGTTTGTCATGGGGAGGAGAAGCCCGTAAGGCATGGATGAACTCGACTGCGGCCTTTGTGCTAGGCTGGCGAAGAATGAGCTTTTTGAATCTACGGCGAAAATTCGAAATGAAAGACGTGAGTACGCGAGATAAACAGTTGGGGGGCTGAGAAGGTACAAACATTGGTCGGGTTACGTTGAAGGGGAAGACGCTCCAGGCCCGAACCAGGGGAGCTGAACCGAGAAGTTTCGGGTTCTCGTCAATTCCGCTCTTCTTTAGGACTCCGGCCCACATCTTAAAGTCATTCCATTCCATAGCGAGGTCGATCAATAACTGAGTATCTTCAGGGAGCTGGGCACCGCGCCGTTTACCAAAACCGTAGCGGGGTCCCAGGCGTCCGTTGTCAAGGATGAATTGAGCCATCTTCCGGTTCCTCTCCGTCGGCCCTTCAGCCATCCACCTCTTCAGTTTCCTGAACGCATATTCAGCGTCCATAGGTGCTTCTGGTCCCCCGTTAGCCTTGGCAAGGTACATGACCAAGGCGGCACGACGGTACCCTACAGGTGGCGGGTGAGTCGTCGTTGGGGAAAATAGTGTAGAGGTGAGTGGTTACTCACAGTGTGTCATCGGGGCACCTTCCTTTATAACTGTTAGATTCTCCGCGTCTCACGGAGAACAAGAGGGACTTACATTTCCTGTGTAGCCTTCAAAATCCTCGTCATCTGGATCTTCCCCTTCAAATGGATCCTTGGGTATTAAATCGAGGTCTTCCCTCAATCTGATAGGGTGCTTTAATTTGGCCAGGTCTCCCTCCAAGTCGTATAAACCCTCAATCCTGTATTCCGTGTCCTCGACCATCTCCATTCGAGGGGCGCGGCGACCGTATCCGTTATCAGAACCCGCGTCTCCAGACACCCTGCAAACAAGGTTCCCGAGGCGAAGGCAAACCCCCTCCTTCTCCGCGACCCGCTGGATGTTGGAAACCAGAGCACCATCTTTGCCCTTGAGGGTGGCAAACTCAAGCCCGACGTCGCTGTATTGGTGATCCAGGAGATATGCAATAGTACCAGAGGAACGCTCTCGATCGTATTCTCCGTCTGCCCACATATGGAATATGCGCTGAACCCCAGATACTGCTGAGTGCATGTCTGGAAGGTGAGGGGCCGGGAGGCCACGCGAAGAGTTCACCAGATTGTAGGAAATGGCGAGGCGATATCCAGAAGTCACCGGCTTCACCTCGTGTATCACGTCTGTATACCAGGCGAGGGCCGAAATCGAAAATTCCGAGGAAGGAGAAACGTCGAATATGTCCTTGTTGTCGCCGTGGGAGACGTGCACTTCTCCTCCCTGGAATTTTGATGGGAGGACGATGATGAGGGACGCAAACATCCCTTCGGTCTTTTCCGTGCTGTGGAGAGAGTCAGAAACATATTGAGTCGGGGTACTCGCTGGATCCTACTCTTTGTGGGGCAAGAAGCTACGGAGTGGTCAAAGAGGGGGAGATATGAAGAACGCAATGAAACTCACTGAGAGCCCGTTTTGTAAAGGAGCAGTTTATATAATTCGGCCCGAGGTAGGGGTCTGGTGGGAGGGAAACCCAGTCCCTCTGCCACCGTTTTCATCACTTGCTGCATAAACTCGGCCCATGCGGGATTCCTGAAGGAGAATCTGTCTGGGTTTATTTCGAAAGTATCCCTGACCGCGGTGTCCACAACGGTCTCTGTCCCTCTTCCGAAAGGAGCCTGGATGGCGGCGGCTTCGATGAGCTTAGCTTCAGGCTCGCTCAGTGGGAGACCGATCATCCCAACCCCTTCGATGTATAAACCGGGCTGAGGTGTCAGCGAAAATGTCTTTCTGGCGGCAAAATTCCCCCTAAAATCGAAGTCTCCTTTGAAGGCAGTCTCGAGGTCATCCTAAATGCGTCGTCTATCGTTGAATGTGAGACCGTTGAGAAAGAATAAGCTCCGTACTCGCAAGTTTTCTCCCAAGGGAGCATTAGACTGTGTCTCGTCGTCGTTGTCAGACCCAAGATTGTCGCTGTCGGATTCTCCATATTCGAGTTCGTGGTCTGAGGCGGAGACTGACGAGGCTTCTTCTGAGTCAGAGGTGTATGACATGGCGGTGAGGTGCAGAAGGAGTTGCGTGTCACAACGCGTCCGGGGATCTTCTCAGCGGATCTCCACCAAACTGGTGATTACGCACAGGACCTCCGAGTGTCCTCGGCTCATTTTACAGCATACTCGTCGACGTTGGGGCGGGAGCCGGCGTTTGATACTGACCTTGAAGCTGGTGCTACGAAGGGTTCCCCTAGTCCCGGAACGACAGGCTTTCATTCATTTCATTCCCGAATGCGGGGGCGAGGTCAAATCCCAATGCGGCAATACCAGGCACCGTGGCGCCGCTGCCGTGAATCAATGAGCGCTCCAACCTCGAAGCCACACCCGCTGCCGCACGTAGTAGGGGAGGACAGGGAGGAGTGTTTTCTCAAGACCCTTTTACGCCAGCGTTTGAGAGGTCGGTTATCGATACATCTAGTATATCTGAACGCGCTCCAGCAAAAGTGATTACCGACGCACCTCGGGCAGCTGATATTTACTCATGTATAACCCTGCCGAGCGAAGTCCAGTTATTAGAGGCTGGACCCTACAAATCCTGCGCTTCTGGATACAACTACATCCGCACTGCGTGGTTGTATCGTTAAACGAAGACCCCGTTGAGCAGACCAAAGGTTCCATCCAAATTTTCTCCCTTGATGTACTGAGGAATGGCGAGGTTCATAACCAAGTACGCACCTCTCACTTTTACCCCCTGAGCAAAAACCGCATTGTCTGCGTTCTACGACTAGCTAGGAGTCTCACCCTACCCGAACTGGAGACTCGGTGGGAATTCTGTCCTGACGATGACACCTCCCACCGTCGCTCAAAACTCAATCACCCTCATCCTGTTCGTCATTTGGTCACGGTCCAGTTGCAGAACCGGGTGCCCCATCAATTATGTCGGCTTTGCATCTTGGTACACTCTCGAACCTGCCTCTGGAGGATGTCAACTTTGGGAGATGCGCATCAGGGGGAGGCCTGTGCTCTCACCTTCTACACCGGGCTCTACCACAGGATAGGTGAACTGGAACGGCAAATTCAAGTTCCTTACAACGTAGTCGCATCGCTGTTGGAGTACACGAAGAGCGAAATCACGCCTTTGCTAGAACCCGGGAAACGTGATCGTCACTCCTGATCTAAACTTCGAATGGGTCCTTGACGCAAAGTCCAGGAAGATCTGTTGGATCCCACCAGACAATGTACAGAGGGGCAATGGTCATTTTTGGGTTGGCTTGTTACTCATCGCTGTAAACGGTGGCGTCGCGGGAAGGTTGTCCTTCAAAGAACCGGACTACCAAGATATAGACAATACATGGGTACGATAAGATTACTGTTGTGTATGGTTGCGGGCAATACATTTACGAGCGGAACCTCGTTATACGTGTTTTTCGTTATGCTTTTCCTCGTCCCCAACGATCTTGTCATTGACGACGTCGATAGTTGCTTTTGGTAAATTATCCTTCTCCTTTCCAGCGAGTTCCAGTTCCTCACTTAGCGAGAATATCCGGGAGAAACCCGCACCGATCATCTTCCTGAACACCCGGCAGGCGGGCATCTTAGGCGCTGAGTCGTCCCAGCTATAGCGCAACACGCACTGCAGAAAGCACCGTGGAGTCCTGTGACAGAAATGCGACATAACCGACTCCGGTTCAACGACGTATTATTTATAGCAGATAGTACGCTACCACTACACTCAGACTAGATACTTACAAGAAACAAGGAAGGTTATGACTAAAACACGACATTACTTACTTATGCCAGCACTGTGATTAGTCCGAACTCAGGTCAATTATGTCCCCGTAATCCTCTGCTTTCCGCTTCACTCCAGCCACAACAGGCCCGGTTTGCGCTCGGCTCGTCGTAGCCTCTGCCGAACTAGTTGCTCCTTCAGCACCTTCGGACGGAGGGACGATAAGGACCGGATTTCCCATTTCGTACGGTTTGGTTCCCGCCAGAGCGGCCTGGACGTCCGGGTAACGCTCACCCATTATCCTAGCCAACTCATCGGGAGTCCCGACGGTCGCAAGGAACGTGCGTGCCTTCTGTACTCGCGTATTCCACTTCCCCGCCTCCAAGATCTCATGGCTTTTCGTCACCTGCAGCGCATACCGCCTCCCTCGTGGGATCGTGGTAAAAGTAAGCCCACTTCGAAAGAGGTTACGAAGTTCTTTCTCGATATGTGAGCGCCTCCCCTGTGCGACCTGGAATGCCTCTGTCACAGCGTCCGACTGCAAGAACCAGTTGGCCCTCCTACAGTCTTCGCATCTACATTCGATCCTGTTGACTGACGCCTCAGGTGGTTCTGAAGGACTACCGAGGAGGTCCTGAAGATACCTCCCAACTAGCATCCGCAAAAGTGCGTCCAGTATGGGGAAGTCTGTCGCATGGTACTGCTTGTAGCGAGCATTCAACCTGGGGATGAGCGGGATGACGAGGGACTTGTATTTCAGCGACAGATACTTGTGTGGTCGGGAGACCAAAGTAATCAGCTGGACGGAATGTTCTACCCTATGGGTGAGTGCCATCAGGTCGAGGAGCTTGAGAATACGATCCTGGTCCTGTGGTAGGCCGAAACTGGCAGAGATGCGGGTGACGTTGGGCTTGAAATCAATTCCATGGTCGTACTCTGGGACCGCGGTGACAATGAGGCGGTCGAGAATATGATGTAGTATTGCGATGGAGTGGGATTGTTCCTCGGGTGTTCCTCCTGAGGGTATGAGACTGTCCTTCTTCTTCCACAACCGTTCAGCTAGGGCGACCCAAAAATCAAACATATGGGGGAATTGAACCACTTGCCCCAAAATCCTAAAGGATGTGTCGAGTCAGCCATGTTTCCATTCCACCCGCCTGTACGCACGTGTCCGAAAAGAACGCCAACCCTTCTGTTTTCGCAATGCCTACAAACGCTTTCACATCTTCCACGCTCGGCTCCTTTATCGATGAGAGGGTTGCAACCATACGTCTGGCGCACCACTTCTCTGCGCCTTGTTTGTCGTGGGGGGGAGAAGCCCGTAAGGCGTGGATGAACTCAACTGCGGCCTTTGTGCTAGGCTGGTGAAGAATGAGCTTTTTGAATCTGCAACGAAAATTCGAAATGAAAGACGTGAGTATGCGAGATAGAAAGTTGGGGGGTTGAGAAGGTACAAACACGGGTCGGGTTACGTTGAATGGGAAGACGCTCCAGGCCCGAACCAGAGGAGCTGAACCGAGAAGTTTCGGGTCCTTGTCAATTCCGCTCTTCTTTAGGACTCCAGCCCACATCGCAAAGTCATTCCATTCCATAGCGAGGTCGATCAATAATTGAGCATCTTCAGGGAGCTGGGCACCGCGCCGTTTACCAAAACCGTAGCGGGGTCCCAGGTGTCCTTTGCTAAGGATGAGTTGAGCCATCTTCCGGTTCCTCTCCGTTGGTCCTTCAGCCATCCACCTCTTCAGTTTCCTGAACGCATATTCAGTGTCTAAAGGTGCTTCCGGCCCTCCGTTGGTCTTAGCAAGGTACATGACCAGGGCGGCACGATGGTACCCTACGGGTGATGGATGAGTCATTGGGGAAAATTGCGCAGAGGTGAGCGGTTACTCACAATGTGTCATTGGGGCGCCCTCCTTTATAATCGTCAGATCCTCCATGTCTCACGAAGGGGGGGGGGCTTACATTTCCTGTGTAGCCTTCAAAATCCTCGTCATCCGGATCTTCCCCCTCAAATGGATCCTTGGGTATTAAATCGAGGTCTTCCCTTAAACTGATAGGACACTTTAGTCTAGCCAGGTCTCCTTCCAAGTCGTATAGACCCTCGATTCTGTATTCCGTTTCGTTGACTATCTCCATCTGAGGGACTCCGCGACCGTATCCGTTGTCAGAACCCGCGTCTCCACACACCTCGCAAACAAGGTTCCCGAGGCGAAGGCAAACCCCCTCCTTCTCCGCGACCCGCTGGATGTTGGAAACCAGAGCACCGTCTTTGCCCTTGAGGCTGGCAAACTCGAGCCCGACGTCACTGTATTGGTGATCCAGGATGTATGCGATAGTACCAGAGGAATATTCTGGATCGTACTCTCCGTTTGCCCACATATGGAATATACGCTGAACCCCAGATACTGCTGAGTGCATGTCTGGAAGGTGAGGGGCCGGGAGGCCACGCGAAGTGTTCACCAGATTGTAGGAAATGGCGAGGCGATGTCCAGAAGTCACTGGCTTCACCTCGTGTATCACGTCTGTATACCAGGCGAGGGCCGAAATCGAAAATTCTGAGGAGGGAGAAACGTCGAATATGTCCTTGTTGTCGCCGTGGGAGACGTGCACTTCTCCCCCCTGGAATTTTGATGGGAGGACGATGATGAGGGACGCGAACATCCCTTCGGTCTTTTCTGTGCTGTGGAGAGAGTCAGAAACATATTGAGCCGGGGTACTCGCTGGATCCTACTCTTTATGGGCCAAGAAGCTAGAGAGCGGTCAAAGAGGGGGAGATATGATGAAAGCAATGAAACTCACTGAGAACCCGTTTTGTAAAGAAGCAGTTTATACAATTCGGCTCGAGGTAGGGGCCTGGTGGGAGGGAAACCCAGTCCCTTTGCTACTGTTTTCATCACTTGCTGCATAAACTCGGCCCATGCGGGATTCCTGAAGGAGAATCTGTCTGGGTTTATTTCGAATGTATCCCTGACCGTAGTGTCCACGACGGTCTCAGTCCCTCTTCCGAAAGGAGCCTGGATGGCGGCGGCTTCGATGAGCTTAGCTTCAGGCTCGCTCAGGGGGAGGCCGATCACCCCAACCCCCTCGATGTGTAAACCGGGCTGGGGTGTCGACGAAAATGTCTTGCTGACGGCAAAGTTCCCTCTGAATTCGAAGTCTCCTTTGAAGGCAGTCTCGAGGTCATCCTAAATGTGTCGACCATCGTTGAGTGTGAGGCCGTCGAGAGGGAGAGAATAAACTCCGTACTCGCAAATTTTCTCCCAAGGGAGCATTAGACTGTGTCTCGTCGTCGTTGTCAGACCCAAGATTGTCGCCGCCGGGTTCTCCGTATTCGAATCCGTGGTCTGAGGCGGAGACCGATGAGGCTTCTCCTGAGTCAGGGTTGTATGACATGGCGGTGAGGTACAAAATGAGTTGCGTGTCACACCACATCCAGAGATCCTCTCAGCAGATCCCCACCAAACTGGTGATTACGCACAGGACCTCCGAGTGTCTTCGGCTCATTTACAACGTACTCGTCGACGGCCGGGCAGGAGCCGGCTCTTGATACTGACCTTGAAGCTGGTGCCATGAAGGGTTCCCCCGGTCCTGGAACGACAGGCTTTCATTCATTTCACTCCCGAGTGCGGGGGCGAGGTAAAATCCCAATGCGGCAATGCCGGGCACCGTGGCGCCGCTGCCGTGAATCAACGAGCGCTCCAACCTCGAAGCCACACCCGGTGACCCGCTGTCCCGGACACAGCTACGTCCTGGTATAGCCCAAAGGTTCCATCCAACCTCCTCCCTCGATGTGCTGAGGAATGGCGAGGCCCACAATCAAGCACGCACCTCTCACGTTTACCCCCTGAACAAAAACCACATCGCCTGCGTCCTCGAGCACGTCAAAATTCCATACGATATCACCGCATCGTCGTCTGACAGACATTTGCACAAGACAACCAAGAGCGAGCCGATCCCTCCGTCAGAACCCCGGGAAACACGACTGTACACTCTCGACGCGAACTTCGGATGGACCCTTGACCCAAAGTCCAGGAAGATCTGTCGGATCCCACCAGGGAACGTATAGAGGGGTGATGTACATTTTTGGGTTGGCCTATCACTCATCACTGTCGGCGGTGGTGTTGCGAGAAGGTTGCCCTTCAAAGGACCAGACTGCTATGGTATAGACAATACATGGGTACGATAAGATTACTGTCGTGTATGGTTACGGGTAGTACATTTCCAAACAGAGCCCCGTCATGCTTGTTTCTCGTTATGCTTTTCCTCGCCTCCAACGGTCTTGTCTTTGGCGACGTCGGTAGTTGGTTTTGGTAAATCATCCTTCTCCTTCATACCGAGTTCCACCTCCTCACTTCGTGAGAACAACCGGGAGAAACCCGCACAGATCTTCCTGAACACCCAGCGTATACCAAGCACGATCCGATGTGCGCCAAACAAGAGGTATTGCAGAGTGACCAGAATTCCGGCCAGGAAAGAGACGACCAGGACTGCCTGCGGCCACACTTGGAAAGAAACGAAGAACATGAAAGCGAGGAGCGCGATTGAGGATATAAGCATAAAGAAAGTCGGGAGCCGACAGCAGAGGCAGAAGAAAAAGTAGCTGTCGAAGGTGTCGCGGGCTTGAACCTTGTGTGAGAGGGTGAGTATTCAAGATGGTGGTGTGAAGGTGGAGACCGACCTGGAATTTGGCGGCGGACACACCGTTGTAAAGGAACTGATACCAGAAGTCGAGCACGAGCCCGATCGCGGCGGTTATACCACTGATAGCAACAGCTCTCTTGGCGGCAGAGTCGACAGAAAAAATGACGTCAGGAGCAAAACCAAACACAGTAGCGTTCAGCCTATTCGTTGGCGTCAGCAAAAAATGCGCAACCATCAACACACAGGACATCGTACCCGCAGAGTGCCATAAGCTACGAGCAGGCGCGGTTAGCATTTCCGAGGGATGCTCTTTAGTGAATGCGAACATACAATATTCATCCCCCATCGCCACTCCCCCCGGACTTGGTCCAGAACATTCTGGAAATCTGCATCACATACAGCATTTCTCAACTCCGCGTACGGTGAGACGCGGTTAATCGTGGCTTCGAACACGTTGAGTTCGATATTTTCTGTCACCTCTTGACTCTGGTAACGCGGGAGGATCTGGGCCGCGATCCACGACACAGGCCCCATCCTGATCACCGTTATATCTTCCTCCTCTTCTTCAACCCAGGTTCCTTCTGATGGCCGGTCGTCGCAGAAGGTACTGTCATCTTCTTCATATGTAGGTGGCTCCTCGTCGGTCATCGAGAGAACGCTCTCGTCCGTATCTAAACAATAGCCCCTGATCTTCCTCGTCCGTCGTTGTCGCAGTTGGGAAGTGGGTTCATGTTCTGAAATTTCGTGTTCTGACAGATGTGAAATGTGCGATTCCGGCATGGTGTCGTCTGTTACAGAGGTCAGAATCGTACGCGAGAGGAAAAGAGGTCAGAAATGATTTTGGCGTACATCCACTTAAGTAGCCATTCAAATCCTCAATGGCCACATCCGAGGCCGTTGAAGTCGACGCAAATGGTTGTGAATCAGGAGCACGAAGACGAAGAGCGATAGTTGCGTATTTTTGTGCGTGACCTTTAGGGCTACGCTTGCCACTTCCGTCGAGGCAGCCAAGTTTTAGTTCCACGCCTACTGCTCCCATCAGTACACAAGGCGCGAACGAAAGGGTGTAGAATCTCACGAGGGGAGGCGGCAACCTTATCCAATAGCTCTCCGAAAGTTACAGAGGTTGAGGCGGCCAAATGGCGCTTCTTTCCCTTCCTCTTGCTCTCGGACCTCTTCCAGACCTTAATCACGAGTTTCGAAGTAACACTGATATTCTGACTGACTCCGCAACACCAAAGTCAACTCCTTACTCTACAGCGGCGAAGGATAGAGCAAGCAAAAGACGTACAAGAGGAAGGGAGTTTTGAGGTTAACATTCTGACCATCACAGCCCAGCACCGTCTCTTGCTCGGGGTGGTGATCAACGAGGAAAGTGACAATAGGTCTCCAGGACTTCTCAGGTCGAAGGAATTTGAGGCCATTTAGACGTAGGACTAGATGAAGGCGGCCGCTTTAATCCTGATAACCAGATATAATGACGTTGTTACTCACCCGTCAGAGACCATTCTCTGGGCGCGCGAGGAAAAGCCGTGAGCTATATATACGGTCGACACCCCAGGACAACGGACTCACTCGAATGACATCTCGGGCGATCTGACGTCTTTGTGCTGTTAAACGTTGAATAGAGTACACCTGGAAATGGGAGACAGAGGGAAAGCGGTGGGGGAGAAGAGGCTGGGCACCAATGAGTCGGACTCGGACGATGTACCGCCCGTCTTTCACCAATTACGTATACTTTGCCCACCATCACATTAGTTTCCAACAGCGCCCGAACAGCCTCATCCAGCCGACCGAACGCTCAAGTCTGTGCGTGATGCGTATTGTGTATGTACAGGATTTCACATACAGGTACTTCCCACAACTTCCGTTATTTCATCTAAGTTGCGCCCCCTAATAAACTGTGACAATGGAATCAAGCTGGGAGGATCGGGAATTCAATATTCATCAATCGTCGTTATCGTTATCGCTGGCGTTCGAATCGCTCTCGTCATGACCCCAAACCGCAAAAGTTCTTCGTCCAACATCGCTGGTGTCTCTCGATTTTGACCGACCCCGGTTGTTACTGATGACAGTGGCTCGGCCGAAGTGACCGTGTAATGTCGGCGTCTTTGCGGTGTCTCCGGGCACGTCCCTGGCAAGTCTTTCCCGAAACTGTGAATGGGATGGTCGCAAAGGAGCAGAACCATGCTCGCTATCGCCGGTAGTCGTCGGATCGTGAGATTCTCCTTTCGTCCACTGAACGTGTCGGGTAGAAACTTTTGGAGGATGAGGGAGGGGGCCCATGAACCTATCCGGGGAATCGACCCCAGACTCTATGCCGGACTTAGAGAAGGCAACTCGGCTGAGATGTGGATTCCCTTTGCTCAAAGCCTCAGCTGCGGCTTCGGCGTTATGCTGCTCCCAGTCCTCCTCGGCCAGCTGAGATTTCACTGGTTCAGCCTTCGCCTCAGTCTCCGTCCCCGAGAGATCATCAATGTCGAACCTGTCGTCCTCTTCTTCGTCTTCGTCTTCCTCCTGATCCCCCTCCGCCACTTCATCAACAACCAATGTCTTTCCAGGGGTGATGGAGCGCCGCCTCGGAGGCTTCTTCTTCGCTGATTCCTCAACCATCACGAAAGACTTCTGCCTCTCTCGCTGGTTCCACTTCAGTGTCCTAGAGATGGAGGAAAACCAGTCTGTAGACTGTTTGTCCGCACATACTGTCGGGAATGGATATTTCGAAGCGGTGATGGTGATGTGGTCACCCTCTGTGAACTGAATCAGTAAACCAGGATCGATAGGGTTATCGATTTATCATACGTTTAAGCTCAATACGACCACGCCCATCGAAGGAAGCCCACGCTGTACTCCTTGAGTTGAAAGGAACACAGACGCGTAGCTCCATGCTATCGGGTAGAAGCATTGGACGGAATGACAGGGTATGGGGGCAAAGAGGTGTAATGAGTATTGAAGGGATTTCAGGGTGAACCAAAGAACCTCCAGCGGACAGGGAGTATGCTGTAGAACCAGTGGGGGTAGAAATACACAGGCCGTCCGCCTGTACGGTGGTTAAATGATCATCGTCAGCTGTAAAAGTTAAGGTGAGCGCACAAACAGCGACGCTTTGCAACGTGTAAACGCACCGAACAGTTCCAGTAAACTGACGTAAGGACTGGGGCCACGATCCACCACAAGGTCGTTGATAACTTCAAAACTCTCGACTGGCCTTGTTGTGAAACACATGATTTGTTTCTCTTTGCAGGTCAACATATCCGCGTTCTGCGTCCAACCGCCCTCAAGAGCCTCCCAACCCGCCTTTCCAAAGCCTTTCATTAAAATCTCACCCGTCTCGGCCCTTTTGATCGCCTTCCGCTCCTGACCTTCCTCCTGCTTCACAGCTCGGTACACGGTACATGTAAACCGCATTCGTAAGTTAACGCGGATTCCGGACTCTATCGCAGAGTCCACAACGGCCTCATGATCGGCAAAATCGAAATTGGTGAGGAAACCCAAAGAACCCAAGGCGAACGGTAAGACAGGGGGGACGATGCGTTGGAATAACCATGAAGTGAACAAAACTGTTCCATCACCTCCAAGCGTCACGACGAAGTCGAAAAGGTGTGGGCTGGTGTTACACATGTCGGCGGTCCAGTATCGTAGCTGTCCTTGCTCGTTCGTGTTGATATGGTCGTCCTTTCCATTCGAAGGCGAAGAAGACGAAGGGTTGGTGGAACCCCAGGAGCCTCTTCGGTACGGGAACGGCACAAATAGTCCGGGGTGGTCGCGTTCGATCCCAGCAGCATCAAACCTCCTTGATGTCCGGAGCTGGGCGTCTACGTAGACAACCAGACCACGACCGCCCTGACGAGGCTTGAGCATCAGATACAACGCGAGTTCTCGCGTCAGCTTGATGAGCCTGTTATCGCGGGCTTTTGTGACAATCAGGACGTGCTGGATGTTGGAAAGAACTCGTGCGCGTCCTGTCGGCCATGATCAGAGAACAAGTGGGGGGCTACGATAAGCGAAAACTTCGGGAGAAGGCCAACGAGAGGAAGCGAACACACCGAGCTGCTTGCTCATCTCCCGCACACCCACTGCCGTCTCGGCCAACTGGGCAGTCAAGCTTCCAGCGTATGCTTCTTCCCCATCGTCATTTTCATCGTCATCATAATTAGCCCCATCCATACTCAGTTGATGCGGCCGTTTCTTCTTCGCCGCAGCCTCCTGCATACGTTTCGCCTTGAGCCAATCGGTCAAGGAAGCGCTGTTGT
>Ga0307517_10010392_pt1 | contig 13029 bp, 9 predicted proteins | sample 23_EM_MG_FD_194515 | JGI IMG/M metagenome (GOLD analysis project Ga0307517, IMG submission 194515) | Populus trichocarpa ectomycorrhiza microbial communities from riparian zone in the Pacific Northwest, United States - 23_EM | ecosystem: Host-associated > Plants > Roots > Unclassified | place...
TGATACCTTTGAAGCACCCTGTGATATCATCTGAACGTTGATTCCTTTGATATGAAGAACATTGAAGACCCGCCATAACATATATCCGGTAAATGAACAAGAAATGAATGAGCAAATAAATAGACAGATGAGCTTAAAATCCTTCACCACAACAGTCCCAACAGTGATGGAAAATATATTGGGAAAACAGTTGTTGCATAACACTATGCTTAAATATAATACTCAGGTCTCCCATTTGTTAATTTATGAATGAATTGCAAAGTGAGTTGACTTGAAATTATATTCCCTCTTATAAATTGTGTCAGGTCTTAAAATGTCTTCACATGTGGTTGAATGTTTTGTTTTAAATATTTTAGAATTTATGTGGTTGGATGTTTTATTTTAAATATTTTAGAATTTATATTTTGTTTGTGTTTTGAATATTGAATTAAATTTATGTTGTTGGTTTATAATTTAAATTTGGTTTATGTAAGTGTTGCATTGTAACTAATTATGTGTTTTTTTTATAGGTTTTTTTTTTGGGTTGAACCGGGTCAACCCATTTGACCCGTGACCCGATCACTTGACCAGATCAATGACGGGTCGGGTTTCAAAACTATGATAGAAACAAACACGATCATTTTGACCCAGACTAACCGTTGCCGTCTGGAAAGTGAGAAATGCCTCCATCCCGTCCGTAACTTCAAAGTTCCAAATCCCTAATTTGCTATCCAATTTCAAACCCTAATCTCACTCAAAGCTCAAGCCGTTCCCTAATCCCAACAATACCCCAATCCCACTCCCCAGCCAGCTACTGTCAAGGGTTAAGCACTCTTTCTCTCTTCAGGTAAATCAAGGCACTATGTTTCCTTCTTTTTTAAATGTCTCTCTTTGCTGTTTAATTGAAGAAATTAGCAGTTTTTTTTTTTTTTAAATCTGCAATCCATCACGAGTAGCCTATTCTCTTCCTTCGCTTATAGGGTGACATTCTTTGGAGATGGAAAGTGGTGGAGAGACGGTGACTCAAGTGGAGCAGTGGTCTGTTGAGGATCGGGTGTTCCGGATATACAATCTGTTCGCTAATATTCCTCCTGTAGCCCAAACCACCATGTAAAAACCGTTTATATATATGTTTATAATAATAAAAAAAATCATTCGTAATAATTTTGTTGTAAAAAAATAAATGTATATGTACAGGTTGGAGCTTCAACGTGACGAGCACATTATATACCTTAATGAAGGTCTCAAGCAACTCGGTCCCTCCTTTGTAGCTCTGGATTCCAGGTTCGCTCGCCTGCTTTTCCTCCCTTCTTCCTTCCTCTCCGTTTTCTTTTTATTTATTTATTTTTTCAAATTTGATTTTGCTGTGCAATATTGCAGTCGACCTTGGCTTTGCTACTGGATCATACATTCCATGGCTTTGCTGGGGGAGTCTCTTGATTACCAACTCGAAAATAATGCCATTGACTTTCTTAACCGTTGCCAGGTATTTTTTTTTTAAAGCTACTTCCATTTCTTCCAATTTATTATTATTTTTTAATGTAGCTCATGGTTGTGTGTTTAATAACCATTTTATTGTTATTTTCTTTTTGCGCTTGTGTATTGGAGTTTCCTCATCATAATGAAATAAAAGTTTAGCACTTCATCTTTTATTCATTGCATTCTGTTTTACAGGACCCAAATGGTGGATTTGGTGGCGGACCTGGACAGGCAAGTTCCATTATTTCGCAAGATGAATTTTTTCTTTTGATACACCGCCACTGTGTATGATAGTGTTACAGAACTCACCAAACCATAATCCAACCCAGCCTCCTCTTTCCTCCACAATCCCTATGCTTGTTTGCCTTTTAGTCTATGTTTTTTTGGATAGCAAGGTAAGGGAAGGACAAGGCTCAATCCATCCAAATTGAGATGATTGAAAACTACAAATTTAAAGAGGGCAAGGATGAAACTTGTCCTTCCAATGCTTCATTGGGTCTCCATCTTCTTTGCCAAACAAAATGAACATCAAATCCTTCATTTCTCATCCATCCCTTTTGCAAACCCTCCTGTCAAACACATGCAAAAGTCAGAGATTGGATATTCTTTTTCAAAGCTTATAATAAATTCATACCCCCATTTACTTTTTGCTATAGTTGTGTGAAAGTGTTTCCTGCTGAAAAAAGGGGCTGCAACTGTGGTTTTAAGCTATCCTAAGTTAGTCTAATGTGAGAAGTTATGGCGATAATAGAGAAGCCAATCAATCTTAGTTGTGATCTTGCCTATCTTACAGTGGTCTCCCTGAACAAATGTTAAATATTGTTTGCGTTTATTTTTGTGGTAGGAGAATGCTAGAGGCATTCCTCTTTTGTATATATGCATGATTTCTTACATGCTGTTTTGTTTTTTTCTTTTTTTAGAAAACTATCAATTGTCAACTTGACTGTATTAGTTTGTTATTTTTGTCTTTAGATGCCACATCTCGCAACAACATATGCTGCAGTGAATTCAATTGTTACTTTAGGAGGACAGAAAGCCCTGTCTTCAATTAATAGGTGGTCACTTTTTTTCTGCTGTTCTTTTAAGAATTCACCTTTCCTCACTACACTGCAACTTCAGTTTTTGGAATTGATTCAACTTCTTTTTAATCTTTCTTCTAGAGACAAATTGTACAACTTTTTATTGCGAATGAAAGATCCAAGCGGGGCCTTCAGGTGTGATTTCAAATTTGTTCTAGCAGTTCCAATGAAATTGATTTTTTCATTAATTTCATTCATTAATGTGTGTACGTACGTATGTTACAGTGACTGAAGTATCATTTCATATCTGAAACTGCACAATTTTGAGTTCTTACTGTCTAGTGCATGTTTATTTTTTCCATGTTCTAGCTTGCTTTTCTTATGTACAACCTTGGAAGCTATTCTGGATTTGAATTTTTGGTGGTGTCAAGGGACTTGTGGAGTTGGTTTAAAAGGATTGGGGATTAATGTAAGTACTAGAGTAATACTAGTAAGGTTTCACATTTAGTAATTTTAGGAGTCACTATCAAAAGCAGAGTTGCTAGAATTTTATTCATAAATTGATTTGCATTGTATGGAATGATTACATAACCTTTATATAGGTCTTGTGAAAAAAACATTAATCGTCTTTTTTAGAATAGGAAAAGCCGAATAAAACTGAGCTTGTTTGGGAGTGTGGTTGCGGTTGCTTTTCACTAAAAAAATATATCAAAATAATATTTTTTTATTTTTTAAAAATTATTTTTGATATCAGCGCATCAAAATGATCTAAAAACACCAAAAAAATATTAATTAGAAGCAAAGAAAAAATAAAAAATTTTCAAATTTTTTCAAAAGTGCTTTTGAAACGTAAAAACAAATAGGGCCTAACTCTTTGATGCTAAAAATTACTAAATAGTTCCATAAAGTATATTTTTCCTAAATGAGAAGGCACAATTTTTAAGGAAACCAAAACTATATATTAATTTTTCTTTCAATGGTTTCTTATTCAACTTTTACCCCTAACTATATTTTATTTTTAGTGTATTTGGAAAATGATAAAGGGTAATAATGGATTGTATTGATTAACTCTGACTTCTTAAGTAGCCATTTAAATTTGGACTACCAAAAGAGGAAAGTAGGACACTTGTTTAGGGACTGGGAGACTGGAAAATAAGGTAAAGACAAATTTTGTAGTTTTCCAGCAAATGGTAACTACAAAAATGCCTTCTCTACAAAATGACATTAACTTTGCTTCCTTTTATTTTCTGCACCACGTTATGCAAAATTACCATATAAATTTTTTGGTTTTGCTCATTTTCATCTAAACATGTTATAGAGGAAATATGAACTGTTTATGACTAGCTTTGAATGTCATGCATTTCTTTTCATTAGGATGCATGATGCTGGTGAAATTGATGTACGAGCATGCTATACCGCCATTTCAGTAAGATCTTTCTCTTTCACCTTGGAGTCTTTTGGCCAAAGCATCAGTTGAAATATGTGTTTAGAGTAGCCATCTATTATAGCTTAAAAATGCTGTCTATATTCTGTAACAGATCCTTATTCAAGAATCAATATAATCAACCATATAATTAATTAGCTTTGGTGTGAGATCTGCTAAAAGTTGTGTTCAAACTGCTCTAATGGAAATATTCACTATTGCTTGACTACTAGTTGAACATGGATGAGTTTTATGTACTATCTATAATTATGTGTGTAACTGGCATGTTATTTCACTTTCACTAGGTCATTTAACTCTTACATTTGGGCATTTATGTATCACCAGGTCATATTAGGCATTGCTATCTCACTCTTTCGATAGGTTATTCTACTTTTGCTTTCCTCACTTCTGCACTGCTCCAATCATCTTGTTTCAACCAGGTTGCTAGTATTCTCAACATTCTGGATGATGAGCTCGTTAGGGGTGTTGGTAATTTCATCTTAAGGTTGGTTTCTAGTGGTTCTTCAATATTTAATTTTGGAACTATTCCAGCTTCAGCTTCCTTTTTTATTCATGTTTTATCCAATTCTTTCAGGCTTTATTTGGGGTTTATTTTTTGTCTTAGCTATTTGTTACTTCTAGAACAACAGTCTTGGTGTGTAGCATGTGCCATTCTTCCAAATTATGAAATCATTTTACTTCCATGTTTGAAACTTTCAAATGTGCATTTACAGAACTTTATATGGAGACTTGATTGCATAAGAAAAAATTCATGGTTCTTAATGGATGAGAACAAGTGTTAATACCCAAACTGTATCATTCCCATTACATTTGCTATGCCTCAAGAGGCTAGCTTGTGTATCTTCATTTTTTACATTTAATCAGAGTTGTTGAAAGTTACCATTTTATTTCTTTGCAATTCCTCTTGCATTTTGCTTTCATGGATGTGAGGTAACACTCATTTTTTCTGTTTTTTCCCTTTTGTTAATATACTTTGGGATAGTCAAGGACCATTCATATGTAACCCATCTAAATTGGCCTCTATATAATTTTGATACCTTCATATTCTCTAGTTTAGGGTTTTTGGTTCTTTTGTGTCCTTTCAAGCTGTGAGCTCATTTTATGTGCTCTTGGGAATTGTGGCTGTCAAGTTTGAAAGTGAGATCAACATGAGTGTAGATTGACCTGATGTGGCTTTTTGTGATAATTCCTGTCCTGAAGGTGTCATTCGTTTGTTGGGATGTTGGTAATTTCACAAATTTGGGAGTATAGTATGGAGCCACTGGGAAGGCCAAACTAATTGTGTGAAATTTATTGCCTTTTTTTTCTGCGAGATGGACTACATCGCTTCCCCTAGCAATATTAATTCCTCAAAAACCACATGGAGTTTTTATTCATTATAGTTAGTTGAGACATAATGATACAGTATAGGAACATGAAGTTTATTTGTTTGCTGTAATTTAGTACTTTTAGAATAATAATAATAATATTATTATTTTTATTTATTATTATTATTATTATTATAATTATAAGGTAATATTTTAATAGAATTCTTATTTTCTATTTAGTTTAGGATACTAGGGTTGCTTGGTGTTTGTATAAACACCACATCCCTTTGTAGAAGGGAGAATGTTAATGATGATGAATTGAAATTAAGATTTGAGTATTGTTTCTTCTATATAAACATCATCTAGTAGCAACTTTAGTAAACCGAATATCCAACTTGCAAAAACCCTCATAAATACAATATCCATTGAGATTAGTCCAAGCAGAGATAGTGGTGAGATCTGAAATAAACCATAGCAGTCTTATCATACATAATAATCTATTCCTCAAAGCTATAAGGTTCAAAAATCTCATACAATATTTCATTACTAAACTGATATAAGAATCCATGAAATTTACAAACAAAACCAACTTGTATGAGTGGACTCTTCACTCTTCAATAATCACGATCTTCATACGTGATGGAAGCAATTTGTTTCTTGCCAAACGAAATCAGTCATCTTAAGCCCAACTTATGAAGCTTCTGGTGAATTTAAGATGAGAAGCAATGTGGTGCAATAATGAAGTTTGGTGTTTGACAACGATGTTGGCAGCAACAAAATATCTATCTTGACTTAAAGTAGTTGATATAGAAGCTATTCTAGGGTGAGAGGGATTTGTTTCCACATTCTCTAGTTGTAAATTTTTTTTCTTCTAGACAACTTTTTTTTTTCCTGACAAAAAGAATTTAGGGTTTGTGGTTTAAGGTATGGTCCAACCTTAGGCTCTGATACCAAAATTGACGTAGCACAGGATAGTAGCAAAGTTAGAAAGAGCAGAATTCCCTAGAGGACAGGGAAAAATTGAGCAAGAAGAAAGGAAACCTATAGAAGAGGGTAAATCCCTATAGAAGAAGGTTAAAGAATTTTTTTTTTTTTTTTATAAAAAAAAACCTTGTAAGAGGGTTCCAATAAACAGAAGAAACAATACATAATTCTGAATTTCAATTTATCATCATTAACATTCTCCCCTTCTACAAAAGGATGTGTTTATATAGATATCAATAAACTCAGTATTCTAAACTAAATATGAAATAAGAATCCTAATAAAATATTTTTAACAATAACAACAAAATCCTAGAAATTGACCTAAATAATTATAGGATTTTAAACATAAGAAATTACAAACAAACAAGTAAACTTTCTTTTTTCCTATACAACATCATATAATTTGTCAAATGATATACGAATGATGCTGGAGTTATGATTGAGACTGGACTGTTGAAAGCTCTCTGTAACCTGGGAGAGGAAATATTTATTTGATTTCATAGATAAATGAATCTTTATAGTGGTCTATAAGAATGGTATGATGGCAAAGCTGGGTTGCGTTATGTGTCAGAGAGATGGGCATCATATGTGCTTGTTGCATCAATAGGTGGTGATTAATTTGTGGATGAGGTTGCTTCAGTTACACCATGCTGTCCTTAGATCTGCATTGTTTCAGAATACTCTTTTAGCTCTATTATGCCAGTGACTATTCTGACAAGTCATAGTGTAGTTTTTCTATTTTCATACAAGATTAATTCCTCAAAAGTATTACACTTGCGTTGTGTTTATATTTCTTGATGGTGTAAGCAACTAAAAGTCTTTCTTTTTGATATCCAACTTAGCTGTCAGACATATGAAGGTGGTATTGCAGGAGAACCTGGTTCTGAAGCTCATGGTGGGTATGTTCTCTCTCTCAAAGTCCATATCTGTTAAAGAGATTATAAGTTTTCTATTTTGCTAGCCCTCAATTCAACTTCTATATGTGTCTGCTTGTGGTCCTATCTCTTTCCCAGTCAATCAATGCATCTCATGGATTTGAATACCTGGTTATCAGGTATACTTTTTGTGGATTGGCTACCATGATTTTGATCAATGAGGTTAACCATTTGGACTTGGCTGGTTTAATTGTAAGACAATGTTGCCTTTCTTTGTGATCATTTGCCAAAATTTATCTATTTGTACATGAATTACTGTGGTGTTCTATATGTTGGGTCTCTTATGTATCAATTTTTCTGCAATGAATTTCTTGAACATGTTGTAAGAAAGCTTTTGGTGGTTATTGTATTAGGATTGGGTCGTCTTTCGACAAGGAGTGGAGTGTGGATTTCAGGGGAGAGCAAACAAATTGGTTGATGGTTGCTACTCTTTTTGGCAGGTATTTTCTGTTCTTCGTTTCAAGTTGTTAGTGTTTCATTTTTTATGGTGAGTTAAAAATTATGTGTTCAGGGAGGCGTGCTTGCATTATTACAAAGAATAGATTTGGTTACTGGTGATCGTCTATCACTATTTGATTCTGGAGAAGAGGACAGCACTGGAAATAGTACTTCTGAAGGAGAAGATACTGATGGAATTTCATCTGCGGCTGAGGAGACTTGCCATTTTAAGAATGGAGGTAGATTGGTTATTTTTTTCTTTTGGAGATTTTGCACTTGATCTTATGTTGGCTTTATGGTTTTGCATAATTGTCATGTGATTTCTCTCACCTTTTATTCTTACACGGCTGCAGAGCAGCAGGATACTTCTTGTTCAGTGAACGACACCAGTTCCAGTCATACTCGATCTTTGGGAAATGTAGAACTGGAACCTCTTTTTCACAGCTTGGCATTACAGCAGTACATACTTCTATGCTCACAGGTCGAAATTGAAAAACTCTTTCTATTTATTGATGACCCTGTCATTGAATTTTTAAGATCTCATTTCCTACTTCGATGACTTTTTATGTCTATTTCTTATCTATCTGATTATTGCTTTTGATAGTATCTTGGAAAGCCTGAATCATTTTCACACTTGTTTGCTAATTTTTTTTTTCCAGCATTTTTCATCCCTAACACAAAAAAAATATCATTTTGATTCCTCCATGTCATGGGTCAAGCCCTAGAAACTGTTTTATTTTCCCCAGAAAGAAAGGTGGTTTTCCTTGTGTTACATTTTTATTTCCATGTTTTTAAAACAAGGCATGAGGCTCTCAGCATTCTGTACTTGCCAAACAATAGTGATCTGTTTTTAAAACAAGGTCATTATTGGCTGGTGGCATGTTAAACGTATTCGAAGATTCAGGTTCCTGCACCTCATTTGGGAGGGAAAAAGTTTTGGCAATTTTATGCTAACCCAAATGCAGTGCCCATTGTTAAACCTAAAGAGTCTTGCAAGTTGAGTTTGGAAACTTTCAATATGGTCCATAAAAGTTTATTTTTCATCATTAAGGTCAGTGTCATTTATTCTCAACGTGGTTCCTTCATCTCTGTGAAGATTTGTAAGGATCAAGTCCATTGCATGCCATAACTAGCACAACATCAAGACCTAATGATTCAATATATATGTGCATGCTTATGAAACAGATATAACCATTGGGTACCCACACAAAAAAGAAGTTTAAAAAAAGAGGAGATTTTGAACTTATTTGACCACAAAATCCAGGGAGGAATTTGTAGATTGCCTCAAACTTAGTGGTTATGTTTTGTTGCATGGACATTTGTGGTAGCGGAAAATTGTATTGAGTTAGAGAGGTTGGTTTTACTTTGATATTTGAGCAGCTCTTAGTTTATCTTATTTAACGGATATTTGATACATTTTGTGTAATGTGGCTACTACAGTTAGAGAATGGTGGATTCAGAGACAAACCAGGGAAGCCCCGAGACTTTTATCACACATGTTATTGTCTAAGTGGCCTCTCTGTATGCCAGCATAGCTGCTCCAAGGATTACGATTCTCCATCCTTGCCCGGGCAGGTGTTGGGTCCCTATTCAAATCTCTTGGAACCCGTCCATCCACTCTACAACGTCGTCTTGAAACAGTACAGGGAAGTTCGTGAATTCTTTTCTAGGTCTTGAGCAAAGTTGAATTGAGATGTATGATCTGTATTTTGATAGTATTCTAGAAATTTTATCTATGGCATGACTATAAAAGAGATTCATTTTGCTGTTTGAACGCCTTACTCCAAACTTTTCAATTGAAGGGTATGTACCATCAATATTTAATCAATCAAGTATCTTAGGTTATTGTAAGTGTAAATATGTTGATATCTAAATTAAATACTGGAAATGTGTTACATAATTGTCTAGGTACTAGCAAACATGTGGCATGATCCAGATTGAGAACATTGGTTGCTAGTTCCAATATCAGGCATGGTTAAGATTCTTGCAATTAATTGGATCAGCAAGATTTTTTCTTTCATCCATGCATGCAATATTTTTTTTTTGTTGTATTTATAAAAGATTCAATATTCTATTAAGTATAGGTTATTAATTTCTTTATCTAATTTGGATTTAGTGAATTCTCCTAACCAGAGTTTTTTCATTCTTTATATATTAATTTGAATTATCAAATAATTTCATTAAGATCCATATATGTTATCAAATTATTTTAAAAGTAAATAAGCTTAGTTAATTTTAATATATTTAAAGATATTAATTATGTAATTAAATATTAATTACTATACATAATGACGTTAATTAATTTAAAAATATTTAAGGTTATTTTAACCTTTTTAAATAAAATAAGCAACTCTCAAACTAAAAAATCATCACTTTCCTTGGCTTTTAAAGTGAAAGCTAATGTACTCTTAAACAACTGCTATAAAAATCATTTTCCGCTTTAAGAAGTTGATTTTTAAAATCTAAACAAAACACTTTTTAATCCTTTATTTGAAAACAAAACAATAAAAGTTAGAAAACCAGGGGGCCAAACAAGCTCTTAGCCTATGGTTTATTGTTTGATTTTAACTAAGTTCGTTCTAAACATTGCGCAATCTGGCGTTAGATATACACTTCTTTGATAAAAAAAAAAAAGAAAAAGAAAGTAAAGTCCTCTTTTGCCGTAATGATTTGATATAATATTAGAATTGGTTGACTATTAGATCCTCGATACAATTCTAATATACTTCAATATCAATATGTAAATTCGATCATTTTTCTAATAAAAAAGAGACCAAAACATATATATATAATTCTCATTCCAAATATATACATAAATTAAAACCTTGATTAACACCCTAAGAAATATATAATTTTTAACATGAGATATAGTTTAAATGGTCAGATCTTGGATTTGCTCTTCAATGATCACGAGTTTGAGTCCTTTTAAGACCACTAGAGGTTTACATGGTCGTTAATTTTAAAACTTGTGGAATTAGTTGAGGTACACGTAAATTGATCCGAACACCCAAATTAATAAAAAAAAAAGTGTGAGTTTTAATAAAACAATAAAAACTATGTTATCATTTTCCATTTTTACCCAACATATTATATAGTTCAATGTTCTTGTTTTAAGTATTTTTTTAAAGAAAATGGGTAAAGGATAAAAATTGAAAGTGAATGAAACTATGGGAATTATTATACTTTGACTTTTAAAAATGGACACTCAAAATGGCATGACATATTGAGGGACAGTGGGACATAGGGGGTATAAAACAAGCTTTTAAATCATCCACAATACTTTATTGGCTTTTATTTATTTTGACCATCAAATACTTAATATTATCATATTAAAGAAACCCGTCATACTGGACAAACGTAATTCACAAACATTTATGAACGAAATAGTATTTTTTATAAGAGAAGACATTGCAATCATAGTATATATTACATTCAATGATTTAACCACATTTGATTTTTTTTTTTAAAGATTTTCAAGTTTTTTCTATTGTGGATTTTAGTAAATTAATAATTAAAATAAAACATTAAAAAATATTGGAGAGTTATTTATCCTATTTTTATTTTAACACTTAATTGTATTTATTTTCTTCATATAATTAAACTAGCTTTTTTTAGGCCTAAAAAATGCTACCATTTAACATTGTAATATAACTAATTATCATCACATTCATTAAAAAATTTTAAGCATAAAAATCAATAATTGGTTCAAATTTCCTATCCTTTAAAAAAATCATTTATATACTTAATCTTATCGATTAATCAATTCAATCATTATTTCTATAATCAATTTGATTATATCCTTATAAGTGTCTATACTCTTATTATCATACTCAGATATAAATCCATCTTTCCATTCTATTATTTACCTTACCTTTGTCAATTCAAATGTCGTAATTTCCATGCCATAATTTTCATTAGTTATATCAATCCAAGTGCATAATTATATAATTTTTAGACAACTTAAATCAATACTTTAGTATAATCTTGACAGATCCCGAATTTACTATAAAAATCCCTAAAATATAAATACGATATAAATTATATCAACCTTTGTTTTATCCTTTATTATTGTTCTAAAACAATCGTTAACTCCATATCTTATGATATATTTCCTGCTCATTATATGAAATGGAAGTGTCTTCTATGGAGCTTCCACCTCCTAGTTGCTAAGGAGGCAAATGCTCTAACATGTGCTCTCATACAATTTTCCAACAATCTCGATCCATACTTCGAGTTTCCAATCATATGTCTTAACCTCCTCACAACCATCTTAAACCCAATTAATTTATACTTGCACACCTTACACAGTCATTAAAGCCTAAAACTCCTTCCATGTGAATTGCCAGAACAACTATCTTTTTACTACTTTTACATCACGATCTGGCTCTCCTAATAGTCTAGAAACAAGACAATTATTCCATCTCAATAACTCGACTTGGCATCTCATATATATACTTTTTATTGTCTCACTTTTAATTCAGTTTACTTTCACTATTGCCACCACTCATAATATATCTAAACATTATTTTTATTCCATATATAAAACCTTAGAACAACAGTCATTCACCCATCATATGTACTGGCATATAATCATCCATCATCTTCTGGTTTGACTACTAACATCATTACTCATTACTTTATCATGAGACATGTCCATTGTCTTAACCATCCTATGTTCTATTGATGCCTCACCTTAATTTCCTTCTATAAGTTTTTCAAATAAACCAGCTCTTTTCTCAGGATATATAATATTCATTTGCATTTATTTCTCTGTCACCAACCCTTACTCTGTCATCCTTACGACTCATTGTGAGTTTTTCTTTGTTAATGACTTTTCCATATTTTTTCAACTATTAAAAAATCTCGTTCTTAATATCAACTAATACGGTTAGTCCTTGCTTGATGTTATATTCATTAAACTATGTCGGTAACCTTTAAACCTTTCACTACAACTCAATGTCTTGTTTAAAGCTTGCTATCCATATAGTTGTCACATTATCTCGGCCATCCTCACAAGGACGCCAATCAAATTCAATCATCCAAACAAGGATGACAATCAATTTCTCTTAGTTCTTTTACTTTAGTCATTCTTTTCTTTTTATACTTTTAACATAAAGAGTTCGAATATGCATTTATAGGATTTACAGTTACATAATTAATAAGACTTTAAAAGTAATTGTGAGGTGTCGAGCACCTATTTGGTGTATTTGTGGCAGTATGCTCCTTCTGCTTTGAGTTTCTACTTTCAAAGTCCTTCTTGAATTTCAATGAGTATCCCATATCAATGTTAAAACTTATATAATCACTCACATCGTCATCTATGATTGGATTAAACTTTCATGAATATACTATTTTGTTCTTTAATCACATTCATTCATGTCCAATGCTTATTATGTCATTTTCGACCAACTAGTTTTGTTAGCTCATACCAATACTCATTTTAT
>Ga0307517_10010393_pt1 | contig 13028 bp, 16 predicted proteins | sample 23_EM_MG_FD_194515 | JGI IMG/M metagenome (GOLD analysis project Ga0307517, IMG submission 194515) | Populus trichocarpa ectomycorrhiza microbial communities from riparian zone in the Pacific Northwest, United States - 23_EM | ecosystem: Host-associated > Plants > Roots > Unclassified | place...
AGTTCGCCACCGGAAGGGTATGGATCCGAGTTCGCGTCGCGGCTGCAGATCTTCGACCCCGATGGCGACCTGGTCGAGGCCGCCAGAGCACTGAGAAACACCGTTGCGGGACACGAACGCGAGATCATCGACGCATTGTGGCACCACTACCTGCGCACCGCGCCGGCGATGGCCGCGAAGTATCTCCACCTCGGTAAGGTGGTCGCACGGCACGCGCTAACCGGTGATGTTGATGCGCAAGCCTCGCTGCAGGAGACCACGCAAGCCGCGGGCACCATGTGGTAAGGCCCGCGCGTAGACAGGCCCGTCGTCACCCTGCATCTCGCCCTGACTTCAATCAGCTTGAGACATTCTTGAAAGTCGTTGAAACACGTAGCTTCGCCGACGCTGCGCGGCAACTGGGCGTCAGCCAACCAGCGGTAAGCCAGACCATCGCCAGACTTGAAGAAATCTACGGCGGTGATTTGTTCGAACGCCGCCGCGGGTCACCGGTCGCATTGACCCCGATGGGGCGGGTGATCCTTCCAAAAGCCAAGTTGCTATTATTTCTGATCGATACGCAGATGGAACGGGCTCTAGCGACTGCGCAGAGCATCACGGGCTCGCTGACCATCGGATTTCATCCGGGTCTCGCGCATGGGCCGCTGAATGCAGGCATCGCGGAGTTTCGCGAAACCCGCCCAGACGTCGAACTTCGCTTGGTCGAGGCATCCCCGACTGAGCTTCACCGCCAGCTCAACGAACGCGTGATCGACATCATGTTCGCCGCGCTCGTCCCCGACCTTGGCGGCGGTCCCAATGTCCAGGAACGGTTGTGGGACGAGAATCTCTTCGTCGCGCTACGCGATGGTCATCCACTGCTGACAAACGAAAGCCTGCGCTGGTCGGATATCTCGTCGCTGCCGATTATCATGCGCGCGCACCAGGGAGACCTCTCGGGGTATCGCACGATCGCAGCGCGAATGGGCGATCAGCCGTTCGAATGCAATCTGCACGACGTATCGCGCGGCGCTCTGATCGAAATGGTCAAGCTTGGTTTGGGCGCAACCATCACATACGCATCGGCCATCGTACCGCGTGACGGCATCGCTTTCCGGCCGATCGTGGATGAGAACGCGCTTGCTTCTGTTGATGCGCTCTGGCCGAGCGGGGACCGCAATCCACTGCGCCATCGATTGCTTGTGTGCGTGCGCAAACACGTGAGCGGCGTGTAGCCGGCGCTCGCTAACGCTTTGACCGGGCGGCTTTGGCAGGGGTGATCAAGTCGCAGGCACTTATGCCAAGCACCTTCGAGAACTTGCCGAGCAACGTCACGCTCGGCGATACCTTGTTACGCTCGATCGAACCCAGATAGCGCGAGCTGATGCCTAAAAGGTGCGCCATCTCTTCCTGGGTGCGCCCCGTCTCGTTGCGTATGCGGCGAAGATTGGTCGACAGAATTTCCTTGAGGTCCATCCGACACTAGATCACAGCGCAGGAACGATCGTTCTAGGAACGATCGTTCCTATTCGTTATGCTCGCGGCATAGCAACCAATGCGGAACCGTTCATGTCCGAACCGCCAGAGACAACCATCCAGCGTCGCGCCGAAGCTGAGCGCCTGATCGAACTCGCGCGGGGGATGCTCAGCCACACCGAAGAGGAGATGGTCGTGATCTATCTGGATCAAGCCATCGAGACCCTGCACATGCTTGCAGACGGCGACCTTTCCAAACGTCGATAACGGATTGGCCGGCGTCGATCGGCTCCCAGAGCCGCTGCACCAGCGCCATTGTACGTCACTAACGGAATATCAGATCGCGGCTCACCAACACCCGCACCCGGGCGCCCGGCCTGACCGTGATCGTCGGCTGCACGTCGAGTTGCCGGCCGACCATCTTGTCCCCGACGCTTTCGACCGAGCGACCAGCACTTTCACGAATGGCATAGGCGATGTCGTTATTGTCACCGCCGCCCGCGGTCGCCGCATTGGCACCAACCCCGAACAAGGTCGACAACAAGCCCGCCACCAGCAATTTGCCGGTGTGATTGTTGACGCGGTCGGTGAACCCCGACTGGCCGGCGGCATCCGTGCCGACGAGTCGGTCGAGATCGAGTGACCGGCCATCGGGAAAGATCAGCCGCGTCCACACCACCAGCGCGCGCGATTGGCCATAGCTGACCCGCGCATCGTAGGTGCCGATCAGTCGGGTGCCTTGCGGAATCAGCCGGGTCTGGCCGGTCACCGTGTCGAACACGTCCTCGGTCACTTGCGCTACAACCTGGCCGGGAAGGTCGGAGGATAGCCCGGTGATCAGGGCCGCGGCGATCGTCGAGCCGGCCGACACGACATAGCGTCCCGCTGGCGCGGTCAGCCTGCCGCTATTTACGGTCGGCTCTCGTGTCCCGCCGGCGGCGAACGCCGCCTTACGGTCCTGGGCATCGCCATTGGCGGCCGGGGCCGGTTCATTCGTGGTAGCCTGGCCGGAAGGAGAAGGTGGCGGCTCAGCGCTGGCGGTCGCAGAGCGCGCGCCTTCGCCGGTGCCGGCGAACAGCTTGCTTGCTCGCGCGCTGTCGCGCTGCTGGCGGCGGCGTTGCTGCTCGGCGGATGCTTCATTGTTCACCGGGCCCGGTGTTGCCGGTGCCGTGCCGGCAAGCGGCGCGGCGGTGACCGGCTCGGGCGTCGCCGGCGGCGCGCCGATTTCGGCCGATGCGGTCCGGGCCAGGTCGCCATAGTCCTTTGGCGCATCCGCGAGCGCATCGGTGTTGCGCCGCTCGACCGAAACGGTTTCCTGGGGCGCCTGGGTGCGATGGCTCGCGGTCAGGCTGTAGCCCAGCGCCGCCGCCACGCCGAGCGCGCTGACGCCGGCGAGCGTCGCCAGCGCCTTGCGCGACAGGCGCCGCGGTGTTGGCGCCACTGCTCGGGTCGCGATCGGCGGCAGCTTCTCGGCCGGATCGCCGGCGAGGTCTTCGCGCTCGGTCACGACCTTTTCTCCCGGGCACGGGTCCGCTCGATGCGGACGATTTGCTGCTTTTTGGTGCCGAGCCTGAGTTCGGCGATCGAGAACAGGCGATCGACGACCATGTAGCGCCCGGACACGCGATAATTGACGAGCTCGGCCTTGTTCTTCTCACCAATCAGGAAGAGCGGCGGCAGCTCGCTCTGTGCGATCGTCTCGGGGAACAGCAAATAGGTTTTCGCGCCATCGTCGAACACCTGGATCGGCTTCCACGACGGATTGGCGCCGGTCAGCCGGTACGCGAAATCGAGCCTGGCCGGATCGATGCCGGTCTGGACCTGGGTGTTGGCGACCGCCGTGGCTGCCTCGACCCGCGCGCGGATCGCGATCAGCTCATCCTGCGGATAGGACCAGCCGACGCTTGCCATATAGGTCGCGGGCGTCGAGCGCAGCTCGACATGATAGGTCCGCCGATCGGTGTTGATGACGAGGTTGGTTCTGATGCCCGGATCGGTGGGCTTTACCAATATATGCGTCCGGCGCGTGGGGCCGGCTCCGCTTGCCGCTTCGCCGATCACCCAGCGCACCGTGTCGCCGGCAGCGACCGCGCCGGAGTCGGATAGCGTCTCGCCTTCCTGCAGCATGATGTCGGTGACCTGACCGACCGCCGCATAGACCTGATACAGGCCGCCCGGCGCATAGACGAAGAGCTGTGTCGCGCCTTGCCAGCCGGCGGCGCGCGCGCTCACCCGTGCCGCCTCAGTGGCGGCGGCGACCGGTCGCACCGACGATGGCGCGGATTGAGCGAAACCCGGCACGGCCGAAAGCAAAAGGGGTGTGGCAAGCAATAGAGTACGCATGGTCATTCTCCGAGATCCTGGGACCAGTTGATGGCGTGGACGTAGAGTCCGAGCGGATTGCGGCTGAGCGTCGCCGCATCGCTCGGAGTGCGGACGACGATGGTCAGGACCGCCGACCAGTGATTGGTGGCGGCGAGTTGGCCGCGCTCGTAGCGGCGCTCGTCCCATTCGATGCGGAAGCTGTCCGCGGACGCGCGCACGACGTTCTTCACGTCGACCGAGACCTGCTTGTCGGCGAGTTCGGCGAACGGGTCATGGGCACGGGCATAGTCATTGAGCGCCGCCGCCCCTTGCTCGGTCGTGAAATCATAGGCCGTATTGAGGTTCTGCCGGAGCACGATCGCATCGGCCGGGCGCGACCGCACATTCTCGATGAAGCGCGCGAGATGCCACGCGATCTGCGGATCGGTCGGGCGATAGTCGGTCGACGCCGGTGCCACGGCACGCGCCGCACCCACCCGGTCGACCTCGACCACATACGGCACGATGTGCGAGCCGAACCGCAGGCGCAGATTATCGACGACCGACAGCGACAGGAGCGCGGTCGCGCCGAACGCCATGAGTCGCCAGCTATGGGCCTGGACCCGCGCCGAGCCGATGCGATCGTCCCACGCCTGACCGGCGCGCTGATAGGGGGTTTCGGGAACGGGCTCGCGGCCGAAGCGCGACGAGGGACGGCGGAACGGGTTCATGAACGGTCCTCCAGCGAGATGTGGGCCGACCCGCCATGATGGTCGGCGGAGCGAAGGGTGTGGGCGGCAAGTGTCGCCCCCTGAACCATGGCCTGACGGCGTCGCAGCTGCTTCGCCCAAGCCGGTGCCGGCGCTTCGGCCGGGGTGGTCGAAGGCGTCGGAGCCTGAGCAGCGCTCGTGCCCGCCTCGGGCGCGGGCTCGGAAGAACTGGCGTTCGTATCGGCCGGTGCGGTCGACGATGCAGGTGCAGACGAACCGCTTGCGCCCTCACCCGCGCTGGGGCTCGAACCGCCCCCCGGCGCTCCAGACGGCGGGGGAGCCGTCGGAGCGCCGCCCGTCGGCGCCGGGGGAGCAGGAGGCCCCGACGAGGATCCGCCAGTCGGGGGCGAGCCGGCGGATCGGGAGAGAGTGGAGGCAGCGGCCGACCCTGCGCGGCTGGCAAGGCCGGCGGCGCCCGCAACGCCCATGGTTGCGGCGGCACCGATGCCGCCGACCATGACTCCAGTGGCGACAGCCGCGCCAGCGCCAAGCTGGGGGCCGCCCGAGATCAGACCGGAAGCGATGCCTGGTCCGTAGATGGCGAGGCCGAGCAGCGTGAGCGCCGCGAGCGCGAGGGACGCGACTTGCTCGAGCGTCGGCTGCGCACCGCCGAAGTCGACCACGAAATCGCGGAAGATGGTGGAGCCGATGCCGATGATGATGGCGAGCACCAGCACCTTGATGCCGGTTGCCATCACATTGCCCAGCACCCGTTCGGCAAGAAAGGCGGTGCGGCCGAACAGCCCGAACGGCACCAGCACAAACCCGGCGAGCGTGGTCAGCTTGAACTCGATCAGCGTGACGAACAATTGGATCGCGATGATGAAGAAGGCGAGCAGCACGATCGCCCAGGCGAGCAGCAACACCGCGATCTGGACGAAGTTGGTGAAGATGCCGACCGGACCGACCAGCAACGACGCCTGGTCGAGCAGCGGCCGCCCGGCGTCGATGCCGATCTGGGCGATCTTGCCGGGGTGGAGGAGGTCGTCAGGATTTCCCGAGCCAGCGGCCTTGAGGCCGATCCCGGAGAAGCTCAGATAGATGATCTTGGCGAGACCGTTCCAATTGGCGATCAGGAAAGCGAAGAATCCGACCTGCAGGGTCTTCCTGACCAACCGCGCGGTGATGTCTTCGCCTTCGCCCCACGTCCAGAACAGGAAGGCGAGCGTCACATCGATGACGATCAGCGAGCTCGCGAGAAATCCGACATCGCCATGGATCAGGCCGAAGCCCGAATCGATGTAGCGCGCGAAGAGATCGAGGAAACGATCGATGACACCAGTGCCTTCCATGACTCAGCGCTCCGTAGCTTGGGGTTCGGAAGGCATGACCGGCGCCGGATCCGGCGACGCTGTGGGCGCCGGATCGCCCGGCGCGATGAAGCTGCGGCTTTCGCCCATGAACCGGCGCCGGTTCACTTCCCACGCGGCCCGGCAGGCTGCGTCGTCGGCGGTGGCGGCAAGTGTCCGGCACCGCGCCAGCTCGGCGCGCAGCGGATCCTGCTCTTCGACCGCCGGCCCGTCCTGGCTTTCGCCGACCGCATAGCGCGCGCCCTGCTGCGCGGGATCGCTGAGCGCGACCAGCGCGACGATGCCCGTCGCGGCAGCTGCGCCGGCGATTGCGACCGACCGCCAGCCGAGGCTGGCAAATCGCCCGCTCGCCGTCTGGTCCTGCTGTTCAATCACGGAACAGCGTCACGCTGTGCGGGACATAGCCGGTGCCCGGCGCAATGAAGCGCTTGGTCTGCTCGCGACCCTGCGCTTCGTCGGCGGCGGCACGCGCGGCCGCGATACTCGCCGCCCGGTTCTGCGCGGCCATCAGCGCCGTCAGATCGGCAAGCTGCCGGGTCTGGAGCGCGACCAGCTGGTTGCCGGCCTGCGCCGCCTGCAGCGCGCCGGTCGCATCCTGGCTGGCGGTGACTAGCGTATCGACCTGGGCACGCGTGTCGCCAAGATTGGTGACGATCGTCGCCTGGGTGCGCAGCGAATCCTGGAACCCCGCCACCGCGTCGCGCCAGCGGTCTTCGGCGTTCCCGACGAGCTGGCCCGACGATGTGCCCGAGAGCGAACCTGCGGGGTAGCGCGCGTTGAATACGCGATCGACGTCCTGGACAGTATAGGCGATCTGTTGGGCCTGAGCGATCAGCTGTCGGGTGCGATCGATCGACTGGCGGATGCCCGACAGCGCGTTGGTGGGCAGCGACGTGAGATTGCGCGCCTGATTGATCAGGCTCTGCGCCTGGTTTTGCAGCGACGTGATCTGGTTGTTGATCTGCTGCAGCGCGCGGGCGGCTTGGACCACGTTCTGCGCGTAGTTAGTCGGATCATAGACGGTGAGCTGCGCCGAGGCAGGCGAGGCCAAGGCCAAAGTCAGGGCACTGGCGCCGAGCAGCAAGGGGCGAAGGATACGGTATTTCATGCGGACATCTCCTCGTTCGCGGGGGTAAAGACAGGCGCGACGGCGTCGCGCACGAGATCGGCGGCCCAGCCCAGGCCGCGATGATGCAGCCAGGCGGCAGCAAAGCCGTCGGCGCCATGGCGCTCGATCAGCGCGGTGATCGCGGTGAGGTCGCTGCGTTGCGACGCGGCAGCGAAGGCGAGCGCGACCGGCCCGAGGCCAAGATCGAACAGCCGGTTGCCGAGCCCCGACTGGCAATAATAATCGCGCTTGGGCGTCGCCGAGGCGATGATCTCGATCTGGCGGTCGTTGAGCCCGAATCGGCGATAGATGCCGGCGATCTGCGGCTCGAGCGCGCGCTCATTGGCAAGGAACAGCCGGGTCGGGCAGCTTTCGATGATCGCTGGCGCGATCGCCGAACCTTCGATATCGGCGAGGCTTTGGGTGGCGAACACGACGCTCGCATTCTTCTTGCGCAGCGTCTTCAGCCACTCCTTGAGCTGGCGGCCGAACATCGGATCATCGAGCGCGAGCCAGCCCTCGTCGATCAGGATCAGCGTCGGCCGGCCGTCCAGCCGGCGGCCGATACGGTGGAACAGGTAAGCGAGCACCGCGGGCGCGGCCGGTGTGCCGATCAGCCCCTCGGTTTCGAAAGCCTGCGCATCGCTCTCCCCGAAATGCTCGACATCGGCGTCGAGCAGCCGGCCATAAGGACCGGAGAGCGTATAGGGCCCGAGCGCGCGCTTCAGGCCCGATGCCTGGATCAGCACGGTGAGGCCAGTCAGCGTACGCTGCGCGACCGGCGCATCGGCTAGATCGCGGCGAGCCAGTCGGCTGCCCAGGCCCGCTCTTCCGGCTCGTCGATCCGGGCGAGCGGCTGCAGCGACACCGGCGCGGGATTGCCGCCAAGCGCGCCGCCCAGATCATGCCACTCGCCGCCGATTCCGAGCGTCGCCGCGCGGATCGATCCGCCATGATCGAACGCGAAGATCTGCGCAGCCTCGTAGCGGCGGAACTGCAGCGCCATGAAGGCGAGCAGCACGCTCTTGCCCGAGCCGGTCGGTCCGACGACCAGGGTATGACCGACATCGCCGACATGGAGCGACAGCCGGAACGGGGTCGCGCCCTGGGTGCGGGCATGAAATAGCGGCGGCGCCTTGAAATGCGTGTCGCGATCCTGGCCTGCCCACACCGCCGACACCGGCATGATATGGGCAAGATTGAGCGTCGAGATCGGCGGCTGACGGACATTGGCGTATGGGTTGCCGGGCAGCGAGCCGAGCCACGCTTCGATCGCGTTCAGTCCTTCGACGATGCAGGCAAAATCGCGACCGCGAACGATCTTCTCGATTGCCTGAAGCCGGAAATCGGCGTCGCGGGGCGTGTCACCCAGCACCGTGATGGTCGTGGTGACATAGGCGTAGCCTGCGATATCGGCCCCCAAATCCTGCAGCGCCGCGTCGGCTTCGGCCGACTTGTTGGCGGCGTCGCTGTCGACCAGCACGCTCGCTTCGTTGGTCAGCACCTCCTTGATGATCGCGGCGAGGCTCTTGCGCTTGGAGAACCATAGGCGACGGATCCGGGTCAGCATCCGCTGCGCCGACACCTTATCGAGGCAGATCGCGCGCGTCGTCCAGCGATAGGCGAAGCCGAGCCGGTTCAGTTCGTCGAGCATCCCTGGCACCGTCACCGCGGGAAAGCCGGTGACCGAGAGGCAGCGCAAATGTTTGTCGCCAAGTTGCGGTGCCAGCCCGCCGACCAGCAACTCGTCCGCGAGCAGTGCGTCGAGATGCATCGGCGTCTCGGGCACGCCGATGCGTTGATCATGGGTCGAGATCGTCGAGTGGATGTAGGTCAGCGTCTCGGCCGGCGAGAGCCACGCCGCCTCGGGCATCACCCCCTCGATCATGTCGAGCACTCGGCCCGTGTCGCGCTCGAAATCGTCGAGATGGTCGGCGGCGGTGGCGACACCCTGCGCGCCGCCCTCATACAGCAGCGAAGACGCCTTCGACGTGTCGTCGGCCGGCGGCAGCCATTGCAGCGTCAGATAATAGGCGCTGGTGAAATTGGGCTGAGTGACATCCCCGCCCTCGAACAGATCGCGGCGTTCCTCATCGATCAGCGACGAGACCGGATCGGCGAACCCGTCCGAGCGTGGATAGCCGGGCGATGGCTTGCGCTGCGCCTCGACATAGATTGCCCAGCCGGTGCCGAGCCGCTTGAGCGCGCTGTTGAGCCGCGCCGAGGTCGCCATCAGCTCGGCTTGGGTCGCGCTGTCGAGGTCGGGGCCGCGGAACCGGGCGATCCGCAGGAAGCTGCCATCCTTGTTGAGGATGATGCCCGGTGCAATCATCGCCGCCCAGGGCAGGAAATCCGAGAGCCGCGCGGCGCGGCGGGCATGTTCGCGCAGGAACATCATGGGGTTCAGCTTTCGAAAAGGGTGGGAAGGGCCATGTGCCGGCGGGCAACCGGCAAGATCTGCGGATCGCGGCGCGCAGCGAACACCGCGAGGCCGTGCCCCACCACCGCCATCACCAGGCCGGCGATCCAGAGGCGCAGGCCGATCCCGATCGCAGCGGCGAGCGTCCCGTTGACGATCGCGAGCGCGCGGGGTGCGCCGGCCAGCAGGATCGGCTCGGCGAGCGCGCGGTGCACTGGTGCGGCAAATCCGGGCAGATCCTCCTGCATCAGATCAGCGCCCCGCCGCCGAAGCTGAAGAAGCTCAGGAAGAAGGACGACGCGGCGAACGCGACCGACAGGCCGAACACGATCTGGATCAGTTTGCGGAAACCACCCGACGTGTCGCCGAACGCCAGCGTCAGACCGGTGATCACGATGATGATCACACCGATCACCTTGGCGACCGGACCCTGCACCGAGTCGACGATCGACTGGAGCGGCGTCTCCCACGGCATGCCCGAGCCGCCGGCCCAAGCCGGCAAGGCGTAGAGCGTCGCGGCAGCAGCAAGGCTGGCGCGCTGTATGATCTTCAATCTGGTCATGAATGTGCTCCTTGGGCTTGGATGATGGGAAGAAGGCGGTAGCTGCCGTCGGGCTCGAGCCCTTCGACGCGGACGAGTTCGGAAAGCCGGCGTTCGGTGCCGCGGCCGGTCAGCACCGCGATCACGTCGATCGTCTCGGCGATCAGCGCGCGCGGGACATGGGCGATGGCCTCGAGGATCAGCTGCTCGAGTCGGTGGAGCGTGGCGGTCGCGGTGCCGGCGTGGATCGTACCGATCCCGCCGGGATGGCCGGTGCCCCACGCCTTCAAAAGGTCGAGCGCCTCGGGGCCGCGAACCTCGCCGATAGGGATGCGATCGGGGCGCAGGCGCAGGCTCGAGCGCACGAGGTCGGTCATGGTGACGCCGGGCGCAGTTCTGAGCGCCACGACATTGGCGGCATCGCAGCGCAGCTCGCGTGTGTCTTCGATCAGGATGATGCGGTCCTGGCCGCCCGACGCGACCGCCAGCAGCGCGTTGGTCAGCGTGGTCTTGCCGGTCGATGTGCCGCCGGCGACCAGGATGTTGGCGCGGGTCTGGACCGCCTGTGCGAGATAGGCGGCCGCCGTTGCGGTCATGGTGCCGGCGGTAACATAGTCGGCCAGTGCCAGGGGCAGACTTGCCGGTCGCCGGATCGAGAAGACCGGCTCCATCACCACCGGCGGCAATAGTCCCTCGAAGCGCTCGCCGCCTTCTGGCAACTCGGCTGAGACCCGCGGTGAACCGCGATGCACCTCGGCGCCGACATGGTGCGCGACGAGACGGATGATCCGCTCGGCTTGCATCGGCGACAGCCGTTCCTCGGTCCTCGCCATGCCGCTGTCGAGCCGATCGACCCAGAGCCGTCCGTCGGCATTGAGCATCACCTCGGCGACTTCTGGCTCATCGAGCCATGCCGCGATGGCCGGACCCAGCGCGCTCTTCAGCATCGCGGTGCCGCGTGCGCGAACGATGGCCGAAGGCTGGGTCACTTGGGGCTGTCTCCGTTGGTTCGGACCGCGCCATCGCGGCGTCGGAGACAGGTAAAGAATGGGAAGTTCGGCGGCTTACAACAGCATTCGAGGGGCATCGCGGAGTCGGCGACTAACGGATATACTTGGGGGCGTCCGACTTTCCTCGCCGATACCCGACGCCGTTCGAAGCCGTCGAAACTGGCGAGCCGAATCGAATGAACGAACTCGGCAGGCAGCACGTCCCGTGAGGGGTGAGTCCGCTAAAACGCGGGCGTATCTCGGTCACGGAACGAACCGTGATCGCCTTGCACCGGCCCCGTTAGATTCTATAGTCGCAGGCAGTCGTTTCGCTGACCCAACCAAATGAACGAAGGTGCACCGCTCTGTCAGATAATAGCGACTATAAGAGAGGGCAGGCTTACCTCCGGTCTCGCGAATGGCCCTCGACATGGAGTGCCTGATCACCTTGCCCAGCCGATGGGTGACCGCCGAGCAGCTCGAGCGCGCACTTCTTCAATCGGGCAACCCACACGGCTCTGAGAATTTCTCCGTCCTCGTGCGCCTTCCCAACGGCTGCAAGCTGATGATCGATGCAGCGATACGCCTACTCTGTCTCATCAATCAGTTGGAGGCTACCACCAAGCGAGTACGACTTGAGTTTGGCTCCGACGGTGATCTGATCGGCTACCTCAACCGGATGGGCTTCTTCGACAGCCTGGCTCCCGCCATTGAGGTCATGCCGGAGCGCCCCGGCTATTCCGCCGCGATGCTGCACCAAGGTGGCAATCGCGGCCTCGTCGAAATTGCGCGTATCAACAAGGACGCCCGCGACGACACGCTTCCGAGCCGCCTGGCTGAGACAGCCGAGCGATCCTGCGGCTCAAGAGCCGATGCCAAGGAGCTGGGCGGCGCGGTGTGGACGATCTTCGCGGAGCTTGTCGCCAATGTCTTCGATCACAGCGAAACCTCGCTCGACGGCTATGCCGCGCTTCAGACCTACACTGGTGGCAACAAGCTGAGCGTTGCCGTCTCGGACAGCGGGCTGGGAATCATGCGCACCTTGCGTCCCAGCCTTCAGGCGGAGTCGCCGCGGCTGGCGGGCCTTTCGGATGTGAACCTACTCGTCGAAGTCTTCCGGCAGGGCTTGTCTCGCCATGGCGCCGATCGCGGGTGCGGGCTCAAGGGGAGCGCGGCCAAGGCAATGAAATATCGCGCCGACCTCGACGTGCGACTTCCCAACCAAAGGGTTCGCCTGACCCCTGCGCGTGGGGCCTATGAAGCCAACACCGCCTATTGCCAGGATAACCTGCCCCTGCTCTGGGGAACGCATATCAGTTTCACCCTCGCGCTGGCTTGACCCCGCCGCGACATTCTGATTAAATGAATCTGCTTAACGAGATTTGGCGAGGGGAAAGCTCATTAGGCTGCGCGATTTCATGGATAGTCCGGAAGGCTGGGGCCGCTCGGACGGGCGCGAAGTGTATCAACGTCTCCTCGCTTTCGTGGAGACTAACGCGGGGACACCGATCTTCCGGGTGTCGATGGAGGACGTGAAGCGCGTGGACATATCGTTCGCCTCTGAGACAATCGTCGAACTCGCGCGGCGCTATCGCGGCTCGAAGGGATTCTGCCTGACCGATCTTCACGATGAGGATATGATCGAGAACTGGGACGCAGCGGCCGAGCGCAAGGCACAGCCGCTCATGCTGTGGATGAAGGAGCTGCCGCGTGTGCTTGGACCGGCCCCAAGCGCTGGCAACCAGGCGGCGCTGCAGTTTGCCCTGTCCAAGGCCAGCTCGCGCGCAAGCGAGTTCGCGGAGACAGCCGAGAATATGTCGATCGCGAATGCGAGCAGTAAGTTCAAGCAGCTTTGGGAGCAGGGTTTTCTGCTGCGCACCGAGTCCGCTGCCGACACCGGTGGCGTCGAGTATTCTTATAGGCGGATCTCATGAGTTACTTTTCGCGCGTGCCGTTAAGCGGATTCACTGAACGAGATTTTGCAGATGCGGTCGCGCGGCGCCGTTGCCTTCCTGCCCCGCCGCGCGAGGAGATCGACCATGTTGCTTGATCATACCGGCTTCGATCGGAAGAGCCAGATCGTTACCGTTCTCGATGAGATGATGGGCGGGCTGGAAATCACTCCGTCTCAG
>Ga0307517_10010394_pt1 | contig 13026 bp, 9 predicted proteins | sample 23_EM_MG_FD_194515 | JGI IMG/M metagenome (GOLD analysis project Ga0307517, IMG submission 194515) | Populus trichocarpa ectomycorrhiza microbial communities from riparian zone in the Pacific Northwest, United States - 23_EM | ecosystem: Host-associated > Plants > Roots > Unclassified | place...
GTATAGATGGTAGTCAGACCTTTTCTTTACAGTTGCACCGGAAAATAGGCAGACTATGAACTATGGTATAGTGCCAAATCCATATTCGTATGCGCATGTAAATTAGTTCACTATAAATAAAACAAACATCTTTAAATCACATCCATAAGCATATGCAAATTCATTCACTATTGGTAAGGTAAACAATCATATCCTCGTGTACCATAGAAGAAAAAATCAGGAACTATGCTGTCCTAGGTATTGCCAGTATTCTCTCTTAACTCTCAACCTCGAGATAAGGGAATTCATTGATGAAATAGGAAAAGAAAGTATTTCAGAGATGTGGACAAGGAAAAGGAAATAATGACAGTAATGGTAAAGGAAACCCACCATGGTCTTCTATAAACCTTAAAGCCTTCTCCAGAAAAGATGGAGATCCATCAACATCTTCTAAAGCAAGTAAAATTGGTCTGCCAATGACCAGGGATTTTACTGGCTGCTTATCCTTCGCTACAGGGAAAACAGTCAAATGTCAAAAGGAACTGAAAAATGAAGACAAAGTTTCTGACACTGTTCTAAAGAACTACACCGAATAAACACAAAATACTGATGTCAACCAAAAAGGATGTATACTAACACTGTTCCAAGGAACCATCAGCTCCATCAGCCTGGTCATTCTGGAAGAAACCATTTTGCCCCATCACAAGAGAAGCACTTGGTGCCTGTGCCAGGGCATTCTCAAGAGCAGTCTTCCATTCATATAAATCTTCAGAAGATTCGGCCTGTGGCATCAATTCAAAGGAACCACAAATAAGTTATCAAGATTGCAAAAAGAGACCAAAACAGAACACAGAAAAGAGCACCCAATTCTCACTGAAGCCATAGGATTTTCAAGTTGAGAAAAGATATCGGTTACAACCACTGTGGAAAAATAAGAATGCTCAGGATGAGGTAGTAGAGGGATGGATAGAGCTTACAAAAGGCATTAGAATTGTGACCTTGTCACCTAGGGACATCTGATAAAATTACAATTGTGACCTACAGAAATGACCGATCAAACCTGCTTGTGTTTTGAGATCATGTGTGGTGAAATAGCTTGATGCATTCTCAAATTAATAGTGAAAAAAGAATGAATAATTAAATGCAAAATAAGCTAGACGCTAAGCTGGAGAGCTTGAACTTCTTTGCCAAGTCACAGCCCAGGTCAAGCTCCGACCAAGCTAATACCCTTAAGCTTAACTCTTTGTTGCCTGGAGAAATTATACGTGAAAAATATGCAAAAATGCAAGCAAAAGAAATGTCAAAGGGGACCGCAACGAAGCAAGAAAAATGAAAAATCACCTTGAGAGTGAATGCCCGTCCATCACGGCCATCAGGAAAGAGAACAGTCAAGAGCTTTTTCTCTGCTTTGACAACCACACTATAAAATTCCAAAAGAAGTACTACAAAGTTAGTAAATTACTTCCGGTTGTGAACAACAATGAGAAGACAGCCAGATTAACAATGTCTAATTTGAAAAAGCAAGCCAACCTGCCTGAATTGTTGAGGTCAATACCACCAAGGGTCAGGTTCACTTCACTCCCTTTTTGAGGAATAGCACTCTGATAAAGTAAAAAATACAGAGTGTGAAGTTTACATGGTAAACGAAGGCGCAACTATGCTGGGAGGGTGGGGGCTAAAGTTCCTTAATTGTGGTATTTACCACCAACGCAAATTACAAGAAACAATATCTATCATACGTAAAACTACCAACCGGATCGCTCCTGAAGAAAACCAGTGATGTCCGTGTCAGAATAAACCACCTTTTTTTCCAGGATGTCCATCCAATTCCTAACAATATCAGAGAGAAACGCGTATTTAAATGCTCACGGAACAGATACTTCGTTTTCTTGACTGGATCATCAAAAGAAGTGGCAATTTTATTATCTGCAGTGCCTAATCAAGTATGTTAAGAAATGCCTCTTAGATAAAAACAACTCCAACCCAACCTTCTCTCTCTGTGTGCATTATTATTTCTTTCTAGTGTTGACCAAAAACAAACCAACTCCTACTGGGATGATACTAGAATCAGAAAAAGACGGTCACCTTAAACAAATGGCCACTACAAGTCACCAATATTTTATTATATCTCGCTAATTTGTCATTAAGCATAAGAAAAACCGTAAGGACATGCATACCTTTGGATGAAATAAAAAGCGGCCCGCTCTTGAAAATCTGCAACACAGATTGTTACAACAAAAGAAGCAACAGGGTCTGATCCATGAAACCAAACTACAAACTGATATGGTCTGAATAACCGACCTGATCAGTAATGGTGACGATGATCTAGTAATTGATCATCATCATTATAATGTTAATCATGTGAAAAATAAAAGCGTGAAAAAAAGGAAAGAAAAATCACCGCATTGCCAGCATGAAAACGCAGATTTTCAAGCTGTCCTGGTGCTGGAGGTGGAGGTGGAGGCGGAGGACCGCCATCTCCCTTCATAGCATCATACAAATAAGTACGTCATTTTAAATCACATTGTGAACCAGAAAATGAAAGAACGCAAAAATAATTTCGTAAATATACATACCTTAGAAGACTCTGTGTTTTTGTTGGTAGTCATCACTTAATCATCCAAGAATCACGAAATCACATAATGTACCTTGTTATCAATTAAATGAAAAAGGAAAGGGAAAGCATACAAGATGTGGAGCGAGCGAGAGAGAGAAGGAGAAGGAAGCGTGAAGAAGGGAGCAGGGATCTTTCGTCGCCCACGGTGCTGTGATGGTGGTGAAGCTGATTTCTTTTTCTTTTTTTCTCTCGCAATTTTTTTTTGGGAAGAGATGAAAAAAATCCAACGGAAACCCGGTGGTCAAGCAAAAAGGGAGGAGGTCCAAGAGAAAGAAAGCGAGTGGGGCCTCTTAATATGCTCTGCTTGTACACGTCACCCCTATTCTTCTCACCCTCTCTTTCATCGAAACGTGTTGGAGGGAAATTATGGAAAATCAGAAAGGACATGATCACCCTCTTTGATCTTTTATTATTATACTTTGGATTTTTTTTAATGTGACTGTCTAGTTTCTTACAAGGAAATTCATCCTTTGTTTATTAATTAAGAAATATTTTAAAAGACGTGGGAAAAGTTTCCAAGCTATTGGACAGCAAGAAATAAATTATCATAGATTGTTATGGTGATTTTTTTTTATTATGGTAGACAATCATGTATATTGATAGCATATTTGATATTATTGGATTTTTAAAAATATTTTTTATTTAAAAATATATTAAAATAATATTTTTTATTATTTTTTAAAATTTATTTTTTATATCAATACATCAAAATAATTTAAAAATATAAAATAATTATTTATTTAAAAAAATAATATTTTCAATATATAGTAATGACAGCCCCCTTTTGAAAAGAAAATCTTAATTATCTAATGTCATGTTTGTTTCTCGGAAAATAGTTTTTGGAAAACCACTTTCCAAACTTTCCTGTATTTGTTTGTCATTAGAAAAGTTGGTTAACGGAAAACACTTTCCGGTGAACAGAAAACACTTTCCAGTCAAAGAAAAATTTGGTTTGGTTTCCAGGAAAGTGTTTTTCCTTTTGGCTTTGTTTGTTTTCCAGAAAGTGGTTTCCGGGAAATCATTTTCCAAATTTTCTTATGTTTGTTTGCCATTAGAAAAGTTGGTCAACAAAAAATACTTTTCAGTCAAAGGAAAATTTGGAAAGAAATTAATTTATGAAATTATTTATTTTATTTTGATTATTATTTATTTTATTTGAGATAATTTATGAAATTATATTTTTTTTTTAATTTCATTCTCATTCAACTTTTTAATTTGTAAGATTTGTTCCTTATTATTTTAATAAACTTAAGAAAAATAAAATATTAATAAGTTATTTTCCAACTTATTTTCCATGACATAACCAAATACTGGAAAATATTTTCCAACTTATTTTTCATTACACTACCAAATATCAGAAAATACTTTCCCGGAATTTACTTTTTTAAAATTTATTTTTTCCAGAATTTTCTTTTAAAAAAAACTATTTTCCAACAAACAAACTGACAAAATATTTGATTATGAGTGCCTGTTATAAAGAATATTGATAATACTTGCAATCTTACAATTAAATTTACCCGCATATTTTATAAAATAATAAAGAATGCATTTGAGATGTCAACGAGAGTATTTTGAATACTACGGCATTATGAATTGCAAAACTTTTAAATTTCTGACTTATGCCCGTGATTTGCATATATAATCAATAAATTATTTTAAATACGATTTTTAGTATATTTGTGTTTGAAATAGTAATTATAATTATTTTTTAAATTATTTTTTATTTAAAAATATATTAAAATAATATTATTTTATTTTTTTAAAATTATTTTTTATATTAACGCATTAAATAATCTCAAAATACTAAAACAATATTAATTTAAAATAAAATAAAATAAGAATTTTAATTTTTTAAAAAATATTTTGAAAATAAACAAAAATTTTATATAATTATCTGGAGAGAAAAAAACTCCACGATGGACATGGGGAAATGAAGTGTAATAATTGGTGGCGTTGATCTTTGCTACAATCAGTAGCCTCCCAATTGAAGAGCAGCGACAGTTACGCCACAGGTGTAGCATGTCCCTGTTCCACCCAACTAAAAGCCTGAACCATCCATCATAGATGGCCCATTGACTAGCGAGCACCTAAAGCCTAAATCACATCATTTTCATGTCACCCTTTGATTAAGGAATTTTGTCACCTTCCTCCCTTTGAAATAATTACCTGTTTATTTTTATTTTTTTTAAGTGTTTTTAAAATAATTTAATTTTTTTAATTTTTTTTGTTTTCAATTAATATTTTTTTTAGTGTTTTTAAATTATTTTAATGCGCTGATATCAAAAATAATTTTTAAAAAATAAAAAAATCATGATTTTAATGTATTTTCAAGTGAAAAACACTTTGAAAAGCAATCGCAACTACACTTCCAAACGGGCCCGAAGCGCTCAGCCACCGGTTGTGCATTTTCTTTTTAAAAAACACTGGACATGCAGGCCGATGCATTTTCTTAAATAAAAATATTTTAAGTATAAATTAAAAATTTTATATGAACATCTAATTAAATAAATAAATAAAATATTTATGTAAATAAATAGATAAAATTATTAACGATAACTAATAACAAAATTTAAAAAATTAAGAGATACATAAAGATCAAGATATTTGATCTCACAACATAAGATTTTTATCCAGTTGTGTTTACTGAATTTATTTATTCAAATTAATTTTTTATTTAATCAAATGATAATAGAAATAGACATACATGAAATTGATTAGATAAATAAATAAAATTATTCAAAACTGCACATATCAGAAATATTATCTAAGAATAAATTCTTTCTATTTTTTAAAATATTTTTTTTCCATATAAAACATAAAACAATTATAGATGAATTAGAACAATATCTTCAAAATTTAAATACATATAAAATAATTTTAAAAAAAACTTTATTCAAAAAAGGTTAAATAAGAAAAATAAAAAGTCATCGAGGAGGGATATTAATTGAAACATAAATTAAAAAATACTTAAAAAAGACATATTAAAAGAAGGTATTGATTAAAATAAAATCAAAATTAGAGTAAAACATAAGAAAAAGGAAATGATAGTTCAGGTACCGCAAGCATATTTCAAAAAAAAAAAATTAAACGACTCAGGTTATAACTTCAATTAGGTTTAATAAGCTGGTTTTTATTTTAATTAGATGATAGAAAAATAGACAACAATAGAAAACGAACATGTAAAAAAATGAGGGTCCGAGTCAACCTGAGGTAGCGTGATAGATATTTAACCTAGGTAATAAAAAATGAGCCGAACCAGGTTAATCGGCAAAACATGTGGTCCAAATCATAAGATTGGAATAACACGATAGAAAAGAAATTGAAGAAAATTACAAAGCCAATCTTTTTTAAAAAAATAGGGTTAAATTGAAAAGAAAAGTAACTTAAATAAAAGAAAAAAAATAAAAGAATGAGGATTAAATTGAAAGAAATAATACACCATAAACTTGGATTGAATGATGTAATTGAAAACCAATAAAACTTTTACAAAATGGCTAAGGAAAAAAATTAAAAATCACAAGAATAAGGACTGAATTGAAAAAAAAATATATGATAAATTGAAATTGAATGACAAAATTAAAAACAAACAAAACTTTTATAAAAGAGTCAAAAACAAAAAATATAAATAAAAAAATAAAGACTGAAATTGAAATACCAAAAACAGATAGGGTCAACCTATAATTTTTTAGGGAGAAGAAAGAAAATAAAAGGGAAAAAAAACCCCCATTGAAGATAAATCGCCCCGTTACTATCGACACACACCACACCATGAGGAAGAGGGCTCAATAGCACTACTAGAAACTAAGCAGAATAGTAGTTTTGACCATGTTTGTTGTAGTTTGGGATCAGACAACTATTATACCATCATCCTCAAAATAAATTGTAGTTTATAATTGGTGTTTGACAAGTAAATTGTTTAACTTATGATTTGGAAAAATGGTGCTTAGTGATTGTACAATGATATATTTTTAAAAAAAAAGAAAAAAAAATAAGGTACTTGGCTTGAACAGTATTTGATTGATGGTCACCCTATTTTCATTGCGTTGTTCCTTCAGCAAAGTACTTGAAGTTGGGAGCTACTTAATAGTAGATAAAATGTGTTTGAAGATGTGAAGTTGTATATCACATAGTAAATAAGCACCTATAGCATTATCTTTTCACAAACTTCAAGTGACTTATACAAAGAAGAAAACATAAAAAATATAAACCAAAAAGATGTTGAAAATAGACATTAATATAAAAAGAGTATTTATGCCTAGAAGATTAGTAATAGGTATACCTAACCAATGACATTTTTGTAATCCTATATAACAACTTTACAATAACAATATTCCTATAAAAGCATCGCTGGCAATTTTGCATGAGAAACAATAGAGGTCTAGATCAACTCATAGTAAAAAGGGTGATGTGGTTCAGCTAACAATTTTGAGGTATTAATACAAACACAAATTTCTATGATACCACTAAAAGGTGTCTATGTAAATTAAAATACAAGAAATAAGTAAAAAGTATGAGAAATTTGGCAAACATGAGATTTTAGTGGCTCATTAATGATGAAGAGAAAGATAAAAAAAAAATGATATTTAAAGTAGACATTAACATAAGAAAAGTCACAAGCACAACAACATTGGTAAATGAAGGCAATTTAGAGAGAGACTAAGTTGTTAGAGCAACCTAACCCCATACTCTCTATCAACTTGATCTCCTCCACCCCCTTCATATCTTGATCGAATGTTTTTCTCCCTAGAAATGTGAACTAGATAACTTTTCACCACCTTACAATCAACTAGTTTTTCTCCCTCTTTTCCTTTGTCCTTTTCCATGCATGACACCTTTTCCCTTGCAGCAATGTTCACATCAACCATCCAAATTATCAGTACTCCCAACTAAACCAGTAAGTCAGCACTATCTCTTAAGTAATATGAAACACCTAACATAACAAACATCATATCTCACCATAAACCATCATTAGTTGCACTCCACAGACCACCTTAAGCCCCTTGCATAACCTAAATAAAAGCAAGTAACCACATAACACCCCTACTAGCACATGGGTTGAAAGAGTTAGAGTCACCGACTTTAGAATAAGATTCACTTTAGATCCAAGTTGCGATGTCGCGGCCACACAAATTAATTACTCTAAAAAACATCGAAATTTAGTCTCGAGAGGGTGGGGCTAGTGGCCAAAGGCGACTAGTTTTGTTCAGAACGTCATTTTCCTTCAGGAAAGAAAAGGCCAAGGCCCAATTCCACCAAAAAATCTGTAAGCAACATTGTTTTTTTTTTCCAAAAAAATAAATAACAATCACATAACAAATAATAATCACAGCACAAGAATCAACTAAAATCACTTTCCTAGCAATGACGCCAAAATTTGTTGCGATGTCGCGGTCACACAAATTAATTATCCTAGCTTAAATAAACAAGATAGTATAGAGCAAGTAATGGGTTGATCCCATGAGGAAGGTTTAGTTCAGATTTTTTATGTTATACGATATGCAATTGGAATTATCTAGGCTATAACAGAATAAAACAATCAAGCTAAATTAAATAAATCAAAAAACTATCAAGAGAAAAAACCTTGGTTTCAAGTAGACATCCACCTACAAAAATCAGAACCGATAATTGAAACGATACATCAATTTATATTCTGAATATTTATCTTTTCTTAACATTGGTTAGTTAATAGATCCACCATATAACTAACCCTAACCATTAAACAACCATAGTGTCCGCACTAATAATTTAATTCAATGGCAGCTTTAAGAACCAGATAAGTTGATTAATCTAGACAACATAACTATTCGCAATCCATGTTTGATTTGATCGAATGTTTTTCCTAAGATTAATAACCTAGATCTGCCACAACTATTAATCTTAGTTGCTTCACAAGTTTATTGTAAACACCCAAAAAGGAGGGGTCCAAACAGCCCTACCGCCGCTGCCGATTTCTGAATTGGCAGCGACTCAGCCTAATTGAAAGTTAGGAAAACAATCAGGTTGTCTTAAGGAGCCAAAAGGGAGGGGTAAAACCGGTTTTAAACAAACCAAAACACGGACAAGAACACCTCTAAACCAACCCTAAACACCCTACCTCAGTTTATGTGAAGTATAAGAAAGAACACCTCTAAACCAACCCCAAACACCCCACCTCAGTTTATGTGAAGTATAAAATGCAAAGAGAGAGAGAAGGTGACCCTTCATCTTCCCAAAGTCTGTGTGCAACAGCTGCATATCTTTCTTTTCCTCCTTCCCAATGAAAATTCAAACCAAAACCAGTAAAGAATACCTCTTGAACATGTGAGAGAGTGTTGAGATCATGAATGAAGGCTGAGCAGCTGCTTAGGGGGAAGGAAAGGGGGCTGGAACTGGTGGGAGGAAACTGACAGAAAAAAAAAAGAATCGAGAGAGGAAGAAAAAGAGGGAAAACAGGAGAAAGAGAGAGGGAAAATACTACCAAACTGTCCAGACCTACTTAGATTTGAAGGTATGGGTCATATAGTCTCCTTTTACCCCCTTGTTCTTCAAACCCAGAACTAAAAATGATGAAGGATCCCAAAGAAAAATTGACCTAAACCCCCTAGGCTAACTGTAAAGGAAACTGAAAACAACTAAGCGGACAAGCAACAAAGATGAAACAAGGCCAATTTCTAAAGCATCTAATTAAAGATAATGAATAAAATGAAAAGAATAAAACTTGGTAGAGGGCCAACTACAATAATGGGGCTGACCGTAATGCATTGTGTAAGAAGATGCATGTGTGTGTGCATGTTAAAATCATGTGACTCTGTTGGGATTTGATGACAAATGTGTGTTGGAATTGAAAATGCATGTATGTGTTCATTTAAAATCATGAAACTCTATTGGGATTTGATGACAGATATGTGCTGGAATTAAGAATGCACGTGTGTGTTCATGTTAAAACCAAGTAACTCTGTTGGGATTTGATGATATATTATGTTCTGTAATTGAGAATGCACGTGTGTGTTCATGTTAAAACCAAGTAACTCTGTTGGGATTTGATGATATATTATGTTCTGTAATTGAGAATGCATGTGTGTGCTCATGTTAAAACCACATAAATTTGTTGGGATTTGATGATATATTATGTGCTGGAGTTGAAAATGCATATGTGTTCTGCAGCGAATTTATGATTCGCTGCCAAAATTGAGTTGCTTGCAGCGAATTAGCATTCGCTGCCAAAAATGTGTTCTGTAGAAAATTTGTGATTCGCTGCTGAAAGTGAGTTTCCTGAAGCGAATTTGTGATTCATTGTCGAAATTGAGTTGTCTGCAATAAATTAACATTCGCTGCCGAAGATGTGTGTTCTGCAGCGAATTTGTGATTCACTGTCGAAATTGAGTTGTCTACATCGAATTAACATTTGCTGCTGAAGATGTGTGTTCTACAGCGAATTTATGATTCGCTGCTGAAAATGAGTTTCCTGCAGCGAATTTGTGATTCGCTGCTGAAATTGAGTTATCTACAGTGAATTAGCATTCGCTGTTGAAATTGAGTTGTGTATAGTGAATTAGCATTCGCTGTCGAAGTTGTGTTGTCTGCAACAAATTAGCGTTATTGCCGAAATGCATGATCTGTAGCAAAATTATGATTCGTTGCCAAAACTGAGTTGTTTGCAACGAATTAGCTATCGCTGCCAAAAATGTGTGTGCTGCAGCAAATTTATGATTCACTGCTGAAGTGTTGTCTGCAGTGAATTTAGGATTCGCTGCCGAAGTAGTATTGTCTGCAATGAAATTATGATTCGCTGTCGAAATTGAGGTGTCTGCAGTGAAACAGTTTTTGTTGCCGAATTGTGCAGCCTATAGCGGAAAAAAATTTGCTGTCAAATTATGCAGCTTATAGCGAACCAGTTTTCACTGCTGAATTGTACGACCGCAACGAATTAGTTTTCATTGCCGAATCGTGTGGTCGATTGCGAATTGGTTTTGTGCCGACTTTTACAATAAGCCTCCAAGACAGAAATGACTCAAATGCTTGTGACAATTTCATTGTATGATGGTGTAAAATGTGGAACACTTGAATGTGAACATATGAACTCTTGAAATAAGTATGGTGATTAATGTGATTAAAAAAAATACAAATGTATTGATTTGTGACCGATGATGTCTTAGGTGGTGCGGCCAGAATCGGACCATTGTCAGGACAAGGACAACCTACAGGTGGAGCAGGTAGGTGACTTTGACCTTTCTTTTTCATAACGTTGAATTATGAAATACTTTATCATGAATGTTATCGTATTGTGTTAGTACAGATATCAGACTGTCAAATGCGTAAAGATAAATGATTGATTAGCTTCAACTAATGGCATCCGAATGGATGGCTGGAACAATGGCCGTTAAGCTTCGACTAATGGCATCCGAATGGATGACCAGGACAAACGATTGATTACTTCGGGCATCCGAATGGATGACCGGAACAAACGATTGATTAGCTTCGGCTAATGGCATCCGAATGGATGACCAGGACAAACGGTTGATTAGCTTCGGTTAATGGTATCCGAATGGATGACCAAGACAAACGGTTGATTAGCTTAGGCTGATGGCATCTGAAGTGGATAGCCGGGGCGAGTGAACGGTTAACCTCGGCAAATGATGCTTTAAGAGGATAGTCGGATTTAAGATTATGGCTAATTACAAGAATTGGTGCATTTATATGTACTACAAGTCGTTCATACCAAGTACATAAAGGAACTACATATGTCACGCTTCAAACATGGGATAATGTTAATGCTTCATTAAACTGTCAAATTGCTTATTATCATTATTATTATTAAGTAATCGCATCCTTATAAATGTTTTGTACTGCAACAGGGACGTCACACCAATGAGGTGCCTAGGAAACCCAATACACGGGAACCTACTTTTGCAAGGAATCATGTAGTTGCATTCTAAATCACGATGTATTTTGTATGAATCAATGTACTTAACGTATAACTATTATTAGATCCTTTTTGTTTAAATTCACGATGACTATTAGTAGGATAGGAATGCAAACTCATGTCTATGTATGTATATTTTTAATGTGAACTTCTAATCATGCAAACATAATAATATGTGTTTATGTAAGATTCATTTTTAAATGAAATGTTGATTGTTGTTGGTGTATAAATTGTATCTTGATGATGTGAGGGAACATGTTTGCCGATTACCGACACGATGTTTGATAAGTGTGTGTGTATATATATATATATAATTACCGTTGTTTTGGGCTTGAAAAGTCAGGTTGTTACAGTTGGTATCAGAGCACTTGGTCTGGATCTTAAGGATCATTGATAATTGTGTTGTTGTGGTGAATTTCAGGATGGTGTACACCCGACAAGGGACACGAACTGAGCCGCCCTCCTTAGAAAGGAGGGGCGGGAACCAAGGTGTCCAAGGTTGGTAAGACAAAGATCTCTTAGATGATATGGCATCTCATGCTCCGATAATACCACCCAAAACCTTGTAAGGGGGAGCCGCGGTAGCGGGGGAAGGCCGGAGGCCTAACCAAACAGAGAAAGTACCCCAAGTTGTAGCAGAGCAACAAAAGAGATCAGAGGTATAACCATCTACTATTCCAATCAGTGTGCCTCCGCAGTACGTAAACACGGGACTCCTTGTACAAATAGTAAAGGCAGTGATGGAGGGCATGGCTGGCTCGGACAACGTAGTGCTACTGGTACGACTAGTCAAGAGTATGAGGGAAATGGGTTGCGAACCGTATATGGGGGAACATGATGCAGAAATAGCCAGGAGATGGAGCAGGAAGGTAGAGAAGACTATGACCTAGATAAACATACCCGAGGGTTTGAGGGTGAATTGTGCAACCCAACTATTATCCGATAGGGCCATGACATGGTGGGAAACAGTCCAACTGAGGCGTGTAACCAAGACACTAACTTGAAGTGACTTCAAGACAGATTTTGAGAATCAGTTTTATTCTAGGTACCATCGCAAAGTGAAGGAACAAGAGTTCTTGGCATTAAGATAAGGAGATATGCCGGTGTTGGAGTACGAAAGGAGGTTCAATGATCTCTCATTGTTCGCCCCACACTATGTGCCGACAGAGGAACATATGATTGAGAAGTTGAGAGATGGTTTGCGATAAGGACTAATCGCCTTGCGATTTAAATCCGTGAGGGAGCTGATTGAGGCTGCACAAGCTCTAAAGGCCTGTATTGGAGAAAATCAACAGGGACATCAGGGTATAGACAAAAAGAGAGACGAAGATTATTTCAGCGGCAGACTACCACTTCTGAAGAAAGGAAAAGGTGGAGTGTTTGAGTAGTACATAAAAAAGAGGAGTTTGATGGTACCGCCCCACCAACAGTTTGGTGGAAGAATGATGGTTAGGCAGTCGCACTTGAGGGCAAACTCTTCAACTAGGACCGGTGACCGCAAGGGTATTGACTATCCCTCTTGTGTAAA
>Ga0307517_10010395_pt1 | contig 13025 bp, 13 predicted proteins | sample 23_EM_MG_FD_194515 | JGI IMG/M metagenome (GOLD analysis project Ga0307517, IMG submission 194515) | Populus trichocarpa ectomycorrhiza microbial communities from riparian zone in the Pacific Northwest, United States - 23_EM | ecosystem: Host-associated > Plants > Roots > Unclassified | place...
GTCCTTGACGTCGGATCCGGTATCAACAGACCCATAGTACTTAGCCACACTAGCGGCGGAAACTTCATCCAGTAGAACGGACCTAATTCTGATTGCTCGTAGAACGTATCCTGGAGGTCATTATTCATTCGTAATTTCTCTTGAATCGAGTTTCATTACATCAACATAATATGGTGTCCCAAGCGAGTCCCTGAAGAAATTAAAGGAGTCGAAGGCCGTCATCAGCGAACAACTCGCACTATCTCGCGACTGATCATGACGAGCCAACACGAAGCGGTTAGTCGATCGCACTCAATCCATAGAGAATTCCACATGTACCCTCTTTAAGCTTCTTCTGGGCAGCAGCCAGCTCTTCGGAGAGTATCTATGAATTCAGCGGAACACCGATCGTCCATTGAAGGACCGAGAGTTATGAGATAACAGTGACCAATCAACGAAGCCTCGTCACGCCACTTTTGATCAACGCCGCGCAGAAGAGCTGGCCATAAAAAGCTTATCCAGTGATATTACTGTCAATGTCTGCGGCTTTCCTGCACTCCCAAGTGAACTCTACTTGGAAATTCTTGGATACCTGCCAGCCCATCCAATACCACACGATAAACCGCGGGATCCATACAGGCAACTCACCCTCTATTACCTATCCCAAACATGTCAATCTCTGAGGGAGTTCTTCCTCAAGTATGCTTGGGAACGAATTGAGGTATTTAAAGGCATGTGGACGCCAGTGGGCAGACTTACTGCCAAGACGGAGAGCGATTGCAAAAAGCTGGTTGAAGAGATTCACCGCCAGCTCCATACCGTTATTGTGAGGAATCCTGACCTGCGACAATATGTATCGTGAGTTATATCCAATCTCTTTTGTCCTCAAATTGATTTTCTTGCAGTGTCGTCGATCTTACAATCGTCAAACATTCCCACAAGTTAATTATCCCTGAAGTTGCACAGAGCCTTAGTGCCCTCTCCAATTTACATTCTTTTCAGCTCGACTTTCTATTTCAGTACCCCCGCCCACCGAAAATTTTCTCAGAATTTCGGTATCCCAACGTTCATACCCTGAACCTAAGCCGTTTGAGCCCGTATGGACATATTCTTCAAGCATGCCCGAACACAAAACATTTCTCTTTTTACTGGGATATTGCCGGGCCGAGTAGTGTTTTGGAGTTGTTGAACAAGGAATGTTCTGGTTATATCGAAAAAGTTTGGCCTGCTAATGAATTTGCAATGCTATATACGTGGTATGTCATGTCAATGTATTATACCCTGTCCGTATTCATTTTCCACATGCTTCAGACGTTGTTAGTGGCCTCCCTCGTCTTCGTGATATCTCCTTCGACTCCTTCGACCTGGTGCTTGCTGGTGTACGAAATTTGATATTTTATTTTCATTTTATCACTCTCATCCACGTCATATCTAGGAGAAACTCAAGTGCCTCTCATCACTTTCTTTGCATACAATTCGCCTGCAATTGGATACACCACGTGAACGCCAAAAATCGATTGACTTCGTGAAGGGAATTCTAGCTAAATGTCCCCAGGACGACGTGGTCAAGAAAGTTATAGTGAATTATGGCAAAACCGTGGAGGTATATCGTGTTTGAGGCAGTCATAGTTATCAATGTGTGCGAGACACCTGTGAGTTTCTTTCGTTACTTACAAGCGATTATCAATGCCTGAATGTAATCAAAGATTTTACTGGCTAGTGTACCAGTATGCACATTGGTATAAACCATACTACTTGATCGACAACTGCGACATTCCCAGAACGAATTTAAAATGTTGTATAATTCGATATCGTGCCTTGTACAAATTATCGACGACGTGAGCTTCCTTCGGTTATTATCTCACACAAAAACTGCGCCAAATGTTCATGCATACAAGGTTGGAACTGGTCACAACACTGTCTGCTCTCGAGCAACACATTTAATACCCCGTAAGCGATACCTTTATTTTGAACATGTCCATCAAACGCCTCAGGCTCGACAGGCATGGCGATGTACAGTTCTGGCCTTCCAAATTCAATATACGAGCCATTGTTCACCTTGACATAGGTCTTGGTAAGTTCCTCCCCTATCCAGCCCATCAGGAAACTCTTGCATATACCACCTTTACTTAAATTGTTCGCCTAGTCGGGGGTCGATTCGCAACATTCTCGTGATGATCAACCTTTCCTCCATCTCTTTTCCTACTTCAGACAGCGGAACCGGGAATTGAGTCGTCGAAATTGTGTCTTGAACTCACCGTTGTCACGTCCGATCCACAACAATAGGTTAACGACTTCTTTCGCTTACAATACGGCTGAAGCTGTTGAAGGGTTCAACCTTCTGGTCCTTGAATGCGATCGCTTGACACGCGCACCTTCTAGTAAGGCGAGTACAATTACTAGGTCCACATAGGATTGGATGTCGCGCCACTTGGAATGCCACATGATACATCAAACCATCCATGTCAAACGAAAAATTCTGCTTCCAAGGCCGACCATCATCGATCATCCACAAAACCATCCCGATATCGGAAAAGGAAGTAAAAAAATTCAACGTCAACCAACGTTTGCTTTTTCAAGGTTTTGTATATGCATTCCTTGTGGGTACAAAGTTTTTACTGCGACTTGAGTGAATCAAAAATTATTTAATTACCAACCAACATATAATATGTTACACAAATCTAAAACTATTTCGAGGAAAAATTCGATGAAACAAGGGCACTAGCTCCAATCTTTACCACTCGCCATCAGGCCATCCGCAACTTCCTCATCCGCCTCGTGAACCTCTCCATCTCAACACCCGCTGCCTTTCTTATTTTCTTATCATAACCCCCTGCCTCATTAACTGGCTCATTTGGGTCCCAAGTGATATCTGGCCCTCTCCACCCCTCATTCAGGTAGATATAGTTGAGAAACGAGCGCCACAGCGGGTCAAGGGAAAGTACATTTGGGTCGCCGACTATTATAAGGAGAGCTTGAGCTCTTGTTATCGCCACTATGAGGTTGAAGAACGGTTTGGGTTTAGTTTTTATTTAATGGGAGCCTAAATAATTTGTACTCACCGTTGAATCGTCGTGGGTTCGCGACGAACCCGAGGGTATGTCGAATATCATACTCAACAAAATCCTGGGAGCTGCGAACCGTAGAGATGATGATGACTTTTCTTTCCTAAAGCAGGCGCATCAATATCTGCATCTTGAAACTATAATAAATAACATCCTACCTGCCCCTGGAATTCCTCTACTGAACCTATCTTCAATCCACCCATAGAGCTCAGGCTCGCTTTTAATCTCGAGCACTGCGCATAATAGGGTGAGATAATCCCTATATCTTCCTCAGCTAAACCCAATCAGCCCGTTAAGCTCAGCTGGAACAGAACAAACGTACTTGTAGGGTATTTTCGGTGCCCCTTGAGTTTGTCAACATACTCTCGAACGACCGCGATCTCATCAATGTTGAAAAAGGAGGGCGAAGACGATTCTCTATCGTCCTTTCCTAAAACAGCATTAAAGATGATGGGAAACTGTTTTGAAGGAAGAAATGAAGCATTTAAGAAGTAGTTGATCGTCGTTGGATCTGCACATTGCTCGAGATCGCCGTTGTAGAATCTCTCGTTAGGGAAGGAGAGGATGTCTCCGTGGGATCTAAAGTTTTTCGTCAACTTGACGATGCTAGAAAAATAAAAGGCAAATAAGGACCAAAAGAAAAGCCTGGTGGACATTTTTATGTACCTCTTTGCATAATGAGATTTTAAATCATAGGCATCAAGACCCATCAACCTCTCCAAATAGCTCTGCCCAAGTCCAAGCTCCATCGCAATCCCTGACCTAATAATTGGCCCGAGCTGCTTTGGATCACCAGAAAGCACCACTTTTGTTCCTGTTCCGGCCATCGTCCTGATTGATACCATCGTCTCGGGCTCTGTCGCCTGCCCTGCCTCATCAATGAAGATATGCGTGAATAATCCCCTCGGCAGACCTATACCATGAGCGATCGAACCAGATTGGCAGGTCGTGACAACTACGCGGAAGGAGTTCAAGGCGGCTTGAGGGGATGGATCAGAGGGGACGGCGAAGGCACCATTTTGGTCTGTGTAGACATATTCTTGGAGCTCATCAGGTATTGAGTCTATGGGACGTGAGGGGGCGTAAAAGCGAAAGAGATCCTTTGGGGGAAGAGTGGCAGTTAGACGAGAGGCGATCAGGTCTGCAGCGGAGTTGCTAGGCGCACAGGCCAGAATTTTGGCGTGGGAGGACCAGAAAAGGACTTGTAGCATAGCTTCCACGACGGTAATTGTCTTTCCTGTACCAGGTCTGTAGTAAGGCATTAGGGATCACAATCAATAAACCAAACTTGAATAAAAGACTGATGCTTACGGTCCGAAAACAATGAATGGCGGAGAGCCAGCAGGGAGCCTTAAGATTGAAACTATGGCTTGAATTTGATGCTCATTGTTTGCAATCAGAGGATTGAATAAGTCCAATTTAAATTCTGCCATGGACCTGATACGACCCTGAGGCAAATGTCCCACTTCTGGAAAGAGAATTCGATCTTCGATGAAGGCGGTGTCGAGCGCTTGGTGCTGGCGTCGTAATGGAAGCCGGCTCGGTTTGAAACGGACGTGGAATAGCTTGCCCTCGTTTAAACGATCGAAAGAGGTATGGAAGCATAACCCTAGTTGGGTTTTGCGGATAATGTGGACATGACCTTCAAACCACTTGTCGTTGTTCGAGTTTTGCTGTTGAACAACAATCGAGTCGCCTTGGTCCAATAGAATTAACATTATTTTATTTAACATATGAGACACCGGGAGCTCACCGATTAGGACGCCGGGACGTTTCTCTGCAAGCCCAGGAACGGAAAGGCTGTAGAAAAGTTCAGAAACTCGGAGTTTGCAGAATGTATCAGACTGACTAGTGGTATTTGTTGTGACGGGTCAAAACCACATCTGTCATGTCGTACTTTATTAAATCTTGTCTGTTATCATCATAAAGTGAGATAATTTCAAAAAGTAAGAATCATTGAACGTACTCCATTTTCATTTCCTCAACCCACAGGAGGCGCTTGAAGAATATTCCATAGTTGAAATTAGATAAGGGCACTGGGAAGAAAATATCCTTGATTTGCTTTGTGATCCGGACAATAGGTTCTGGGCTGCTCAGCAAATCGTGCAAATGTTTAGGAATGGCAGCCTCCTGGAGCTTGACCTTGTATTGTACGGCCTTCAGAGCAGCAGGTTTCACACCCCCAATGAACTCTCCAATTTCCTTCTTTGCGCCCTGTTGGGGAGGAATATAAGGCGACTTTGGCGTTAATTCATGAAACAGTTCTTTGTCGCCGACAATGGCCTTGAGCGTGCGGGTGATGATGAATCGTTGTTTGAGTATTGTGTCTTGAAAGGAAAATTCGAGGCGATCTTCGTAGCGACCAGGGTACCCCTGTTTAAAACTAACCCTGAGAGTGTAGGATTCAGAAGCAGAAATCGTGGATGAACCGCTCTCAATGGCCACTTGGAACCTAAGGTGGGTGAGTAAATTACGAAATGGATAAGAAAGCAAGTGGGAACTCACCCGGAATTAGTGGAACTCGTGCGATTAGATGAGCATAGCTTGAAATTGAATAAGATGCACCGTACGTGGGGTCGTTTAGCTCGAATGGTGATCAAATTATTGACACCACGCTTGGCGGCCTGAGGAGCGATACAGTCGAATTCAAACACCCCGTCGATTCCGATACCGTGTTTATCTGCTTCAGCTTCCTGCATCGTGGCCTTATATCGAAAAAAGGTCACACGAGAGAGGTGCTTGGCGGATCCCAGATGGACCTTCCAGAACACGGCTTCGACTACCATCTCACAAACTTCGCAAAACGATGCGTGGTTGGTCGATGCCTCAAATTGAGGCTGAACATTTGGGGAGGCGCCCAGGCCGTATGCCTGATTGGAGTGGTTATGAGCCCGAACATGGTTCATCCACTCTGTCTGTCCACCTGCTACATTTTTTTGACAGACTGAGCAATAGGAGACATTGGAAGACCTAGTTGTTCGACTAAGATGTTCGTTGGTGGACAAATGGGTTTGATAGTCGTCTTCAGTTATGAAAAGGAGTGAGCAATGCTCGCACTTGGGGAGATCATGGTTGAGAGGACAGTCGGGGATATTGCAATCACCATGAGTGAAGACTTCAGGACAATTATCCAAAGGCATAGCTGATGACGGTAGTGGGTAAGAGAGTGTTTCGACCGATTTTAATGTGCGATCCTAGGCGCTTTCAGCGTTTTCTGTGACGCTCGAGAAGAATGGCCTTACCTTAGACGATGAGATCTCCCAGTCAATGCACTATGGTAAACCTGCTTTCCTGCTCCATCAAATCCTGAGTAATGCTGAGGGTGCACAGTGGAACGAGGCATGTGAGTTTGAAACCAAACAGATCTGAAAAAGTGTCGGCGTCTGGCATATCAGGCGCCCGTCGCAGTAAGATTGGACCAGAGTCCGGGTTTTTCATTGCCTTTGAGCAGATCAAGTAGAAGTTCTGATCTGTTTCCGCAAGTAGTCGAAAATCTAAAACTTTCAAGATCCTCTCCAAAAAAACACACACATATGAGATATGAGATACATGAACAGGAAGTCGTCCGAGTTTGACACATCCTTGGGAAGACCTCAGTTGTTTGCGAATATGTACGCGTTGTTTGCGTGTTGTATATTATAAAGCCCAACAACGAAGAAGCAACCACCACAACCCACCTCCTTTCTTCCCAACAGCGAGTTATCGTCTTTTTATGCCCCAATGCTCCAGGCAACCTTGTATGACTTAAATATCAAAGCTCTGTTTCCCCCGTGATGTTTTCACCGCCGCCAACACGATCCACTTCTTAACCGAAGTGACATCTAACCTACGATTTCATGGACAGCGATTTATCCTCTTCTCAGCTCATAAAGGTGGACTGAGGCTCTCTATTGTACGCCTGGGATGTGTACTTGCCAAAGCGTGGGACAAGGAACTGAAGGCTTGCTGCACGAAATGCTTGATATTGTGGTACATTCGGAAGGTGGCTTTTATCTCCAATGACTTACTCGGCGTCCCTGGTTATTGCCCCTTCGGAACGTGCTGCAGATGGATTTACTCTTTCTGCATGACTTGGGACCGCACAGATCACTGTCTGCAATTGCCTCGGGGACCCTTGGTCCTGTGGGAACTCTCATGCACCATTCGATACAGGACGCTGCATTCGTGTATGCATCCGAGGGTGCCTGGCGTTGTCATTGGTCAATGGGAAGGCGATGCCAGAAACACATGAGATCATCCTACCAACGACATGCAGAAATTGCCTTCGGAACACCAGAGGGGCGTCGTGGCTGTTGGGGACAGTCCGAATATTGAGGAGACCTCGTACACACCATCTATTGATACTGCAAACAAACATATCACCCAGGTTTTCGTACAGATCTCGTCCTTCGTGATCACAATTGCCTGGTGTCATCCCCTGCACTTGCCTCTTCCTTGTCTTGACTCCCACTCTTTGAAGGGTTTTCTCAGCCACCTAATCTTGCGAGCATTCCGCACAGGTTAATCGCTTTCCGAGCCTCTGGCTTCCTTCCTGGGTCTACCCAAACCCGGCGACATTTCCGCAAATTTCATTCGCCGTGGCCTATACCAGACAGTTTGATGTGGTTCGTATCACTCGGCTGATTGGAAAGTCCAGAAGGGCCGAGCTGCCCAAAGAAATTTTCATGGCTACGTGAAGCACGTCTGGGAAACGGAAATCATCTTTGTCCAGTCAATCAGGAGACGAACAGAAGAGTCGATACTCGCTGTTGCTGTGAAGTCTGCGAGCTCCGTGGTGGCGCCTTGGTACGGGTCTCTATCTAGAACTGCATCCGCCGGAACTGGACGTACGCCCCCAACCTTGGTCCTCCTTACGCAGGGAGGTCAACTACGATTGCATTCTCATGCTAGTAATCTGACTCTCACTTCTTGACAATTCTCTGACACTCTGCTGGGCACTGAAACACTGAGGCCGACACCTGTACCACCCTTTTATGTGAGCTTGTTCATGTTGGATTCGATGGCGGTATTGCGAAGACCCTTGATCCAGTCCTTGGGGATCTTTTTCTCGATGTTCCATGCGATGGCGTTCTAAATGATAAAGCTTCATCCTCGAGGGTCTGGTGTTTGATGACGCTGTCTTGTCACCCATTTTTCTTATGCCGATCCCATGCTCGCCATACCGTTTGGTTGGCCTTGTACCCTTTGGGGCAGTCGTGATGCCCTCGGGCAGTTGCGACAGAGATTCGTTCTCGAGTGCACCTGATTGATACATTCATGCAGACCACGGTAAAGCTTGTATAGGATACTGTATCTGGGACTTGATACAGGATTCGCCGAGGACATTCCGACTATTGGGTGTGTGTCGCTTGGATCTTCGTCATCAGCAACGTACAGGAAAGGAGAGTCTGGTGAACCATGTGGTTTGTCCTGGCGAGCCGATGTCACGACCAAGTACCATCCAAGTTTACTTCTGGGAGTGTCGAACCCCCTCTTTTGCTTTCGTGCCCGCTTCCTTTTGAAGCAGGCAGTTGTGGTTGACGGGAATTTGGCAAAGAGTGAAACGGGACATCTTGTATGGACCTTGGAGCAAGGGTTAGGCCGAACACGTGGGCGACGAGTCCTTCGGGGCTGGCGTTGTAGCGGGGGTGGCCATTATGGCTTCGAGAGTGTACTCCACAAGGATGCAGTTCTTTTTAATTTTTTCCATCTGCCATCTTCGTGATGTTGCATTCGTTTTGGATATTGATAATATGTTCAAACACAAGGGCAGTTTTTTTTTTCCTCTTGACGTTACTGAAAGCTGAATGCCCTCAACTTAGACCCCCGAACTGGAGTCCTTTTGGTGAAGACGATTATGTACATACATAGTTGTACAATCATCCTGTCATGTTGTGGTTCTGAGCGGAATTTGCATTATGGATCCCAAGTAGAATTTCTACAAAATCTGAATCTATTCCAACTCTCTCCAAGGCCGATCAATATTCGCATCAGCTTCATCCTCAACCTCAGTGAGGGTCAAATTCTCCAAGCGCATCGTGAATGCATTCATATCCAATTCACTAGTCTGCCTGATCTCCTTGTCATACGCAACCACCGCATCAACCGGAGCTTTGGGATCCCAACTAATGTCCGGTCCTGCCCATCCACGATTGAGGTAAATGTAGTTGAGAAACGAGCGCCAGAGGGGATCAAGGGACAATACGAGAGGATCGCCAACGATGATGAGAAGTGCTTTCGCTCGGGTGATGGCCACTGCAAAGAGATGGGATCAGCGTCTGATATTACAGTTTTAAGCCTCTGTCACAGACCATTGAACCGACGTGGATTGGCAACGAAGCCAAGTGTGTGTCGCAAGTCATAGCTGACAAACTCCCTCGAGCTTCGAACTGTGGAGATAATCACCACCTTGCGTTCCTAGTCATGGATTTTCACGATCATCAATCTGATAATTATACCCCCAATTAGAGCACGCACCTGTCCTTGAAATTCTTCTACAGATCCAACCTTTATATCGTCGGCGACATTGCGGAGTGCTGCCCTCAGCCTCAGACACTGAGCATGATAGGGGGCGATGATGCCGATGTCCGAGTCGGCTACAATAGAAACAAAATAATCAGCAAGGCAAAAGGAGGCGAAAGAAATACCCCATTTAACTGGTTCGAAAACGTCTATCTTCCTTCAATTTTTGAACGTAAGATTTGACTTGTAAGACTTCGTCGATATTAAAGAAAGACGGAGACGACGCCTCCCTATCATCCTTTCCAGAAACAGAATGAAAGACGATGGGGAATTTTCGCGAAGGAAGATATTGCGAATTATTATAAAAGTTTATGGTTGCAGGTTCGCCGCAAGCCTGCAAATCGTTTGCGTAAAATCGTTCATTCGGGAATTTGAGGATAGCCGGATGGGACCGGAAATTTTTCGTCAACTTGATGACACTGAATCAATTCCAGGAATAAGCAACCTGGTTGAAAGGACAGACTCCATACCTCTTTCCATAACCCTCCTTCAAGTCGTAAGGCTCTCGGTCCATAAGCCTTTCAAGATAGCTGACTTCAAGTCCCAGCTGTCTCGCCACTCCAGAACGGATGATAGGCCCAAGCTGCTTGGGATCACCAGACAGAGCGATATTAGTCTTGGAATCTGCCATAAGTTTTATGGACACAAATGCTTCTGGCTCAGTAGCTTGTCCCGCTTCGTCGATAAAGATATGAGAGAAATGCCCTCGAGACAATCCTACTCCCTGCAAGATGGCGGCAGATACGCACGTAGTCAGAATCACTCTCATTCTCTTGAAACGTGCCATCGTAGGGATGGACAGGTGTCCCTCCGGAGTGGAATGGGTAAAATCTTTCAAGTCATCCGGAACTTGGTTCTTCGAACGCGAAGGTGCATACAGACGGAATAATTCATCCACTGTAAGACCGGGACTTGTCTTCGTTTTGACTAGACGAGACGCCATCAAATCGACTGCTGAATTGCTAGGTGCACAAGCGAGGATTTTCGCATTTGGGTTGCTAGATAGGACCTGTTTAATGGCCTCCACTGTGGTAACGGTCTTTCCAGTGCCTGGGCTGCATAACGAATTCAGTCTCTACAAGGACGGAAGGACGCAAGACATGACATACGGGCCGAAGATAACAAATGGAGGGGACCCAGGACGCGAAGTCAGAATCGATATCACAGCCTGCAACTGCGGAGGATTGCAGGAGATCAAAGCATTAAATGTTTTGATTGGAAAAGTCTCCAGCGTCTTTATTGTGGATGTCAGGAGATGATCAACCTGCGGGAAGAGGACCCGATCTTCATTGAAAGCCGTATCCATCGCCATGTGTTGGCGGCGCACAGGAATCCGGTTCAGCTTGAATCGAACACGATATTTCGCATTGGGCGAATATATACCCCCAAAACTACCGTGAAAACAAAGCCCGACTTCGTCCCGACGAACAACATGGACGTGGCCCTCGAACCACCTTTTGGTGTCCTTGTTTTCTTGTACAAGTATTAAATCACCTTTGTATGTTCTGAGTATTGATGTGATGGTTGAAACCAAAGTACCCACCAATAAGGACACTTGGTCTCTTTTCGGCCAGGCCAGCGACGGGAAGGCTGAAAAATATCAACATAACATCAAAGAGAGAACCTGCGACAACTTACAAATAAAATTTATTATGTCGCGTAAGACTCGCAACCGTGTCATATCTTTCGAGATCGAGTCTATAAATGTTATTATTACCAAAATTAACCCAGACAGTCCTGGACTGGACATACTCAGCTTGGAACTCCTCAGTCCAAAGCAATTGCTTGAACCATCGACTGTACGTGTCAACGTTCAATACAGAAGGCATGAACCTCTCTTTAACAATGGGCACAAGCTCCGCTGCAACTCGTGAACTCGAAAGAATGGACGACAAGTTTGAAGGAATAGTAGCCCTTGTAAGTTTTCCAACATAAGGTATGGATTTAAGAGCTGGAGGTCTGACGCCTTCCACGACATCTTGAATGGGCTTCCGAGCAGTCCGTTCACGGGGAACATAAGGCGTTTTAGGCGCTAGTGCTTGATGTTCCGCGGAATTCCCGACAATCCCTCGAAGAGTCCGGGTGATTAAGAATTGCGCCTTGAGTTGAGTGTCCTCGAACAGGAACTCTGCTCTATCTTCGTACCGACCGATGTACCTCTCCGTCATTTCAACTGTGAAGCTCAGAGGCTTGGTCATTACAATTTTGCGCTCTGAACCTGGCATTACCACGGAAAACCTATCGAAACGTATTAGTTATATGCTGTGAAAGAGGAAAAAAAAAAAAAAAGCACACACGCTGATCGTCTGGCACCCAAACCTTGCGAGGACGCCAATCGAATCGAAAGCAAAACCGAGTGCGAGACCGGCTGCGTCGTCTCAATCGTAGCAGACACCTTCTTTCCAGCATCATCACCACCACCACCATCAGGCGGGATAAAACCAAAATCAAAGTCCCCATTAATAGAAACCCCGTTCTTGTCCTTCTCAGAGTCTTCAATCGCCGCGCGATACCTCGCAAAACCCACTTTCGACGTGTGTCTCGGGGTGTTGATGTGGTTTTCCCAGTGTACGCAAAGGACTATGGTCCCACAGAACTCACAGTACCGGACTTGGCCTTTCGTTCTTCCCGGTTCGGGTTCCACCTCGACCCCTGCAGTCGCTTTGGAGTTGTGAGACTTGGTCTTCAAATGGTGTTGCCAGCCCATGGAACCAAAAACGTTCACGTCACAGAGGGGACATGATAAAACCCCTCCGTTGGAAGAGTCGATACGGTGTCTTTTGCCCAACACATGTTGTTTGAATCCGTGGAGGTTCTTGAACACCCGTCCACAGGGTTCGCAGACGGTGATGTTGTGCTCGGAAGGGCAGTTTGAAACTGAGCACGTTCCGTTCTCAAGCACGTTTTGGCAATTAGGCATGGGTGGGTGAAAATAACGAACAAGTTCAAGTTGAAACGTCAGTGACAGGTTGTGGGTTTCTTCGGTCACAGAGGACTAAAAAATATTTTGATAGGAATCCTTAATTAACAATTTAAGTATTTGTGTCCTTGATCCGACTCGGATGACCAGTGCAGATCATTGGTCTACAAACTAAATTGTACAACAAATCAACTAAGGATCCACCGTCGACTTACGTCCCACAAACTCCATCTCATTCTCAGGTCTGAACTGGTTAATATCAGGCGGCCCAACATTCCGCACCGTCGGTCGTCCAAACAGGCCCAGATTCGGCTTGGTCGTAAACACCAGCAACACATTCAAAAACCCACTGAGGCCGAATATCGTCGTGACCGCCAGCGTATAATCCGGCGGCATGCTGGTCGACCCGTTCTTCGCTTCGTCGTAAAACTCTATCCATCTCACGATGGATAGTGGGAGAATGCAGATACAATAAACGATGGGATACCTGTATGCCATATATATATGTAAACATCAAGTTTCGGAACAAGCAGTGCTCACATCAGCATTATCAGTGCTTT
>Ga0307517_10010396_pt1 | contig 13023 bp, 6 predicted proteins | sample 23_EM_MG_FD_194515 | JGI IMG/M metagenome (GOLD analysis project Ga0307517, IMG submission 194515) | Populus trichocarpa ectomycorrhiza microbial communities from riparian zone in the Pacific Northwest, United States - 23_EM | ecosystem: Host-associated > Plants > Roots > Unclassified | place...
TTTTCATAAACAAATTCATTAAACACAACCAGGTAAATGACCTTTACGTGTTGTGATATTAAATATCTTGATTTATATTGATCTCTTGATTTTTTCAATTATATTTTTATTTATCGTTAATTTTTTCTTTATTTATTTACACTATGGTTCGTGATTTATTTAATTGGATGTATGTATAAGTCTTTCGATTTACATTTATGATTTTTTTATGTAAAAAAATGTGTTGAAAGATTTTACATGTTCAAGTTTTTTTTTTATCATGTACTGGTGTTTTCAATTTGATTCTTATTCTTATGATTTTTTTTTCTTAACTCTTTTTATAAAAGTTTATTTTTAATTTCACCCCTCAATCCAAGTTGATAGTGTATTATTTTATTTATTTATTTTAGTCCTCACTGATTGGTTTTTTTATAGATATGTTTTCTTGTTCGCTATCGTTGCCTCTTGTTTTTTTTTTTATTCAAATAAAATCAGTTTATTCAGTTGGTCGGAACTATAACTTGAATTATTGAATTTTTTTTATTAAAAAAACATACTAATAACACTTAAATATTTTATTATAAAATAATACGGACCGCAAATTGCGTCAAGCACCAATATAGTATAAAGCTATATCAATGACGATAGCGTGGCCAATTGTTAAATTACCCCTTACAAAAAAAAATTAATTTCAGCACAAAAGTAGAATTGTTATTGTAAAAATCGAAAATTTTTCTTTCCGCATAAAGTATAAATGAATTTGCACGACACCTAGATTATTTGTCTTCACAAATACAAGATTTTTATTTGATGATATGCTGAAAGTATATACATATCAACCAATGATTCACAAGCTAGAAGAAGAAGAAGAAGAAGGCGATTTTGGCTCTTATAAGCTGAATGTTGAAACTTGGATCCCTGAGGCTGTTTAGCTTTGCATGTCTACCTGTGTGCTTAGTTGGATTTCAAAAATACATTTGGCACAAAAAAATATCTGATTTTTTTTTAATGTTGTTCAATAAAAAATACAAAAAAATAATTTTTATATATTTTTAAATAAAAATCATATTTAAAAAACACAGTACTACACATAGCCTACCAAATTGGTAGGTGGCTAATTTACTTCTGGACTCTTTGTTCTCATGTTTCTTCAATGCACTTGAAGAGAGAAAAGATCAAATGGCATGATGGCTTTTGCACAGTTTACACTTATGAAGTAGGTGTTGGAACTTGGTTCCAAGGTCTGCCATCATGATTGAAATAACAGAGCATTTGCTCCATGTATCGAAAAAGACTTCTCAAAAAGTTAAAATAAGTCAATTTCCATCCTCTTGTACGTATAGCTGGAGGTTTCCAAGTTTCAAACAAAAGCTCGGTGCTTTTCTTCGACATAACCTTCTCCCCATGATATTCAACAAAGACATTTAGCTTCGAAATCTTTCCGTCAACTGCCATAGAGGCAGAGCTGCTCATCTCTAGATTATAATGGAGGGCAAAAGAACAATGATTAAATACCAGGGAAGAAAAAGGGAGGGGTCGGCGGCTTACCATGTGCGATTAATTATACTTTAATTTGATATCAAAGTTGTTTTGATTCAACAGTCAATGATTTGACTTGGCTAACCTCATCCTTTTACATAATAATTTCAGCACAAACTTCAAGCCTTACTGTTTTTAGGTTGAGAGAGCATCTTAATTAAGAAATAAAAACACTCTCTAATCTACAACAAACAAATCTTCTAACCTCACCACATAATTTTAGTTTTTTCTTATTTGATTTTTTTTTTGTGTATCATAGTTCATGCAGCATCATGTAGTCTCACTGCTAATTTTTTTAATTTTTATATACTAATATCAAAAATAAAAAATAATATTATTTTAATACATTTAAAAAACAACATATATATATCATTCCCGCACATACTAATAAAATATAATTAATAACTTTTGTCAACCAGCTAACATGCTATTAATTTGCTACACATCCCTCGCTTTAATTTGGTTCGGTGGCTATAAACCTCTCAGAAATCTGTTGGTAGAGCAGGAAGACCTCCTATGTTTCTCTATTCCCATCCACCTCTACCTTTTCTTCTTCTTCTTCTTCCATATTATCTTTCTTCAAGAATCCTAAACTGCATGATCGGTCTCTCTTCTATTTAGAATAATCACAATACAGTGTAAATATATCTACTGGAAGAGTTTTACTTCTTCCATTTTTAATTAGAATAACTCCTTTTGTTGTTAAGTTACAGTTAACCTAACAAGAACCACAATCCACGCTACCTACAAAGGAGAAAAATTACAAAAAAGAAAGCAGAAAAGAAAAAAAAAACCCGACATTCTTTTCATGGATGAATCATCAAAATTCTCTATCTCACACCCAACGGCTCTCTCTCTCTCTAAAGAAATGGGAGATATCACAGTCTAAATTAACTGAAGCTAAACATATATGCTATATACAAAAGACAAGAGTTATACTAGCTGAACTATATAATACGCTGACAGAAAATCTAGATAACACTATTACTGACATGATTAAGCAAAAAAGAGACTTGATATATAACAGAACATATAACATGTGAAAATCAAAGTAAAAGAAACACGAGTTCTAGGCGAGGGACAATATTAATTGGCTTTTGAAATTGACATCTCCTTAACTTTGCAAGAAACTATGGAGGGTTAATAACTAAACATAATGACATCTTATAATACATAATCTCACAACTGGTGCAACTACAAGCTTCCAAGTTTTAACGTGTTAGTCTGCGTTGATGAGGCTGCCCATGTTCACCTAATTAAGAGATCCCAGTCGAAGTTCCAAATCCAAATCATCCTTGGAGTCACTGACAAGACCAATATCCAAATCTAACCTCACAATCTCACCCTTATTCCAGATCTTGAATCCATCTTGTCGTGTGAAACCATCGAAGTTTTCAAAGAAGGATTTCCTGCTCCTGTTTGTTGTTAAATCAGAAAGGTTGGGGCTTGAAGGGTCGAGAGGGTTACCACCGCCAATGGTCCATTTCTTGACTTCGGAAGCTAAAGATGGTGTAGATGGTGCAGTAAGAGGAGGAGAAACCAAGGATGGTATTGTGCGATTGAATGGAGTACAGAAACTAGGGTTAGGGTTCAGGTTAAGGGTCAGAATAGGACACTGGTCATCCCTTGGAGGTGACAGTCTCAACCTGGCTCTGTCTCTCCTATGAACATTCATGTGACCTCCAAGAGCTTGAGCAGATTTAAATTCCCTTTTGCAGAAGGTACACGTGTACGATCTTGGAGGCCAAGAAAGCCCACCAAGATAATCATGTCCATTGCTTTGGCAGCTGCTAAAGTTCCATGAATCTCTAAGCTTCTTCTTCTTGTCATTGTTGTTGCACGCTCTACTTCCAATATTACTATGGCCATTCACGTTGCTACTCAAACTGTTCCTCTCCATCATGAGTTCTTTATGGTTAAGTGAGACCTATCAAGATAGAAAGAAAAAACAACAATCTAGCTCAAATCATATCGCAAATAACAAAAGTAAAAAACCCGTCTCTCAAAAGTTAAATAGTACAGAAGAAAGAGAGAGAAACAAAACTGACCAAATTATGCACACTATATATAGAGTTGGGTTTTGGGCTTGAGAGGGAGAGAAGTGGAGATTAATAAAGTTGAAGCAAAGAGCACATCAAATTCCCAACCAAAAGCTGAAGATCCCATTAGAGCTGGTTACTCATCCCCTGCAAAGTGCTCCACATGTTTTGGTCACTGCTTACTAAATTAATGTACTAAAACCCCGGCCTGCCAGGTTATTACCTGTATGCTAAATCTAGCATGAATTATTGGATACCTTTCACTTCTATTTAAGTTTTACTAAAGTACACAGTAGCCTTATTTTTGTGCAATGAAAACTGAAGCGTAATGCGTAGAGGGCACAGCTCGATGTGCTCGATGACTTGTCTGGATATGACTGGTTGATTTTTAGAATACATGGAAATAACCGAGAAGATAGAGAGGGGGGCCTTGTTTGTTAACCAATGTGATTGAAATTAACCGAAGGTCAAACGAGCTTAATTAGAATTTTTTTTTTAAATCATCACCTAAATATTGGACCCTAGCAACATTATGATAATGATAACAACAGCGAGGAACACATAATAATTCTGTTGTTTGTCAATGCCCCCTCCACAAGGCTACTGGCTAGTTCATCATGAGATCCTAAATAATGTAGTTTTACTGCATGTTATCATGCATATTACTAATTCCATCACTCCTAACACTACGTACTTAACAATCAAAGTATTGAATTCTCCTCCTCCGTGCGCCGGTACGTTTACCCCGTGACAGATGCTATGAACAGTATTCCCCTTTACAGTCCATGTAACCCACAAAAAAAAAAAAAAAAAAAACGATGTGCATTTTGTAACCCAGAAATTGATTTTTCTTTTTTTCTTTTAAAACCCAAACATGAGATAAAAAGAAACGCCAGAGAATTGAAGGGTAACCCAGCAATTGATGCGTCGTAAAATCACTTATTCTCCTTGTCGAAAATGCGCGGAGTCAAATTTCTTGCATTTTCTTTCTTTCGGTCAGTTCACCAATATTTCTTTTTTTCACAATTGTCTTTCCTTTCTATAACATTACTCATACGGGAAGTTTCTCATCGCACAAATTGTTTTTTGGTGAAATGGCTATAATGCATATAAATTTCTAATTGTGTTTTTTTTTACGCTTAAGGTCCTATAATCCACAAGCAGTAGTTAAATGTTCTATGGGTTAGTATATTATTATGAAAAGAGAACTGAATATGAATTTGAAGGGCTTCTCTAGTTTTCTCTTCTAATTAAAACGTTTTTCAAACTAAAATATTTTAGTATCGAGAAAAATGACTTGAATCCGTAACCTAAGAACTCCCTGCTATAAGGTTAAAGATTTATCGATAATTGGTCGATCACATTTTCTTTCGACAAAAAAAAGAGTAGAAATTTTAACGTTCATGGACTCCACCGATCATCGTATAGGAGTAGTTGCATCAACCCATATTTTGTTTTGTACGGATTAACGCATATTTATAGCAATGGGTTTAATATACAAATAATTATCTGATTTTATTCACATGGACGAAACAATAATTTTTTTAAAAGAGAGATTAAGTCTTGAATCCGCAATTTCTTGTCTGATTTATTAAAATAATATTAAGAGCCTCGGTGCAAATTTTCACTATTAGAACTTACGATTTTTAAGATGCAGAGTAAAATATAAGGTAAATTTTATAATTTTATCTTAAAAAGTTTGATTTAATTCAATTAATCTCCATAACTTTAAATAATCGTTTCACTTTCTCTTATTTATCCATTTTCTTAAGTGATAATAATGAAAAAACCTGTGTAGATTTAAATTTCATCTATAAAATTTATGAAATATATATCTCACTATAATCTAAAAGGTAGTATTAAAAAATAAAAAGAACTTAAATGTGTTGAAATTAAAAAAATGAAAACTTTGAAGAAAAATCACATCTTAAGTGATATTAAACTTTTCTTCAAGCTACCATTCCAATTATATGAGATTGCAATTTTTTTTTCTCTTAGAACTCTTATTCAAGATTTGTTAATATATCTTAATGATTAATTAGAAATATTTTATTTTTTTTTATTTGAGGAAATCCCACTCCTCGAAAAATATACTTTGTGGGTTCAGATGAGTAAGTAATTAGAAATATGCATACATTATATATATGTATGCGAGTGAGAGTGTGTAGAAGAGATAACTACACTAGTGCTTGAAGTGTTGGTAATTTTTTTATCTTATTTGTTTCTGACTTAACCTTCTTCTCGTATTGTCAAAGTTCCTGTTGATATTTTTTATGGGAAAAAAAATATTTTTTATCTTTTTTCTAACATAAAAGAAATATTTTTAAAATGATGATTTTGATGTTCAAATTGTTCATGGTTGCTAAATAGGCAATCCATAAACTTTTGGGATGAAATTGCAATTTAGGCACCGTTTTTTGTTACTATTACTGACGAAAATAAATAGAATATGGACGGAAGGCTAGGGAGATTGAAAGGATAACAAAAATAGTGGAGGTTAATTGAAACAAACGAACTTCTTTAGGTGAAACTCAAACACCTCATAAACTTCAGGAGCGTAAATTAAGATTTACCTTCAAATATATTACGAAAATGATCACAAAAGGAGGGGAGCTGGTTTCCAACAAGAGCATCATCATTGATGAATATTATATGCAATGTTTGGTCCAAACTCCCTTTCTTTGTATTTTGTTTATTTCCCTCTTTTTTCTCCTCGTTGGATTTCTTGGATCTTGTTTATCTTTTTGCATATTCAAGGGCTATAACCAAAGAAGATCAGTAGGAGGTTAGTTGCTACAGTATTTATGAGTACCGCAACCTTTCCAGTTTAATTTCATTCCAGAAAGCTCTGATTTACACAACTCCATGTACTTGAAAGACAGGTTATCTCAGTGCACCAAGATTTCCTTGCCATTTTCAAGTGAAAAGGTGGTAGAGTGAACCCATATGTACAAAAGATCGTGCCACATTTAGCTTATCTTTCTTGAAAAACTAGTGGCTAGTTAGGTGAGCCCATAGTGTGCTAAATATAGTTGTGATGTTATGAGGTTCAACAGCCGAAATTGCAGGGTTTTCCCGCAGTGTAACCCGTTGCCGTCTGCTCCACTCATAATTAAATATTGAGAGCTACACCAAAAAGGTTTTTAAAATATGAGCCTGCTCCAATGGTGTGGTTTCCAAGTTTGTCATCGACAAAAAAGCAGGAGAAGAAAGACGGGTCCAATATTATTAGACAAAATAAATACTCTTATGTATTTAATTTAGTTGCTGTTTCAATATAGGAATCGAAATTAAAGTATGTTCCACTTGATGGCTGTCTCTTCAGCAGCTGAAGTTCAGCGTCTAACAACAGTGAACATCTTCATTGACCTTAAAATCCGAGCTAGTGTTAAGAGATCGCTTGCCATGTTTATCTCTTAGAGAAGCATAAAGAGGACACACCTGCTCAAAAAGTTTAGACTTGAAGTTTAGGTTAAAAATTGCTTGATATATTGCAGGCCTTCTACCAGGAAAGTTTAGGCCTCTTTGTTTGATAATAAGGCTTCATGAACTCAAGCCCAGCCCTCTTTGCAGTAATATTTTCATATTGCCCTTTCTTATGTTCACAAATGATTTTGTGTTTCTGGGTTTTACCACAAACACTTAAGCTGGTTCTTATTTGTACATGGAAGCCAATAGAGGTGCGGGCTGGCTTGTTGCTTATGGTATTCTACGTACCACTGAGTATCACTTATTTTTCAGAAACACCAGTAAGTTGTTATTCTAAGGTTTTGTAATCCTTGATTTCGGAGTCCAGTTCTCCTTTGAGTTTTTCTTAAAAAATCCAAGAACGCAATAGGGAATACATAAAATAATGAAATGTTACGGTTGGGCTTCTTTCAGCTTTAATAGATGTCATTGTTGGGCCTAGTCCATCTTTGTAGTCACTCCCCATTACCACCGTCAGTGTTATCTGGGTGAAGTCAGCCCAAGGCTGTCTCAGCCACCTCCGAGGACAAGGGCTCTGCGTTGCAGAAACCAGGCTGTTCCATTCAGCCACTACCGATCACAATTTGCAATGGCAGACAGCAATTTCTGGACAATTATTTCCTTATTTGTGAACTAGAATAAGAAAACCCAACAAAGTTTCAATTAGCAAGGGTCCAGTTTTATTCCATAACAAGCTTCAGGCTTCCAATCCCACAGGCTCAACTTGAAAGAGTGGCAAATCCAATCTGGTAGGGGCTGGGCTAAAATTAAAATATGTCCCGATCAACTGTATGTTATCAACTGAATATGTTTAAAAAAAAAACAATCGGTCGAACCAAAACAGGAGCATTTTGGATCTCACACAGATGCGAGTGTTATTTCAAAGCTATGCATATGCATATGATTGCAAGCATGAACCCAACTGTAAACTCTACCGGCAAAACAAAAGGTATACAGACAAAAAGCAACACTTTCTAGTTTTATATCCAGACAGAAACTTGGCTCCTCTTAGAGCTGAGCCCCATATCAACACACAACACAAAATAGCACCACGTCAAGAGAAGGCACAGACTCAATTGCTGACTGAAAAAAACAAAAGATCAAAGTTGTATAAGAGATTGACAGCGAAAGGTCATATTGCATCTCATTCATTGCATGTATTAAGATCTACAAAAGGGATCCTACTGAGCCTGAAGACAAAATTGAAAACCAGATCGAAGTCTCAAAGCCAATTTGTCCTCTACTGTTGCTAAAAACTAGAAAGGAACGCAAGTAAATAAATAAAAAGACGTGAAGGCTTAGTTTTTCCTTTTTACTAATCCTATGAAATCAAACATTATATGCACAAGAAATCAGAAGCTTGAGACGCCAAAATCCCATCTTCCCCAAAAAGTCAATGCTTCAATGAAAAACTCTCAATTAGGAAATGAAGCAGCAGCAAATGCACCAGAAATCACAATCTTAATAAACTCCAATTCCATCTCCAGCTTCAAGTTCTTTTGCTTCTCAATGTCCAACTCCTCCTTCAGATTCTCAGTCATTTGCACCATTTGGTCTTCTCCATCAGTCTCCCCTCCCAACAGACCAATTATAATTGCGACATGCCTTCTCTGCTCCTCCAAACTCCTCTTTAATGCCACTAAACCCTCTAACATTGTCACTTGATTCAAACCCTCAACAATTCCTCCCACACCACTCATATTTACACCAATATGATCTCCCACTTGGCTCATCTCTTCTTTAACTGGAGCTAGTGAATTCAGGATTGATGGCTTGGCCGAGTCAACTAAATCACCTGACCCGTCTGACTCGCTGAACTCAATTTTCTTATCTTGAATGATGGATTCACCTCCAAAACGAACCTGTTTCACAACTGAATCATTTTTTGAGTCAGTAGGGAATACTGGGTCAAGCTCGAATCCTTCCTCGTTGAAGTTCCAGCCACTAATCCTTCTAGTCTTCACACGTTGAATCACAGAGTCACCATCAATATCCCCCTTCTCTTCTTCTTCAACATCAGTACCACTCTGGCTTGATATCCCACTTAAAACCTTGGCTTCTTTGAATCTTTCTTCAACACTAGGCAACCCATGCAAAACATTTTTGACAAAATAGTCTAATCCTTTACAGTTTTTAAAAAAAGAATGCTTCAAAAGCTTTGCAGCAGAAGGTCTCTTTGAAGGGTCTTGGTCAAGACAAGAAGCAACCATATCTTTAAAAGCCTTAGAGAACTTCTTGTTCCTGCAACTTTTCTTGTGATTCTCCTCATGACAATCAGAGAACCGAAACCTCTTTGTTATCTTCATGATCAAAGTCTTTGAAGGAGGAAGGTGAGACAAAGGAGGGCGACCATGGGCTAATTCCAATGCAGTGATACCAAAAGACCATATATCAGCTTTGAAACTATAACCTGTATGGGAGTGTATAACCTCTGGTGCCATCCAATATGGCGTCCCTGCAAGATCAGTTAACCTCATTCTTGATGAGCAAGACAATGAGGATGACCTTTCAAGGGTGTTAAACTCGTAAATTGAGGCTGATACGCCAAAATCTGCGAGCTTTACTTTTCCATTTGAGTCTATAACGATGTTGCCGGCCTTGACATCTCTGTGTAAATGGCCTTGATCATGAAGATAAGACAATGCGTTTAGAATTTCCTTGAGAACTACAGCTATGCATGGCTCTGGTAGGCCATCAGGGAAAGAAGAAGAGATTATGGATTGGAGAGAACCAGCAGACATGAAAGGCATAACCATCCAAAGATGGCGATCAACAGTGAAAGAACAGTGGGATTCAAGAATGTTAGGGTGTGAAAGAAGTGACATGGTCTTGGTTTCACGTCTGACACTATCAAAATCGGCTCGAGATTGATCAAGATCAATGCATTTGATTGCAACAAGAGTTGAGTTCATGGGGACGCATATTGCTTTGTAAACTGTGGCACTAACGCCGACACCAATCTCGTCCAAGATTTTGTATGCGTTTGAGTCAACTGGGTATTGAACCCTTTGGGATTTGGTTCTTTGGTCTTGGAAGTGAGCCATGAAGCTGTGTCTAGATCTCGAATAGGTGTCTCGAGAGTTTTTTTTTTTGGTTTGTTGAATTGGGTATGGAGTTATAGGGAGCTTGACAATGAAGGAGGGTTTAAGTTGGAGAAGATAAGAGCTCCTTATGTGGCATTTGTCCTGAGAACAGTCTTCCTTCTGTCTTGAACCTTCCGGAGAAGGAGCGGTAGGTATTTTGCTGGCGGTTTTCTTGTGAGGTTTCAGTGTTGAAAGGGAGAGGCGCAGTTAGAGCGGTGATTGATCTTTTATGAAATGAGAGTGAGAGGATGCATGTGAACGTAGGACTGCTTTTTAACAGTATGGTAGGGACTAAAGAGGGAGTGACAGGGAGGCCTTGGGCTTCTTGTAACTAACTGGTTCAGAAATACATTGATTCATTTGGGTTTCAGTTTATACTTGCATCCTGTCACAATACAGGGCAGTTTAACCTTAATCCATTGGGTTTGATCTCCAAATAGTGAATTGGGTTTTATGAATAAAATTGCTTGGTCAGCTTGGATCTTGGAGCACCTATGAGTCTATGACTTGTTAATTTAATGCTGTAAAGAACTTGAAAAATAAACTCATAACATCCTAAACAAATAAAATCTTGTGCAATAAGTAGCTAATTATTATAGCATCGATGCAGAGGATACCCTGCATCCCCAGAAAATGACCTTTCAAGGACTAAAAATATGAGACCATTATCTATGATGTGGTGCTCATCTGCCTATAATCTCAATTTTCGCTGTCTTACGAGAAAAGGATGCAGTCTAAGAGAGAAAGTCTGATTCACATTGGAACATGTTGGCTTATAGGGTGAATGAGATTTCATGGCAATTTAACACTTTAGATCCATATGTCCGAAGCACACTAAGAAATTGGTGGTTACAAGAGGCAACGGGGTGGCTGAAGTTGGAACACGTCCTTTGCCCTTCCTCAATACTGGGTAGTTTACCATCAATATGTGAAGTGATAGGAATACTTGTCCAAACGTCTCATTCCAACTTCCTTCGATGAATATCCTAGCAGCTCCTCCAATGAAGGAAACTATGTTCAGAATGATTAGTGAAACAATTGGCGCAAGTATCATTGTTGATGCTTGGAAATTCAGTCTTCCCATTTGATATAATGCGAAATTGTTCATCATCTGCAGCTTTATTTATCGGCAGGAAACTGGCTTCCCTCATGCCAACGCATTTCAAAATGGCATCCAAACTGCCGAGTGTGTATGCGGTGACTGACTTCATCATCCATATGCGCTGCTCATTCAACCAGGTCTGGATCGAGGCTCCTGTGGAGAGGATATCTTCAAAATGTTTCAGAAGGGAAGATAGAAAAATGAATGAAAAGACCATAAACCATGATGATGAAACCTGGTTCAGAAGACGGAACGTCTTTTAGAGCTTACAGCTATTGAGTGAATAAAACTAATTGAAGTGCCGAAACAGGTTAAGAAGATACAAAAGGCTTCTTTAGAAATTTATTAGCTAAAACTTGGAACTTGGATGAATTAATTCCTCTGCCTCCTCATGACATCCCTCGAAACAGCAGCTATACCCATGCACTCGGAGAGAAAGAAATACTGGCCTTCCATTACACTGTTTCCACGAACATTGGTGAGAAAGCCAGAAGTGTCACTCCAACAAGGATTTTGTCTGTCTAAATCAACATCACCATTCACCAAGTTCCGACAACACTCGCTATCTATGTCTAATTTCATGTTAATGACTACTACTTTCAAAATGAGAGAAAAAGCAGATCAAAGAACCAAGAAATGGAGAATTAAGGTAGAAGACAAAGGCGTGCGTATTCTTATAATAACGTGTGACATGTTGCTTATTATTACATTAAAAAAATATATCCTAAAAACAAGAAAAATATTGAAAATACAGTAGATCGGAGAGTGACTGATGATGAAATCCACCCCTTGTCCTTCCTTTTAAGCATTCCTTCAACAATCGCATAATTCATAAATAAGATGTAAAATGACAAGAAAACTTGTATCAACATCCTCTCCCCGGTTCCTGAAAGGAAGATTCTAATAACGCCCACGAAAACTGATTCAATGTTCAAGATAGCTATGGTAATACTATTATAACCTTAATTAAAATAACTGATTCTCAATGTCTGACACAAATATCGAAGGAGAAGAGAGAAAAAAAAATACAAAAAAAGGGCACCAATAATAATTTGTCCACCAAAACTGAAAATGTCGCCTCAAAGAGGATGACAAGAAGAATCGAATAATACTGCATAAGCAAATTTTTTTTTTTTTTAGTTTAACGTGGGTGTCCGGACCAACTTGTGCGCACCTCGACTAATCCTACGGGCCTTGAAGTTAACGACCATGTAAACCTCCAGTGGCCATCATATGAGCAACCACAAGGCTCGAACCTAGGACCACAGAGGGAGCAAACTTCTTGATCCTAAATTCTTACCACTGAACCATCACCTAGATAGTTGGCAGAAGTAAATTTTTAATCTTTATATGACAGTGCAAGCGTCGCTGAAGCAACGTGACTTATCTCATGCACTTGAAAGGTTTTTTATATTTTTAATTATTATGAAAAACTAATTTACCCCTCAAAGATATTTATTATAACAAAAAATCTAATTTTAAATATGAAAATGCCTCAAAAAAAGCTCAATTAAATTCTGAAACTAAGGTTATTTTAGTAAATTTATTGTGCTAAAAAATGTGAAATCTCAGCAAAAACCTTAAAGACTAATTATATGATTTTTTGCTTTTAGGGTGCTGAAGAAATTTTACTGTAAAAAATTACTATTATAACCTTAATTAAAATAAAAATAGCAAATTAATTACATGGAAAAGACCATTTTACCTCTAAATTTAGTCTTCTAGACTGATTTAGCAATTTATTATTATAATTCACATTAAACTTTATAGTGCTACAGTGTTTTCTCCTGACGCTATATATTTTATGTTAAAT
>Ga0307517_10010397_pt1 | contig 13023 bp, 18 predicted proteins | sample 23_EM_MG_FD_194515 | JGI IMG/M metagenome (GOLD analysis project Ga0307517, IMG submission 194515) | Populus trichocarpa ectomycorrhiza microbial communities from riparian zone in the Pacific Northwest, United States - 23_EM | ecosystem: Host-associated > Plants > Roots > Unclassified | place...
TATTTTCTTCCCATCCCCTTGTATGACCAAAGCACAGTTCTTTTTCCACTGTATTAGGCCAAGCTGGTGACAGATATCCAGAATGTGAGTATTTATTCTGACAATTCTAAAGGAAACACACCGAGTCCACTGGCAATAACTTATCTCCTTCAGCCTTCGTCGCCCACCAACGGTTAAAATAGGCGAAGAGACGGTTCACCCTCTCAAGAGCTGTCTTGTATTCGTGAAACTCTTTCACATAATACCGCAGCAAGTCCACATCGTCCATTTTTGCCGCTTCCTAAATCACTTTCAGAACAAAAAGAAGTAAGGCAATAAATTGGGCCACCTTTGCTGTCGACTGCACACGCTTGTTAAAAACCTCCATGAGATTCTGTTGAAGATCTGATGATACACGAATTCAGCAGCACCTTCCTCTAAGCATGTTTCTTACCCAGAGCACAAGTCCTGGATGTTTTGGCGACATGATGTACAGTAACGGAGAGATTCACATATTCCGTAGCTGAAATCCGTATTTCGGGGAATTCCATGAGCCCGAAGACCCCAGCTTTTAGAAAAGGCCATATCTGTGAGAAATCGGCAGTTTGAGGTGGAAGCTTGCGAAGATCTATGGTGGATGTCATGATCATGATAGATACTGACGAAATTAAGCGCCCATTGATTGACCGCACGTGAGCGTGCTGCCGTCGCGGCACGTCATTTTGCTTCCACTTGATCACGAAGTATTCTTTATACGCCCACCGCAATGGAGATCCGTTATGGAGATGCGAAGTATGTAAGGGATTTGACAAAGGTCCGAAATCAACGGTATTTCTCATTTCTCAGGTATTTAGAAGGTTTGATTTTTACTTGGAATGCACTTTGCTTAGTACTTACACCCAAGGAGGCTATGCACCAAGATCAGGATTGTAACTCCGATTGTTAACCTATATGGACCGGTTTACTTCAATGATATTAAGCCTGATGATAGATTAATTCATGGAATTTGCCAAGACACTTAAGGATTTCATTCAGATTTCACTCCGGAAACCACAAACCCAAAATTTATGAAACACACAAAATTCGACTTTCCCATGCTTCCTGAGTTCCAGATTGCACCATGAAGCAGGTTTCTACCCTCTCGGCATAGTATTATTGACCACAAGCCTAATACGGATGTTGTCTGGACTCTGAATCCTTATTATAATATTACTTCACTCCTTCCTGACCTGACAGTACCTGCTGACATTTTCTTGAAATCAATCCCACGTTTTGCATATATAGTGATATTCTGATTATTACTTATAGTCTAGATCGGACTGGGATAGACCGCCGCAGGCGTTGTCAATTGCTATTAGACAATAGGTTATAATTATAATTATGAGAAATTGTTCGGCAATATTCGCACGCATGCTTACCAGTCACAGGCTCACTAAGGCTCAAGTCTCTTTCACAGCTCAAAGTTGATATCCTGGGAGATAAATTTTGTTGGCTACGGTACTGCTACGGACCCCGAGCGGATACCCAAACGGACCCTTATGAGTAGATTGCGCTTTTGTCCAGTCAGATGCCTTGATCTCCCCCTATTTTGGACCGCCATTCTTTACTTGGGTCGCGCATTCTGACTCGGGAACGAGGTAATATGGGTTGGGCGCGGTACATCTGTCGACTCGTTCAAAGTTACTGCTGTACAGCCTGTTTCACTTGCTACTACTGGGCAACAGTCTGCTGTAATTGGCATCATCGGCTTCTCGTCAGCACCTTTTGCTTGGTATAAAAAGTCTGCGTTCAAGTAACGTCAGCCTCCCCCAACTACAAGTCTCATCCGAATCCTCGAGTCATGACCGCGACAATCTACTTCAACTCTGCACATGACGCCGATGTCATTCTGCTTACAACTGAACAAGATGGCTCAGTAACTGAATTCCATGCACACAAGACAATCCTCTCGGATGCTTCTCCCTTCTTCCACACTCTGTTCTCTCTCCCACAACCGCGGCAGGACACGAGCAAACCCGTCATCCCAGTGCCAGAACCCGCTCACATCCTCAATCGAATTCTGCAGCACGTATATCGAATGCCCACTCAACCAGTTGCCAACTTGGACGAATTGTCCGATCTGCTCGCCGTAGCAACCAAGTACGACTTGACGCTGGTAGTCGAGTCACTCCGTGCTTTGCTCGTATCCTCGGAGTTCTTGGGCGCTGACCCGCTACACGTATATTCCATTGCGTGCAGATTTAATTTGGATCAAGAAGCTGCTCTCGCATCAAAGTGGACTCTTAATATCGATTTCCTAGACGACGAAGATCCACCCGTCCCACGTCACTACCTCAGATACATCTCGGCTTATGACTACCACCGCCTCCTCGTCTTCCACCGTAAACGAGTCAGAGCCGCCGAAGTGCTCCTCCAAGTTCCGGACAACATCAAATGCCTGCATTGTAACGGGTCGGTCTTCACCGTGCATTCACCGCCGAAATGGTGGCAAGAATGGGTTGTTGGTGCAAAAAAGGAACTGCGGAAGCGGCCGTTGGAGACAGACAAGATATTCGGGGTGGATTACGTATTCCAAGCTGCGACGAAAACGGGCTGTGTGGGCTGTGTTGAGAGTGTGTTGAATTCCTGGGCGTCCTTAAAGGAAATGAAGGAGAGAGTAGACCAGCTGCCCACAACCGTGACGTTTTGAACTGTCATTGATTTAATCATATTTATCACAACCTTACTATAAAGCCCTGGTAATCCGACATGTTAACTTACTTTTTTATATCCCTTCCGTCGATAATTACGTACATTTCACGTTGGATTAGAATCGAGGTGGTCACACCGCAGAGAAAGTTTTCTTGAAATATACACAGTTTGACAGAAACTTCTCTCAGTATCACTTCGGTTCACCTAGATCATAAAAGTACTTAGTAACGTACTTACATCTTGACTATTGACCCTGAGCATTCATGATGAACACCCTGACTGTACCTCCATTGCTACACTCGACAGTCAGTCGGGGTGAGCTCTGATGGGGTGTAGAGGTTTATATTTCGGAATCCAGTCAATTAACCTCCGTTCGTCCAAATCCATTTCCAAAAAAACACGAATTCCACGAGTTGTGTGTCGGTAAATTTCTCGAATTGGTACTAGCAAACCGATTTGCTCTGCGTGCGGCATGTGTGTGACCACCGTGTCAATAAGACCGTTCTGAGAAGTATGAGACAATTCAAAAGTTAAATGAAGAAGACCCACAATGCCCCCTGTTGCCAGTGGGATGTCGTCGGGCAGGAGACTCATTTTAATGCGCTTGAGGTTGGTACATGTTGCAACCACTTGGCGATTGTGATTACCAAAGCACCATTGGTCATCGTAACAAGCTTTCAAGCTGAAATCCTGGAGTGTATCAACATAATTCGGAAAACAATTTGACCAAAATTTGACTGCGGACGCATGAGATGCAGTTCGGCTGCGGAAAGCTGTGAGCGACAGGTCCAATTTCTTCAAACCAAAAAATGAAGACAAGTAATCATTGAGAGAATCATCCACCGCGTTATGTAAATCCGACTTCCAGCTCCTCAAGGCAAATCTTAGATGGGCGACCCATATATCATCGGGACGGCTTCTAAAAGGTAGAGATGGCAGTTTGAGGGAGGTACGATGGGTAAGATGGGATAGTGAAACTTCGTCAAGATTAACGGGTTAGAGCAAGATGCTGGGCAGGGTTGTCTCTCGGACTGGAGGAGAACAACTGTTGAGAGCTGTAACCAGATGACTCATCAACATATACTTGATAGGATATTGATCGACTGAAGTGCTTTGAGTGAGTCGAAATTTCTGAAGGACTCATCGAGGAAGAGAGCATATATCGTCAATGACGAATATTGGGAAATACGCCAATCGCTTTCCAGATACTTTCTTGTAACCAAAGAGGATCATCAATCCCTGTGTGCCAACTATAAAGGTAAACATGAGCCGAACGAAGCGACTTTCGTGACGTACTTGACAGTTTGAACACATCTGAAAGAAGTGAGTGCCGTGAAGAATAGTTTACTGGTCCTTTCCACATGATTACCGCGAAATATTGATCCATCCAACTTGAAGGTGATTTTGGTCGAATAGTTCACGATGGCACTGTCCGATTTGGTAAGGAAATGAAGATCAGATACCACCTCCTCAATGGTTGTCGCCTCATTTCCTGAGAAGGTTATGTGGGACAAAACGAGAGGTGCCACGTCATTTTCAAGGGACTTGCAGGTTTAGCGCATCTGCCAGATTGGTGAGTTCCAGCTGTGAAACCATCATGATGTTGTAAGCCCATCATCATCATCATGAAGGTAGAAAAACCTACTTCATTGTATATTATTGAGCTGAGTTCCCGAGGGAGTAATAAAAGAGGGTTCCAATTCAACATCGTTACGTTTAGACACTACGTTTTCGAATCGAGATATGATATTAAAGATATTCCCAGGATCACAACACTAGGTCACGGGTGTCACTGCCATATTCGGACGGATATTCGGTAAATGGAGTGGAGGTTTTCTGGACTCATGGGCAATGCAAAGATCCGAGATAGTTCCAGGGTGCTCAAAGAAGCGCTGATCCTCATATCGCCTTCTCTCACTACCACCATCTCCTAAATAAAAATTGAAAATCCGATGTCAACTCCTCAGCTGGCTACGTTCAAGGTTCCTGCTATTGACAATGAACCCATGGTACGCAATAAACGTTGGACGATCGGTTGACAACAGTTGATTTTGGATTTGTGTAGAAATCTTATGCCCCTGGCTCTACAGAGCGGCAGTTGCTGCAAGCAGCGATTACCGAGATGGAGCAAGACCTGCCCTTTGAAGTTCCTTGCATCGTGAATGGCCTGGCTGTGTGTTTCGGCTATTTCTTTCCTTTTCCTCAACTCGGATCATGACTTGCGTTTACTAGGTTAAAACGGGCAGAACTGCGAAACAATTGTTGCCCCACGACCACGCAAACCATCTTTGTACTTATCAGGAGGCAGACGAAAGTACAATCTCCAAAGCTATTGATGGCGCCCTTGCTGCAAAGCAGGAATGGGAGAGCATGCCTTGGAATGATCGCGCCGCCATCTTTCTAAAGGCAGCGGATCTCGTCAGTGGTAAATACAGATACAAAATCCTCGCAGCCACGATTTTGGGACAAGGGAAAAATGTTTGGCAAGCAGAAATTGATGCCGCTGCTGAGGCGGGTGATAGTCCATTCCTTTTGCAAAATAAATCTGACGAATTATCGACTTTAGTTGACTGACTTTTTCAGGTTTGGGGTCAGGTTTGTGGAAGATCTCTACTCTCAGCAACCTGCCAAGAACAGTCCTGGTTCTTGGAAGTAAGCTACCTTTCTTTTGTGACATTTAACGATTTCATACCACTTAGCCGGGTTGAATATCGAGCTCTGGAAGGCTTTGTTCTGGCGGTCTCCCCGTTCAATTTTACTGCTATCGGGGGCAATCTTCCTGGAGGTGAGGTCTTTGTTGTATTTTAACAGTCAATCGAGTTCATCATCACGGACAGTACCCGCATTGGTTGGTAACGTGGTACTCTGGAAGCCCTCGCCTGCTGCAACCTATTCAAATTACCTCATTCACCAAATACTCGAAGAGGCTGGCATGCCTCCGGGCGTGATCCAATTCGTACCCGGCCCTCCAGCCGAAGTGGTTGCACAAGCGATCAACCATCGCCAATTCTCTGCCCTCCACTTCACTGGTAGTACCTTCGTGTTTAAGAAACTGTGGAAAGATATCGCCGCAAACTTGGACAAGTATATTGGGTATCCCAGAATTGTCGGAGAGACGGGAGGCAAAAACTTCCATTTGGTGCACAAGAGTGCAGAAGTGAGAAATGCAGTGTTGCAGGCTGTGAGGGGTGGATTTGAGTATCAGGGTACGCACGAGATTGAATCCCGCAGATTATCTGTTGTTGATTTCGGGTCTGTTTTTAGGACAGAAATGTTCGGCCCTTTCTCGTATTTATGTATCTTCTTCGCTCTGGGAAAACGGCTTCAAGGATCAACTCCTTAAAGAGGTTGCGAAAATAAAAGTTGGTCGCCCACAAGAGTGGAGCAGCTTCATGGGTCCTGTGATGTGAGTCTGCGATCGCTCTAGTCTTCAAATTTCTCCAATAGAACTTGTGACTAGCGGTCGTTCTGCATACGACAAGATCCTGAATTACATCACGAAAGCTAAAGAAGAGGGTGGAGAAATTCTGATTGGAGGCACAGGCGACGATTCAAAAGGCTATTTCATCCAACCCACCATCATCCAAACCAAGGATCCCAAATCTATCACGATGCGTGAGGAGATCTTCGGACCAGTCGTAACTGTCTTTGTGTACGACGACGCCTCTTTCGATGAGACGCTTGCTCTGATTGACACTACCACCGAGTACGCTCTCACTGGTTCGATTTTTGCTCGGGATAGGAAAGTGCTGATTCAAGCTACGAATCGTTTGCGCAACGCGGCTGGGAACGTATATTACAATGAGAAATGCACAGGGGCCGTTGTCGGACAGCAACCATTTGGTGGGGGAAGGGCCAGTGGGACGAACGACAAGGCTGGGAGTATCAGCATTTTTTATAGGTTCGTGAACGCTAGGAGCATCAAAGAGAATTTTGTGGGTTTGGAAGATTTTGCGTACCCTTCGAATCTAGTTTGAAGTCCCGACATACCGCTTGTTCGATCCCTTCACTGATCCACATTTGTGCACAGAAATTTGTATTTCTAGTAAGAAGACAGTCTATGCCCAGATTGCTTTGAACTTCTCAGACAACTCTTTAAGCACCTCATCAAGTACTTCGTACACACGCCAATCTCTATCCGTGACTCTTCGCGGTCGCGTAAATGTGGGAGCATTACCTTGGGCGTCATCCTCGTCCACGTTTCCAAATTCACTCTCAACGTCCAGCATTTCGTCTTCAGTATCAGCCTCGGTCTCCTTCGAAGCTCTCGTTAGTAATTGCTCAATCGCGGCACGGACGGTTGTTAGTGAAAGTATGAAATCATCCAACAGGTACCTGAAGACGGTTTTAGAAAACTACACAAAGAGAAAGGATCCAGAGTCCCACCATATATCACCCCTTCGGATGCCATTTGCTGCCGCAATTGTCGATACTTGTCCGTGCATATAAAAGTCATAGACGTAAGCGTTCAGCGCAAAGCGACCCTTGTGCCCTTCCCGGGACGCGATAAAGCGCTCCATAGATGGCGTGGCATGTTCACTGAGGTAGATTCCAGAGCGTGAGGTGGCTGCCAACTCCGAAACACTATGGAAAGTATCTCCATGACCAGAATTGGCGACGAACAGCGATCGAACAACCACAGGAGTGGAGTTTTGTTCAAGATATTGTTGGAACGTACCACCAACCCCATTTCTTGAACCCGCGTACTTGAGCTTTGACAGAGGCAACTCGTCGTCGTCCCCAAGTTGGGACGAACTGTGAATCGCAAAGGTAGATGCATAGGAAGTGAAGATTTCCAGGATCTCTTTGTCATGTTCCGCAAGAACTGTTCGGGCGTTGTTGTCCAAAGAGGGGAGGACGACCTTGGAAGCAGATTTTGTCAGACGAAGAATCGCCTCCAGGTTTTCCTTCGACGTGTAAATGGGAGGGAGTTCTCGTCTCCCAAAGAGGTGACAAAATAAAATGATTAGGTCCAGCTTCGCTTGGATCATACTTTTGTTCGAACATATCTCGTGAATGACGCCGGCCCTCAGGAGTGCGACCACGGCAAGATTGCTCGGTTCCGTGTAATAAAGGTGGGCTGCGACACCAAACAAATTTAAAGGTCTCCCTTCACTGTCGATCAAACGCGCTCGGCGGAGGTACTCGATCGAGAATCGTAGATGATGCAAAAGCTGGTGTTCCGACTCCTGAGAGCCCCAAATTACCTGAGGCATCTGCAAGAGCGACCGGACGGCTGCAACTGTGGCTGGTGCCGAATCTGCCCCATGCATGAGATTGAGCAATCTCAACACCAATGTCGAAGTCAACGGGAATTGGCCGGCAAGCGAAGGGAGCCTCGACAAGATGATTCGTTGAACCCGATCAAAGCTGATGCCATAGAACACCACCTTACCGAGCAGATCGTAACCTCTCCGACCCGCTCGTCCGGCGCATTGTCGATACTGGAGCAAAGATAAGAGTCAGGAAGCGAAAATTGTGATAACTGCTCACCATCAATGCCGTAAGGAATGGTGAATCGCCCATGAATACGGAAGTTTTTGTTGGGGCATTTATTCCTGTGCCAAACTATGATCAGAGTCCCTACTCAACAGAAGGTATCGTGATTACATACCGAGTGCCAGAGTTCCTGATTATATCGTCAACAAAAACTCCTGCGACAATATTCAGAGAAAGTACATACCAGTAGCAATCACCACTCGTAGATACCCCTGGCGGAACCAACTGAAGGAGTAGTGAGCTAAATTTTCACCTGAAGTCACCAAAGTCTTGAGTACCTTTCGACCAACGCACGGTATCCTTTGTTCATTCCAGCATGGTGGATTCCAATTCCCCTCTTTAGCGCTGCAAGAATGCGTTTGTCCACTCCATATCGAGAAAGACGACCGATCTCGTTACCCACATCTTCCTTGGAAACGTTGACATAGTTCCCAGCAAAACTAAATTCCTTGGATGGTTCCGAAGGGTCGAATGATGCTTCCCATGAGGTGTCGGGTGCGGTACTTTGTGGGTCATCCCTATCAGAATTTTTTTTCTTCGTAACACGTTCCCTCTGTTTCTCTCGTTGTTTTATTCCGGCCTTCCAGGACTCATATGCCCGCATCTTCTCCATCCATGCTGGAGACGTCGCTCGCCATCGGTCTTCGGCTTTCTTGAGCTCTGTGACAATATTATAGGCAGCCTCCTCGCAGGCGGTGCGGTCGAAGCTGAAAAGAAGAGCTGGCTATAAGGGGTGGTGTTGAAATGGATGAACATCGACTTTGGCTGATTTACTCACCAAATCACCCTGAACATGAAGATCGCACAGAAGAACCAGTAATTTTCGGAAGAACACTTTAGTATCAGGAAGCGTATTCAGCACAGCATTGCCTGATTCTCCAATGCGTGGGTCAATAAGTCGCTTCGTAACAGCCAAGAGTAAAGAATCTTGCCCTCGTGCATCGGTATTATCCATCAATGTATAAACCACATGTTTTAGCTCGGATTCATACTCAAGGATATCCTTTTGGAGGAGTGGTCGGGAAGACGAGAAAAAGTTCAGCGGCCGCAATCGTTCACGCTCCTTTGAGGTAAGAATACCTGGCGTCTCCTCCAAAGCCTGGTACAGCATGAGTGTATCTCGGGCCTCAAGTTCTAGGTCTGATGGGAGAGCCCTCAATCCAAATGAAAGTACCGAAATTGGGTGTAAAAACCTCATCCCTTCCGACGAGACATATTTGCTCAATCCCTCAAAAACTGCGTCTCCTTCGGGGGTACCGTGGGTCAAATAGTAGAACTTGCGTAAGTGCGAGTAACGGTGAGGATGATGAATGAACGTATGTTTGAAACCATGTGCTTCTTGCACTGAAGCGAGCCAGCGGTTGAACTTGTCTGGATCTCCAACCGTGGCAGATAGACCACTGAATGCGACTTCGTGGTCACGAAACGGCATTGAAAAAACTCTGAACCACTTACATTATTGGGCACGGAGCCAGGAGCAAAATCTGTTCCCATGTTGCACCACCACCCTCCTGCCCAATTGTATGGATCTCGTCCAGAATAATTCTACCAAAAATTCAGCTTGTGACAACTGAATCCAGCTAAAAGACAAGAATGACCTTTTAATCCTCGGTAGCCAGGTTCGGGCCAGCGGTGGAGACAACATCATGATAGACAACATTTCTGGGACAGTCACCAGGATTTGACATCTTTGTGGATCATTGATACGGTAGTCGCGGGTGTGGATCGCCCATAGAGAGCCTAGTCCCAGTCAGCCACCAGGTCATTGAATGGGTGATATGATCTCACCGTTTTTAACATCCTTGCTGAAGCGGGCGTAGATCTCCGCGGCAACTTGTGTGACCAGTGCTTTCGTTGGAGCAACATACACTAGAACACCGTCATCAGATGCTCGCAGAACCTGCTCCATGGCGTAGAATGAAATAAAAGTCTTTCCGGCACTGGTAGGAGCTTCGTGGAGGTTTAGTGAACTGAAAGATATTCCACAATTGATACCCTACCAACAACGAGAACGGATTCATTCCTGTCCAGGCAATCCAACACGTCACGTTGCCAGGCGTCCGGAGCAAATGATACTCGAGGGTCTGCTTTCGAACCCATGCTACGATCCATGAACTCTCCAAAGAGTCGAAGCTGCCAGGTAATAGGGTCCTCAGTTATGTGCATGAATTCGCACAAAGGGCGGCCGGGCTTTGATCGGACGAGTTTCACAAACTTGAAACATAAGGGCCGATCCAGTTGACTGTCAGGAGGGGGCACGACAAAATTTTCGAATCCAAGAATGGTCAGTATGGTAGAGATCACCCGGTGTATGGTGAGGGTCAGGTGCTTGGACTCCAATAATTCTTTGACGATGCGCATGATTACCACCGTGTAGTGATCACGGACGACACTGGTGTCTTGGTCGTTGATCTGGGACATCCACCTCGAGATGGTCAGGTGGAGACGGTATAGCAGAACCTCATCCCTCAACCAACCCCCTTCAGTTCGAGGATTCCGCTCAAGCGCGGCCAAAGACGCCAGACTTTTTTCTAAGTCGAAACCAGAGAGGTCTTTGAGCCAATCTTTCCACCATTTCTGCTGTTCATCTTCATCTTTCTTTAGATTCTTCGATGCAATTTGAGCAAGAAGCTTCTCCTTCGAGGACATAGGTTTTTCAAATTTCACTGGTTTCTTGTTTCCTTTGACCTGTAAAGCGCACATTAACTCCTAATGGCGAAATATTTTTGAGGGCAGAACGTACAGGGTTCTTGGGATTCTTTCCTTGTGCCACGTTCGCTCTCGTGGTGACAATGGTGATACAATTGAAGCGCGCACCGAGGGCCCCCGTCAACGTAGCCGCATTGCTACTGAGTCGAGACATAAACTGTTGTTGCCGTCTCATCATTCTCATCCGCTGCCAATCCTCGCTGGGTTTCGCCTGTTCTCCTCCCAAATGCTTGGGAAGGATGTGCCGTTTGGCGTTGTGCCAATGGTATCTATCGTTAAATGCGGTGTCCCTTCCGAATTCTAGTGCTCCGAATTCTATTATCTCTTCCGAGTCATCGGATGATAGGTTTATGAGAGAAAACCCCTCGTCGAAGACATCGTGGTGGAAAGGGAGAAGCTTCTTTGGAGCGACAGACAAAGTGAGAGATCGAGAACGTGAAATTTGTAAAGGAAACACAGAGATGAGGGTCTTCAAATGTGGCGGATCGTCAGGAGCTGATCGAATCAACACCGCAATGCGTGACAACCAGTCACCGAACAGGTGAGAAAGCGAAGATTTGCTGTCCGAGAGTAGACTCCTCAGTAATGCGATGAATACATTTCCATCCAGGTCGAGGTCGAGGTTCCACTCCGAAAGGTATGCGTCAATGTGGGAGAATACTTGCGGTAAAAAGTCGCCCCGCAGATGGGCATCCAGATCTGGGTTGCACTCCTGGCTACCAATAGTCCGATTTCGTAAGGGTATCAAAGGGAGTGCCTCGCAATGAAGAATAAAGCACCACAATAGGCTTGGGTACTTCAACCCGTCAGGTGATTCATTGAAGTGCATCCAAAGGTCTTCGTGTGACAGACAATCCTTCCGAAATAGCGCCAAGGGGGAAACTGCTCTCCCATAGTTTGATTGTCGTTCCAGCTCACCAAGGTGATTATAGGTCTTCTCGACAAAAACCCAGAACTGTTTTCCTAAAACCCTCCAAGACTCAATGAGTAATCCTTGCTCAAAGATGAATGTGACAATCTATTTGTATATTCGGTAAGGAGTTTGGAAAACGGAGATAAAATATAGTCCACCTTTGAGTCACGAAAGGTGGCACCATGTAGTAGGGCAATCGGTATTGACAGCGCCATCACGTCGAAGATGAAGGCACGTTGGCACAGGACAGGACCAGCGCTTGTTTGATTATTGTCGGATATTGGTCCCCCGTCGTTTGTCATCACGAACATGGGCTATAATATACGTGGTAAGAAACCTGACTTCATTGGAGAGAGCGTCGAATCTCACACGGCGATCAAGTAGGTATTGGATCCACTTTGGGTCGTCTAAACCAGAGAAGCAGTAAATCGCAGTCACGCCTTTCAGGTGTGTGGTTAAATGATTGAATAATTGCCGCCTTGCCAATCGCCTCGAACACGTAACCCAAGGGGTATCACCAGTTCTTTGAGTTAAATGGCGGGTGGCTAGTGAACAAATTCGTCAATGAAATTTATTTTCGATCTCAATAAACCAACTACCTTGGAAAAAGACGATATCGAAGTTTGCAGTCCTTGTAACAAATTTTTGCAACAAGCACTCTAGCAAGTATTTTGCATGCAGAATTTGATAAGATGTATCTTGTGGGTGCACTCAGAACATGCAAGTGTAGACGTATACTGAGCATTACCTGACGGATGGGCAACCCCGAGGAGAGGGTCATCCAAAATCTCTTGCAGTATTGCTTCCCCTACAATTAAACATTGTATCATCAATTCACGAAAAATGGATGATCATTACCATCAAGAACGAAAGGTTCTGTCCCAGCGTAATCACCAATGAGGTCCATCTGCCTGCCACGACGGTTCCGTTCTGTATACCAGTTGTCGATGTGACGGAGAGCTGACTGCCAGTGGGCATCTTCAAATATAGTCGTATCATGATTATCAACGACAGGAAGGACTGCAAAGCCGTCTAGATCAAGGTCCATAACTCGGAGGTGAGAATCGTTATCTAATATCGGGCGTCAAAAGTTCGTAAATTCACAGCACATGACTTTATATGGTGATTGCGTACTATCACGGAGTTTAAAAAGATCTCCGTTTTCCACGATCCTTTGTGGCGTTAGTCGGGCCGAAAAATTCAGCCTTAATTATAACTTCAGGTTGACTTCA
>Ga0307517_10010398_pt1 | contig 13022 bp, 10 predicted proteins | sample 23_EM_MG_FD_194515 | JGI IMG/M metagenome (GOLD analysis project Ga0307517, IMG submission 194515) | Populus trichocarpa ectomycorrhiza microbial communities from riparian zone in the Pacific Northwest, United States - 23_EM | ecosystem: Host-associated > Plants > Roots > Unclassified | place...
AGGGGTGATAATATCTTCCCTTTTACGTAACCAATCCCGAGCCATAGAATCTCTGTTGACCAGTTAGGGTTCCTAGTGACCATAATACTAGGTGGCGACTCCTTAAACAAGACCTTTTCCCCTTAAAGAACCAGATGCCAGAAATCTGTTCTTTTTCCATAATTCAAGAGAATTATTTGTGGGCCGCCGCGATGTCGGGTGCGACAATAACAATACTAAACTTCAAAAAAAAAATTATTTTCCATTTGGAGTGAGGTGGGCTGATTTCGTTTTCCTTAAATGTTGCAACGTATCTACTACTACTTATAAACAGTGGTTATCTGCGTCTGGGGAAGAAACTTGCACGACTTCGAAATGCCTGATTGTCAGCGACCGCCGAACCAGAACAATTTATGGATTTGATTGATGCCTGAATAATAAAGCCAATTGTGTGTGTAACAAGCTCTTTATTGCATGATTAAATTGGGCCGCAGTCACGTCATTGTTTCCTTTCAAATTGTAGACATCATAACCATATTCCTTCGGCCTTAATGCTGCAATGGGGAGAAGGTGGTTGTGGTGGGGCTCCAGTTAAAAAGATGTCGTGTTCTTGTTAGCACTCAGTCACCTTCGATTCCTTCTTTCAATCCAAACTGAAATTATTGTCACGGATCTTCGATTTTTGTACAGCAAGTGCACTGCATAGCTGACTCTAAGCTTCTTAAAACCATCCAGGAGAAAAAAAGCCACCGGAGCTTAGCTTCAAAAGGGAACGAAACACAAAGTAGAATTCCTGAGTTGCAGATGACCATCAACATTTGCTCATGTCAAGAATGCAAGAAGAGAAACCAGTAGTGGCCCAGTGGTAAGAGCTTGGAACCAAGAGGTTTGTTTTCTCTGTGGTCTCAGGTTCGAGCCCTGTGGTTGCTCATATGATGGTCACTGGAGGCTTACATGGTCGTTAACTTCAGGGCCCGTGGGATTAGTCGAGGTGCGCGCAAGCTGGCCCGGACACCCACGTTAAACTAAAAAAAAAATGCAAGAAGAGAATGGGCACAACTTATTTAGCCTTAAGCTCGATCAGGGCTTCGTTACATAAAGCTTGTTTATTGAAGTGTGTTTGGTAGTTGCTGGGCAAGTGTCTTTTGTAGCCCAATCACGTGAAATCGAACACTAATAATTGACATTGATTCGGATGATTATGGGAGCTCACAGACCAAATCAACAAAAGGTAGAAGGAACGCAGGAGGACATCGATGATCTCTAAACAATTATTGATGAGCCAAATCACGTTTCGTAACTGTAACAATTATAAAATATAATTCATCAATTATATTTTATTAAAATATATTTTAAAAATTAAAAATTAAAATATAATTAATACATGAAGTTCATTTCTAAACCTAGAAAAATCAAGTAAGAACTTGATTGAGTTAATTTCTGTAAACTTAAAGAAAACAGTGAAGTAGAAAACGTATTTTTCTCACTTGAATGTTACAGATACAAGGTTACCCTTTATAGAGTTTGGATATAGCATAATAATCTTAACAGAAAATCTTATCAACATTTGAAATTCAGCAAAAGAAGTGGGGTAGATCAGATCAGTTGGTCTTCTTAATCTTCCTCCAGATTTTCCTCTTGTTGATAGCTACAGTTGCTTGATTTGCTGAGCAGTTCCACATTTTCCTCTACACGCCCCTCAATCTGAAACGAAGAGCTCGGACATTCAGATTGGCCAAAGTATTTTGAAACTTGCGTGGAGACACTAGTTTTGTCAGTGAATCAGCAAGTTGATCTTTAGTAGAAATGAACTGAACCGTAAGTTGCTTTCTTTGAACTTGATCATGCACATAATGAAAATCAATTTCGATGTGCTTAGTACGAGCATGAAACATAGGATTAGCAGTCAAGTATGTGGCTCTAATATTATCACACCATAACACCGGGGGGGGGTTGGAATTTTTAAGCTAATTTCAGATAAAATTGATTGCAACCATTGGAGTTCTGAGGCAGTGTCTGCAAGAGACTTATATTCAGCTTCTGTGCTACTACGAGCAACTGTAAATTGTTGCTTGCAGCGCCATGAGATAAGATTGTTGCCCATGAAAACAAAATAAGCACTTATTGACCATCAATCATCACAATCACCTGCCCAATCAGAATCTGAAAAAGCTTGAATTGCAGAGTTAGGAGACCAACTAAGAAATAGTCCCGTTGATATGGTATGTTTAAAATAACGTAGCATTCTTTTTACTGCTTGCCAATGTGGCTCCAACGGGTTATGCATGAACTTGCTTACTTTGTGAATTAAGAATGAAAGATCAGGTCGAGTAAATGCCAAATATTACAGGCTACCAACAACCTGTCTATAGAGAGAAGGATTCGAAAACTTAGCTCCTTCGGTTGCAGATAGGTGACATGTACTTGACATAGGACTTTACATGGTTTTGCTTCTGCCATGTGAGTACGGTTTAGGAGTTCAGCCACATACTTTCTTTGAGTGAGATACATACCATCAGTTGAGCGCAAGACCTCCACCCCTAAAAAGTAGCTAAGATCACCAAGCTCTTTAACATCAAAATCTGAATGTAAGTCTTGAAGTACGTGATGGATGGCGGTACTAGAATTGCTTGTAATGATAATATCATCAACATAAATAAGAATCACAATCAAAACATCATTCTTGTGCCAAATAAACAAAGAAGGGTCTGCCTTGCTAGCACGAAATCCAATCGCCCGTAGTTTATCTGTTAGACGAGAGAACCAAGCTCCTGGAGCTTGTTTCAAGCCGTAGATTGACTTATGTAGTCTGCAAAGATGATTAGGATATTGGGGATGGATATAGCCTTGAGGTTGGGCCATATAAACTTCCTCTTCCAATTCACCGTGTAGAAATGCATTTTGGATATCAATTTGTTTAATTTGCCAGTTATAAGTAACAGCCAAGGACAAGACTATTCGAATTGTAGCATGCTTGACAACAGGACTGAATGTTTCATTAAAATCAATTCCTTCGTGTTGATGAAAGCCCTCGGCAACTAACCTGGCCTTAAACCTCTCTATGGAACCATTAGCATTTTTTTTAATTTTGTATATCCAGTGGCAACCAATGATATTGGCTTTAGGAGGAGGAGCAACTAATGACCAAGTCCCATTGCGTAGAAGAGCATCAAATTCTGCATTCATTGTTGTTTGCCATTGTGGTGACATGACTGCATCACTATAACATGTTGGTTCTACATCAGAAGAGTGAAGAGAGGTAAGTAATGCTTTAGGTAGAGGATATCGTACAAAAGCATCAGAGTTAGCTCTTGGTTTAAAAATATTGTTTCTTGATCTGGTAATCATGACATGGGTGTTGGTATTGCCTTACATTACTGTAGGATTTAAGGTGGGTTGAAGAGGTGTCTCTGATAGACTAGAGGAGATGGGCTGGTCAGCAGCAACTATGTCTGGCGAGGAGATAGAAGTAGTATGCCTAACAAGTGGTTCTTCGTTTGTTTTTGCAGAGTGAGACACTAAAGGAATAGAATCATTAGTTGCAGATGTTGCATATCATTAAATCTGGCAGGTTGTGGTACTGGAAGATGGAAAGGTAGGGTAACATGTATGGATGAGCTGAATTTTGAGGATAGTATAGAGGAAATATTTTTCTGGTAAGGGAACATATTTTCATCAAATATTACATGACAGGACACATAAACACGACCAGTTGATAAATCAAGGCATTTGTATCCATGATGATTAACATTTAACACTATAGCCAATGAAAATACAGGATTTGCTTCTAAAATCCAATTTATGTTTATTATAGGGTCTAAGATTAGGCCAACATGCACATCCGAAGACATGTAAGAAAGAAAAATCTAGGATCCGGTTATAGAGCATTTCATAAGGTGACAAATTATTGAGGATGGGTGTTGGAAGGCGATTAATTAAAAAGGTTGCAGTTGTAAAGACATCTTCCCAATAAAGTAAAGGTAAATTTGAGTGTGCTAATAAACTAAGGCTTACTTCAACAATTTGTCTATGTCTTCGTTCAATTGAACCGATTTGTTGGTGAGTATGAGGGCATGCAATACAATGAGCTATGCCATTGCTTGAAAATAATTATGAAGTCTACGATATTCACCACCCTAATATGATTGCATGGCCTTTATTTTACTACTAAATTGTTTTTTCACATAACATTGAAATTGAAGAAAAACACACTCAACATCAGATTTGAATTTAATGGGAACTAACCATAAGAATTTAGAATAATTATCTAGAAAACTAACATAGTATCGAGCACCGGTAGTTGAGGTTACAGATGCTGGACCCCAGACATCGGTAAAAATTAAGTCTAATGGAGATTTTGAAACATAAGTTGAATTAGTAAAAGGCAAAGCATGACTCTTTGCTAATTGGCAATCAGGACACACATAGTGCCGTTTTATTTTATCAACTGGCAGTTTATTTGAGGACAAAACACGTTGAACAACTTGAGAAGCAGCATGACCAAGGCGACGGTGCCACTGATCAAATGAAATGCGAACACTTGAAAAGGCTTGAGGAGGAACATTTTTGGTTGAGAAATGGTACAACCCATTACTGACATGGCCTCGATGAAGGACTGTCCCCGAGTAATCCTTCACAAGAAAATATTGATCATGAAACTCGAAATAAACATTATTGTTAGTGCATAATTTTTGGACAGAAAGTAAGTTTTTCTGAATTTAAGGGACTAAAAGAACTTGATTCAATACAAAGGAATGAGAGGATGTATAAAGAGAGGAATTGCCAGTTTTAGAGACATGCAAACCTTGACCGTTGCCAACTGAAGTTGATTTGTACCAGTATAGTCATCACTCTTTAGGTTCAGATTGGCCATATCATGAGTGATATGGTGAGTAGCACCTGTGTCTGTATGCCAGTCATTCTCCCAGCCGCCATTGTTTGCTGCAATAAAAGCCTGTTTATTTGGAGGAGAAGAAGAATGTTGATAGGTGAGATCAAAACGATGGTAGCACTTGCGAGCAGAATGGCCATATTTTCCGCAGACTTGACACACAATAGTAGAAGAATTATATGTGTCACTTCTATTATAGGAGAAAGCACCCCTCCACGATAGTTGTTATGACGGCCTCTACCCCGAGAACCACCTCTGCTCCTATTATTGGATGGTGGCGGTTGTCTCTGGGCAATATTTGCTTCAGCAAAGGGTGCAGGAGTAGATAGATGATGACGAGTTAGACAAGATTCTGTAACAATTAGAAGAGAGTATACCTCCTTAAGTGTGACTGGATCATTACGGGCATAGATAGAGGAGACAAAGCTGTAATATTCATGTCCTAACCCAACAAGAACATATGAAATGATGTCATCACATTTGAGAGGTTGGCCAGCCATAGCAAGTTCATCAGCTAATCTTTCAATCAATAAGAAATATCATTGGCAGATTGACTGCCCTTCTTTGCATTGACAAGTTGAGTTCGAACCTAGATGGTACGAGCCCGAGATTGTGAGGAGAAGTTTGTTTCAAGTGTTTGCCAAACCTGATGAGAGGTGGCATAAGAGACTATTTGAGCTAAAACACCCTCAGTCATGGAAGACATGAGAGTGCTAAGGATTAGACTGTCCTGTCGCAACCATTGAAAATGCGCAGGATTTGGAATTTGGGTGACTGCACCTGTATCAAGATGTAGAGTATCAATCATTTGGGGAGGAAAAATGAGTGTACCATCAAGGTAGCCATATAGGTCTTATCCACGGAAATAATGCAGTAATTGTGTCTTCCAAAGAGGATAATTATCAGGAGTCCACTTGAGTGAAACAATATTAGAGATTGAAATTATTGTGGGGATCAAAGAGGAGGAGTTAAGGATTGTAGTGGACGAGGAAGGAGAGGAAGACATGATGAGACGCTAGTCTTTTTGTAGCTCTGATACCATGTAAACTTAAAGAAAACAGTGAAGTAGAAAATGTATTTTTCTCACTTGAATGTTACAGATATAAGGCTACTCTTTATAGAGTTTTGGTACAACATAACAATCTTAACAGAAAATCTTATCAACATTTGAAATTCAGCAGAAGACATGGGGTAGATCAGATCAGTTGGTCTTCTTAATCTTCCTCCAAATTTTCCTCTTGTTGATAGCTATAGTTGCTTGATTTGTTGAGCAATTCCATATTTTCCTCTTCAATTTCTAAAAGTATCTTGAATTAATATATGGATATTATTCAAAGAGTAAATTGATATTTTGATAATTTATAGAGTTTTTTAGATTTTTCTATAAACAGTAAGTTATACCTTTTATTTTATGGTTATCTTTTAGAAAGAAAAACTACTTAAGTCACAGAATAGAAATCGAGCATTCTAGACATAAAAATTTCTTTCTCATAAATAGAAATTTAGAAGATTTTTCACTGATGGTTCGTGTGGATTACTGTTGGAGGCCAGACAATTGGATGATTTGTCGTATGCGACAACCTGACCTTTAAAGAATTATTTAAAATTGAAAAAATCAAATTATTAAATAATAAATCTCTAAATAATTTTATTTTATGTTAATTTTATTTTATTGTTTCTACTTAATATATGACTTTGAAAACTCAAGAGAAACGTGTACGCTAATTAATTGCAGGAGTGACATTACATCATGCTTGACGTTAATAAAGTATTCTATACGTGATGTATGCTAACCAATCACATGGCTAGTATGATATCATATTCTTCCTTTTCCATGGAATATTTCGCAGGTGATATGCAATTTGATAGTGTCTGTCACGGCGGAATTGCCAAGAACTTGTTTTCGGAATTTTGCCATTTTGTCAGCAGGATTTTCAATTTTAGCTTTAACAGTCCTCAACTTTGAAGCCTACAGGAAGCTGCGTAGAAGAAACCTTTCCCAAGTTTATCCTGTTGTTCCATAGACTTGCTCTTCCAACATTTACTACCAACATAATCAAGGTAGACTGGTCGAAGTTTCAAAACTTGTGACCTCAAAATATTTGTTGGAAATGGTCAATATTACTTTACCCCCAAATTGACTGCCATACAGCCTCAATGCCAGCATTTTTCCTTGGTGTCATTCATGGAATTTTTGTCTTATCAGAATATCAAAGGCAGACAGAATTAAACTTCTCTCACAATATCACAGACAATAATAGTATAAACACGAGATGATCCATTGTTCTTTTTCTTTCTTTTAAATAACACAGTTTGGTAAAATTCTAAGAAAATGACATCAATTTGAAAAATATTAACATAATTTGAACACAACATTATTTTTATAAGGTTGTTTAGTCATGTTTTAAAATGTATTACTTTTGCATATTAATTAATCTTAACAAAAATCAACCCACAATTTAAGGAAAATTCAATGCTAAAATATGGAATTTAAGATCTAATTGGCTGAAAGAAAAGGAGAGGAAATAAGATGGTGTAGTGGAGAGAGAAACAGGGAAAGAAAAAATAAATAAATAATTGAGGTTTCGTTTTCGACACACCATGTACCATTAGAAAGATTTTAATGAGATAATTCTAACTATATCAAAAAAACCACCACACAATATCATAATCAATCATAAATTAATCTCTAACATAAACCAAGATCCTTAAATAGTTTCTGGAGTAAATTAATTACTAACATCATAATTATTACAAACGGGAACAAGAACTGATTCTTTCTCTTCATAGTAATTCATCAAGAGATGATCAATACATGGATTAATTAATTTACAAGAAAAACACAGCATTCTTACCTTTCTTCTTGGTTTATTCTATTCTTATATCCATTTGTTTTAGTTTTGTTGTACAATTATAACATTTAACTAATCGAACTAATATAACAAAAAAGAACAAATTCAAGAAAATATTCAAGAAACTACATATACTCGTTCAACCCTAGCTAGTACTGATGATAACCCTTTCCCTCATGGTCCTGGAGTGTACCAATCCTTCCTCAACCTTCTTACCTTTCGGAAGACGTAGCAACTTGGACCAAAACCCACCTTTCTTCTTCTCGTGACAATCTTTATTCCCTCTTCTCGGAACAAAAGCCAGTGATCTACTCTTGGTGAGAAACATATTCTTGCCATTGAAGAACAACGGGAAAGAACCTTTCCCATGAGTAGGATATTGAAAATGATGCATTGGAGATGAGTATGAAGAAAATGAAGAATATGATGACAAAGAACAAGAGGAGGAGCAATCCATTGCATTAAGAGAGGCAATATGTGAAGTAGTCGCACTAGTCGGAAGTTGAGAAAGCTTTTCACTTAGACAAACGGAACAAACACCTGGTGGTTGCTCGTGTTTTGGGTGTTTCTTGCACTTACGATCAGGCTTTGATCGACCCTTTACCTCCTTTGATCTCCATAAGCTAGCCATTTTCGGTTTTGGTATTACTATGTGACTGCCTTGGTATATTTATAAAAGGAAAGGAAGTTGTATGTTTGTTTCCATGATAGTTCATAGCAGGAGGTTTCTTCGGAATTTCTCTCTTTAAAATTGCTTTTTTGACTGTTTGTGCGAGAAGTTCACACAAGCTGGCTGTGAGAAATTTGATAGGAATGAGTGGCGGTATTCAAGGACGTAGCTCGTTTGGATTTTGACTTATAATTATATTAAACTTAATTTTTAATTTTATTTATGAATTGTAAACATAATTATTTTATTATTATTCTTGTTTTGCGTCCAATATTCAGGTTGTTCTATGTTTTTTTTAAGACGAATCTATAACAAGAACTGAATAGATCATAAAAGTTTTAATATTAGATTTAATTTTTAATAAATTACATGACTATTAAATTCTAGTTATCTTCTCCTCCTCCTCCCCAACAAAGAGATAATTTTTTATTTAACTTAATTTTTATTTTTTTATAAATAGTAAACTTGATTCATTTATTATTGTTGTTATTTGCGTCTAATCAGGTTGGACTAAGTTTATTTTTTATATAAATATTACATATATTTACAGATTGAACTTATTATACTAATTTTCATGAGTTTGTATTTAGAGACGGATCTACAACAAGGACTGAAAGTATCATGACACTCTTAATATTATGTCTAATTTTTAATATATTGCACAATCATTAAATTCTAGTTATCTTCCCCTCCTCTCCAACAAAGAGATAATCTTTTTTTTTTTTTTGCTGCGTTAAAAGATCTAATAGAAAGCTCATTAACAAGAACTTTAGAGCCAAAACATTTATAAATAAAATAAAAATAATTGTTCAATCCACAAACTATCAAATATAAAGAAAAAAAAAGTATAAAATATACGAATTAGATCAGGTTTCAAAAACCTTGATCTGCCACCCAATATGTAATATTTATTTCTTAAGTTTTTAATCTATTATCATTTATAATATCTATATTATTTGACTTTGACAAGTTGAGTCGGACAAGTTGGACCGGGTCAAATAATGAAAATATTGTTGGGTTTCCTGAATATCATTCACACAACGAAAATAATAAAACAAAATTTCAGGAGTCCCTAGGATCCCGTTAAACATATCTAGAGTTGTTTAGGGATTTATTACCTGAAGATCTAATCTTCTTTGGCTTTAAATAATTCTTTAAAGGGTGAATTATCACAAACCACAAGCCGTCCAATTATCTGGTCTTCAACGATAATTCATATGAGCTATCAGTGAGAAATCTCCTGATTCTAAGAAAGAGAGAGAGATCATTATGCCTAGAGTGCAAGCTCTCTATTCTATGACTTACATAGTTTTTTTTTTGTTTAAGACAACCATAAAATAAGAGACATAACTTACTATTTATATAAAAATCTAAAAAACCCTATAAATTGATAAAATATCAATTTACCCTTTGAATAATATTCATATATTAATTCAGGAAAATTTTAGAAATTAATTCAATCAAGTCATTACTTGATTTTTCTAGGTTTAAAAATATAATCCATGTATTAATTATATTCTACTCCTTAATTTCTAAAATATATTTTAATCAAGTTATACTTAATTAAATCATCACAATTTAATTTCTGACTAATGGTTCTTAATGTGTGTGACCCATTAGGTTTCTAATATGTTGGCCTAATATAAATTATAACTCTAATTAAGTAGAATTAAATAAATTAAATAATTTAATTTATTATCAATACAACAATTGATTAATTTATATTTGAAGATCAAGTGCGTCGCTTAGTAATGTGTCATGATCCCCAAATATTAAAAAAGTCATTAGTAGTTTGACTTAAACTTTCAGTGAATGGTTTCTCATTGTATTTAATATCATTTCATCAATAATATTTTAATTTAACATTAAAGCATGAAGTATGTTTGCCATTTTAAATCATGTTTGTTCCCTACATAATAGTCATTGATCGTTTGAATAAGATTTGAAACTCTTTTCAAATATCATTCCACCTTAGCTAAGGATTTCCCAGTCAATACTATTTGAGAACATATAAAATATTTTCTCTAAGTCACCTAAGGTGATGAATCCTCTCTCAATCACTCAAGTACCTACCTCGATTAAGATAACATGAAACAGGATCAATGTATAATATTCTCTATATAAGATAACTTAGTGATCTCAAGTCTAAGGATCACTTACACAACCGTCACGTGAGCCTTTCCATAGACATATGTGATCTCTCCATATGAAATTCTCATGCGGATTAGTTTAATGTACATGTCTTATGACAAGTACCTACATATTAGTTCTAAGTATCCCTTATATCTCAGCTTATAAGAACAATCACTTCTTTTCATAAAAGAAATAACATAATATGTATTAGTTTTTACGATTCTAATGAATGTCTAATATTTAAGAGGACATTGACTATAAATATTTTAAAAACAATACTTTGATTAAACAAGAGTCTTATAATTATAACAACTTTATAATTTTCTTTATAAAATATTTTTGTCATAAGAATTTTATCTTTACTATAGATTCATTAATTTAATATTATATAAATATTAAAGATAAATTAAATATTTATTAATAATAAATAAGTTTTTATATAAATATAATAATGATAAATGTAACAAACTGATTAGATACAACTCATATTAAACAAATAAATATTACATATACCCGAGGACTTAATTGTAAGGCTGTAATCAAGTGGAAAGCTGTATGGGGCTTGTTGAGTCGGTGGTTGTGATGTGTTTGGATGAGGAAGATGTCTGGATTGGAGGGGGGAAAAAAGGGAATTCTGTAGAGGCGGCGTGGAAATTAAAATCAAGCTTGCTTGGAGTAGGTCTTTGTAAAAAATGAGGATTTGCGAAAGAAGTCCTTTGCACGAGGGTTTATGCCACCAATAAGGTTTCGCCACGAGCACACCAATTACATGCAAGCCGTGTCAACATATGTTGTTGATGTTGTTGTTAAACTGGTTCAAAGCACAAGATTGCTGGTAAAAAACATAAATAAGTTTGATTTTGCTCGAGAGCAATAAACATAATTTTATCCGAAGGATTGTTTGAAATTATAATAGTGGTTACGGTTTAAAATATTTTTTATTTAAAAATACTTTAAAATGATATTTTTTTTATTTTTAAAAATTATTTTTAAAATCAGCACATCAAAACGATCTAAAAATATAAAATAAATAATTTTTAGCAAAAAAAAAAAATATGGTTTCAACCGCGTTCCAAAAAAAACATCTATGTTAATACTCAAATAAAAAAAAGAAGATGATGAAGAAGAAGAAGAGAATTTTTACCAAACAATGGTTTCTTTTCTTCGTTTTTTTTTTTTTGGTAAGAAGAAGACAATAGCAGCTAGTAGAGAGGAGTTCATCTTTTAACGAATATCCCTTTGTGAGAACACACCCATCATAACATAGGGTTTATTTTATAAAATGTAACTATATATAATTGTAAATATTTTAAATATAATATTATAAACATATAACTATTTTTTTGGTATTTGAAGAAAATTGAAAATAGTTTTTTTTCCTATGGTATCCTAATTTTATAACACAATTTATATGATTTAAAATGTATGATTATTGTATACTAAAATATAATTTGTATTTGAATGTATTTTCTAGTAATATTATCTAAATTAAAGTATTGTATGCATGCACTAATATATCAAGTTAATATATTTTTATATTGTATATTAATATATCCTAATATATTATTTCCTATATAAATATACTAGTAATTTATTATTTTATAATAACATTATATTTTAAAGTATTTTATTACTATATTATTTGTGTGTGTATAATAAAGTATTGTACCACTTTAGTTTTTAAGTCTTTTATGGAAAGTGTTTTCCAATGTTTTAAACGGGAAAAATATTTTTCTTCATCTAAAGCTTATGTTTTTCTTTGATCAAAATGTGAATTATGTTGATAGATTTTTCACAATATAGTCAAATACTATTTTTTTTTACTTGCGCTATACTGCAGGTTAAATCATTTTTTATAACCTAAAAAAATATAAAAATATCAGGAAGTTAAAAGTTTGATATATAATAGACAAAACACTTTTATAATATTGAGTTGTTGATATACTAGACGACATATTTTTTTTAAAGAAAAATATTGAGATGATGACACACTAAATCAACTTAGGCCAACTATGTTTAACCCGCGAAACCTAGAATCCGGGGCATAAGCCCATGATAATCCCATGAAATCCAAATTGAAACTAGTTAAGAAGCCCAATTCTAATTAACCAAATATTGAAAGCCTAAAATGAAACAAATATTTAATTAAAAAAAGAAAAAAAAAATAACTCAAGCTAACATAAATAGATGGCTTGCACTATGTCGCAGCTCGACCTAAATTATTTCAAACATAAAAAAGGATGTCCAAGTGATGCCAATATTTTTAAAGAAAAAAAAAATCTAAGACCATTGTCATTGACCTGAATGTATCCATTAAGTCAGGTTAATTAACAAAGAACGATAAATAAAAAGAATCGAGATAAACTGAGTCATTTTTAAAATCAGTCAAAAATCCTATAGAAAGCAAAAAAAAAAAAACAATAATAACAGAGCTCAATCCCTAAACAAATCAAATGCTGAAATATGAAACTGAAAACATGAACTTACAAAAAAAAAA
>Ga0307517_10010399_pt1 | contig 13021 bp, 16 predicted proteins | sample 23_EM_MG_FD_194515 | JGI IMG/M metagenome (GOLD analysis project Ga0307517, IMG submission 194515) | Populus trichocarpa ectomycorrhiza microbial communities from riparian zone in the Pacific Northwest, United States - 23_EM | ecosystem: Host-associated > Plants > Roots > Unclassified | place...
TCTCAAATTTGCAAAATATATGTTGTGGTGGATGAGAAAGGATCTTGGCGAAGCTACTTCTCTGCTTACATAACACGTGCTGGAATAAAGCGTCGCCTATCTTAACGCCCGTTTCATCATTATTTGTTAAACTACATCCAATTTGTCTGCATTCCATCAAGTGATTTATATCAAAGCCGTATTGAACCTCATGCTAGTTATGCCTCTTCCCGGCGATTTCTCCACAGGGTTCTGCTGCTTACGTTGATGCAAGGAAAGGGTACCATCATCATTGTTTTTGGGTAGAATCACTTGGGTATAATGACGCCGTTCTCTGCAAAATTCATCTCAGTCAACTCAATTAAGCTAATATCTGACCGTTATAAAGAATTGGATACTAGGGAGTTTCTGTAGAATAAGAGAGGCCGCGGGATTTATAGGACTTGTGCAGTTATAGGACACCGCAAACCACTCGTGGAGCATATGCTATGGAGTAGGGCCGATTTAATGATCGTCGACAGCGCTCGAGTATGAGGATATTGATTGACCGGGCTTCTATTTTTCTTGGCTTTTCCAGCGGTAGGAATAGCCGAGATGAAGGATGGAGGGCAAGCCTATATCGCAATGCAGCTTATCAAAGACTCGGACTCGTCAAAAGCTGCGTGTTCGGTTAGTTTATCCGTCTTAACGATTCCTATGTTTTATACTTGGTAAAATTTGCTAGTCAAACACAACACGGGGGCAATGTATTGTTTGGCGCGGCGGTCGAGTAGAAGATCCGTGATTCGCATTCACATGAAACACGAGATGATAAAATGAATGATGGTTTGATGGCAGAAGCGCTCGTCGCCTAACCGTGAGGTCATTTCTCGCCTAGCGGGTTTCGTCATCGCCCCAATTTTGTGGAGATACGAGGATGCAAAATATGGGTATAAAAGGGCAGTCGATCCTCTTCAAATCCATACCCAACTCGTAAACCTATCAACATCAGCAGCCTAGTAAACCGTGACCATTCACAAAGTATATCAATATTGTAATCCATGCTACACTCGACTGACTTCCATTCGACAGTCATAATGGTCGCTCTAAAGACTGTATTCTTCACTCTCGCCAGCGTTATCGCCGTCAACGCAGACTGGCACGTCTCTTTCACCTTTGCTGACGGTGGCCAGGTGACGGCCCATGGATTCCGCAACTCCGGTTGTGTCAACTTCGGCAAGACCAATTCGGACATAAAAACACTGTACTTCGAAAACAACATCAACACCGACACTCTTGAGCTCTACCACCAACAGGGTTGCAAGGCTCTGGCCTACACGGCGGGCCCAGGTTCCTCGAACGTCCCCGATCAAAGATACTTTTCTTACAGAGTTTATTAATCGTGTGCGACGTTTGAATGATAGGTCAACGGTTATAGAAGTCAGGGGTCAGGTTTTGGAGGAATGTACTCGTTGCATGCTAAATTTATTAGGCAAGATTGTGTGCGGGTTAATGATACAATACTATCCAGAGTTTGTTCCCAGTTTGCCTTGTCTGTTGTTTCTTGCGAGCGGGCGCCGAGAGCAAAGGACACTTCGGCTGTGTTGTATTCCACGGGAACCAGGAGCACGTAAGATCGTTGAGTGAATGAAACACGCTGTACTCGCCGTCAACATGCTCGTCGACGAAAGCACCCGACACAGCGAGACCAAGGAGTTGGGAGAGCACCATTGATCTAGGGTGACTATTAGAGATATTTAGGAGGCGGTCGTCCGTTCTTGAATCGGATCTCGTATAGCGATACAGGAGTCCCTAACCCGATCTTGCGAATGGACCAAGAATGGCAAAAGGATCAGCAATATGAAGGGCCAGATACAAGAGTCGAGACGCGCTTGAGCCTTGCACACATGGCCAACAAATACAATCGCCACTATGTCAACATACCGTGATCGAGTCGAGAAAGGAGACTTCCTTTCCTGCTCCATGGTATGGAAACCACTGACCAGGACCGTCAAGCTTCCAAAGGCTTTGATAAATATATTTCTATGTATCAACAAAGCCGGTATCATCATCCAGGGCATGTTTGTTAAAGCCTTTGGAAGCCTCACAGTCCTGGTTTCCATACCATGGCGGCGCGCTCTGCCGAGTGACAGCAGAAATCGTACACCCTGCGCTGGGATGGAACGATAGTGGATTTATAATTATGACACAAATTACAAAACTCAACAAAAGTCAGGTTGTTGTCGCGACCTTGTTAGGTATTACCTATGAAACATAATGAAATGTCGGCAGCGTGCAAAAGGGCCCAAATTGGATTTTCACGAGTTTTGCGCAAGGCAAAAAGGTGACTGGGAATCTACGTACGGATAAGATAAGATAAGGAATCCTTGGCGGCGCAAAGCGCCGGGGCCCGGGCCCCCGATTCGTTTTTTGAACGGAAAAAAATTGTTATAAGTGCACATCGTCATGGTTAATATTACATGACATTCCTTTTTGTTATGATTAGTATGAACTGTAGGGGTTATGGAAACATACAATTTTTGATGTAAATTTTTGGATACAGCGGGAGCCTGGGAAGGAGGAAATAGGAAAATATACACGCCAAGAAATATAGAAGATAAACATGTAGGCTCAATCAAACCCCCTTTCGTTCTTGGTCTTGGTACGAGTTGGGTACGAGACTATAGGCAAAAACAATCAAACGGAGCGAGGAGACGAGACGAAGCACATGCCACATGCATGACCGGGATGACTCATACACTTATAAGGGTTTTTTTATTCACTGCTGTGTAGGAAAGCTTTTGCGACTCTCTCCGTTACTTATGTAACGTATCGAGTCGGGGATGGTGGATTTCCGGCGTGATTATGATATTAATCCCTATCTCTGCGGATCGTGGGGGGAAATCGCTCATATTCGAGTCATATTCGAGTCATTTTAAAGTTCAAACCTTCATTGTAGATTTCTTGACATCTTCAGAAGTTCGAACCAAGTTCGAACCCCCATATCGAACAAAGAAATCACCATGTCGTTCTCCATATATGAAATCCCCAAGCCAGCATCTGAAGAGGATGTATCCAAATATACCGAAATACGCCTCTCTACACTCTCCACCAACCCCGAGGCGTTCGGGTCCACATACGCCAGGGAGTCTGCATTTACTCCTGATCAGTGGGTCGCCAGAGTCAACACCAGTGGTCGAAAAATCTTCATCGCCATCGACAAAGACAAATGGATCGGCACCCTCAATGTGTTATATCCCGAGATGCTACTCGGCGGCCCCAAATCTACTCCATATCCACCTGAAATATCAGCGACAGAGGAAAAGGGGGATCTTGATGTGTTGATGATTGTTGACCATTTTCATTGTGTACCCTCAGCAAGATCGCTCGAGTTCTCGCGGTTGGTTTCGCCACAGGTTCTATTTCTGCATCGGGTTGGTTGATGTCGTTTCGTTGTACCGTTTCTAAGGTGTGTTGTACCAGCATCTCCCCAACCCCTCGTTTCCTAAATCCCGGACAGACCCACATATGCGGCGCGGTCGTTGTATGAGAAGAATGGATTTAGCTATAGAAAGGACGCGGATAGCGAAGAAACTGTCTCTTCTGATCAGAGTTGGATGGCATATATTATGGAGTAGTCATTATATGTAGAATGATCCTACTCGCTATCTTATCATTCGCGTCTATAACCACCAAGCAGGTCAAGCAATGATGTCGCAATGCGACTGCAATGTATTTTTCTTTATCATTTTTTAACACCTCATCTGCTTATGTCGTGGCCATCTATGCCACTCTCTCCTCATGTAAATTTGGAAATTGATCTTCCAGGATTTGTCAAGGTGCGCGGCCATCCCCTCCCTTTCTGTGATCAATAAATAAGTCAAATCCAAAAATTCCTCTTCCTCCAAGGAACGACATCGCCAAGCATTTCATCTCCTCAGTATTAGACCTTTCTGGTTTATGCGGAATTTTATATACACTTCTAAACTCAACGAGTCGGTTAATTACAAACGCTGAGAGGAATAGTTTTATCCTTATTCCACACGGTAAACGCAAGGGTTATATTCAAGCCCCAACTCAACCCGGCTTTCCCGAAGAGAATCGGGGAAACTGGGAGTTGAGTATGAGAGCGGTGGGTGTATCCTCGAGGACCACGACTCGAGGTGGAATTCTCCAGACGAAAGCGAAGATGAGTTATCTTCGGACGAAGAATTGCATTCGGATCAAGTGTTCAAATAATGGATGAAGATCCAGGATGGTGAAGAAGAGACGCTATCGGGGCGGGAGTCGCAGGAAAAATAATAAGTGTGCATCGTTTGTTCAACGCGAGTCTTTTGACATCGGTTGAAGGGATTTTTCACTTCGATGGGTGAGTGCGAATATCCGCTAATATCCGCTCTTAGTAAATCACGTGGTCATTCAACCTCCGCTGTCGCACCTTTGCTCCCAATTTGACCCCGAAAGAAACCACCAACATGGCACTCAGCGAGAAACCCCCTGTTACCACTGCACAAGATGACGATGAGAGTGATTGGGACGACGTCGGCGGCGACGATGAAAAATCAAGGCTACTATCCTCACCCGACTCATCTTCAAACTCTTCTCGGGTATCTTCTCCTGAACCAACAACCGACTCTCGTTTCTCACCAACCTCCCCCGTCACCGTTGAAACGCTTTTTGCTTCTCGCGTTCGTTGTTCTCCTCCTCTTGGTTGGGTTTCAGATGCTCAGTAGTCTGCTTGCAGCGAAGAAGAAACCAAAAGTCATCCATGCCTCCAGGTTAGTCCATGAATTAATTGTGATGCTCGGATGGAATGTTACAACCCTTTTCCTCTCTTCTAGATACTCGAAAGAGTATAAGTTCCGCCCCGCTGCGAGCCCCATTATCACGGAGACGCTTAAAGACGGGCGGGTGCGCTTGAGGGGGGCACTGCCTACGCCAACCGAGACGACCACCCCTGTAGTAACGAAGAAGAAGAAACCAGGCGCGGGAAAGGCTACTGGAAAGAGAAAAGCGAGGAAGCCGAAACGTAAGCAGGGCGCTGGTTCTGCGAAGCGGATATAATTAATGTAAGGGTTTTTTTTGCATTTCCTTGGTGGTGCCGCATTTCTGACCGTTGCTCTCTTCTTCTCACCTTCAGTTATTTGGTTAAGGTTTAATTTAAGATAATACCGCATTATTGTCGCGATACCCCGATATATGTTTATTTGAAATTTTTGTTCAGCCTACTCACCGGAGCGGCTCGTGGATATCCTTTTCGTATCGGTCGTCTTGGATTTCTTTTCCTTGTTGTATTAGTTCGAGACTCATCTAACAGGAACTAGGGCTGTGCAAAATTTGCGAAAGCAGATTTATGAGCACTTTTCATCGATACCGGGCTGCCGCGTCGTGAACTTTCTTTTTCTGCTCTTATTGGTTTTCTTCGTTCTTATGCTAATCATCCTAGTTTTCCTCTAGCGTTGTTCCCATTTCCAATTTTTACACCTCGAGGTGGCTCCGGCAACCCACGCTCAGTGGTCGAAATCCCCCCAAGGAAATCCCTCCTGTACGTACGCTCAAAGTGTAGTCTGCAACACATCGGCTTCAATCGATACTAACATTCGCCTTCACAAGATGGTTACTGTCGTATACTCCCGTCGTATCGCTATTAGGCACCCCACGCAAAGGGGGACAACAGTAGCGCTTCAGCTTCATGGATTCGTTTTCCTCTATATTTCTACAAGACGCATCTAAGTAGAAAGCTACAGCATTTGGGAAGGCTGATTTATGAGCGCTTTCTATCGAAACCCGAGCTGTCGCATCCTGGACCTTCTTTTACGTTCCTCTCCTATTCGTATTCTCCGACCTCTTACTGATCCGATTACTTTATTCCCAGCGTTGTTCCACTGGCCGTGTTTACGCCTCAGGGTGACTCTGAGAACATAAGTTCAGCGGCTTCCTTTGTGATTTGTATGGCTCGAGGTGTGGTTTACTCAAACATATCGGCTTCGATTGATACTAGTACTCACATTCGCAAGACGCAAGTTGGCTACAGTGGCACGCTCCCGTCATATTGCTATTATGACGCTCACTCAAGGAGGACGGCGATGGCGCTTCAGCTCGCGGGTATACCGAGACCAGTCACTTTCTGGGGCAACCACTCGACAAAGTCCGGCATCCATTCCGCTCATTGACCGCCCCAGGGATGTCTTCATTTTATGAGCAGACGGCTTCAGCCATAATATCAAAAAATCCCTCAAGACATGTTTGCGATGTCACCTGCGCCAGTTCAACACTAAGCGTTTGTGTTGAACACCTATAAACACCTATGCAAGTCTCAAAGCTTCCATCAACGATAGTTTCGTGCGATTCCATGCCTGGCGGCGGCGGAAGACGCAAAGCACGCTTCGTTCTAGGTCAACCTTTCTAATTTCATTGTCGTTATCTGATCCGATCAGGTAGGAACGCACAGACATATCCCGACTTGAAGGCTACTAGCATGAAGGGACACGCGTATCTCGGGCCGCAAACATGTACTCACTAAATTTTGTATCACTGATTGGGACCCCGGTCTTGATCTGGTCTTGATAACAGGTCCTTCATCAAACCCACTCTGACAAGGATGGACGGGCAACATAATACCATGGCTGCTGACGTAGCAATCCTTATCTCGCACAGAAGACGACGGCTAAGAGGAAATCCACCAACATCATTCCTCCGTTGTTGGTACAAACTGCCTCCGCTCCTGGATCAAGTCCAAACACACACCGCCCCCTTTTCTGATGTTGCGTTCGACCTCTGGTTACCGCGCCACTCAGATCTAACAGATCGCGACAACCCTGGTCCACCATGTGCTGGACCCCATCCACTCGAATTTGGGCTTGTTCTAAGCGACGGGGGCCAGCGAGGAAAGTCGGTGGCTAGGTCGCTAAGTACATTTTTCTCCCTCCTGACCCCCGCCGACCCATGACCCACTTCGCAGGACAGATAAATTTCACAACCCTCCGCGGCTAATTTTCGTGCAGTAGGGCGGAGGCTGACCCCTCTCCCGACCCCTCCTTCGTATCAACAGCCAGGTTAGACGTTGTGTACAATGACGTAACCAGCATTTTGATGTCATGTCAGTTTCACCACCATTCCGTGGAAATTGTGGCAGCACGAAGTATGAATATGATGTGATAGGCTACCAGGTAGTGTATCATTTCGACCAAGTATTCATGTAACGTGAACTGATAACGGGGCCTGAAATAGTCGGTTTTTGGTCTAGACCATCTAAAATCGCCCAAGGTACTGGAAACGGAACACCAAATGAACACCTTGCCAAATGAACTCTATGTGTACGCGTAACATGGTCTGAACACTTGATCGAAGCGATACAGTGCGGCCAGTCCAGAGCTTGTGTACTTGTAGTCATGTGATCAGTGTTTGTATTTGTGCTTTTCGAAGCGTTAGTACGCCATTGTCTGCAACAGCGAGGAAACGACGATCTCAAAACTTCAAGGGCCTGAACAGGCAGTATTTGCCGCTGGTGTCAACTTTTGGATGGGGTGCTCTTATCGTCCAATCGCAATTAAAACGCGTCCTATTCTTGCATCTGGGAAAGATTTCCAAACCGAGCTGAGTGCTTTTCGCCGTCGTTTATTAACCATCAACGAAAATCCCACATCAAGCCAATGCCCACCTACTCTATCGCGAAGACCTCGGACAGTGGGGCAGATGACTTGCGCAGCGAGCAGTACAGCCCACGCACTCAGTAAAGACGTAATTTTTTCGTCATCATTGATTTTCTAATTGGGTTTCGTCGATTTAAAGGTACCCGCCATCGCCGACCCATTTATTGCACGAAAAAAATTCGAAGGCGCCTACAGACGTAGCTGATTTCGTTAGCCAGATTGACATTCACACTATTCCGGTCGACATAGTTTACCAGAGGTTCTCCACCTCGCCTACAATCGGCCTTAAATCTCCTGATGTCGCACGTCATACCAAGTCCTTCGGCAAAAATGTTATATCCGCGCCGAAAACTCAGTATTGGAAAAAAGCCCTCAATTACGTGTTTGGAGGGTTCAATTTTCTTATGTGGATTGCATTCATTGCCACCTTGGTACATCTTATTGTTCCCCTTTGATGAAAATTTGAGCTTCATCGTTCGTCATGTTTTATCTCTCCATAGCTTTCGTACAAGCCCTTCGGGGAGCCCGACCCGGCAATATTCAACCTTGGCGTAGCCATCCTTCTAGTCAGTTTATCCCACCATCTTCATTATGTCGGTATAAACACTCACTATACAAGTATTTTATCTCAAGCTGCTGGTTATCATCGTCTCGGCCACGTTCTATGCGGTTGTTGACTTCCATGCTTCCAGGATTATGAAGACTATCAGTACTTTCATCGCGGAAGAGGCCACTGTGATTCGAAATGGCGAGCGTCAGACTATCCCAGCCACAGATATCGTCGTTGGTGACGTGATCCAATTAACAGCCGTACGTTTAATTATAATCATATTATTCGCTGCTTAGTCGTATCCTGATTCCCAAGGGTAATCGCACCCCCGCCGATATGCGCATTGTCGAAGCATCTTCGGATTTGCATTTCGACCGGTCGCTCCTCACCGGTGAAAGGTTGGTCATCATGTTGGTTTTCTGTCTTCGTCGTTCTCATCCGCCCAAGTGACATGATTCCTGGGTCGATTACCTTTACATCGCACAATGCCATGGAGACCCGCAACCTCGCTCTCACCTCCACCTTTGCCGCACAAGGAACTTGTACTGGTGTTGTATTCGCCACTGGTGACAGAACCGTCATGGGCCATATTGTTGCCATGTCTGGAGAAACAAAATTCAAGCTTACGACGGTCCAGCGAGAAATTTGGTTCTTCACAAAGATTATTTCTGGTGTCGCCCTCTTCCTATTCTGTATCGCGATGATTGTATGGGCAGTTTGGCTGAAAAAGACTTTCCCGGGGTTCGAAACGGCTAGCAGCGCCATTGTTAACTCGATAGGATGTATTACAGCGTTCGTGCCTCAGGTAAATTATTTTGAATGCAATCGAGACTGCCAACTCAGACTATCTTACAGGGATTACCTGTGTGTGTCGCGCTCTCTCTTACAATTATTTCTAGGCGAATGGCCGCTCGTCACGTCCTGGTTAAAAACCTCGCAAGTATTGAAACATTGGGATGTATGTCGGTTTTGTGTTCGGATAAAACAGGGACACTCACCGAAGGAAATATGGTCCGTCTTTGTTTTGTTCCTGGAAAGTCGTATAACTAAGTCTTGAACTTTTGGCATCTCAGAGCGTCCGGAAGATAGCAGTGTCCAATACCGAATATTCGCTAGATGGAGATGATGCGTCAAAGAAATCCTTCGTACCTCAACGGTCCCTCTCTCTGAAAACATCTCCGCCTCTTTCGCAACTAGCGCTGATCTCTCGTCTCTGTAACGGCGCCAAGTTTGAAGGGAAGGTAGAACGTGTTTCCGTTTCCCAACGCACTATCAAAGGCGACCCTACTGACACTGCTGTCCTCCGATTTGCGGAAGAGTCACTCCAAAAATGTCTTTCCATGGATGATGGTACAAATATGGTCCGCACCCTTTCGCGGACTTGCAAGAAGATCTTCGAGGTTCCCTTCAGCTCACGCAATAGGTGGATGATGAGTATCGTTCAGGAATCGACTCCTTCCGGATTCACCAGCACATGGATGCTCATTAAAGGGGCGCCAGATATCCTTTTCCCATCAGTTTCATTTATCCTGGATTCGAACAGCGCAGCCGTACCATTCAATTCTTACCAACCTAGGCTGTCTCGGCTTCAGCACCAATGGAGCCTCGAAGGCCAACGTGTCATTGCAGTCTGCAAGCGGCCTCTGAACGATGTCAAGCTTCCAGAGGACGAAAGCGAGCTCGCGGAATATTTGTACAATGAGGTACGAAATCTTACGCTTATTGGACTCATTAGCTTGCGCGATCCTCCTCGTGCGAACATGAAAGAAACTATGAGAGTTATACGCGGCGCGGGGGTTAGAGTTTTTATGGTCACTGGCGATTTTTTGCTGACGGCTGTGGCGATCGCAAAGCAGGTATTAATTATCCTCCTTTACGGCCTCAGTTAGCGATGTTCTTATCGGCTCTTTGATGATAGGTGGGCATTATTACCCAAAACCTGTATGACACCGCCAGTGATCTTCCTCGGGGCCTAAGGATCGGTGTGACCAGTGAAGAAAACAGCGTTCCTGGGCTTCTGAAACGGACAGCTTCTGATATGAGACCCCAGGAGGAGGATCCCATCAGAGCACTTGTCTTGACAGGAGACGATTTAGAGGAACTTACAACGGCCGACTGGGATATCATCCTGACTAAGTACACGGAAATTGTTTTTTCCCGCACGAACCCCGAGCAGAAGATGTTGATTGTAGAGGAAACGAAGAGGAGAGGAGATAACATTGTGGCTGTCGTAAGTGTCTACATCTCGATTTAATGTTTGTGCGCCTCTCATTTGCTTTTTCCGCAGACTGGTGATGGGGTAAACGATGCACCAGCTTTGAAAGCCAGTGATATCGGCATCGCTATGGGAAGGTATGCGTTTTTATGTAACAAATCGGTCAAATACACCAGCTCATTCGATGAAAACAAAGTGGAAGTGACGTCGCAAAGGAAGCCGGTGCGTATTTAAGTTATTTGACTTCTATACAAATACTTGAATATAACTCAGCTTCCATCATCCTATTAAACAACGACTTCTCTTCAATTCCCGCGGCAATCGAATTAGGCCGTCTGGTTTTTGATAATTTAAAGAAAGTCATCCTGTATCTTATGCCGGTTTGTAATCCTTTATTCTGGTACGTCGATGACTTACTTACGTGAATTATACACAGGCCGGAACATATTCGGAGTTCATTCCTGTCTTTGCAAATGTGTTCTTGGGCATGCAGCTCGCGCTTAGCTCTTACCTCCAAGTCTGCTTTTCCATCACAAACGACGTTATAATGTCAATATCCTTGATGTACGAACAACCAGAATTTGGTGAGCCGTGGTTAACTCTTCCCCCGTCCAGCACTCACTTTTTTAATCACCCCTTCGAAGATCTCATGAATCGCAGACCTCGTAATGCTCGCACGGAAAGATTAACAGATTGGCGTTTTTTCATTCAAATCTATCTGGTGAGTCTTGTTGAATGTCATCGACCCAATCGGCGTCCGACTTACCCGGTATACCGTAACACCAAGTTCATAGGCTTGATGATGTGGCCATGTGCGATGAGCATGTGGTTTCTCTATATGTCTGAACAAGGTCTTGGGTTTTACGATGTGATATTGGTATATGATAAATGGGCGGACGGATACAAGGGATTCTCCATTAATCAACTCAACCACTTTGTCGCTGTCGGTCAGTGCATCTAGTAAGTTTCGGTGATAACATACTACTTAAGAAAGCTCACCCCTAATTCTGCAGTTATATCACACTGGTATTCCTGCAATACGGGGGCCTCTTCTCAGTCCGCAGTAGACGCGTTTCCATCATAAACTCCAACCCTCTTTGGGGACCTCGTCGCAACTTCGTCGTCCCAGTTGGCATGATTGGCACTGCTCTAATTGGAGTTACTAACTTGTACGGACCTGGGTTGCAGATGATTTTTGGGACTACTCACATTCCGGGAAAGTTCTGGGGTATTCCATTTTTGTTGGCCACTGCGATTTTGATTATGGACGAGACAAGGAAGCTGATAGTAAGGACATACCCAAAAGTACGTGTTGACTTTACCGCTGCTCCGCTATTTCTCTAACCGATGTTAACTTGTTACAGTCTATCATCGCGAGGGTGGCTTGGTGAGAACTTGCCGCTGCCGCCTTTCTGAAAACGACGGCTCTGGAAATTTCCAGCTTTTTTTCCGCGATATATATTTTCTGAAGGGTTAATGATTGTATAGCATTGTAACAGTAATCTGCAATTTCAAAGACTTATGCACAATATTATAAGCCCGATTGATAGGAGGATCCATTCCTATACGCTTGTAATATTCCGTGTTCGATCGTCGCTTCCATATAATCACGGGTATCTCGGCCGTCTTAACAGGGTTTCGAGTCTAATGTTACATTTATCTTATATACTGATTTTGCTCCTGTCCTGTTGAAAATTGCTCGCTCTGCGAACCCCAGTTTACCTTGTATTCCTCAATTATATCAAACTTCCCACATCGCAAAATGCTCAGATTAAATCCTTCGTTGACCAACTCCGCAGTCTCATCCTCAATAACCATAATGCTCCTGTGATAATCGATCTCCAGCCTCAGGGACTGACGGTGAGCCGCATTGAATATTCGAGGTAGAGATTCCAATGGGACGGGAAAATTGTAAGCGAACGCGAATTGAGAATAACTGGTTTGCCGGCTGGAATCCTAATATTACAACATTGAACGAGGGGCTCTAGTTTCATGTTAACACTATTAGTACGGGGCTGCTCAGAAGCTGGAATGGTTACATCAAGGGGAGCGCAGCGACCTTGCCTGCGAGTCTTCTCCACCTGTGGAGGTGCAGTTGGTGGGGATAGATTGTCGGGGGCTGGAGACTGATCCGGGGTTACGATGACGGGCGACAGATTATTGACATGACATTCAGGGATGGAATGGGAAGGGGAAATGGAGCTGGCCAATATCTTGGCGGTCTGATCAGCTATGGCCTCCTGTTATGATTCGAAATATGAGAGAATATCAGTTCCCGATGAATAATTATTAAGTAACACAAATTGAAGAACTCACGGAATCGTCGTCTAAGCGCTCGATTGACGCCTCATCGCCATAAATATCGTCGTCATCAATTTCACCCGACGCCGGCATATGATCTGATTTGGCCAGCTCCATTTGGCCACTGGGATCCTGGCTGTCATTCGTGACGGAATCGAATTGCATTGCCCCCAAGCGAGGACCCCTGAAAGTCCTGCGAAAGGGTAGATACCGATTCAGACAGAAAATTCAAAAATGAGGGTGCTAGGCTAGATTCAAACCGGACAGATTTCTGACGAAATCAGCAAAATGCTAGATACGGAATCCGGACAGGTTTGGAAGAGGATCAACGGGCTAGATACCGAT
>Ga0307517_10010400_pt1 | contig 13020 bp, 14 predicted proteins | sample 23_EM_MG_FD_194515 | JGI IMG/M metagenome (GOLD analysis project Ga0307517, IMG submission 194515) | Populus trichocarpa ectomycorrhiza microbial communities from riparian zone in the Pacific Northwest, United States - 23_EM | ecosystem: Host-associated > Plants > Roots > Unclassified | place...
TCACCCGCAGGTAATACCTCCTCCAACAGACTACGACAAATGTAGCTATTATATTTAATTATTTATTTGTATTACACCACTCTCTACTTCCTTGGTTTTTCCCACCTTTTCAAGTAATTGATTGGTTGTATCTCTCTCTCTCTCTCTTTTTCTTTCCTTCCTTTCAATTCTATTAAAAATCCATTTTTTTTTATTTACGTGTGGTGTCCGGGCCAGCTTACACGTACCACGACTATTCCCCACAGCCCACTAGACATCCTGCAAGCCCAGGAGCAGGTAAGGCACCGCGGGGGTGACAGGCGTGCACATAGAGTGTCGAACCCGGGACGGGAACGGAACAAGTCACACGATTGACCACAGCAGCTAAACCCTAAAAAAAAAAAATCATTTCAGAGAAGACAAACAAGATGATCAGAGATCAGTGCAGCAATATCCGAGGACTTCAAACTCTCAACCGCCGGAGATACCGTTCCCGTCATTTTAGCGGTGAAAGAGCGTTCCATTTTTATTCCATTGAATCTAACGTGTCAAGGCATGATTAAGGAGAAAATCTGAAAAGGGACATTTCTTGTTTTAGAAATTCATGAACAGTGCTGACATACATTGCATGTATGAGATCTAAAAAAACAAAATAATTTTTTATTTTCTCTGATTTTCCTGTGCATGTGTTGTTTGGGATAGAAGCCAGTGATTCACTAGGAATCCGATGTTCATATCATTTTAAAATTGGACTTTACAAACAAGGGACTCCAACTTTCCTAATCAGAATGACTATAATCAGATACAACTCAAGTGCAAAACAACCGCCTACATGTCAACACCCTACTTCTCCATGGCTTCTATCGTTTTAAAAGGGTGCACGAGAGTTTGATTGTTTTTTTTAATTTTTTTTTATTTAAAATTATATTAAAATAATATAGATATTTTTTTAAAAATTATTATTAATATCTTCAAATAATTTTTTTTATTTTAAAAAAATCTTAAATTTTTACCCAATCGGCCAAAACTACCCAATCCACACCAAACATGTGCTGAATCATTCTGGAATTGACCTCCTCTTCGTCATCGCAAACAATAAATAGTTCCCACTTCCAATTATTATTATTTTTAAATATTCTCCTCTCTTAAAAGTATCCTCTCTCACTGAGCAATATGTAAACAACTAACCTTTCTCATTTCCCTCCATCTCTCTCTCCCCAAATTTTCTCCTGTCTTCTATTTCTCGACCCACAGAATTTTAATTTAAAATCATAATGACGTCATGTTTCCGGCGGTTAACAACGGGGCCCACGCCACCAAGCGGACCGGCACAATCAAGGCAACGAAGTACGGCAGATATTCTCTCTCTACCTCTAAAACGAATTTCCATAAACCAACAGCCAGGAATTCTCCTGAGATCATCAAGGCAGTACTCCAGATCATTCATAATCGAGGCAGTTGAACCAGGGGACCGATCGGGGGGTGGAAATGAAGCTGAAAAGGCGGGGCCATGCGCGTGCTTGGTAGGAGATCAGACGGTGGGAGGCGTGGTAGAGAGTATAGATCGGACGGTTGAGATTAATGGAAAGAGGACAATAAGCGGGAGTGATAGCAGGAGCAAGGAGGACCGAGCGTTAGAGGTGGCGGTTGCAGCGGCGGTTACGGTAGTGTTGGGGGTAGGGAATCGGGTGCTGTATAAGCTGGCTCTACTTCCTCTCAAGCATTACCCCTTCTTTCTAGCTCAGCTCGCTACTTTCGGGTAATTGATTTTTTTTCTGCTAACTGTTTATTTATTCCATTTTTTTTTTCATTTTGATATTTTCAGTGCCGCGTCTTCAAATACTTTCTTTTATAAGTTTTTTCAATAATAATGCACGTCCAGATTGCATATTTAGCAAAATAAAAAAGTAATAATAATTATTATTTTTAAATAACACAAGAGAATTAATATTTGGGAGTGAAATAAACATTTAAGAAGCTGGTGGAATGGATCCAAAATTAAATTGGGGGCTTTTATAATTATTACAAGTGTCACAGACTTAGTCCCAGTCGTAATGTCTTACACGTTTACACTTGTCCTTTACCACTGAGCAATAAGACGACAAGTTCAATTCAATATTTTGCTTCATTTGCGTGTAGTTTCTGTCTATGTATTTTGACCCTTTTTCACCGACCCTTCATTTTTTTACTATCCTTTTCCTTGGATAGATAACCTCAAATTATTGTGTGGTTCCAGAATTCAATTACTTCATTTCAAGTCACTTTCGCAGGAAAAGGAAAGAACTACGTTTTACTCTTGGTTTTTTTAATAACTTCATGAATTTAAGAGCAAAACTTAGAATTAATAATTTATAAGACATGTTCATGAATGTGGACCGTGGGGATAGCAACATCGTTATAGGACATGATAATTATTTTTGTTGACCATTTAGGGAGTGTTAATTTATGGGTGGAGCATTTGAATTTTCTCGCCGTATTTGGTTTGAGGGGCGGGTTTGAAAGGGAAGGGGGACGGGGGAAGGGAAGGCATTACAACTTTCGAGACAACCAATCATATTGAGAGATTTGCTATGATAATAATTTATTTTGATTATTTTACAAGCTGGGTTGTACACGGAATCATGTGCTGGATTTATATTTAATTTGGATTTGTTTGAATAATTTTCATATTATCTTATAAATGTTGTCAAAGCTGTATTTTTAAGTATTTTATTTTTGCATATATTTACTTTTATCAACAACATGTCATTGGTCATAAGCTAGCCTCCTTGATTTCTTTCATTAATAAAGTAAAAACTTAATAATAAAGGATATATTAATAATTATGAAATTAAACTTTACTTTCCATCCCCCAACCAAACAAGAATGAAGTTCATAACCTTCTCTTTTACAAATAAGTTCACAACTTTCATTTTCCCTCATTTATATCTAAATAAGGGGACGGCTCATATTCCATCTTTACCTTTCCTTATCCTTTCTTACCCTTCTCGCACGCAAACCAAACATAATGTACATAATGTTAGAGTTACACTATCAGCCTCCTATTTTCGTCCTTTTTTTCCCGCAATTTTTCTAACCACCGAGTCCTACTAATTAATAAGAGTCATAAATTTTCAAGGTTTTTTTCAGGCTAATTTTCATTAATGGAGACTAGATCTTTCATATTTATGACTATTGTGTGCGATAATACTGGATGCACAACCTTCTAAACCAAATAAGAATATTCTCGGTTGAAAGAATGATCGAGCTTTATAATAGTGTAAAAAGCTGTGCTACGTAAAAAATGTGAAGATGCTGGAGGCTTTATTTGTCTATCTGCACCTTTTGAATGTGGCCGTGACAATCATGCTTAATGGAGAATTGGGAACTCTCTTCTCTTTCTGTGAAAATTATTGCTGCTTTATTATATAATAAATAATTAAAAAGAAAAAAGAAAACGAGACTTTAGGAATCTTGGAGATATTCTCAGAGCTGCAAAAAGAAAGAAAAAATGGGTTTGTGCACGTAATTGTGCCTTGTGGGTCCAATGCGAATGAGAGCCTTACATGAAGAGTAGAAAACGTTTGTTCATCGCCACATAGATTTCCATGACAGAAAGAAAGCAAACGCTATCATCATTCATCACCGGCAGTTACTTTCTTCTTCCACAGCTCCATTAGACGCCATCATGTCAAGTGGGCACTTTGAAAACATTGGGTGGGCCATGTGATCTTCTAATTTCACAGTCTAATCCCTCTCCCTTAGCTTTTGGTTTGTGGTCCGGAAACAACTTTTGCATTTCACATCATATTTGTCAAATCGCACATATGCCCTTCACTTCTTTGAAAGTCACACTAACCCTCCTGACGGGACCCTTTTCTTTTGGGTTTTTTGGTCCTTTAGCTAATGGGCTTGATAATTTCAGGGTCCCATTAAAATTTAGTGGTTTATTCAACCAAAAGGAAAACAGAAGAAAAGGAAGGGATTGATATTTGATGGTTTATCAACTATCAACCACAATCATAACAAAAAAAAAAAAACAGAGGAAAAAAGGAAGAAAACAGTCCACATTCCATCATCAAACTTCATTGATATGTACCTTGGCAATTAGTAACCAAAACTATGGGGTTCTCACTGTCAAAATGTGGAGCATGCGTCTTATTGTTTCCTAGAATTTTAGACATGCCGTAGAAATCAACGATTGATTGTGGATCCTTGGCTTAATTAGATAAATGTTTTCATGAATTTTGCATAGATGAGTGATAATTTACTAAGAAATGTATGAGTTTGTCCATGAAGGTTTAAAGAAAAACATATTTCAGAATGTAAAGTTTTACAATGTGATTTTCTTAATTATTCCTGAAGTTCCTAATGCTAATAATGAAGCATTATTAATTATAATGTACATTTTCTCTCTTTTACTCTCTTTTTGAAATTTTCCAATCTCCATTTCTTATGATTGATTCACAAATCAAATTAAAATTTAGGAGCTTTTAGTAATGAAGTCAGGAGCATTTAGATGTAATTAATGACATTGCTGTCAGGGGTGATTAAATTTTTTGTGCCTCCAAAAATTCAGGATGAACTCAAATGGATCTTATTTTGTTCAATATTTTTCCTTTTCCTTTTTCTTTCAGATATGTTATTGTATACTTCACCATCTTGCATATTCGGCACCGTGCTGGCATCGTTACAGATGAGATGCTTTCTATGCCAAAAGCTCCGTATATTCTTGTTGGACTCTTAGAAGCTCTTGGAGCTGCAACTGGAATGGCAGCTGGAGGTATTATGTCTCATTATTATCTGATGATTTTTCACTTCATTGTGATACTGTGATACTTCCAATATAAATTTTATGGTTTAAATTTGAATTTTTCTATAAAATTTGTCCTCCTAAACTGTGGCACAGCATCCCACATAAAAAAATTGATGTACTAATAGACAACAATGACAACTAAGCCTCAGTCCCAAATTAGCCAGGGTTAGCTATATAGATCCTTTTATGCTATTCAGCTCAATCACTAATCTGCACCTGCTAGTATACCATTTGGATTTTTGTAATTTCAGACCTGTTTTAGCCTAATTCTTACACTTCGTTCATTTAAAGGAATCAGCGAATGCACACTGCATATTTGAAATAATATGAGTATAACACCCCACCCCACTAGTAAGATATTGTCCGCTTTGGCTCATAGGCCTCACGGATTTATTCTTGGCAGCCACGCATGATCCCAAAACGCGTTCGACTAGTCAAGGTGAGCATGCTCATATAAAGCCCTCCTTCAAGTCATTGCCCGCCGATGTGAGATATTACAATCCACCCCCCTTAAGGAGTCCGACAACCCCGTCGGCACCATCGGACAACCAATGAGCCGGGCTCTGATACCAAATATAACACCCCACCCCACTAGCAAGATATTGTTCACTTTGGCCCACGGGCCTCACGAATTTGTTTTTGGCAGCCACGCATGGCCTCAAAACGTGTCCGACTAGTCAAGGTGAGCATGCTCATATAAAGCCCTCCCCCAAGTCCTCACCCGCTGATATGAGATATTACAATGAGCTTCTTGTCCATTAATGATTGAACTTCACTTGTTATATAAATACCGAAAAAATTCTATACATATGTTATTGAAGTACCCTTCAAGAATGCCATTTCTTATTTTTACGTTTCTCCTGAACATTAATTTCAGGACAATACGTTTATAATTTTCTTCAGGTGCATAAGATATGTTTCTTTGACTGCTAACACTATCTTCTCTGATTGTTACTAAAACAATTTGTATCTAGTTTCATGAGTTTGTTGCGGGTAAAAATTCTGTCAGAATCTGACCCACTCTATTTGTAATCTTCTGCCTTGAATCAGCAATTCTTTCTGGAGCATCAATTCCAATTTTGTCTCAGGTAAGCCTCATTCATTAGATAGCTTGTTTTCTCTTGAGACGGTAGGTTTACTTGTAGAATCCTTTTTTTCTTCAACCAATTTAGCTACTATTTTGTTATTCTTGAAGAACACGCTTTAAACTAAGAAAACTTTGAGAGCTGAAGGCTGAAGTTGGAGGCTAAAACATTAGAAGTGTGAAAGTAATTGATTTTAATGCAAAAGGTATTCTGATATAGTAAAGCAAAATGTATACTTCATACTATAATGTGACGAACTCTCTGTTAACAAAATTCAGAAGCTCACAATTATCTGAACCATTCTTGTTTTCAAATGGTAGATTATCAACAATTGGGTAGTTAATTTTGTCCATTACTTTTCCTGCAGACCTTTCTTGTATGGCAGATTCTCTTGTCCACTATTTTTCTTGGAAGGAGATATAAAGTCAACCAGTTGCTTGGATGCTTCTTAGTTGCCGTTGGTGTAATAATAACCGTGGCAAGGTAAACTTTTATATCCAAACCGAGAGGCATGTTAATTGTAATCTTGTGTTTAGAAATCTACAAATTATTGTCTGATTGCCCAGAAGGATACCAGTTTGCATCATTCACCAGTTGTAGTTTGAGTATTTCATTTGCATGGCTATGTGTACTTCTGCAGCGGACCGAGTGCTGGTTCGTTAAGGGAAGCTGGTATATTCTGGAGTCTTTTGATGATGTTCTCTTTTTTCTTACAAGCCGCAGATACAGTGCTCAAGGTTGGCATTCTAAACATTTATTGCACTTAAGAGTTCCATGCATGTATAGCTGTTCTGTAACAAACCGTAATTTTTTTATTTGTAGGAAGTCATTTTCTCGGATGCTGCTAAGCAGTTAAAGGTATGTTCTAAAATTGATAGCGCATATTTGGTTTCTGAGACCCATCAGGAACGTTTTGGCAACAGAAAGAAGTTGTATTCAACTTTTATTTCATTTGAAGACACTATTGATGTGTTTTTTTTTTTTTTTTTTGGGGGGGGGTTTAAAATTTCAACATGGCATCAATGTTTTCAAACTCAATTTCATTTTCAGTAATGGCAACAGAAAACTGATTTAATTCAGTTGCTATCTTAAAAAGAGATGATCATTGTCATAGGTGATTAGAAGCTGCCAAATTATCTTGTATGCATGGAAATGAAATTGGATAAGTAGCTACTTCTGCCTCTTTTAGTACCTTTTCTTTTAGATCTTGATGTTATATAAAGACAATGTTGTTCCATCAATTGCAGGGGGGTTCTATAGATCTATTTGTAATAAACTCCTATGGATCTGCTTTCCAAGTAGGTACTCAGCGATGATTTAAAATCCTCAGTTCTTGCTATCACTTAAACAGTTGTCTTTTGATTGCAGCATGAGTGTAAGTCTAAATTTTTTGTGTCTACATGTTCTGTAGGCACTGTTTGTATGCCTTCTTCTACCATTTATGTCGAAATTATGGGGTATACCATTTAGTCAGCTTCCAAACTATCTTAAAGACGGGGCAGTTTGCTTTCTAAACATTGGCAGTTTATCGAGTGGTAAGCTATGATTTATTAATACACCATCTTATTGATTAATTTTGTTTCAATATTTGTCACAGCTAAAGTCAGTATAATGTGTCATAAACCTGTATAAATGTAACTTAATTGGATGCATTTATCATGTTTGAGAAATTATTGAGAGGAATTAAAGCTGCATTGTATTATCTGTATCAAGAATTAGTTTCTTCATGTTCTATCTCAATTATAACATTGTTTTGAATGATTTGAACAATCGAGATTTGGTGTTTATCTGTGTGATGTATTTTAATTCCCTCTCTTATGTAATTGCCATTCAAGCATTTACTTTTTATTTCTCGGGATTTGGTGTATTATCGGGTAGAATGATGCAAAAGGATCTGTACAGCTGACCCCAACTAGTTTAGGATTGAGGCTTCGTTGTTGTTGTTGTATTAGAGGTGAAAATTTAAAACATAGTAAAACATGCATGTGAGGATAGAATGTAAATACAATTGTAAAAACTCTTTGAATTTATTTTATACATATTAGAAAAGGCATCCTCTTAAATTGATGTTCATATAGCTGATGCTAAATGGTTAAGCTTATACATTGCAGAATTTTGCTTTCTGTTAATTGGAATGTGATATAACGCTACGCCTCATCTCAATCTCTCACTTTCATGTGTCGGAGGGCTCATTTCTACAGTACCGTAACAAGCATAAGAGATATATTTTTGTAAAATATAGAGAAGAGCATAGCATTGTGACATGAATGAAGTTTGAAATTTGGGCAAGCTTTTATAATCTTCCTTTTTCGTAATGGTACAGTTATAGTCTAATGCTATGATGATGTAACATTTTATTTCTTTTAAACTTGGTTGTCCACAGGATGTGATGGTGCACCTCTGCTTCCTTTGTTGTTTGTGATTGTCAACATGGGGTTTAACATCTCATTACTGCATCTCCTCAAGATCTCTTCTGCTGTTGTGTCTTCCCTTGCTTCCACATTTTCTGGTATTTTTCTCTCTGTTTTCTTTCCTAATCAAAGTAGCTGCAACTTTCAATAACCTAATCCAAAAGTTTGCAAGCCTATCAGTCACCTAACCCAAAAATAAGGACCGCAGTTGCATTTGGATCCCATGTTAGATGTACTTTGATGGGATTATTGCCCTTTTTTTCTTTTGGAGAATTTGGATGGGGCGACAAACTTTTCACATGAAAGCCCTCAGCTGGAGCCATTATGATATGCAGTGTGAATGGTTGAAAACTGTGCAACATGTGTTCCCTTAGCCAATCATAATACATCATTTTGGGCTTAATTGTTTTCCTCGAATGACCTAACATGGCCATAAATGATACCACTTTCTGTTCTAGAAAAGTTATATGATCGTTGAGGGCCTGTTTGGTATTACCAACTGTTTTTGCTTTTCGAAAACAAAAAAACTGTTTCATATTTCAGCACGAATCACTAGTTAGTCTATTATGGGAAATGAACATCCACTTTTACTGTTCATAGGAACACTCCTAATCCTGTCATTTTGGGATCTTGGGAACAAGCACCATAACGATCCATGTTAAACATTGCCATCAAACAACACTTCAATCAAAATGCGTGGCTTCATTTAAGTGCCAATACAATCGCATAACGTACTCCTCAAAAGTGCCTTTAATCTTTATGACACTTGTCGGCATGGTACTTAGGAAGTAAATGGAGAGGTTATTTTGAATAACTTTGCATAATGGCTCTTCTATCTCACCATTTACTATATTCTGCCGCATAAATACAATGAAGATAGCTTTCATATAGGTTTGCTGCAACTCCATGAAGCTATTATCAGAGCATAATTGTTCAACACTTTCTCTTGCTGATTTGTATCATGAATTTATTCAACTGATAATTGGTTTTTCCCTTGTGTTGTATATGGCAGTACCAATAGCTGTGTATGTGTTCACACTGCCATTGCCATATCTTGGAGTCGCATCCTCCCTTCCAACTGGCTTTGTAGCAGGAGCCATCGTCCTTGTTTTGGGGTTGCTCATCTATGCCTGGACACCATCCAGGTAGAGCTTCTTTTGGTCACCCAATTACAATACATCGTTGTTTTTTTCATCATTTCCGTTTTCAACCTCAGAAAATGGTGTCGACTGGATTTCTGGTCACAGATAATAATTGGAAAAAGAAGAAGAAGAAGAATGTTGACATTGTCGTTGTAATTCCTTTTGTTGTTATAATAGCGAGTGCAATTTTTTGGTCAACGTAGAACTGCTAATGCACATCCATGATAAGTTTCTGAGCAGGGAAAACCAATATTACATTTGGTAGAGGAACAGTGGCGAAGGCCTTTCAGGGAAATTGCCCACCTTGTTGTTTTAGGAAAAAAAAAAAAAAAGGGTTCTCCTAGTGCAGGTACTATCTCAATGTTTACAGGTTATTGCACCTCAGTTTGTTTTTGCTTGTAAATTTGTTCAAATTTGGAAGTCTTAACTAACAAGGAAAGAGAAGTCAGACACAGAGAGTAACAGAAGGGGACAGCAACTCAACGAAATAATAACCTGTCACAAGGACCCTTGCTGTCTCTGCTATCTGTGATGACATGCATTACTGATTGAGAATCCACCTCCCTCCAGAAGCCCCGCCTCGCAACCGGTTCTACCCCGTCTCAAGCCTGTACTCTGCCGCCTACCAGCACCATCTGTATTCAACTTTACCCAGCCTTCCTTTCGGGGAATCCAATGAATATAATTTACCGTTACCTAAAGGCCATCTCAAATTATCAAGACCCAGTTCTTGTAAATGCTAAAATTCTTTAACAAATAACAAGAATATACAAAACCAAATTAAAAATTCAAAGAAAAGGCAACTCACTTTATCTTGTTCATGGGTAAGACTTATATCCACCTTATCTTTTTACCCGCCCCCGTACACAATCCTTGAATGAGAGTTTGCTTTGTTCTTAGGATGAATTTTAATTTGTCTTTATATCAATTTCATCAAAATAAAATAGAATAGCAGAAAGGAGATAGATTATACTTTGGAAGAAGAAATTATGAACTTACCAGATGTCTAAAAAATAGAGATGCGATCTCTTTTAACATATTGGCACCAAACCATTTCAGGTGTTAAAGATATAAATTAACTTACTTTTCGGCACAATCATTAAGAATTTTAGAACGGATCGAGATGTCAGTGTTAAAAATTCTATTTTCTCTGGGATTCATGCATATTATCTCAGGCTTTAATATGACGATTCAACGCTTTATATATGAGACTATATTCTTACTGGCCATTCCCCTGCCATGAAGGAGGGGAAAAAAAACAAGAAGAGTTCCTACAAACGAGGCTTCTAGCTGTTCTGGAGAGGAAGGGAGGCGTATAGAAAGCTCTGTTTGCCTAATCATGGAGTGTAAGAGAAGTTAGAACATTGTTAGTTTTGCAAAAATGTCTGGTAATCAGCCTGGCTTACAAACCAAAAAGGTCCCGCAACTTATCCTGTAGCAACCATGGTGTAACAAGAGACAACAATGACAGACAGTGAGCTCGACATAGACATAATTATCGTTAGTAGATAATGTTGTGCTAATTAACCCGCTACCATTCATAATAGCCGAAGGAAGGATGGGATTCATGTTCATGGAGGTCAAGAAACTTGGAAAAATTATGCAAGAGTATGGGCTCCTCGAACAAGCTCCTAAACCAGGCCACATCCTGTCAGCATGGGCCTATTATCTCCATGGGCTCATACAATGATCACTGTTTCTTATTCCTTTTCTCCTTCGAACTCATCACTTCCATTGGTGTTGTCGAACCATTACATTGCAGGGTGACACGCACAATTCCCAGTTGTCTTGTCTCTCTAACTCTGAAAGCTTGAAAAAAAGACCATAAGGAAGCAATGTTAAGAGCATCTCACATCCCACCAGTAGCAACACCAGCACTCTCTGCTCTCAAAATCTCTCTGATTCCCGCCCTCTCACTCTCTTCTTCACTTCCTCACCTTTACAAACTCTCTACATTTGCTCCACTTCATAATTTCCTTCCAAAAACAGCACCACCCAATTCATCTCCTATCTCCTTCAAAAGGTTCTTACCAATGTTGGGTCACCACCCTTGTCCCAAAGGTACATCTGGGCAATTCTATCAAAAACCCTATGTTTCTTTTTTCCTAATTTGGTCTGTTAAACATACATAATGGGACTTTGCATCAAAAGTTTTGATTATTTTGTGCTCTGTTTCAGCTTCGTTTAGTTCTGGGAGCGGCACTGGAGGTGGAAGAGAGTTATTGGTGCAGCACTTGCTTGTTAAAGAAGATGACCTCAAGCTTTTGTTGGAGCTTCAACAGAGAATTTCAGGAGGTTAGTCACTATTATACATTTGATGTACGATGCAGAATGTGCTTCTTGAATTGATGTTTTATTTTTATATCAAGATTGCATTGATAATTTATTTGACGATAAAAGGTTTTGTCTTTCTTTGGAAAAAAATAGAAAAGAGTGTGTGCTATGCGGTTTAAACTATTATATAAGATTTATTCTAAAACTCATTTTTTATTGTTCTTTTTTCCATTCTAAGGAGGAGAGGATTTGAGTGACCTTGCAGTGGAATACTCATTATGTCCATCAAAAGAAGAAGGGGGGATGCTTGGCTGGGTTAGAAAAGGGCAAATGGTATGTGGATTGCGATGAAATTCATTTTCATGCGTGTTGAAAATTTTAAATTAATTCCTTAATTCCTGGTTGGTATTTTGTATTCACTAATGGGAGGTTCACCAGGGAACACATGGTTTAACGGGAGTATGGTTTTTTAAGTTGCATTGCTGTTCCATTTCTTGCCAGGAAGGTAGGAGCATGCTGTTAAAATAAGTTTAGTGGTTATATCATAGTTGGTGGCCTCATCTGCAAATTTGGCAAACAAGTCCTGGTACCTTAGGAAGCTCAGGTTTTAATGAACTGCCCAATGAATTCAATGATTTGCCCAAACATTTTAAGTGTAGATGGATGGATTGGCTTTACTCACACTCAAGACACCAAAGATACGAATAACTCAACTTTACCTGGTGACTACTTTGATAATTAATGTTCAAGTGTCACAGGTACCAGAATTTGAGGAAGCTGCTTTTAGTGCCCCTTTGAACAAAGTTGTAAGGTGTAAAACTAAATTTGGGTGGCATTTGTTGCAAGTTATTTCTGAGAGGTATGCTAAAGAATCCTATTCCATTTGATTTCTGTGCCAAAGAGAAGGCAGTATTGGCACCTACTCGTACTTTTCCATGAATTTGTTTCTTTTGAATCTGTAAATTGTGCTACCAGGGAAGAATCTCTACTTGGGGAAATTCAAGCGGATGAGCTCCATGTAAAAATCCAAGATCCTACATTTGCCAAAGAAGCTCAATTGATTGATGTTCGAGAACCTGATGAAGTGTATGCTCTCTTTTTGCATTTTACTCTCCTACTCAAGCAGCCTTTTTTTTTTCTTTCTGAAATTAAGTTTTATAGATGACTGACATGTCCTCCAAATTCTTGATATTTTTATCCTTCATGATTTTACTGTGTTTATAACTATAGCATGTTTCAGTTCGAAATCTTGTTATTATTCTTTGGGTAATGATTTAAATATGAGCAGTTTTTTCCAAGTATTGTGTGGATTAAAGAAGTTATAGGTTGATATT
>Ga0307517_10010401_pt1 | contig 13019 bp, 11 predicted proteins | sample 23_EM_MG_FD_194515 | JGI IMG/M metagenome (GOLD analysis project Ga0307517, IMG submission 194515) | Populus trichocarpa ectomycorrhiza microbial communities from riparian zone in the Pacific Northwest, United States - 23_EM | ecosystem: Host-associated > Plants > Roots > Unclassified | place...
GGGGGGGGCCCGCCCGATTTAAGTAAGATAAATTAAATGTGAGGGCTTAATTTAGTTGTCCTTGCATTTTGAGACCAATAAGATGAGGAAATGTGGACTTGGGAGAGTGGAAACTTGATGCAACCATCATAATAAACATAGTCGCTGCTGACCCAATAATTTTTTTTTTATTATTATTGTGAATATTCAGATCAGTTTATGTCTATCTCGACTAATTTTACAGGTCCTGAAATTAACAATTATATAAACCTTCAATGACCCTGAAATTTATAAAACTCAAACTAATAATCTCAAAAAAACAAATTTAAAACCCGACCAATAAACTACTCCCCACAACCTTTCATCAGCAAGAGATGGTTTTTATGTGCACAGCTCACCTTTTATTTTGTTAATCAATTCAAAGGTTAAGCTAAGGATAGCCGCCGGGGTTAAAGAAATTGATAGTGACATTTATATATAAAAACAATTACTAATTGGTGATGTTCAATTGTGCTCCATGCACGCCCACACCCAGCACATGGCATCCGTAGTTGGTCGTGGGTGTCCCGTGCAATGCGGAGTAATTTTATTTTATTTTATATAAAAAATATTAATATTAAAAAATGTTACGTCTATTTATAAAACTAGATTTAAAATTCTTATGTTAATTCCAACGCTTTATTCAAAAGTAATATTTATAATATTAATTATAATACAAATAGTAATATTTTTAATATAAATAATAATATTTTTAATATTAATAATAATATTAAACTTGTCTAGTCCAAGTTTTTATAGGATTTTACCCCTTGAAATTTAATTTATGGTCTTTTTTTAATAGTAAAAATATTTTTTAAAAAAATTATTAATGATCATAATAATAACAATAATAATAACAAGAATACTACTAATGATTATAAACTTGGATTTGGCGCCACAACTAGACCTATGTTTCTGGGATTTGGTTCCCCTGATAATAATAATAATAATAATAATAAACTTGTTTGACCCAAGTTCTTATAGTTTTTTATTCCTTCAAATCAAATTTATGATTTTTTTAATAGTAATAATTGTTTTTCAATTTTAATAATATTAAAAATAATAAGAACATTAAGAATAAGAATAACACTAATAATCATAATAATAATAAGAATAACAACGACGATGATGACATCAACAACAACAATAATAATCTTTAATTTTACTTTTCAAATCAAATCTATGGTTTTTTTCAATAGTAATAATATTTTTTTATAAAAATTATTAATAATTATATTAATAATAATCACAATAATAATATTTATAATATTAATAATAATATTAAACATGTCTAATCCAAGCTCTTATAGTTTTTAATTTTATCCTTCAAATCAAATCAAATAATAATAAGAAAGTTCGTCAAACAAGAAGAACATTGATCGAGTTTGCAATCCTTGACAGAGATGACATTGACACTTATTGCTTATGCTTGAAAAGTTGACCACCTGGGAGCAATACAGTGGACCCTGAAAAGGAAAACAAACAATATTTAGATCAACTTGGGGCAAAGAAAGAATCAAATGATGAGTTAGCAAAGTCCATCAAAGTTATGTTTAGTATCTGGCAATGATAAAAGCCTCTTGATTATAGACAGAAGAACAAGCATACTCAGATCAATTAGGGGCAATGATGTTCAAGAACAATCTATGATCTAGTAAACTCTAGTAGTAATTGAGAGCAATGTTGCACTTGAAGTACATCTTCATATCTTCATTTTGGGTTTACCCTATGAAACATAACTATGACTCTTGAAAGATGTTATCACATGGCTGTTTTTGAATGAATATCGAAAGGATGAACACCATCAATATTGATTGTGGGACAATACGACACTTAAAAGACATTTTCATATTGTCATTTTAGGTTTCCCTTTGAAACATGACTATGACTCCTAACAAACGTTATAATATAGTGGCATTTGAATGAATATCGAAATGATACACACCACCAAGACTAATTGTGGGATCATATATTTTGAAGCCCAAGGTGCACTTCACCGTATAAATATGGGTAACAAATTGAACATAATTGATGATGTCAATGCATTTCTTTTCATAATCTGATTTGACAAGCTGAAAGGAATTCATTGATAAAAACACTGAATATACAACAAAGAGCCTTTTACTGCAAGATATGAGAAGCATGTTTGGAGGACTGAATAGTTTCCAAGAAGGTTGATGATAATGTATATGTGAAGAGCATTGTTTCAAATGGAGGCAAGTCCGTGGATGATTAGCAATCTAAGATGAGGTCGACACAAGAAAACTTTTTAATGGGTGTTGGTAGGATGCACACAACTAATTAGAGAACAATTCTCGAGAGAATCCAGGAGATGAATGACTTGTTGAGCTTTTTCATGATGAATCAAGCAACACCATACTTGGAGGCATTGTTAAGCTTGATAAACAATGAAAATAGTAATCGTTGTAGACAGCCCCAAATGGGCACTACACTTACATCTGAATGGAAGACTAGCATGCAAATGAGCTAGTTAGTCAGAAGAACAAAGAAAGCTTTAGGTAACAAACAAAGACACCCTATGACAATGGAACATTAAAGAGGGGGGGACCTATATTTCAAACCAGGTAAAAAGGTATGCATGTCATCTAACCTCAAAGCATTGCACATATATTTTTGAATTATTACAGGAAAAATCCTTAATGAAATCCAGTAAGATTGTGGACAAAGAAAGAATCATTGAGTTGATAATAACAAAGAATCACAGTTTTGACCCTTGAATGAGAAGAAGATGAGGCGAACCCTACCATTAGGAAAATCTCAAAGAAATGAGAAGATCAACCCTGCCAGTGGTGATCCTTACAAAGTGAGAAGAACCCTACTATTATGAAATTCCCAAAGTAAAAGCAAGTTTGAACCCTGCCATCAGGAAGAACACATATATTTTTTGTTCTGATTAAAGGAGATCGCCAAAAGGGATCTCAGGTTAACCCAACCACACATAGTTCCTTTAGTTTTGGTTAAAGGAGGTCACCAGATGGGATCTCTTGTTAACCCAACCATACATTTCTTTTGGCTCTTGTTAAAGGTGCGACAGTCACCTCAACTCATAAGATAAGAAGAATTGCCCGCCCAAGGAGCTCTCCTCCTAAAATTACTATGATAAAGTGCTTGGTATTTTCTCACTCATGCTTTCTCATCTAGGTCGTTCCATTATTTATTTAAAATCAGTCCAATATTAAACCACCAAAAATTATTGAAGATGTTTTCAAGTGATTGAATATCCACATAAATAGTAAAGGAACACAACACAATATTGCTCTCTTTCTATGCAATCTACAATGGTTTAGGGATAAGAGAGTTTTAGCCAAGATTGTTGAGATAAGGTTATTCTTTGTCCGTTTATACTCAACGAAGACGTTGACAACATTAATACTGATGATCACAATGGCTTCTAAAGGAGAAAAAAAACTAATTGGAATATGGCGAAAGCAACTACTTAGTATTTCTCTTCTCCTGACTTTTCATTGTTTTTATCTGTCTTCAGCTTATTCTCAATCAACTTCCACTCATGTTACTTCAAAATTATGGAATTAATATTATCATCAACAAATGATTTGGTTTTCGCAATGTTGCGCGACATGTTAATTTTTTTTAAAGGTAAAAAAATGATGATACTCTTTTTAGAAGATTAATGAAAATTTAGAATTTGGTTCAATAAACTTGATTAATTTAATAATATAATTATAAAAAACAACAATGGATAATAAAATAAATAAATAAATTCTTGTCAACATCATGAAAAGATACCCTTTAATTATTCTTGTAAAGTCTCCACAATTTAATTTGATAACAAAGAAAAAATTATATGAGAAAGGGTAATTTCATAAAGAGAAAAATAAAAAACATTCAAAGCTCAATCACTAGCAAATCAAATTGAAGGATTAATTGAAAAAAAAATTAAAAAATTATATTTAAATTTTTTAGGTCTGGCATGGCCTTCATACTCAAGGCTCTTGGATCTTACATGACTGTGTGATACAATTTACTTGAGTCTAATATAATTACTATATCCAAGAAGCTTAAAATATTATCTATGCTCTTAATATTTGTTTACATTTAAAAGAAATTAATATTGACTTGTTGTGCATTACAGACTATGTACTATTATGTGATTGCGCACGCGCACGTGTACAACAAATGATTTTAGGGTTGTGATTGGCGGGCAGGAAAAAAAGGTCCATATAATTAGTGTTATGAATTGGTTGTGGCCTGCCAACACTACCAGGCCCACTTGATTGACAGAAAAAAAAGTCATCAAAGTCAGCAATTTACACATGGGTTATTTTTTAAAATTCACTTTAAAAAAAATAAAAAAACAAACAATAAAATAAAGACTAACAACGTAGAGAAAGTAGGTCGAGAAGAATTTCAAAAAAATATAGAAAAAATCAAGCTGTGATTTAGAAGGAAATTCAAGATCTAATTGTACCCCATTTGTGCCTAAAAATAGAGAAAACAATATAAATTAAATGTCAAATTAAATGATTATTAGATGAATTTGCATAAAAATTAAGTCCAATGACATAATTAAATTTTTAATAGGCCAATTTGATTTAATTATGAGTCAAATTGAATTTTAATTATGTTTAAGAATTAATTTGCATCCAATTGAAGGATTTAATTAAGTGTAAGGACTTAATTATACTTTAAATGAGTCAAATTAATTTATTAGGGGCTTAATTAGTAAAAAAATTAAGTTTGGAAGTTCAATTTAAGTTCAATTAAGAATATTGAAATTTTCAGAGATCAAATTTAATTTAATTTTGATTTCTCAATTAAGATTGTGACATGGAATAATTATTACAAGATTTGATGGATCTAATTGAAAAACAAAAACAATTTAAGAAAATATCTAAACGAATAGTCTAACTTAAAACAATAATAATAGAAGATCCGAATGTTAGTTCTTGCTCAAATTTTTCTAGTAAGTTTTCAAGACTGTCTTTTTATGGGAAGAAAATCTCTTATTTATTGAACCATTGGATTTTTTAAAATTAAACCTAAAAGTTGTTGGGTGTTTTATTTTTTATTAGAGAATATTATTTAAATCTAACTAGATTTCTCTGGTTGTGTCAGTAACCTTAGAATTTAAAAACCCTAATTTTATCTTCGTTGTTAGAATTTCTTGATAGAAAATGTTGATTTTTCAATAAAATGATGTGCGAGGGAAAAATCTTAGGCGACTGAGAATTTTGAATAGAAGCTTGATTGAGAATTTTAAATCTTAGGCGACAGAGTTGATGGAAAATTTTTACTGGGAAAAAATCAAGACTGCCTAAATAGTTGGGGGCATTTTTTAGGTTTGCCCTTCTTTCTTTTTTTTTTTTTTTTTCATTTGGAGCCCAAAAATTCAAATGATATTAAGGAATACTCTAATAAAAGGTGTGAACTATTTATCAACAAATAAATCAGTGTGGATTGTGATTATTTTTTAATTATTTTTTTTACTGTACTCTCATAGGTCCAAATTGATGACCAATTAAAATATTTTTATTAAAGAAGAGAAAGATTCAAAAATAAAAGATTAAAATGAAAAATACAACAAAAAAATACTTTTGCTAAAACTAGAGCTAAACATACACTTTAATCTTCCAACTTTTTAGATTATGAACTTTTAGTCACTAACAATCTATTAAATTCAATTTTGATTTCAAATTTTTATTTTTATTTTTTAATTCCTGATTTGAGAGAGAAGAAGAAAAGTGGCTGGATTCTGATTGTAGAGAAAAAAAATCTTAATTGAGATTGATTTCAGTCATAAAAACATGTGATTTTAGTTTCAATGTTTACTTTTGACAAGTAAAGTTTAGACAATGTATTATTTTTACCTTAAACTTGCCTAGAATTGTAGATTTGAACTCGAAAAGAATTATGATTTCAGATTCATTATGAATTTTGAAGATAATTTTTGAGTTATTATAGGTTATAGATATGTTTTACAAAGTGTTTAGAGTATTTTTATGGTTTTTTCAGGTTGAAATATTGTTAAAAATAGTTTTTTTTTATATATATAAAGATTAGCTTGATTTTTAGGTCATAAAAGTTTAGCTTACTTCAGCTGGGTAGAGATTAAGCAATAATTGTTTTTATTGAATAAATAGTTATTAATTTATTTAATTACATGTATGCATGAATTTTTTAAATTTTATTTAAGATTTTTTTTATGTACAAAAACATATCGTAAAAATCTAAATACATAGTTTTCTAAAACAAATTATTCGACCATGAGAAAACATGTCAATGTCAAAAAACTAGTAAAAACCTACTTCTAGTTAATTTATTCTTTTTTTCATGTGTAATGCCACCTATGTGCTTTCTTCTTTATTATTATTTTTTCTTTAATCAGCTGATATCTGACCTTAAGCAACCAACGAAAGAACTATCTACAGAAAAATAAATCTTTGTTACTCTTTTGACGTAAGCAACCATGGCAATTGGTTCATTGTAAGCAAATGCTCGAGTCTCGTTGATTTGACGAGGCAGTCACTTAGCACTGCCGACACTGCAGACAGCAAACCAGCCATGTTCTGTCAGATCACACATGCATATGGAATGGATTTTGATCCAATCTTTAATAGCTTTAAATTTCAATCCCGAAAATGCAATGTACATGCTATTCCCTCACCGAATAATTGCCTCAATTATGCAGACTATCTAAAGAGATGCTCATGAATCATCGCACAACCAGTCAAAGCAACATGATTTAGATTTTTAGAATCTGATCAGCTATATGACGATTCAATGGCTAAATATAATGATTTCTCTTAACGTGTAAATTCAGAGAAAGAAAAGATTTGCCAACTCAAAATTATTTTACATTGAATCTGTCACAGCAGCAGGTATATACAAAAATATTTTCCTATATTGTGCTCAGATATTTTTGGAATAAGAGTTACAATAAGAATAGATGTCCTTGACAGCATATGTTTCCTAATACATTACGTAAATGTGAGATATTGTTGATCCTTTCTTAACACTCCCTCTTAAGTTGAAGAGTGAACGTCAAGAACTCCCAACTTGCGAATCATGGTGGAGAAACTCTCTTTTCCCAATGGTTTAGTGAATACATCTGCAAGTTGTTCTGCTGAAGTATCAAATTCAGTCATGATTGAACCATCTTGTATTTTGTCCCAAATGAAGTGACAATCCATTTCTATATATCTGGTTCTCTCATGGAAAACTAGATTAGCTGATATATGTAAAGCTGCTTTGTTATCACATTGTAGTAGTGCTAGTTTCGAATGCAATATCCGTAGGTCTTTCAACAATGATCGTAACCAAGATAACTCGCAGCATGTACCTGTCATAGCTCTGTATTCGGCTTCTGCTAAGGAGAGTGGCACTGTTTTCTATCTTTTCGTTCGCCAAGAAACAAGCGAAGAACCCAAAAAAACACAATAACCCGTAGTGGATCTCCGAGTCATTAGGCAACCGGCCTAATCTGAATCACAAAAAGCTCGCAGAGACATATCATTTTTAGAAGAGAAAAACAAACCCTGACCTAGAGCACCTTTCAGGTAATGCAACACACGCAAGGCAGCCTTCATGTGCGGTTTGCGTGGTGCATGCATAAACCGACTTAGCACATGTATAGAATACATGATATCTGGTCGTGTAATAGTCAAGTAGATTAGGCGCCCCACAAGTCTTCTATACTAAGATGAATCTTTAAGCAAGTCACCTGCATCAGAGAGTTTTGTGTTTTGTTCCATAGGAAAATTCACGGGTTTAGCACCCAAAATCCCAATATCCTTCAGAATTTCCAAAGCGTATTTCCGCTGTGAGATAGAAATACCATTTTTTGATCGAGAGATCTCAATGCCCAAAAAGTACTTCAAATCACCCAAATCTTTAATTCAAAAACGACTGTGCAAAAATCTCTTGACAGTAGATATAGCCTTGAGGTCATTACCTGCGATGAGAATGTTGTCAACATATATCAACAATGCGGTAAAATATTCACCATTGTGACATGTGAACAATGAATAATCTGCTTTAGACTAAACATATCCGACAACTTGAACAACTGCAGAGAAAGTGGCAAACCATTGGCGAGATGCTTGCTTTAATCCATACAATGACTTGTTGAGGCGACATACCAAGTTCTCCCCCTGTCGTTGAAGACCAGGAGGTGGACATATATAAATTTCTTCATGAAGATCACCATGAAGGAAAGCATTGTGTACATCTAGCAGGTGGAGGGACCAATTTTGCGCTGCTGTCAGAGCTAGTAAACAACGAACAGTAATCATTTTGGCAGTAAGAGAAAATGTGTCATGGAAATCAATACCTTCCAGCTGTGTGTAACCCTTGGCCACCAACCAAGCTTGATGACGCTCAATGGTGCCGCCTGAATGGCGCTTGATTTTGTAGATTCAGCGACATCAAATTGCAGTCTTGCCAGGAGGGAGATATGTGAGGGACCAAGTCTGGTTAGCTTCCAATGCTGCTAACTCAGATTGCATAGCATCATGCCATTGTGGAAAGGAGGCAGCTTTAGTGTAAGAGCGGGGCTCAATGTCCTGACTAATGATGGCAACAAAAGAGCAATGATGTGGTGAGTAGCGGTGATAAGAAAGAAAATTACAAAGAGGATACCTTGTACCTGTAGTGGGACTGGATGATGAAGGCAAAGTTGGTTTGGGAGATGTTACTTGGTTGCAAACATAATCACATAGAGCACGAGGAAGGCTGTGATGTTGCTGGGAACGACGCAATAATCACGTAGAGCACGAGGAGGGCTGTGATGCTGCTGGGAAAGACGCAAAGGCTGCACATGAAGCATTGTAGGTGATGACAGGGGCACATTTATGTGAGACGAAGGAGGAACTGGAGTGGAAGACATAGGAGAGGAGACTGGTAAGGCTGCTGAAAGAAGATCTGAGATGGAAAGAGGAATGACTGGTATGGCAGTTGTGGATTCAGTTGATGATATGGGAGGTGCAGGAATGGTGGGAGGTAATTGGTAGGGGAAAATGTGTTCATGAAAAACAATGCCACGGCTGATGAGAAATTTATGGGTGGTAAGGTTGTAGAGTTTGTAAGCTTTTTGGCCGACCGAGTACCCGAGAAAAACAAAACGTGCAGCTCGAGGAGCAAATTTATGTGTAGCATGCATTTCAGTAGCATATGCAAGGCAACATAAAACTTTGAGATGGGAGTAATTGGGATTCTTGTTATAAAGTCTTTCAAAGGGGGTTTTATAAGAAAGAAGTTGTGTAGGCAAACGATTGATTAAATGGATAGTGGTAAGGACGCATTTTGCCCAAAAATACAAAGGGAGGTGAGCTTGAAAACAAAGAGCACGGGCGGACTCAAGGATATGACGAGGTTTATGCTCTACAACCCCATTTTGTTGGGGCATATAAACGCAAAAGTGTTGATAAGTTGTGCCATGTTGACGGGAAAAATTCTGCATAGAAGACAATTCCCCCCATTATCGACACGAATATTTGCGATGGATGCATTAAATTGAGTTTTGACGAAGGAAAAGAAATTGGTGAGTAAATTTTGTGTTTCATGTTTGTGATGCATAAACAATACCCATGTAAATCGAGAGTAATCATCCACAATTGTCAAAAAATATTTAGCACCAAAAGGAGAAGAAAATTTATAAGGACCCCAAATATCGCAATGAATTAATTCAAATGGTCGAATAGAGGAAATTGAACTAGCAGAAAAAGGAAGACGACATTGTTTTGAAAGTGCACAAACATCACAAGCGTCTTGGAATGTAAAAGGGAAATTGAGTAAATTTTTTGCCATAAAATGTAATCTAGAGGAAGATAAATGCCCTAATCGGCAGTGCCACAAATCGGTGTAAGAGATGACATGAGAACGAGATGATCAGGTAGCAATGACAGCAGATGCAGAGGGTTGGTATTTTGGTGTCGGTAGTGTTGATGCTAATGCAACCAAGTAATAAAGTCTGCCTTGTTGTTTACCCAAACCAATAGGGAAAAAGTTACTGAACAATTAAGACCTCTTGTAACTTGACTTATAGACATCAAATCCACCTTAAAAGATGGCACACCAAGCACATTTTTTAGGGAAATAACAGAATTCAAAGGTAAAGTCCCGGTAGACATAATTGGAGCCTATTCTCCACTCGGCATAATAACTGGTGGTAAAATAGTGTTCTGATGACTATCGACAAGCAAATTCAAAGAAAAAGTGATATGGTCAGTGGCTCCACTGTCGAGAATCAATTGATGGAGTCTTAACGGTGCTTGTAACAAACCTGGAGTAGTAACTGCAACATTGGCCTGAGGAACAGCGGTTTGATCGGTTCCTTTATTGTTCATGATGGACAATATTTGCTGGAACTGTAAATCAAAGAGTCCATTCATCACTGAATGCATCTATTACATCGTGGGACCTTCCTTGATGTATTTAGCTTAAGGTTATGCAGGTTTGTTGTAGTGAGGACGACTTCCAAACGTGTTGAATCTGTTGGCTTTGTGCTTTGGATGACCTGGTGGATATCCATGCAATTTCCAACATGTATCTCGCACATGATGGTCATTGTCATAGTATGTGTAGTGTAATGGCTTACAATTAAAAGAATTAGAGCAGGAGGAAGCCCTTTGTCATGATCAAAATGCCAGAGCTGTGGGTGCATCTTGTTGAACTACCATGGCTGCGGTTTCTGTTGCATCATGTGTATCACCTAAGCTGTGTTGCTTCTCTTCTTAAATAATAGAAGCATAAGCCTAACGAATATCAGGTAAAGGATTCAACAGTAGAATCTGCCCCCGAATTGCCTTGTAAGATTCATTTAATCCCATGAGAAATTGCATCAATTGTCGTCGCTTATAATCTGCTCCACAAGAACAAACAGTTCCGCTATAAGATCATAATTCATCCCACAATCCTTTCAGCTTTGTATAGAATGCCACAACTGTCATCTGAGCTTGAGAAACACAAGCGATGTCCCTCTCAATCTGAAAGATACGAGGAGCATTACTTTGAGAAAAACGATCTTGAAGGTCCTCCCAAACTTCTTGTGCTGTAGTCGAATATATAACACTGCCGGTAAGTTCTGATGTAATCGAGTTAAGAATCCATGATAAAATCATGTCATTGCATCTTTTCCATGAAGCATGCTCGTCTGGTTGGCTGTTGGCTGACGGTATCTGTATTGTACCATCTATAAATTCCAATTTATTTTTAGCGTTTAAGGAGATTGTCATAGATATGTACTAGGTAGAGTAATTATCACCATTGAGAGGTTTGGAAACAAGCACCAATCCCACATGATCAGAATGGTAGAGAAAAAAAAATATCAAAGGCATTATTCCCGCCTTCCTTAGAAAATTGCTCGCGTTCCATGGTAGTGAACAATCGGAAGAAAAATTGAGGCAAGAATTTGAGGCAGAGGCAGAGAAACACTACCACAAATTCGCTAAATAGCAACGGATTTACCGACGGAATATGTTTGTCAGTAATTTGAGGTTGAAATTACCGACGGACACTATTCCGTCCGTACTTCAGTCGGTAACTACCGACGGACACTTTTCCGTTCGTAATTCAGTCGGTCACTACCGACAAAAATTTTCCGTTGGTAGTTACCGACTAATTACGGACAGAAAATTTTTCGTCGTAAAAAAAAAAGGCGGGTCGCTGACGTGGAGGTTTTGGCGGGTTATTTTTTTGACGGAATCACCGACGGATTCAAAAAGACAGCCCGTACAGCGACGTGACCGGTTCGCCATTTAAATTGCTGACGGAATCACCGAGGGATTTGAAATGGAAGATCTGTACGATGATGTGTCAATTGTTCCGTCAGAACCACCGACGGTTTCACCGATGGAGTGTCCGTCGGTGAAACTGTCGGGAAAAGTTAATATATGTCCGCTCTGCCGACCCTCTCCTCCCCTATTTCTTCTTCTTCTTCCTAATCTCAACTCTCCCCATCTGCAAACAACCAGCCCCCCTCCCCCCCAAACAAAATTCTCCCTCATATCAGCACAACAAGTTATATTTCTTGAAGTTTTGTGGTCACAGCATCCGTGTTCTAATTTACCGATGGATTTTATCAATTTTCGTAAGTAATTCTATCTTTTTAAATTTTAACATTTAATTAAATGTCAAATTTATTGTTTTTTTAGTATATGTATTTTGTTAGTAGATGTACATGTTTTATTGTTATTTCTCAAACAAACTTGTACTATATGAATGTATAATTCTATACCTGTTATGGTTTGTTTTAGATTTTGTAAGATTGTATTTGTTTGTAAATTGTTAAAACTTTATGGAACTACCGAAGTACATGTGCTGTTTTGAAATAATTAATAGCTTGCTTAATGGGTCCGTTTAAAGTTTTATCAATGGTATTGCGGAGTGGTAATTTCTGTAAATTTATATATTTTAATTTGTATGGACGTTGATAAATGATAATGAATATTTAATATTTATGAGAAGTTGTGATTGGTTTGTTGGATAATCTCGAGGTAAAGTAATATTTTTGCAAGTTTATTTACCTAACTTAGTTAATTAATACATGATGTCATCATAATTTTATAGAGGTTCGATATAAGTCATGGATGATCGTTCATGGATGTATCGAGATTCACCCCAAGGATTGCGGAGGATGGATTATTGTAATGGGGTTCAGGGTTTTATTAATTTCGTAACATCTATTCCCAGAAATTTTACTGGAGGCGGTATTAGGTGTCCATGCAGGAAGTGTGAAAATAAAAAGTATCTGCATCCAGATGTTGTAATGATGCATCTTCTACACAAAGGGTTTATGGAGAATTACCAGTGTTGGTATGCACATGGAGAAGTATTTGTTAGCGAGAGTGAGAGGAGAATGGAAGAAACGGTGGTTGGGTCTACTTCTAGTGCTAGCAACGTGCATGAAACGACAAATGACAACACTAATCCTTACAGAAATATGGTTATGGATGCAATGAGAATGAATCAAGGTAATGGCAGTCAATGTCCAATCGTAGAAGAAGAACCTAATGTAGATGCAG